>Ga0206866_1007_pt1 | contig 50370 bp, 52 predicted proteins | sample Alteio_BWOrgCont_40_FD_152626 | JGI IMG/M metagenome (GOLD analysis project Ga0206866, IMG submission 152626) | Enriched cells from forest soil in Barre Woods Harvard Forest LTER site, Petersham, Massachusetts, United States -... | ecosystem: Environmental > Terrestrial > Soil > Temperate forest >... | reverse complement strand
ATGATAAGAGGTTACATCGCTGTTATTAGTCACAAAAGCGTACGTACCAGCACTATTAGTTGCTATGCCACTAGAGCCGGATAGCGCCACTGGTGCACCTGCCTGCGTAAGGACCCCAGTAGAAGGGTTAATATCATAAGAGGTTACAAAGCCGCTATTAGTCACAAAAGCGTACGTGCCAGCACTATTAATTGCTATGCCACTAGCACCGGGTAGCGCCACTTGGCTTACCTGCACAAGAACTCCATCAGTAATACTATAAGAGGTTACGTAGCCGCCACCAGTCACAAAAGCGTACGTGCCATCACTATTAATTGCTATGCTATTAGACGCGAATAGCGGCACTTGATCTACCTGCGTAAGAACTCCAGCAGAAATACTATACGAGGTTACTAAGTTGCCACCAGTCACAAAAGCGTACGTGCCATCACTATTAACCACTATGCCATTAGCGTCGGATAGCGTGACTGGTGAACCTACCTGCGTAAGAACTCCATCAGTAATACTATACGAGGTTACGTCTAAGGAGCTGGTCACAAAAGCATACGTGCCAGCACTATTAATTGCTATGTCCTGAATGTTGGATAGCGAGACTGGTGTACCTACCGGCGTAAGAACCCCATCAGTAATACTATACGAGGTTACGTGTGCGAAACTGGTCACAAAAGCATACCCGCCATCACTACTAATTGCTATGTTAGCAGCACCGGCTAGCCCCCGTTGACCTACCTGCGTAAGAACTCCATCAGTAATACTATAAGAAGTTATGTTGCTGCCACCAGTCACAAAAGCGTACGTGCCATCACTACTAATTGCTATGCCATTAGAGCTGGCTAGCCCCACTTGATCTACCAGCGTAAGAGCTGTTAGTCCATTGGCCAAGTAAGCTCCAAAAGGAATCAGCAAGGGCATGCTGGTACTACCACCACCACTGCCGGTTACAACTGGATTTCCATTAACCAATAATGTGCCATTAGTAGTGCAAGTCAACATAACGCATCGAGAATCAGAACCAAAATTATTAAGAACAAGGCCTCCATTCACAACAACATCGCTACCAATAAACGCAGTTCCTGTAACAAAAATATCACTACCAAAAGTTGCGTCACCGGTCACATTGAGCGAATTAATGGTGCCGCCAGCTGTTGTAAGTGCAGGGTTGCCATTCACCAATAATTGTCCTGCTGAAGTACTCGTTAAAACCAGCGATGAATTGAGCACAATGCTGTTGTCCACAAACAGCGTGCCATCGACCGCAACATCACCACCAAAATCTGCGCCATTTTTTACATTCAAGCCATTGAATGATGCGAGGCCATTTGACGTAATTGGACCAGCGACTTGCAGAGAGTTGAACGGTTTGCTGCTTGCGCAAATCTGGGTTGGAATTATGCAAACAAGAAGGAGTAGTTTGAAAAATTTTTGCGTCATGGTGACATCCTTTATTTATGACCGCGTCCGCCCAAGCGAAGTGAAGGTCGGAACCTAAAATATAATTTATTCTAAGCAATACATAAATAAGCTATGGGTTGTCAATATTTGCACAAGAGAAAGTGGTGCCTGCCCGTCACTTCACTATCGTTCAGTGCAGGCTCCGCTTGCCCATTCCTTAACGCGTTTACTCCTGCCGTGCCCGCCGTAGCCTTGTGCAGAGGCTGGGAGTGAAGCGTAGCGAAATCGAAGGGTAGCCAAGCTTGAAAGCCTGAATTAGCGTAGACCGGGTCAACAACTGCATGCACCAAAAAAAATCATTCTTTAGAAGCTGCCTCAGCATCGGTCACCAATTTTGCTAATACAAGAGCATGACTTTCGTCAATCGCAACTTTGCCACCAAGCAGATCATCGACAAAAGGACACTCTTGTTTATTAAGCTGATATTTTGCCATATCAATTAAATCTTCTACAACATCATCTACATCATCATCATCATCACCACCATCTATTGACAATCGATAACGATTATTTATCACCAAAGACAATGCCTCTTTGCTATTTTTAATTCTTTTATTGAGCGACACCGTTATGTTGCCGAACGCATGGTGATGGCAAATATCCGTTGTAGGTAAAAAACCATCACGCTCTGAACCGATCATTGACAACACCATCTTGATCCCATTTTGTACCAACAACAGATCAGCCATTACAAAAAAATCTACTAACGTGTCTTTGCCCGTTTGTGCATCATGATAATACGGTTTATTTACCTGAGGATGTTGAGAAGGTACCCGCGCTTTAATAGATGATCTTAATGCATCAGTAATTTTTGCATCTACTTTACCACCAAAATCTGCTACAAAAATAAGCTGTACCGATTTGGGTTTGTTGTCTTGCATGGCTTGCGCTGCATTTTCGTAGAGCTTCAAGGTGACCGAAAGATCGGAATAAATATTTTTTAACAACGAAAAATAGGTTGCGCAAACATACAGAGCGTTATTGATTTGGACAGCGCCTTGCTCCCCTTGGTGTTGCTGCAACGGTTGAACATTGTTGAATGTCTCACGAAATTCCGTATATGCGGGGTCAATACAGATAAGCGTAATATTTGCACATCCCGCTTGAATCAATTTAGTGGCGACAACCAGATCTTGAAAAAGTAATCCTGATCCATAATTAATGTAGGTAAACGGCTTGTCTAAATTTTTGGCACAAGTTTGCACAAGTATATTTTCAAACTTTGCACGATCACCTTTTGATCTTTCATAATCCTCGCACCGACATTCGCCTAAACCGGAAAATGCACTCGATGTTAACGATTTTAATATTGCGTCATCTTGCGTAAGTGTATCATTTTTTACTTTAGCCAAAATCTCTTGCATTTTTCCCATAGTGGGTTGATCAGCGGAAATTTTGGGACACGAAAATACCAACCCATGAGCTGTGCGTTCAAAGGGAACGGTAGATGATGCCACGTCCGCCCCTTCACTTCGTTCAGGGCAGGCTCCGCTGCAAATCCCTAGCGCGTTTATTCCTGCCGTGCCAGCCATAGCCAACGGCGACGGCTGGGAGTGGAGCGAAGTGGAATCAAAGGGTTTAGCGTAGGGGGATGGTGCAGGGGCACTTGCAAACGATGAACCTATAAAAAGTCCACTTAAAAATACTGTTTTAATAACTGTTGTACATGACATAATAACCTCCCTATGCATATTTCTGTTTTATTTCCGTTACCAATTGGGACAGTTGTTGACTATTCTGTGCGCTTAATTTCGCAATTCCTTCTTCTAAAATTTGCCGCACAAAAGGATATTTCCCTTCATCCACCAGATCATCACTGTACAAAGATCTCCATAAATCTGTATATTCTATCTTGTTACCACGCATATATATCCTGTAACGATTTTCAAAAACTAACTTGAATCGCTCGCTATCAGGATCAGATAAACAGTATGCTGGTATATTGCCAGGCAATGTAAAATGTGTTGCAAACATAATTTTACTCATTTTTTTTTCACGAATCTCAATCACTCTGGCTATTGCATGAACACCATGTTCCTTAAGGGTATGCTGCGCAAGTATAAAAAAGTCTCTTGGTCCATTGCCTTTTTCCTCATCGGCCTCCTTATAAATTTTATGAGGATAATCTGAATCAGGATCTTGGAAATAATCTAAAAACGGATTGCCTTGTTTTTTTTCTTCAGGGAATCCTTCAGGCGCACCAAAATCAACACAAAAGATGAGATTGACCGATTGTGCTTCTATTGACTTTAGAGCTGTTTGGGTTGCATCGTACATAGTAATTTTAACAGAGCAATCTGGAATCACCGCTTGCAACAAAGAAAAGTAACGTGATAGAAAACATACCGCATTGCAAACTTTTGCCACATCTGAATTTTCGGCCATAGGCCTTAGTGCATGTACAGGTACAGCTTCAGCATTACATGCATAAGAAATAAATTCCTTATAATAACCATCTACAAGATTAATCGTAATGTTTTTATGACCCGCAAGCAGTAATCGCGTAGCAATAATTAAATCTTGGAATAAAAGACCGGAAGAGAAGTTGACATACGAAAAAGATTGTTGATTTTGCCCAAACGATTTTTTACAACATTTTAAAAGTTCATTTTCAAAATAGTTTCTGCACCCATTTGTTCGTTTAAAAAATTGACAATCACACTCTTGCGCCATTGATGCAAAACCAGGAATAAGTTTTTTTAGCAAATCGTCATGTTGATGCAATGTTCCTTTTTCTATTTTTTCTACAATAGCTCGAATCATTACATCTTCTTGCACACTAGGATTAACTGCTTTTTCACAAGGAAAGGTAACCCCGCCCTGAGCTGTGACCTTAAAAGGAACTGAACAAAGTTGTGGTGCGGATGAACTGGATTGTGCCGCAGCTAATGCTGATGCACTTACGGTTGCCGTGTCCTCCGTAACTTTAGTGTAGGGGGATGGTGCGGGCCTGCTGGCAAAAGACGAACCTATAAAAAGTCCACTTAAAAACAGTGTTTTAATAGTTATTGTAAATGACATAATAACCTCCATTTTGATTATTTTTTAGCGGCCACAACATTGGCCACAAGTTGTTCTAATACATGAGCATGACTTTCATCAAGCTCGATTCTTCTACTCAGTACATCCTCAAGAAAAGGGCACATTTGTTTGCTTAACATCAGCCTCCCACCTTCAATTAGGTCTTCTAAAATGACACCATTGTCTTTTATTGATAATCGATAGCGATTATTTATTACCAGGTATGATCGTTCTTGGGCATCTTTTGTCCTTCTATCAAGAGAAACAACCATGTTTTTGAACGTATAATGATGACAAACATCTATGATATTCATAACGCCTTGAGTTACCGTTGTTACCTCTAACATCCGCATTTTAATCCCATTTTGCATCAATAGTGCGTCAGCCAATACAAAAAATTCTCGCAAAACATCTTTGCCCGTTTGCGGGTCTTGGTAATAAGGCTTCTGTATTTCAGGATTTTGAAGCGATGCTTGCCCAGAAATACTTCCCTTCAACTGTTTGGTAACATTTTCAAACGAGTCACCAAAATCTGCGGTAAAAATAAGCTGAACTGATTGAGGCTTAGTATCTTGCATTGCCTGCGCTGCATTTTCGTACACTTTCAAGGTAACCGAAAGGTCAGGATAAAGATTTTTTAATAATGAAAAATAGGTTGAACAAACATACAAAGCATTATTAATTTGGACAGCTCCATTATCCGTTGGGTATTGCTGCAACGCCTGAACATCTTTGAATGTTTCGTTAAATTCCGCATATTCAGGATCAATAAAAATGAGCGTAATATTTCTGCATCCTGCTTGAATCAATTTAGTCGCGATAACCAGATCTTGAAAAAGCAATCCGGATCCATAATTAATATACGTAAACGGTTTGCCTGAATCTTTTTTACAGGTTTCGACAACTTTATTTTCAAATTTTGTGCGATCGCCCTTGGATCTTTCATACATTTTACATCGACATTCACCCAATCCTGAAAACTCGCCTGGTGTTAACGATTTTAATGTTGCATCATCTTGCGTGAGCGTATAATTTTTTACTTTAGCCAAAATTTCTTGCATTTTTTGCATCGTGGATCGATCCGCTACAATTTTTGGACAAGGAAATACCAACCCATGGGCCGTACGCTTAAACGGAACTATAGGAAGTTGCGACGCAGGAGCACCTGATTTTGTTTGTTGTATGTGCACTACGCGATCTTGATGTGTCGCATCAAGCTGTGCAACGAAAGTTCTTAACTCTCTTATATTTTCTTCACTCAGTGGTTGGCCGGAAGATAAAAGAGCTCGGCAATAAGGCGGAGCGTGGGTAATCAAACCCGTATAAAAATCTTTCACTTCAACGTTGTTAGTTTTTTGATTGATATAAAATTTGTAATGATTATCAGCAACCAAACCAAATCCAGGAATATTTTCTTGATGGTATACATACGCTCGCATATCACTGTCCAAATTGATATGTACAGCTGATGTTAATTTGAGCGCCTCACCTCTATAGGTAACATTATCCCATACATGATGAAAACTTTTGTCTTTTAATAGTGCGTCAGCCATTTTAAAATAAACTGATGTAACCCATTGTTGAGTATCGGGATCCCTTGTGCATGGAAGATCAAAATACATTGGTGCTTTAAATAACTGATTTCTATCGATCTCTTGCTGGCAAACGTTTTCTGGAAGACTTAAATCCATTGCATACAGCAAGTCGCATGATTGACCCGGCAAATCTCGTATCGCTTTTTGCGGTTCATCATACACTTTAATAGTGAAATTAAAATCTTTGCGCATATGTTTGAGATAGCCAAAAAAGGTTACCATATAATATAATGCATTATTAATTTTGTTGGCTTCAGAATTTTCTTTCATTGGCTGTAAAGATGATTGTCCCGTTTGTTGTAGTTGTGTAAAGAAATCAGCATAGTGGTTATCGACAAGAACCAAGGTCAGATCTGTAAAGCCCTTATCAATTAACTTCATAGCAATAACCAAGTCCTGAAACAGGAAGCCTGAACCATAACTTATATACTGAAACGGCTTTGTCCTATCAATAGGTGCTTCTCCCCCATCTTCATAAGAGCCAACCACTTTTTCCTCAAATGCACGACGTTTGCCATTTGATCGGTCAAAAAAGTTACATACACATTCAGATACGGTACAAGATTTCTTTTTATCTTTAAGTAATGTTTTTATAGCAGGCAAATCTTGAGTAAGCTTATCTTCCTTGAATGCCTCTATAATTTGCATCATTTTTTTGCTCGTAAGCTCATCTGGCATACCACGCTCTGGGCATGGCAACGTTAATCCGTGAGCTGTGCGCTCAAACACAACTTCAGGCCACTTTGATGGCACAGGCGAACTTGCAAAAGATGCGCCTATAAAAAATCCACTTAAAAGGACTGTTTTAATGTATGTAGTAAATGACATAATAACCTCCTGCTTAATTATCTTCACCTAAAATCATTCTTTAATAATTCCGCTAGTTTTTAGCCATTTTTCTAATACACGAACATGACTCTCCTCAAGTGCAATTTTTCCGGCAAATACATCATCAAGAAAAAGACATTCTTTTTCATCAAGCATCTGCAGCATCTCTTCTTTAATTAAGCCTTTTACAACAAAATTATTACCATGTCTTAAAAATCCATAACGATTATTTATCGCTAGAAGTAATTTCTCTCGACCCTTTTGCATCGTTCTATTAAGAGAAGCAGTTATATTCTTGAACGCATAGTGATGGCCAATATCTATTGCAGGTTTAGTCTCTCCTGCTATGGTTTCTACTGCCACCACCATTTTAATCCCACGTTGCATCAATAACGCATCACCTAATACAAAAAAATCTTGTAATAGATAGCAATCTGTTTGTGAATCCTCATAATATGGATTATCCATCTGAGGCATTTGCTTTGCTAGTTGCCGATGAATGGAGAATTTTAATTTTTCAGTAATTTTTTCATGTACTGCACCAAAATCTATGGTATAAATAAGCTGTACTGATTGAGGTTTAGTATCTTGCATGGCTTGCGCTGTTGTAGCATATACTTTCAAGGTAATTGAAAGATCTGGATACAAATTCTTTAACAATGAAAAATAGGTCGCACAAACATACAACGCGTTATTAATCTGGACAGCTCCTTCATCACCTTCGCGGTGACTCAATGCTTGAGCATCTTTGAATGCCTCTCGAAACTCGCTGTATTCAAGATCAATACAAATGAGCGTAATATCTTTGCATCCCGCTTGAATCAGCTTAGTTGTAATAACCAGATCTTGGAAAAGCAAACCAGACGCATAACTAATATAGGTAAATGGTTTGTCTAATTTAGTTCTATGCATGTCGACAAGCTTATTTTCAAATTTCGCACGATCCCCCTTTGATCTTTCATAGTATTTGCACCGGCACTCGCCCAATCCAGAAAATGCGCCTGATGTTAACGATTTTAATGTTGCATCATCTTGAGTGAGTGTATCACTTTTTATCTTGGCCACAATCTCTTGCATTTTTTGTGCAGTCGATTGATCAGCTGCAATTTTTGGACAAGGAAATACTAACCCATGGGCAGTGCGCTCAAAGGGAACGGTAGATGATGCCGCATCCGCCCCTTCACTTCGTTCAGGGCAGGCTCCGCTGCCAATCCCTAGCGCGTTTACTCCTGCCGTGCCAGCCATAGCCAACGGCGACGGCTGGGAGTGGAGCGAAGTGGAATCAAAGGGTTTAGCGTAGGGGGATGGTGCGGGCGCACTTGCAAAAGATGCACCTATAAAAAGCCCACTCAAAAGTACTGTTTTAATGTATGTAGTAAATGACATAATAACCTCCCAGTTAATATAATTTAAAAGTTTTTACCTAAAATCATTTTTTTGAAATTTGCTCAACCACCAATTTTTCTAATACACGAGCATGACTCTCATCAAGCGCAACTTTTCCATTCAGTAGATCATCAAGAAAAGGACATTTTTGTTTTTCAAGCGAACAATTTCTGCTTCCATCAATTGAATCTATCAGAACAACATTATTGGGCCCCATGAGAAACATATAACGATTATTAACCGCTAAAAATGAAACTTGCCCGTTACTTAGCGTTGCTTTATTGAGAGAAACATTTGTGTTATTGAACAGGTGGTGATAACAAATATCTATGCCATGTATCAATCCTTGTGCCGTCACTATAGTTCCTTTCCTCGCTTTAATTGCCCGTTGTGCCAATAATGCATCAGACAATGCAAAAAAATCTCGCAAAACATATTTGCCTGTTTGTTGATCTTGATAATGCGGGCTCATCATCTCAGGCCCTTGAAGCAATAAGCTATTATCAATAAATCCCTGTACTCCGCCAAAATCTCCTCCAAGGATTCCTCCAAAGTCTCCCCCAAAATCTGATGCAAAAATAAGCTGTGCTGATTTGGACTTATTATCTTGCATTGCCTGCTCTGCAAATGGGTATACTTTCAATGTGACCGAAAGATCTGGATAAATATTTTTTAATAGTGAAAAATAGGTTGCTCCAACACACAAAGCATTATTGACCAGAATGTCTCCCAGATTTCCCTCTAGCTGATGCAATAGCTGAACACCTTTGTATGTCTCGAAAAATTTTGAATATATAGGATCAATACAAATGAGCGTAATATTTCTGCATCCTGCTTGAATCAACTTAGTAGCAATAACCAGATCTTGAAAAAGTAATCCAGATCCATAATTAATGTACGTAAACGGCTTGTCTAAATCTTTTTGGCAAATTTCAACAAGTCTGTTTTCAAACTTTGCGCGACCACCCAGGGATCTTGCATCTAGTTCGCATCGGCATTCGCCCAACCCAGAAAAATTACCGGGTTTTAACAATTTTAATGTTGCATCATCTTGCGTAAGCGTATCACTTTTTATCTTATCCAAAATATCTTGCATTTTTTGCACAGTAGACTGATCAGCTTCGATTTTTGGACAAGGAAGTATTAACCCATGGGCCGTGCGTTCAATCTGAACTTGATGATGACAATTATGAATACATTCTTCCAACTGATTTTTGGCAAGAGTATGCGGTTGTACACCCTTGGCATGCGTTGCTGTGTAGAGGAACGATGCTGTAATTAAACCAGCACCAACAACTGCAGCGCCATATTTTATACCCGGAGCATTCAATATTGGGGCTTTGCTGACCAATGTTTGATGTAATTTTGGACCTTGTGTACGCACATACGCTGCAGATTTGATTGCTGCTTGGGTCGCACGTCTCCACATGCCATGCATGTCAGAGTTGCACGATAAGGCAACGAGTGCCAATAAGAATGTTTTTTTTAGTATGTCCATAATAACCTCCACTTGTCCCGCCATAGCTCAGAATCCATCCTACGCATAAAGCCTCGGAGAACACGATGAGCGACGGCTGGATTGATACAATCTAAAAATATACCTATTTAGGCCCATTAACCTAAATCACCATTAGTATTTTTAATTATAGGTGGAATTTTACATTTGTCAATAAATATTGCCCGGGCAAAAGGCCTATTTTGACGCAAAAAATGGGGTTCAGGCTCCTTTTGAACCTGAACCCCACTCATTTTCTCATTTTATAGGATTTTACCCTAGTGTACCCTGAATATACGGGTTAACCTGTTCCTTGACCAAAAAATGGCCCATAGCCCCCTATTTTCTCTTTAAAATAGCTAAAAAGGCTTCTTGGGGCACTTCAACATTACCAACCTGTTTCATGCGCTTTTTACCCTCTTTTTGCTTCTCAAGCAGTTTACGCTTACGAGAGATATCCCCACCGTAACATTTTGCCGTTACATCTTTGCGCAACGCAGAAATTGATTCACGTGCAAGAATTTTGGCCCCAATTGCTGCTTGAATACTTACTTCAAAAAGCTGACGATGAATTACTTTGCGCAACCTTTCAACCAGATCGCGGCCCAAATAATATGCTTTATCTTCATGAACAATAACCGATAGAGCATCTACCGATTTACCGTTCAATAAAATGTCCATTTTTACCAAATCAGCAGGTTCGTAACCACTTTCTTCATAATCAAAACTCGCATAACCGGAACTGACCGATTTGAGTTCATCATAAAAATCAGTAGCAACTTCGTTCAATGGAAGTTTGTAGGTCAAAATAACGCGCGTTTCGTCCAGATATTTGAGACCTTTTTGAATACCACGTTTTTCTTCGCACAATTTAATAAGATTACCCAAGTATTGATTAGGAACAATAATGGTAGCATTAATGATTGGTTCATAGACGGTGTCAATGTTACATGGCTCTGGAAAATCAGAAGGACTTTCTAAATTCACTATTTCGCCCGTATTGGCCATCTTAACTCTATACAACACGCTGGGAGCGGTAGCAATAACTGATAAGCCATACTCTTGTTCAAGTCGCTGCTTGAACACATCCATGTGGAGCAACCCTAAAAATCCACACCTAAACCCGAGACCTAGTGCTGCTGATGTCTTTTTTTCAACCGTTACACTGGCATCGGTGAGTAGTAATTTTTCGATGCCATCACGCAGCTGTTCAAACTCTTCACTATCGACAGGATAAATACCTGCAAACACCATCGGTTTTGCCGGTTTAAAACCAGGAAATGGATCAACGGGGACTTTTTCGTGGAAGATAGTGTCGCCCACGCGAGCTTCTTTTACGGTCTTCATGCCGGAAATGATATAACCAACTTGCCCAGCATATAAAGCATCCATGGGCGTGAGTTCTGGATACATCAAACCAAGCTCTAAAATCTCATACGTTTGCTCTGCTTGAGCCAACTTAATTTTATCACCTTTTTTGGCAATGCCATCTTGCAAGGCAACCAAACAAATAACCCCACGATATTCGTCAAACCATGAATCGAACAGTAGTGCTTTGAGGGGCTTGTCTACGATACTTTTTGGTGGCGGCATGCGTGTAATAACTGCTTGCAAAATATCGTCAATGCCAATGCCTGATTTTCCTGAAGCACGAATAACGTCTTCAGGCTCAAAATCAAATAAACTTTTTATTTGTAACGCAATACGATCGGGGTCAGCTGTCATCATGTCAATTTTATTAAGGACCGGCACTATGGTGAGATCTTGATCAAAAGCTAAAAAAAAGTTTGCCATAGTTTGGGCTTCAACACCCTGAGAAGCATCAACCAACAGCAATGCACCTTGACATGCGTACAAAGAACGAGAAACTTCATAGCTAAAATCAACGTGGCCCGGTGTATCAATTAAATTAAGTAAATAGGTGCTGCCTTTATACTCATAAAACATTGAAGCAGTCTGTGCTTTAACGGTGATACCACGCTCTTTTTCCACTTGAAGTTTATCAAGAAACTGTTCGTTTTTTACACGATCAGTTATGGTTCCTGTCACTTCCAATAAACGATCAGCAAGCGTTGATTTGCCATGATCGATATGCGCAATAATAGAGAAATTACGAACTTTGTCTGGCGTAAAGTTTTGTAAATTTATTTTTTTAATATCCATAAAATTTGTTTATCCTGGGCACCGTTTTAGGGCGTATCGAAAGGTCTTTATATAGCAAGTTTTTTATAGTATAAGACGCCAACCATTTTTTGTAAAATTAGGGGCAACATTCAGCTAGCAAGAAAAAGACAATGCCCACTCTTACATAGAAGTGGGCACCAATTACAAATATTTTCATATTTCTTACTCTCACCTTTTTATTAAAGCTTAGCAGAAACTGTAAAGCTTAGTGGCGGCACTTTGCCGGCTTTTTCATCCGGTGGATTTACCGTAATGACTGTAGTATGTTCGGGAATTTCACAAAAAATCAAATTCATATCCATGTCCGTAAAGGTTTGCGCACCCTTCTCACACGGTACATTAGCACCACTAAGGCTAGAACCCAAAATCCTGCCTAATCGAACAGCTATGTAGTCTTTTGCCAGAGCATGATGGCCGCTTGGTGACATTATTTCGTCCTCATCTATCTCTTTGGCTGCTAGTTCGTCCAAATCCAGAATGTTGCTTCCAGACCGATTGGGCAAACTCACCGATAGACGCTCAGAAGGCTTTTTATGTGAAACAAAAAAGACAGATACCCCAGGCCCAGCATTATTTACAAATTCAACTTCCTTCAAGTCAGCATGCGCGGATGAAAATCCTACTGCAATGGACCCAGCAAGACATAATAGTATTAACTTCTTCATAGAAAGCTCCTTTATTTAAAAAATTTACAAATAACGAACCAGGGACAACCCCTGTATCTAATTGTAATTATTGCATATTTTATGCGCGAAATGCAATAGTTTTGTTAATTTTTAATTAAATTCACCAATTGCCAGGTATACATGAGAAAAGTTTGTGATTTATTGTGTGCAATTTATCTGTTGCCATGAACAATGTGCTGCTGTAATATTGTAAAAAATCACAATGTCACATTCTCTTTTTAACCAAAGGCAATAAACAATGAGAAAATTATTTTCGCTGTGTATATGTGTCACTATTACCCTTAACGCCACAACCTGGGCATCACAACCCCCAAAAGATAGCCCGCAAGGGGTCGCCGGCGCGCAACTCACCTGGAAACAAAAGCGAATGCAAGCACACAGTAGGCGAGAAAAGGATCCTGCACTAGAAGCACGAAGAGCTGCAATGAGAGCTAGCCTGCAAAACAAGCCTGGACAAGCACAACAACCTCAAAATGACTCCTCAAAAGAAGGTAAAAGTTCTTGTTGTTCGATGATGTAAATAAGGAATATTATAAAAAGGTAGCAAGCAATGAGAAAATTATTTTTGCTATGCATATATCTGGCCACCGCTTTTAATGCCACAACCTGGGCGTCAAAAGCTGAAAGCGGTAAACTAAGAGAGTTGGCTAAATCACAATGCATGTGTAAAGAAAGGCAAAGTGATTTAGAGCGACACGAGGCGGAAAGAAAGGCTGACTTAAAAGCACGAAGAATCATAACAAATGGGCATCGCCTGCAAAATAAGCGGCGACAAATACAACAATCTCAAGAGAAATCCTCGCGAAAAAGTAGAAATTCTTGCTGTTCGATTATGTAAAAATTATTTTGGTGTTGAAGTTAGAATCAATAATTAACCGATTATTTTCGTTTCGATTATTTCGAATATCTGCTATGCTGGCTAATGTAATATTAAGGTCTATGATAAATATTTTAATGAAAGGATTATGTATGAAGTCATCGCTAGATGAAATACTTGAAGTAGTAGCACCATCAAGTAAAGAAGCTGCTTTAGCAAAAAGATCGAAGGATATTTTGTCTAAATATTTAAAGATTAATAAAAAAGCTACTTTAGAGTTTGTTGGCAAAGGAAAAGAAAACACAAAAGTAGAGTTACCTTCTAAGGCAATGTATTTGCTAATTGGTATATTACATCAAATGGAAGCTGGTCACTCTATTTCTCTAGTTCCAATACATAACGAGCTTACAACACAAGAAGCAGCAGATCTTTTAAACGTTTCTCGGCCATATTTAATACACTTATTGAAAGAAGGAGAAATACCTTATCGAAAAGTTGGCACTAGAAGAAAAATACTAGCAAAAGATGTGCTTCACTATAAAGAAACTATTAAGAAAAAGCGTCGCATGATTCTTCAAGAGTTAAGTGCACTTGGCCAAGAGATCGAGAAGGACATGAATGATCAGTGAGCGTTCTATTGTCGTATATGATGCTTGTATTTTATATTCACCTTCATTGCGCAATCTTTTTATGAATTTAGCCTTAAACAGTATTAAGTAAGTATAAAATTGCAGCAATGCATCCAGATGATTTCTTAGTTCAGATCATTGATAATAATACTGATAAAACTTGTGAGACTATTAGAACTTTGCGCATGGAATTAAAGAATCCACCCATTAATGCAAAGCAGTATCTTGCTAAATTAGAAAAACAATCTTTGACTAAAACCGTTAAAAAATTGAATGGTTTTCTAGATTTATTGTAAGGATAGCTGACAACTAATTTACCAACAGAATGCCATAATTCAGAACAAAAAACCAACAAAAAAGAACCCCAGTTTTACCTGGAGCTCTTATCTATCAACATTATTGGAATATTTTACTTCTTATAAAAGAAACCTAACCAACCATTATTATCTGAGTCGTCAACTGGATGCCATGTAATAAACAAGGGCTCCCGTTAGCCCTAGCAATCCAGTCATTATCAATGATCCTTTTAGTTTATCTAAGCACGCTTCTTTTCCTTTTTGAACGGGCGACTTTGGAAGATGCAATATTGGGTGTTCGTTAAAATATTTTCCTATATCAAGACTGGCGCAGCCCAATTTTTCATATAATTCCATTTTTTTAATATCAAAATCCGATAGTGCCTCAACTGATTTTCCTACCCTATTAACTTTATGATAGCCTAACATAGGTAAAAACCTTAAAAGCCCGTTAATATGAGCAGCACCTGCTGCAATAATCAGATGTTTTGATTTTCGATATACATATAATTGTCGCAAAATACGCAGATCAAGAAATCCTGCCGCGTCAAACATATTTTTTTCTACAATTTCCATAAACTTTGCAGGATCTGATGCTTTCAATAATTCATCAATCGGATAGTTACCTGCACGCTTTAGCGCTCGCCCTAATAAGTGTGTATGCAGTTCTTGAAAATACGGATCTTGATACTGATAACTTTTAATTTCCTTTATACTCGCCTGCTCTTCCTGCTGCACATATTGTTTAAACTTTTCAAGATCACCGACTATTGCCTTCAATTTTTCAATTCCATAAACATGTAAAGTGGATTCAAGTATAATCTGTGCAAATCGATATTCCACATTTTCACAGCGCATATGCGCCTTTTTACATTTTTTAATGAGATAAACTAAAGGTGAAGGCTGAAAAATAGATTCAAACGAAGCACAATATTTCTTAATAATTGCATTATTACCTTCATAACTAAGTGCATCTTCTGCTATAACGCAGGCATCAAGTTGCTTTGCTACCCACAATAAATCATCCTGTTGATCTTGAGAACCTGCACGATGCACATCCTCCAGACAAAACAATTTTTGTTTGGTCACCTCATGTTCCCATTCTTCCAATCCAAAAAAATCAGCAGAACTAGACAAAGCAATGCATAAAGCTGCCAACACAAACAGATAAGAAAAAATATTATATTTCGTCATTTTTATAAACCTCCAAAGTAAATATAACATCCACAAACGATAAGACTTCCTACTCGAACTTACTTTTTAGCTATATCCGAACTTGATGACGATTGATCTACGGGCAAGAGATTATGCTCCTGATAAACTTGTCGAAGAGCTGCTTGATAATCTTTTGCCTTACCAATTTGACCATGTATAATTTCTGATTGCCCAGATACAAAATGATGTATAGGGCTACTTGGTCGGCCCATGGGCTCATTAACTTTATCCCTGCGTAAACCGTTTAAATGTTCAGTCATTTCTCGCATTTCATCAAGCACACTCAGTGAATCATGTGGCAAGCTTGCAAGAAACATGGATGTTCCAGGAAACTCTCGAGCATCCATTATTGTTTTCGCTTCATGATCATAATTTGGAAATACTGCGCGCATAAGATATGGCGTAATAGATCCACCCACCTGATTTTTAACACCATCTACAGCTGTTCGTGGTGGTGATTCTGTTACTACTAATTTTATATGGCGATGCAATAGATTTGATAATGTTGATAATTCTGGATTACTTTGAACTTCTTCTGCCGTATAACCTTTTAATTTTTGTGCTGATGAAGAATAAAACTTTAAGTTGTTCATTCCCCCTTTACATGCACCATGCAAAATGATCTTAGCAGCAGGATTGGCTTTGACAATTTCTTCACAAACTAATCTTGGACAAACATTATCTTGCTCGCCACAAAAATTAAATCCCGCACGCGTATCAGCTGGAAATTCAAATGTTACCACTGCGCCAGGAATGACCCCTACTTTTTGTGCCACATAACCACAATATGCATATGGATTGCAATCATTGGAATATCCACCAGAATAGATTGTAATTGGCCCATCATAACTTTTAATGTCTGGGTGTACCCCTTTATGCACGCTATAAATGCTTCCTTTGATATTGATCAGCCCACTCTTCTTTTTTAATACTTGAAGAACGTCGGCCTTTTCTTTGGGAACAACAGCAGTTGCTGGGCACCCTGTAGGCAAAATAGTGACAGCATTAAGTTGTTCAAATGTTGGCATCGACCTATCGGGAGTTCTCAAATAATTGATTCCTGCCACACCAGCCGTTGCCACAATGGCTGCTGCTGCGATGGTAGGAGTTATTAGTTTTCTTGCTGGATTAGACGCCTGAATGTTAACTTGAGGTAATATACCCAAAGCTAAAAAAACTAATCCGATATTTAATTTTTCTCGTTTAAACAACATAATAGTATCCTTCTATAAAAACTAGTAATCAAAATACTATTAACTCCACCAAGAATTATAATATTCTGGATACGCCTTAGTCCATAGGTATGCCGCTAAGCCCGTCCAAGCAACGAATATCAATCCCATTTGTCGATCTGACAATCCCAATGGCAAATCAACAACTCCGGCAAAATCTTTCATTTCTTGTAGTTGATCTTTATTAAAAAATTTCTTACTAAGCAAGTCGCTATGAGTAAAAATATGCCCCCTTAACCTTCTTAGAATATCTTCTGGCATCGGAACACTACAAATTGGGCATTTTTTCTGATCTATGGATTTTGCGAGCATTAACACACAAGGGATACAAATTTCCCCATGTTTACACGGTAAATCATAAAAGCATTTTTCGGGCAATGAGCTCAAACAAATACAACACTCTCTTTCTCCTTTTGCATGCTTTTGTTCTTGAGGTGCTCGACTACTACTTGGTTGGGATGCAGATAGAAATTGTGATTCTACGCAGATCACCGCCAGCAATAACATAACATAACTTCTCATAGATATTCCTCCATTATTCTTGATTTTAGATAAACTAACCAGATTCCATATTGTAGGTTAAAAACATACTCAAATCTCATTCTACAGGAATTTGGCAAATTGTCAAATAGAAATTGTCCTCAGGGGAAAATCCATGAAAATTAACCTTAAAATAGGAGACAAGGGCCTTAAAGTAAAAATACCCGGAAATAAATCCAGGTATTCTAAAACTATTTAATTTTTTAATCCCTAGCTAAGCCGTGGCGACATTGAGCCCCTCGTCGCCTTCGGCTTCGCCTGGTTCCATCAGGCATAGCCGAAGCACCCAAAGAATGATTTGGCGTAGACTGGCGACACTCATTGGGCACACTTCGAACTTTTAGACGGATTAAAAAATTCGGGGAGGTGGTGACGTTCTTTTGGTTTACCTGTAGTTATTGAGTGGGTTCATCTTTTCCTGAAGTTCCTCGAGCAACTTAATCGCTGTAACACCTTTTTTATTAACATGGTGAACATTAATTCCTGGAGTTTGTAAAAGTTTTTCTAAAATATTTTGGCTATTTAAACAATTATTATATTGTTTTTGGCAACCCTCAACATAACTATATTGAAAACAGTTTAAAGCAAGTATAAGAGCTGTATTGCCATCCTTATCAGCATAGTTAATCGATTTTGTTCCAGAATCAGAAAATGAATCCTTTATTCGCTGCCATATTCCTGTATGAAATTCGGGAGACTGTAAAATGCTTTGCACAACATCAAAGTCATGGTTTTTTATAGCGCACATAAGAGCTGTATCACCATTTTTGTTAGTAAGATTAACATGAGCACCTGCTTTTATAAGTTCTCTTACCACATCTACATAGCCTCTGTCTGCCGCTTCAATAAGAGCTGTATTTCCCATATGGTGTTCATATTTCCTATGGGCTGCTTGATTAACATGAGCACCTGCTTTTATAAGTTCTCTTACCACATCTGCATGGCCTCTTATTGAAGCTTCAATAAGAGCTGTATATTCCATATATTCCATGTCTGCATAATTAATATCAGCACCTGCTTTTATAAGCTCTTTTACCACATCTACATGACCTTTGCCTGCCGCTTCAGTAAGAGCTGTACCCAGGATGCCTGCATGATTAACATTGGCACCTGCTTTTGTAAGCACTCTTACCACATCTACATGACCTCCTCTTGAAGCTCCAATAAGAGCTGTACTACCTCCTCTGCCTGCATAATTAACATTAGCACCTGTTTTTATAAGCTCTTTTACCATATCTGCATGACCTCCTTCTGAAGCTCCAATAAGAGCCGTATCTCCTCGGTCTGCATGATTAACATTGGCACCTGCTTTTATAAGCGCTCTTACCACATCTACATGACCTCCTCTTGAAGCTCCGATAAGAGCTGCAGATGCAAAATTACTACATTCAGGATGGTCTGCATAAATAACAGCACCTGCTTTTATGAGTTCATGTACAATATCTATATAACCATGGATGGCAGCATACTGCAGAAGTGTATAAATAGTCACACCGGCCCAGCAACCCTCACCTGTACCCTCAGTCCAAGTGACATAAATTTCTTCATTAACATTAGCCCCTGCTCGTACAAGCTTTTGCACCTCATCAGCAGAACCTTTTTCTACAGCTTGAATAAGAGCGCTATCTAATTTCTCTGCCGACATTTTTGAATAATCTTCTACTGCGCTACTAGCCTGAGCAAGACTAAGCATAATTAAAGCTAATAATCCAATTCTTTTCATAATATTGCCTTCTAGTAAATAATAAACAAATAACATATAAGTCATATATAACTATAAACTAATATACAAAACATGCAAAATCCTTGTCCTGGTTGCTTTCTATAGAATATAAAAAGGACCTTCTTTTCAGCTGGTCTGAAGGAACACTGGAGAAAATAAATTTGGTTTTACATTGAAGCGCATTCCCAGCCTCTGCATAAACCCTTCGACAAAAGCTCAGGGGTAAACGCGTTGAGGATGGGCAGCGGAGCCTGCCCTGAACGAAGTGAAGGGGCGGGCGCGGCAGACAGCTTTATATAGATTTTTTAATAAATTAAATTCCACGTCATAGTGAGTGTGCCTCGTAGAGGCCTATCGAACTACAGTTTTAAAATTAGAGTCTCAATTTACCTGATAATTTTGTTGTATTTGCTTCGTTTGGATTATAGAACGCATACGTGACGCGTTTAACAACGAATCATAGCTCAAGCTATTGATTTCGTTACATTATTTTAGTACAATTATTTTATAAGTTAGACCTTAACTTTTTAGAGAGATCAAAGATGAAAGAAAAGCACATAGCATGGGAAGGCGATCACTATATTATTGAATGGTATTTCAATAATAACGACAAAAGCCCCGCTAAAGAATATTTTGAGCAATTGGATGATGACGCCCAAGATCAATTGATCTCTTTATTTGTTGATATCACAACTAAAGGCACAATCTTTAATAAAAAGAAGTTCAATAATGAAGGTAATAAAATTTTTGCCTTTAAACCAAAACCACATAGATTTTTATGTTTCTTTTTTACTGGATCGAAAATAATCATCACTAATGCATTTATAAAGAAACAAGATAAGTTACCACCTCGCGACCCAGTCTACGCTTATCCACGCCTTCCGGCTTGGCAAGCTACGACGGGCACGGAAAAGATAAAGCTTTAAAGTATAAAGACGATTACACAACCCGTGTTCATGGAGGAAATTACTATGACTAAAAGCCTTATAAGCAAAGAGCTTATGAAAAAAAATGAGAACACAACCGTTGGGAAATATCTTAAATCAATGAGCCCAGAACGAAGAAAAAAGTTTGAACAAACATACAAGGAACATTTAATATCAGAAATGCTTATTGCTGCAATGCACAATGATGATGTTTCTGTAAGAGAATTAGCAAAAAGGGCTGATGTATCCCCTGCTATTGTTCAAGCCCTTCGATCAGGAACCAAAAAGAATATTACCATAAAAACAATCTCCAAAATTATGAAACCATTTGGCTTTTCTGTTGCCCTAGTAAAAGATGATCTTGTTCTACCTTTTGAAAGTACAGAGAAAGCTGATATCAATATAAATGTTCCGGCAATTAAGAAGAAAAAAACGATAATGCCAAAACGTAACACGTCTTCTAATGCTGTATCTATTCAGGCGAAGAAAAGGAAGTAATGAAGCAGAAACAGAAAAAGCGCGCCTTTACATTAGACGAATTACAACCCATTAATGTAATTGATAGATCAACCATGCACCCCTCACAAGCTTCAGACGCTTTCAAAAATAAGGCGGAGGTTGCTCAAGCATTACTTGAATGTTTGACAAAAAATGACACTGAAACGTTTATGGAAATATTAGATGCTTATTTATGTGTAAATAGAACTCAAGTTGCTCTAAGAACTAAACTCACCAGAGCAACAGTTACACAAGCATTTTCTAAAAAAGGTAACCCTACTTTAAAAACAGTTGCAAAAATTGTACATGAAGCAGTCACTACACGTAGATAGATTCTTACCTGGCTATGCAACAGTGTCACAAGCTGTGACACTGTTAAACAATCTAACAAACGACAGATCAAAAGATTGCACCTTGCTTTACAGAGACCGAAGGACTATGGCTAAAAGCATTCTAACCGAACTTCTCAAAAAAAATAAAAATACAACTTTTGGGGAATTTTTTCAATCAATGACACCTAAGGAAAAAAAACAATTCGAAGCTGAGTACAAAGAATTTCTTGTTTCAGAAATGCTTATTGCCGCAATGCAAAACGATGATGTTTCTGTAAAAGAGTTAGCAAAAATGGCTGACGTTGCCCCTATTGCCATTGAAGGACTTCATTCTGGAAATATTAGCATTAACGATCTCACAGAGACGCTGAAACCATTTGGTTTTTCTGTCGCCTTAGTAAAAGGTGACGAGGTTGTGCCCTTTGATAACAAGCCATCTCAAATTGGACATCTCATCAAAGAATCAATAATAAATCCATGACATATTCAAAATGCGAGCGTTTTATCTGTGATATGCAATAGTGGCACAAGCTGTGCCATTATTAGATGAGCTACCAATTCAGTTTTAAAATTAGAGTCTCAATTTACCTGATAATTTTATTTCGCTTGCTTCGCTTATTTTGGTATACTTTTAAATGTAGATAAAAATTAACGTAATCAACGAAATCTAAAGGAGCAATATATGAACCCATATTTACATGATGCATCTGACGTGACACTTTCTAGTAAAGAAGTCGCATCAGCAAAAAGATTCAGAAATGATTTATTAAATAATTTAAAGACGAAAAAGAAAAAAAACACATTAGAGCTTGCCAATAAAGAAGAGCTTGAATTTCCCCCTACAGTATTGAAGATAATTCTTGATGTGTTAACAAAAATGCAGCAAGGAACAGTTCTTTCATTGGTGCCTATACATAATGAACTTACAACGCAAGAGGCCGCCGATCTTTTAAATGTTTCACGCCCCTATTTGATACATTTATTAAAAGAAGGCGAAATCCCTTATCGTAAAGTAGGTACAAAGCGACGCATATTAGCCAAAGATGTCATTCGATACAAAACAGCAATTAATAAAAAACGTCTTAAGGTGCTTGAAAAACTGGCGGAAATGGGACAAGAAATGGACATGGGGTATTAATGTAGTTCGATAGGCCCTTCCTCCTACGCTAAAAAGCTACGGCGGACAAGCCGGGCGCACTCACTATGACGCGGAATAAAAAGCATCAAAACATATAAAAATGAGCCAACAATTAAATTCCAAGTCATCCTGAGTGCGGCTGTTAAGCCCTATCGAAGGGCCCCCATAAAGCGCTTCATAAATACAAGATAAAAGCTTTGCACCCAGATCAGTTTTTAGTTGAACTCTTTAGTCGGGATCCCGATATAGTATGCGCAACCATTAAGAGCTTACGTACTGGATTAAAAAAGCCTCCAACAAGTGCGCCAGAATACCTTGTAACTTTAGAGAACCAATTATTGCCTCAAATCGTTAAAAAGTTGAACCCTTTTTTAGACTTATTATGATGGATTATTGTTTCTGAAAAAGTGTCACAAGCTGTGATACTTTTAAGATGCGAAGAAAACCGGATTAAAAACTTATTTAAAAAGCACGCATTCATTATGATGTAATAGATCAACAAATTAGTAAAATATTTCTTGCATTTATTATTGGTTGTCGTATCGTTCGATAGGGCCTAACAGCCGCACTCACGATGACGCGGAGTCATATAACTCTTTTTAAAATTAATAACAAATCCACGTCATGGTGAGTGCGCTACGTAATAGCCTATTGAACCATGGGTTTAAGAAACTACTCGAAACCATGAACCCTCGTGAATTGAGAATGATGCTTTCTGGTTATCATGACAGAACGTGGAGCAGACTCATGGCTGACCGTGTCCGCCGTAGTCAGCCAAGTCGGAAGACATGGACTGACGTAGGGGGATGCCAACAAAGTGCAGTTGCCAAGCTCCAGTAATCCTTTTAAGATTATTCGTGAGCAGCTGGTTAAATTTGAGCCATTAAAGATGCCTAAGAAGCTGTAGCGCTTATTCTATGTGATGATCTAATCATGAAAAAAGAGATGTTTTAAAATTTAATCCTAATGAATCTTAAATGGCTCGGGAGAATCAAGCGTCAATGGACCAGAAGGTAAAAATTGACTACTCATTTCTTCAAACATTTCATCTTCTCGCTTTTGGGATTCATCAATTAACTCTTGCGCTTTACTTGCCTTGCCTGCATCTCGTAAGTTTTTAAGAATTGCGTCAAAGAACACCTTGCCTTCATTACCAGATGATAATTGCATTGCCATACCATATATCATGTTATCAAAAGCATCGATTATCTTTCGCGCATTGTCTTGCCGCCCAGCGCCTTGCAAAACATGGGCTGCCGAATAAATCAACGGGATAAGCACACTATCATTTTTTGTAAAGAGTTTAATTACGTCCATAGCAGCAACAAAAGCCCTTTCTGGATCCTCTTTTCCTGTCACAAAATTGCGCAAAAAAGCGATATTTTCATTTTTTTGCGCGTCTTCTTGTTCCTTTCTTGCAAACTCTTGTTTATGTCGCTCAAGAAACTTTTGTTTAATAACAGGAGAAGCTTTGGCAAAAAATGCAGCAAGTTTTCTTATTGAAGCATAAGACTTTGCCGCCTGTTCCTGATTCTTTTTTAACTCCTGCTCTTGCCTTTCTGCATAGATTGCTTTTTCTTCTGCTGAAAAATTTGACGGTATTTCTTTTGCTGAACCCCAGATAATTCTCATATTTTTAGCAAGGTATGCAGAAAAAAGCTGAGCATGAATTAATGGATCTCTTTCAATTTCGAATATCCCAGTACGATCTATCACAAAATGCTTACTTCCCGCCTTCATTCCCATGACTTCACCCATACCCGCAGCCAATTTAGTACGAGAATGAAACCATTGGCCAGCAGAAAAAATCGCAACAATAGGAGCTAATGGGGCAATAAGAAATAGATCATTATTATGAGTGCGAACATAAGCTTTTTTATCAATTAAAAGAGCATAACCAGGACGACGAGAAAGATAATCATAAACACAACCCAATTTATCTTCAAACCATCCTGCAAATAACGAATTACCAAAAGATACACTATAACGTTTATTTCTTTGCTCTTTATACGCTTTGGCAACATCTGTAAAAAAATATTTCTCTTGAATCATGGTATCCATCACAGCGATTGGACTTTCTCCCTCCCCCACCACAGATAAAAATCTCTCTGGAGCCCCTCGCAAAAGCAACCCTTTATTTTTTTTTCTTGCTTCGTATTCAATAGATAGTACTTGGGAGAGAATTGTTGCATTAGGTTTAAAGCCAACTGACTCTAAAACAGTATAAATCTGAGATGCCTTACTTTCTAAATCAACTGACACAGCCTGTCCATTATGATTAGATTTGAGCGTTGGATAGGCATCAAATAATTTTGCAATAAGAGCATTATTTACATAGAAAAAAGCCTCAGGATAAAAAAAGGCATTCGCCCTTGTATAAACTGCATATATTTTTTTATATGCTACATTAATCGAGTCTCCAGTAACCAATATATCAGCAAGAGAAATATAATACTTTGTCCTTATAAAATTTTGCACTGCATTTTCTAATGGATCCTGGGGAACATACGATTCATTAATTTCTTCCATCCGACCCCGACTTTTATAAAATTTATTACCAAAATCTCCCATCAATCCTATTATCCCGATTTCATATATCGACGTTGGAATAAAAACAACATCGTAGCGCTCATCAATTTGCTTGAGCTTATTTCTGATAAACTCTTCTTCAGCATACGGTTTATCGGCAGTCAAGAGTTCATCTTGTTCTTGCTTGGTCAATGCAGTATTGGCGATAACCATTGGCCACTCATATTTTAAAAATACGTTGGCAATTGCATCTTTATTTACTTCGTCTTTTTCATCCAATTGCACAAAGCCTTCTCCGCCTCGCTTGACCACAAGCAACTCTGCATGCATGATAAAATTAAAAGCGCATAAACTCATTATCATTAATAATTGCTTGGTCCAATTATTCATTTGACCTCCTCAGACGCTTGGGCTCGTCCTCTTTGCTGCTGTTGTTTTTTTACACGTTGTTTGGCAAAAAGTTCTTTCAGTACTCTTTTTGTTGCTTCAGGATTTTCATGAAATTTATTGGCAAAACGCTCAAGCACGGGTATTGCTGCATAATATTTTGCTGCTTGTGCTTGCGCTTCAGATAATTTTTGCTGATCTTGCTGCAACTTATCCTCAAAAATCTTTTTCTCTTCATCAGTCAAATTAAATTCATCTCCCTTGCCAATGATGCGCATATTTTTAGCAAGATACTGAGAAAATAGCTGGGCATGAATCATTGGATCACGTAGAGTTGTTATGACGCCATGCGGGTCAACCAATTCATTCTGAAAAATCCCCATTATATGATGTTTCGTTTCACCTCCTTCTATGAAAGGAATAGCTGCTTTAGTTCGCGAATGAAACCACTCACCATTTGCAAAAAGTGCCGCAAGTGGGGCCAATGGTGCAATAAAAAACAGATCAAGAGTAGACGGGCCCATTAATTGATTTTTAATATAATATTTTTTATCCAAAAACAGCGCATACCCTCCGTGGGAAACAAAATATTGATAGGAACAGGCTCCTCCTTTCTCTCGTGAATCTCTGACCCAACCTGCAAAAAGTGAATTACCAAACGATATAGAATAAGATTTAATTTTTCCTTCTTTATAGGATTTTAAAAGGGCACTATCTTTTTGTATCGTACTTCCCATTAACTCTAATGCACTACCACTGGTCTTACCTTTTTCAAAATTTATACGTGATGTTCCACGCAAAAGCAATGCTTTATTTGCTGCTCTTGCTTCATATTCTAAAGATTTAACTATGGCCAATACCCCATTTGCTTTGATGATGTTGGCATCTTGTGGATCAATCTCCTTTTTCATGCGGTCTAATGAAGGTGAGTCATTTATTAAACGTGCAGCAAAATTAGATGCCATATTTTCAAGCTCATTTGTTAAACTCATCCCATCAGGATAATCTGCAAGTACCGGATAATAGCTAAAAATTTGCGCTAATAATGCATTATTGGTATATAAAAAGGCATCGGGATAAAAAAAGTTATTATTTTCTCTATATACACCGTAAACTTTCTCCCTCATTACTTGAGATGTTTCATTCGTAATATTTAACAGGAAATAAAGATCAATATTCCCATCGCGAGTTTTTGGCGACTTAATCTTCTTGTCTGCTGTTTGTTGCGAGATCTCCTTATTTGTAAAAAGAATCACCTCATTTTCTGGCAGATACATAATACCCTTTTCTTTGGCTAATTCTGAAGCTAATTTATCAACCCCTTGTTGCGTATAAAAAAAGCGTGATTGAACCCGATCCTTTTGTTTTTCAGGGGTTAAACGAGCAAGTTCTTTAGCATAGCTCGCCCGATCTTGCCAATAAGGCTGCAAGGCAAATAAAAGTTCTTTTTGTTCTTCTTTGGTTAGCTCTTCGTAAGGTTCTGTGGGTGCCAGGGGATACGACGCTGCAGCTAAAAAAACATCTTTATCCTCTTGCGTCAAATCTGCAAGATCAATCCAACTAGAACTCATGTTGCTAATAGCAGCACTTAATGGATTTTCCGTATTTTTTTTATAGAAAGATAAGGCAAAAAGCTCATACAATGCTGTTGGAATAAACACCACATCATAATGCTCATCTATTTCTTTTAATTTTTTGCGAATAAACATTTCTTCAGCATAAGGTTTATCTGCAGTCTCTGCAGTCAATAGTTCATCTTGTTCTTGCTTGGTCAATGCGGTATTGGCAATGACCATTGGCCATTCATATTTTAAAAACACGTCAGCAATTGCAGCTTTGTTGACCTCATCTTTTTCATTCAATGACACAAAACCTTGGTCGCCTTTTTTGACCACAAGCAATTCAGCATGCATGACAAAATTAAATGCGCACAGGCTCATCATTACTAATAATTGTTTACTTAATTTGTTCATTTGACCTCCTGAGATTCTTGGGCTTGAACAGGAGCTGCTACAGCTTCTTTTTTCTCCTGTTCTCTTTTTTCCAAAATTTTCTGCTTAATCTTTTGCGCCGCTGTGGTCGCAAATCGCATTCCTGCGTAATATTGTGCCAACTCTTTTTGCGAACTCTTAATGTGTTGTTCTTCTTGCTGTTTTTTTTCTTCATAAACTTTTTTCTCTTGCTCAGTCAAATTAGACTCATCCCCACGGCTAATGATGCGCATATTTTGAGCAAGATACTTGGAAAAAAGTTGGGCGTGCACAAAAGGATCCCTGATGACTGTTAGCACTCCATGTGGATCAATAAACTGGTCCGCAAGCCCTTTCACATCATTACCTTTACCCATTTCTTTCAATGGAAGAACAGCCTTGCTTCGCGAGTGAAAATATTCACCACTTGTAAACAGTGCGGCAAGTGGTGCTAGTGGTGCAATAAAAAACAGATCAAGAGTAGACGGCCCCATGAGTTTATTTTTAATATAATATTTCTTATCGACAAAAAGTGCATATCCTCCCTGAGAAATAAGATATTGATAGGCACACGCCCCATATTCACCAGAATCCATGAACCAACCAGCAAAAAGTGAATTGCCAAAAGATATGGAATAAGGGAGATTCCTTGCTTCATAAGATTCTAAAACAGTAGAACCAGTTCGAAGAACATTGCCCATCAAAACCAATTTATCCTTACTGGTGTCACTTTTTTCAGTTTGCATTCTGGATGTTCCACGAAAAAGCAACGCTTTGTTGGCCGCCCTTGCTTCATATTCTAAAGTTATAACCTTAGCAAGTACCCCATCCGATTTGATGGCGGCGCTGGCATCCTTCGGATCTATCTCCCGTTTCATGCGTTTTAATGAGGAAGAATCGATAGCCAATATTAGACGCGCAGCAAAATTAGTTGATCTATTTTTAAGCTCATCCGTTAAAGCATTTATATCAGAAGAATCTGCAAACATTGGGTAATAGCTAAAAATTCGTGCTAATAATGCATTATTGATATAAAAAAAAGCATCGGGATAAAAAATATTGTTATTTTCTTTATATATGTCAAAAATTTTGCTCTCTATTACTTGAGATGTCTCATGAGTAATATTTAGAATACTAGACAGCATAATTTGACCATAACTATTAGTTACTTTCTTAAGGTGCAGTAGGTCAAAATTGGCAACATTTAATGGATCTTGCGGATTTTTTCTGTAGAAAGATATGACAAAGAGCTCATACAATGATGTTGGAATAAACACCACATCATAACTTGGATCTATTTCTTTCACCTTAGCTCGTATAAATTCTTCTTCAACATTAGATTTACCAGAAGTCAAAAGCTCATTTTGTTCTTCTTTGGTCAATGCAGTGTTGGCAATCACCATTGGCCATTCATAGTTGAGCATAATATTAGCAATTGCAGTCTTATTTGCCTCATCGCTCGGGTCCACCAATGGCTTAAATTCTTTTCCGACCCTTTTTACCACCAGCAACTCAGCATACATTAACGAATTAATGGCACACAGGCTACCTACCAATAAGCCTAATTTCATATATAGCTTCATTACACATGCCCTCCCTATTATTTTATCCTTAGTTTATTAAAAATTATTATATAGCCTAATCCTAGCACTTGATTAATTCTAATTGCAACAAAGCCTGATTTAATTGCAAACAAACCAGGCTTGTATTTGTTTTTATGGAAATACAAAGAACCAAAGTACGACCTTCAGCTTTTAATCCCCAAGTGACAGAGAACGCCATCCCCCCCAAGGCATCAAATCAAGCTACCTGACTTTCCCCTCATCCCGTTTAAGGATTTTATTAATTGACGTACTATTGGCGAAGCCTGACGAAGCCCAAAACGAAGACAGGCACTTGAAACACACCAGACAACATGACGTTCTATTGGCACTTGAACACGTTAATTATCTGTTCAGTGGTTCGTCAGACCCCTATGGGGCACGCTCACCATGACTCGGAATTGAAATTTATTAAATATTAAAAATTCCATGTCATTCTGAGCATCGACGCAGGAGTGTCGAAGAACGATAGGGCCTATCGGCCACACTCACGATGACGCGGACACGGTTTTAGTTTTATTTTTTGATTGTTGGATAAGTTGTCGAACAGCTTCGAATCCACCTTGAATTAAAGCGTCTTTTTTCGCTCTGCTCCATCCCTTAATTTGACGTTCAAATACGAATGCCTCATCTCGAGTAGGAAATTCTTTAACAAATATAAGTTGGACAGGTAGACGAGTTGCCGTATAGCAATGAACATAGACTTTTGTTTGATGAGCTATCATGCGAGATTCTATATTATCGGCATGGCCTATATAGTACGAATCATCGGCACATTTTAGGATATAGACAACATAAGTATTCATGAAAATTTATTAATTGGCGTAAATAAGATTATGTATTTATCAGTCTTGATCGGGCATTAAACCTTTTTTACGCTTATTGTGATTTTTCTCAAGATCTAGAAGATAATTTCTTCCAGTAAAGTAAACATACGCCCTTATGTACCAACACCAAGGCATATGATGTTTTTGTTCATTAATCTCAGCATCTATAGATGAACATATTTCTTTATAATTCGCAACAAAAGGCTCATCAAGCTCTTTGCTTGTTATCTGTTTGAAAATTCCAGCTTTTTTAAGATTGTTTTTTACTTCATGATGCAAACTCTGGACCATGTTTAACTTTTCCTGCAGAGGAAGAATTCTTTCTGCTGCCTTCATTTCTTGCTCAGAATGATAAAGCGCCTTCAATTGAACAACGTTAAAAACAACACCAGCCGCAAGAGCCTTGTTAGAAGAAATTTTAGAGACTACCTCTTTAGCTAATTGCATAGATTGCATTGAGCCTGTAGACACTAAGATTAGTATCACTAAGGCTTTTAATGATATTTTCATGAAAAAAGTTCCTAAAAGAGTTGGGTTAAAAAAGCCAATTATTATGCTGTATTCGATTACTAAACCCACATTTTTTTGAGAGGTTTTGAGAAAAACTAATTGCAATTCCGCGTCATGGTGAGCGTGCCCCGTAGGGGTCGGACGAACCATGGCGGAGCTGACGAGACTCGAACTCGCGACCTTCCGCGTGACAGGCGGACGCTCTAACCAAACTGAGCTACAGCTCCACAACCATCCACCGAAAATGTGTGGATTGGAAATGAATGGCTCCTCGAGCAGGATTCGAACCTGCGACCTAACGATTAACAGTCGTGCGCTCTACCAGCTGAGCTATCGAGGAACAAATTTTTTCAATTTTTCTTATTTTTTAAGAAGCTTTATTCCTTAAAGGAATGAATTTTTATTCTCAAAAATTTAGCAACTCGCAAGTTAATTTATTTTTGTGCGTCACTAATAAGCCCAGCCTTCGTTAAAACTACGGCGGGCAACCTTCGCTTTTGCGATAAATGTCAATTTAGTAAACGTTCCCTCAGTCCTGGCCGCGCCAACCGTAGCTCTGTAAGAGCGAAGGTTGGTGGGCGCTGCAGGATTCGAACCTGCGACCCCCAGTTTGTAAGACTGATGCTCTACCAACTGAGCTAAGCGCCCTTTCTTAAAGGGAACTTCAAAATTGTAAAGGAAAGATGCGATAAAGTCAAAAGATTTTACTCAAAAAGTAATGTTCTTCGTTCTTTTTTATCTAAAACAGCATTGACAGACCGCAAAATAGCCTCGATGAAAGAGCAACCAGAACAAAAATGCGACTAAGCGCCAATTTTATATACATTCGTCAAATAGTAGGTCACCGCGATAAGCATTATATATATACATATAACAGAAAATCCTCGCACCTTAGCCAATGTATCCCTAGAAAATTTCTCTTCTGGCAATGTACACAAAAAGTTTATAAGAAATACTATAAACATGACCGCCAAGAAAAATAGAACAAAATAATCAAGCATCATAAAATAACCAGCATTAGGCGAGATACCTTGTATCACAATTGCATTGGCCATGAAAGCTGTTATCACAAACAAACTCGTGGTAAGGTCTGTAGTAAAATCCTGGATAGCCAAAATGAACATCGTTATATAAAAAAGCATAAACATAGGAAGAAACAGTAAAAACAGCTGTCTTAGATCATGCTTTTTTACATCCATCGTAAAAAGAACTTTTGGATGCCGCACCGATTGACTGTCTAAAGATTTAAACTCAACATAGCCACCGATCGGCTTGTGAGAAATAATGTCCCAACCAGATACAGAAACATAGGGAGGTATAGAAAAATCTTCAGGAGCTGCATCAAAAATCACATTTTGAGCCTCCAGCGTATTGTTGGTCAAATTTAAAGAAATCCTATGATCATCTAAGGGAAATCTAACATAATCAAACAGTGCGCTAAATTGAATATATACATAGTATTGCACAAACGTCAGATGGTCTGAAATTTTTCTTATCAATGGATCTGATTTTCTTATAATATCACCCTTGCTAAATGAAAATTTATCTAACGCTTCCTGGGTCACTTGCGTAGGATCAAATTCAAAAGAGATAACCGCGCTTATTAAAAAATTGTTTTTTATGGCATCAGATTGTAAAAATTCATGAATCAAAAATCCCGTTTTAACATGCGCCGGCTCTTTACCCCATTTGGCAACAACTTCAGGGGTCACCTTCATAATAAATGACTCATGACCTATTGGATTGAACTCTTTCACCGGTTTATAAAACAGAAAGATAACTATGACTGCCGACAAAAATAATAAAATAGTTTGCGCAGCAACGGTAGAAAAATATTCAAAATTACATCGAAAATTCATTTGATTTCTCCTCAGTTTTTTATGTACTTTAGACCTTTATTGTCTATCAGCTTACAAACAAAATAACACTGTCTGCAAGTTCTCACATTATTTTTTACTAAAACAACTATCTTATGGCCTCGCACTCATACAAATACGAATTTTTCATAAAACCATTGAAAAACGACCCTTAATAACCCCATACTGTAATTAGTAACTATTTGTAATATTGCCAATTATGGAGGATATCAGATGAAATTAATGATCAAAACGATGCTCATAGCATTATTGATGCTAACACATGCCCAGGTACCGGCACATACCAACTCGTCGCGCGCTAAATTATGCCCGGCATGCCCAACATGTCCAACATGCCCCAAAAGGTTTAAAGAGTTTTGCGCCAAATGCGCGTGTGAAAAAAATAGATCAGAAGCTGAATGCCAAAGCGAATCTGGCGTGCACGTAACCAAATCGTGCCCTGTTGGCTACATGACAAAACTTACAGAAGGAAAACAGGAATGCGTTGCCTCTCAGCTTGAAAAAGGACCAGAAGTACGCGAAAAATGAGTCGTTAAAGTACAATGCGTTGTTCTTCAATTTCTGCCTGTGCGGCATGACGTTGTTGCTGCACCAACTGCTGTGCAGGTATATAATCTTCTAGGGGTTGGCAAACCGTCGACACTTCTTGTAACTGACCGGTAACGACAATGGGCGATGATGCGTGGTCAGCTCGGGCAACTTCTAACTTTTTTTGTTCTTCTACTTGTTGTTCATGATCTTCGCACAACGTGATTAATGCTGCACTCAAGGCACCCGAATCTAACACGGCGCCCTTTTGAATGACAAAACAGTAATCAATTTTTCGCAAATCGAAAATAGGTTCAACCACAACATCATAAAATAAACCCTCTGGATTACAGGTTTTTATTTTACCCAGCGCAAATCCTTTTGGAAAAACTAAACCATCGCCACTAGACAGTACCAAATCGTCTGGTTCTACTTGGGCCAAATGGCTCACATAACGCATACCCGTAAGTTGTTCGTTATTATTGCCTTCATGAATACCACTTGCTTGTGTGTGGGCACAATAAGCCGCGACCTTACACATGCTGTCAGTCACCAACAAAACTTTACTATAGTGAGGGTTCACCTCTACTATTTTACCAAGAAGACAATTTTTAAAGATGGCAACCATATCACGCTTCATGCCAGCTTGTGCACCTTTATCGATTAAAAAGAAATGAGACTGATCAGAAAAGTGTTTCACCAAAACCTGTGCCAATACAGCATCTGTTTTTTCAAACTGTTTTTTGAACTCCAGTAACTCCTTAATTTCACCATTATAACTGATCATGGCATTAAGTTCGACATTTTGGGCCAACAAATCAGCTCGCTCTTCTTGAAGCGCTTTGAGTAAGATTTCAATCTCTTGCCTCGACTTTTTACGTTCAAAAAAATTCTTAACTGGCATTACCAATTTGTGTTGAGCGACTAAAATAGGATACATGATGTAAGAAGAGATATGTTCAAGCGGATTACTCTTGGCAAAAAAGTAGTAACAACCCCAGGACAACAGTCCCAGAATGCTTACATATAAAAATCTACTTCCCCGTCTTTTTTTACGCACCATCTATCCTAAAAAATCTATAAGGCCTTCTTTAACTTCAATTGCCGATTGGGATACCACCAGTCTTTGACGAAGATCAGAAGCTTCAGGCAAACCTTTGATATAAAAAGGCAAATGTTTCCTGAACATAAAAAGACCTTGCGCCCCATAATATTCGAGCATATAGTCTAAATGTTTTAAAGCGCACTGCAATACAATCTTTGAATCTGTTGTGTAAGGATTTCCTTGTGAGTGTTCTTGTAACTCTTTGAGCTTCCAAGGGCGGGACCATATGCCGCGGCCTATCAAAAAGCCATCAACGCCTGTTTGCTCGTACACCAGTTTTGCTGTAGCCCAATTGACCACACCACCAGATATAATCACCGGAATTTTAACTGCCTGTTTTACCTGACCGGCCAAAGCATAATCTGGTCTGCCCTCGAACTTTTGAGTCTGCAAACGTGGATGAATTGCGAGCGCATCAACACCACAATTTTCTAGGAGTTTGGCTACTTCCACCGCATTTTGATTTTTAAAACCTGCGCGAATTTTAACGGTAAAAGGAATAGATAATTTGTTTCTAAAGAGTTTCACGATACTTTCAAGACGAGGCAAATCAGCCATCAAAGCAGAACCTGAACCTGACCCAACCACATTTTTTGCCGGGCAACCAATGTTCAAATCCAAAATATCAACACCAGCGGCTAAAATTTTGTCACACGCTTTTTCGATATACTGCGTCGTATTTGCCGCCACTTGATAACTCAATGGTCTTTCAAGTTGTATGAAGTTCAGAGCTCTTGCGCCACCTGTTGGATTAGATATACAGGCCACATGCCGCATTTCGGTGTACAGCAACTCATCAGGAGAAAATTCCCGCACAAGCTTACGAAATGGCGAATCGGTTATGCCATCCAAGGGCCCACCTATAAAACGGGGGTACTCGAGGTTGCCTATTTTTATTTTTCCTGACCAATAACTCATACACAACCCACATTTAAGGTATATAATCAAACATAACGATAGCGTTTATTAAGTATAATGAATTATAGGGTTTTTTCCAGCAGGAAAGCTTGAAGTGACTACTTAAAAAGATCCGAATGCGTTCCCGTTCTAATCAAAATAATCTCTATAGGCGTTTTATCATAGACCAACAACCAATCCGGCTCAATATGACATTCCCATAAACCCTTAAACTCCCCATGCAATTTATGATTACGATTCTTGGCTGGTAAAGGTTTCCCCTTGATAAGCAAATCAACTACTTGAAAAAGCTTCTCGGGATCCTTGCCCCTTTTTCTTAGCTTTTCCAACTCTTTTAGGAATATACGTTCGCAATCGAGTGTTAACATGGCACCACCTTAAAGATTAAGCTTTTTTCGAAGCTCATCCATGTCTTTTATTCTCACAAGATTCTTTTTATTCTTAGATCTTTTTATGGCTTTGATGGTTTGATCATTTGGGATATGACTATAAGGACATTCTGCCTCTGCGCTTTGAGTAGCCAAACGTTCTTTGATCGATTCAAGAATTATTTCACGCATACTTATACCAAGATTGGCCGCCATTGCCTTAAGCCTTTTATGATCTACCTTTGGAATATCTACCGTTATGCGAGACAAGTCATTTTTTGTGTTCATGTTTTTCCCGTTTTTTATGAGTTGATTGTTACCTAAACTAGTCATACCATAAATACTTAAATAAAGAAATAAGTTTATAGAAAGGCATACTTAAAAAGAAATAACCAAAGGTCTATTTTACATACGAGAGTAATTACGATATATTTATAGATGTTTATGATATCTGCAGCCTCCTAAGAGCAGGCCACAAATTTCAAATTGTAAAAAATTATTATTAATCATCATTCGGAGCAATTCCCATGCCAGTACCAAAACGTAAACGCAGTCGCGCTCGTAGAGATTCCCGCCACGCGCATAAAGCCGTTGTAGTTAAATCCTTCAGCACATGCAAAAATTGCCAAGCGGCTTCATTGCCACACCAAGCTTGCAAAGAATGCGGCCATTACAAAGGCGTTAAAGTTTTAACGACCAAAGTTGAGCGCGTACTTAAACGTGACTCATTAAATAAAGCTAAGGCAACACGCCAGCAAAGCGCAACGAAGATGGCTTCTGAGCAATCAGAGTAAATAATTAAATTATACTTTGGGGGCTACCATGAATCACGTGATTGCTGTCGATGCGATGGGCGGGGATAATGCCCCACGCGCGATAGTTCATGCATCATTCAACGCTGCACGCAACGGTATTCCCATTTTATTATTCGGCGATATTCAACTCATCGAGCCTTTGCTCGATGAGTTTGCTTTAAAAGCACATATGCAGTGGCGCAATCTGCCCATCACCATCACCCACACAACCCAAATAATTGCCATGGGCCAAGAGCCCTCGCGCACTGTCGTTACAAAAAAAGATTCATCGCTCGTTCGCGCGGTTCAAGCCGTAGCTGATGGACACGCGTCTGCAGTTATTTCCGCAGGCAATTCGGGCGCTGCCATGGTTGCAGGCACCTTTATTTTAGGCCGTCTACCCGGCATTGACCGACCAGCAATTGGTGAGTTTATTCCCACAAAAAAAGGTTCCATTTTTTGTATGGATCTCGGCGTAAACACCGATTGCAGAACAGAGTTTCTCGAACAGTTTGCCTATATGGGACACGCCTATGTGAAAATAGTCAAAAACATCACCAACCCACGCATCGCATTACTATCCAATGGTGCTGAAGATTATAAAGGATCGATGGCCGTCAAACAAACGTTTGATGTATTGAAAAACAGTCCACTCAACTTTGTTGGTAATCTTGAATCTCGCGATATGTTTGACGATCATGCCGACGTGCTCGTTTGTGATGGTTTTGTTGGCAATGTGTTGCTCAAAGGCATACAAGGCACAGTGCGAGCCATGACCTTTTGGATTAATGAAGAACGAAAAAAATCTTGGGTGTACTCATTGGGCTTATTTTTAAGCAAAGGACTGTTTAAAAATTTAAGAAATACCATAGATTATTCGCGCATGCATGGTGCTTTACTGCTTGGGATTAATCATCCACTTATTATCGCCCACGGCAACTCCAATGAAATCTCCATAGAACAGTCAATTATTTTTGCACACCAGGTTGCGCAACAACAGTTGATTACCCAATTTAATAGTGAACTCAAAAAAACACTGACAACAAAACAAGCTGCATTTGAATTTGTGGCGGCACAAAAAAGTACCGCAATGTCTGACCAAGCACAATTATAAAAAAGGATTGTCTTATGAATAAAATAGTATTTTTATCTATGTGTTTATTTTCTTTTAATGCTGCATGGACAAGTTCGCCAGCACCAATAGCTGCAGCTGCAAGTTCGACGCCCAGTCAAAGAAAACAAATAATTTCGGCTAGCGTTTTGCATTCAAAAAAACACAACATAGAAGTAATCAAAGTGCGCAGCGAATCAAATGAAGGCGCTGTTGTAATGAATTTGCTTAATAGCTTTTCTGGCAAAACCACCTCTTTTCCGAGACGCACAACATACAATGCTGATGGCGCTGAAATTGATTCAACAAATACAGCAGACCCCGACCCCACATTAATTCGGATAGCCCTTGATACAGTTACGGCCTCAAGGGCTAAATTAAACAAATTACAAAATCCAAATGATCCAATAACAACAAATTGGCTTATTATAGATAAAACTATAATATTCGATGGGATCATTACTGATAAATCAGAGGAAACAGCCAAAGATTTAAAAAAAGAAGAACATTTTAAATAAGGACGACCATGAACAAAATAGTGTTTTTATCTATAAGCTTATTATCTTTTAACGCTGTATGGTCAAGTTCACCTGCAACAGCAGCATCGATACCTGCAGATGCCGCCACATCTGCAACAGCAGCCGCTGCTACTCCTCCAGCACCAAGCCAAGAAATGAAAAAATTTTGGGTTCGCTTTGTTCGCAGAACTCCTACATACGACCATCCGCGTAAAAAAATAGATGTTACGGTAAATGATGAATCCAACCAAGGCTTAATTTTAACCTATGCTAATGGACAAAGTTACGAACCCAAAATGTATAATGCTGGGCAAAATGTATCCCAAGAGAAAATGAATATTCATAATTTCATAGCAGACTTTGTGCGTCAGGGGCAATATAATTCATCATCAACTATTTCCGAATGGTTGGTCACCGTTAACAGTTCAGGAAATATTCCCTTGCGTGATGTATTAAAAGAGAATGGCGATTTCCAAAAAGGATGGTTAGCCCAAACAAGCTCGAAACGTTTAATAAAAACCATTGATAAAGGTTCTACAACATTCATTGATCCTGAAGCAGAAAAAGAAGCCAAAGATTTAAAAAAAGAAGAATAATTATCACCGATTTGCCTTTTATTTTTATAGGATTTCCCATGAACAAAATAGTATTTTTATCTGTATGTTTAATTTCTTTTAACGCAGCATGGTCAAGTTCACCTTCGGCGGCATCATCGTCGTCGACTGTCGCCGCTGCAACAAGTGCAACACCAGAAAAAGAAAGAGGGATTGTTATTACGATTATATGCAAAGCAAATCCACCATCAACAATATTTGAAGCCCATGAAACAAATAGTGTTGATGGCACCACGAAAGGCGTAACAGGAACTCTAAAAAAATTTACTCAGCACTTCTGGACTCCTCACCCTGAAGATTTTCCGCACTTAACATCGATTGCCAAAAAAGCTACAGAACGTGATGAATATCTTTTTGAGGTTCTCATTGGCACTCATTTTGACTATCAAGCAACAACCATCCAAAACGGAACTCTATTGCATACTCAAGAAAAAGTTGATCCTGTAATCTCAGAAGCTATAAATAGATTACATGAATCCCTAAAACAAGGAAGAGTTAATGAAAGCAGAAGGTGGGTACAAACGCCAATACCACAAGATGTTGATTTACAAAAATTTCTTGAGGGGAATAGTTTTAGTATATGGCGCGTTCACTATAATCCTCAAATTCCCAAATCACATTCATTCGACCTTGCAGTTCCATGTAGGGATTATTTAGACGCATTAAGGACAAAACCAGTTGCAGCAAAAGATGCAGAAAAAAAATAACATTTTAAATAAGGACGACTATGAACAAAACAGTATTTTTATCTATATGCTTATTTTCTTTTAATGCTGCATGGACAAGCTCACCTGCAGCTGCGTCATCGTCGTCAGCCGCTGCAGCAAGCTCGACGCTACAATCAGGAAAAGAGATGACTATTTTGCTCACCTGTAAAACCAAGACAACCCCAACAACATTCTTGGTACGTGATGGGAGCAATACGGGGGTTGCAGGAACTGCCAATACAATTTCGGGTCCACAATGGACCACAAACGGTACTGAAATTCCTGATGGTGCAAAGCGTGTAGGAAGAACTAGATACAATACTTTAGGCCAGCTTGAATATTGTTTTGATCTTCCCCCTAGAGACGTTATTTTTTATGAATCCGTAATGCATCAGGGAAATAAAATTTCGTTGAGCCCCAACCAACAACCTGATCCTATAATGCAAGGTGCCATAACTAGATTACATCAATGCCTAAAGTTAAAAATGGTTTACGACTATAGGGAAATGCCCAACATGTCCAGAACTGAGAAATTCCCCGATTTTCTGGGAGAGAATAATAGAAGCTTATGGACCGCCCATTATGACCATATGATAGGTAGACTAAGCACGAATACTATGGGCGAAATGTCCCCCTATACATTTAATCTTGCCAAGTCAATTATTGTATCTGTAGATGTGCATGACGATGTTATGGAAACAGCTAAGAAACTTTCTCCACATTGCCAAGATTTAGAATTAGATATTGCATCCTCGGGCGATACGGCACAAAAGTAAAAATTGTACATTTTAAATAAGGACGACTATGAACAAAATAGTGTTTTTATCTATAAGCTTATTATCTTTTAACGCTGTATGGACAAGTTTACCTTCCTCCTTCACTGAACCTTCGACAGACAGGGCATCCTCGGTATCGTCATATTCAACTAATGCAACATGGTCAAACTCACCGGAACCATTAGAATCGTCATACTGTTCGCCACGAGAACCAGAAAAGGATATGACCATACTGATTATATCAAAACCCAACCCACCTTCAACAACGTTTCTGGCACATGATGGAAGCAGTAAAGGAGTTGTAGGAATTCTACACAAAATTTTCGGTCCAAAGTGGACTACAAATCCACAAGACCTTGTTGGTCAAGTTTGTACGGACTATAGAGGTCGCGCTATTAGCCACAGCGGTTGTGATGAATTTTGTTTCAATGCCCCTCTTGCAGATAGTATAAGTTGTCACGCCGTCACGTACCAAGAGTGCAAAGCGCTACCTACTTGCCACGAACAGCCTAATTCCATAATGAAAAACGCTATCTACCAATTACATGAGTTTCTAAAAGATGAAAAAAGTGACAAGCAATACGTAATGCCTGGTATGCCGCAAAAACTTGATTTAAGCAAGGTCCTTCGAGGAGATGCAAAAAGTGTATGGCATGCCCATTATGACCCTTCTGCCCAATGTTATATGTCTCGCCCCTCTCCTTATTCATTCAGACTCGCCAAATTAACTGCTGTACTTGCAGATGAAGCAACTCTGAGAGAAACTCAGGAACTTTCCCCACATTGCCAAGATTTAGAAGTAGATGTTGCATCCTTTGGCGATGCAGAAAAAAAATAACAGGCACACACGATCACTTTATTTTTTGATAGTTGTGTGGTAGTTTTTCCAATCATCATATACAATAGATAAAAATAGTATTCACCCTTATAGTACACGGAGTACCTACATGACAACTTTTAAGCGTAAACATTCAATCCAAGATCTATTAGTTATTTGGTCAAAAGAGCTTATTTTCGCAGCTGCGCTTCTTTTGGTAATAGCCGGTGCATATTTTGGTTACCGTTGGCATACCAATAATAAAAATCAAGCTGCGCACATGTTATTTGCTCAAAATCTCGAAGAGTTAGAACGCATATCACAAGAAGGCAACAAAGAAGATTGGGAATCGGTCGAAACGCTTTTTAAACTTGGTTACGATCAATATCCAAAATCTTCCTTAGCGCCTTACTTTTTGATCTATCAAGGCCAAGCGTTACTCAAACAAGGCAAATTAGATGAAGCGCGCGATATCATCAACCTCGCGGTAGAAAAATTACCTTCAGATTGTCCCGTTCTTGGATTATATAAAGTAAAAGTTGCGCTCATGGGTCTTGACAGCAAAGCTCAATCAACGGTCGATGCAAGTCTTGAACAGTTACAAGCACTAGCAAAAAATACCGAACTGCATGTGCAAGATGTTGCTGGTTATCACCTAGGTTTGTATTATTGGGTGCATAATCAAATGGCAAAAGCACAAGAAGTATGGCTTGCTATGATTGAAGCGGTCAAAACAACGGAAAAAACTGGCCAGTCACCTTGGGCTGCAAAAGCACAAGAGATGCTGGCATCATCCTTTCCTGAAACCCAACAAGAAACTGCTTAACTTATGAACACAGAAAAAAAAGTCCGCGTCCGCATGGCCCCATCGCCAACGGGACATTTACATTTGGGTGGTTTGCGCACCGTCATTTTTAACTGGTTATTTGCACGACACCACAACGGCACCTTTCTGTTGCGTATCGAAGACACAGACTTGGAACGCTCAAAACCAGAGTTTACCGAGTCGATTGTGCAGTCACTTGCATGGATGGGAGTTCAATCTGATGAACCGCTCGTTATCCAATCAGAGCGTGTACCAGAACATCGCCGACTCGCCTTGCAGTTGACAGAACAAGGCAAAGCTTACTTTTGCTTTTGCTCGCAAGAAGAAGTTATAGAACGTCATAAAAAAAAGATGGGTTCTGATGATCTGTTTGTTAAATATGATGGTTTTTGCAGAACAAAAAAAATTACCGATGCCGATGCAGACAAACCATACGTGATTCGCTTTGCACTACCCGCAGAGCACAGTGAAATTGGATGGCACGATATGATTCGCGGGGAAATTGTCGTACACACAAGTCAACTGGATGATTTTATTATTATTCGTTCTGATGGCATGTCGATGTACAACTTTGCAGTAGTCGTTGATGATAATTTTATGCGCATAACGCATGTTATTCGTGGCGAAGAGCATGTTGCCAACACACCAAAACAGATTATGCTGTACCGAGCATTGGGTATGGAAGCCCCTGAATTTGCCCATTGTTCTATGATTTTGGGGCCAAGCGGCGACAAACTCAGCAAACGAGATGGCGCCGTTAACGTACTTGAATACAAGCAAGCTGGTTATCTGCCAGAAGCATTATTTAATTATATGGTACGCCTTGGATGGTCGCACGGGGATCAAGAAGTTTTTTCTCGCGCAGAACTTATTTCACTTTTTAATGTTGATGCTATCCATAAAAAACCGGCAACGTTTGATCAAGTAAAGTTAGATTGGTTCAACGGCCTGTACATTCGCAATGCACAACCACAGGATTTGTGGAAGCAGTTAGTGGAAAATGTTGAGCATCCTATTTTTAAAACATTGGTATGGACAGATGAGCAAATAAATGCAGCAATCACCCTGTATAAAGACCGCGTCAAGACGCTGACTGAACTTGCAGGAGAACTGCATATTTTGCACGGCCCAACCATTGCCTATCATCAAGAAGACATATTGCAGTGGATAACCCCTGAAACTCTGAGGCATCTGGCCCAAATTAAGCAAATACTTGAAGAGGCTGAGCCTTTTACGGTAGATCTATTATCAGTCAATATCAAACAATGGGCTAAAAATGCAGAACTAAAATTTGTCGCCATTGCGCAACCAATTCGTATTGCGTTAGTGGGCAAAAGTGCAAGTCCAGGAGTTTTTGAACTATTGGCATTCCTGGGCAAACAGGAAAGCTTAAGGAGAATAGATAACTTAGTGAGGTTCTTGCAAAAGGGCTAAAAATATACAGGAGGCTTATTTTTATGAAGATTGGTATATTGTTTCCCGGTTATGGCAGTCAATTTGTCGGCATGGGCAAAGAGTTTTATGATGAATCTCGTGTGGTCCAAGAATATTTCGAAGAAGCTGCCAACTGCCTGAATACCAACTTTGTAAAATTATGCTTCGCATCATCAGATTCAGAAATATCAAAAATGCATAATGCGTATACTTCTACCTTTTTGGTTAGTTGTGCTTTGTATGCCCTCCTTAAAGAAGAAGGTATTAAAGCCGATATTGTTGCTGGTTATAATTTAGGTGAATATGCAGCATTACATGCAGCCGGTGGTATAAACTTTCCTGATGGACTCTATTTACTCAACAAATATGCAACATTGTACCAAGAAGCGTTAGAAACTATGGGTGTTGGCATCCTGCAAGTTACCGGCATTTCTACAAAAACATTGCAAGAAATATGTGAGACTTCCAGCAAAGGCGCTTATCGCGTTGACATTGCTATATACAATAGTCCAACCGACCACATTGTCAGTGGTCATAGTCCTGCAGTTGCTGCCGTGCGGGGGTTTGTAGCACAAGATCCGGTTGCCACAAGCAAAGAGCTTCCGGTCGAAATTGGGTTACATTCAGACCTGATGAACGCAATAATGGATAGCTTGGCAATCTATTTAGAAAAAGTAGATTTTAAAGATATCGCCATACCGTTAATGTGTTCAGCAGAAATTTGTAACGTCAAAGAGGCAGATCAAGTTCGAAGAAGAATCATCGAGCATGTCGACACCCCCGTTAAATGGGACAAAGTACTCGATGCGCTGGCCGATTATGATCTGTTGATCGAAGTTGGTCCAGGAACTACCTTAACAACTATGGTTAAAGAAAAATATCCTGATAAACTAAGTATAAGTATTAACAAAAGGTCGGATGTTGATGACCTTAAAAAAATGATGAATCAAAGCACGCCTGTAGTTTCGGAGACATAAAATATGGCACATTTTGACACAGCAGATACCTTCAACAAAGTTGTTGAAATTATTGCCCAAAAAGTAAAAATTGAAAAAAGTATCATCACCCCTACTTCCACGCTACAAGATTTGGGCGCAGATTCACTCGACATGGTGGAAATCATCATGAAGCTTGAAGAAGTGTTCGGTATTGAAATTAATGATGAAGATGCGGAAAATTTGCGCAATGTTAATGATGTTGTTGCGTACGTACAAAAATTAAGAACGAAGTAATTGTATACTAAAAAGCCCTCAAAAATATGAGGGCTTTTTTAATTTTTATCAAGTACATGAAAATTTAATCTTTATGGATCAAACTTTATTCTTGGAATGCTTCCCGCACATGTGGGCGTAAGCCATAATATCCATCTATGTATTCAACTACCAAGTCTTCTTTTTTCAACAATTCAGCACCTTCTGGCAGACACTTATATCTTTTCTCTGACAACATCTTGTTAAAATCAGCCAGAGCTGCCAGATGCTTTCTGCTGCCCTTTTCAGCTTCCTCTTGCCAAACAACAAGTGTTTGCCCTACAGACTTTACAGTCGATTGATTCACACCCTTTGATGAAACGATATGTTTAAACTTGGCCATCAAATGCTCATCATCTAATCCTGATATATCAGTTTGTGTTTGCTGCTCTTTGTACAAGTGAAAATGTCGAGTTTGCGGATCTTTATGCAAGTGAAAAGGGCCTGAACTGCTCGATGCGGCAGCTGCTCCATAAAAAGCGCGACCTCCTGGAGCGCAAGATGTGGATGACGCGGCGGCAGCGGCCTGTGGCTGGCCTTCAAGACTTGGTGCACCAGGTTCTGATGCATATGCAAATGGTGTTGATAATAAGATGAGTAACGATATTTTTTTTATGTGCATATTTTTTCTTTCATTTTTAAATGTTCTATACAATTGCAGGCAAACGTGATACTTGCAGTCTCACCTTTCCATACAACGCCTTCTCTTAAAATAGTTTGTTTCATCTGTTCAGGAATGCAATGCATACACACCACATCTACTGTTTGTGCCATTGGCAATGCCGCAAGTTGACTGGAAATCATACCCTTTTCTCTTAAAGTCAATTTGCGCCCAGCATCGATGGCGATATCAATATCAGAACCCCATCTGTTATCGCCGCGAGCATAAGAACCAAAAAGATAGATTTTTGCCTCGGGGAAGAACATCTCTATAATCTTGATCATAAGATCTTTGTATTTAATTTCATCCATAATGGTTCCCTATTATTTCAGCGGTTCTGAACCTTCTCATAACAGATCAAAGATAGCAATCTAAACCTTTTTGGTCAAAATCACTAAGAAGTTTTAGCAAAAATCATACCTGAAAAAGTATGTGCGCTTTTTGCCTTATTTCCCTTGCATTTCTCGCTGAAACTGTGCCAGCGCTTGTCTTATGCCCCTGGTTACCCGCTGCAACTGCTGATACTCTTGTTCTACTCGTCGCAATCGCCGATTTTCTTTTTCTAACAATTCATTTCTTTTTTGCATGACATTCATCATTTGCCTTACTTGTTGCACTTGCTGGAGAGCATTACTCGCCAAAGTAAGCGCTTCTTCACGGGTTGATTGGGCAAGCGTTGAGGAGCTACTGGCGTTTGCAGATCTACCCCACAACATTAACGCTACTGCAAAAAAACATATCCTTTTTTTCATCTGATTCATTTCCCCATTTCTTTAAATTCTTGTTGTAACTGCGCAAGTTTTTTTTCAGCATTCTGGTGCCACAGCAGCCGATGCCACAACTGCCGATTTTCTTCTTGTAAACGTTTAATTTCCTCTTTGGCTATCCGATGATTTTTCCGATGAATCGCCATAGTTGCCTGATGATTTCGTTGCAAAGTCTGTATAGTTATCTGATGATTCCGTCGCAATGACTCATTATCTGTCCGAAGCACACGATTATCTTCCCGTAATTGCCCCATTTGCTTGAGGGTCTCACCATATACTAAAAGAATCGGATTAGACACTAAAGGCCCACTCGCGACTGAAAGCTCACCACAAAAAATTAGCACTATAGCAAAAAAATATACCTTAATCTTCATACCCCATTACCTTTTTATTTTTTTTAAGGTCCGCTATTTTTTATCAACTTTGCGCATCGCCAAACTTCGCTTTCATGACTGTTAACATTGATTTGGCACCAGCACCAGAAAAGTTCTTCCGCTTGTAACGCCAAAAGGAACAGCCATGATTTTCTGTATATTGAGCAGTAATTTTTGTGGCATCAGGATCTGACCAACAACAGCAACCAGAACCTTTAATTTTTTGGACTATTAAGACCCTTTTAGGCAGTGAAGCATCTGTGCTGTGCGCTTCATACACGGTATCAGATTTTTTTAAGATTTGAGCTGCGGCTATAAAAGCGCACATTTCTTCATTTTCTTTATTATTTTTTTGCATTGCCCAGAGAGCGTGAGGAATCATGCTCAACAATGCGACAAGTATCATTTTTTTGGTTATATTTTGCTTCATACAAAACTCCTTGTACTCTTATTTTGTTATCTTCAAATAAGGTACATGTTTTGTATTTACATAAGCAATCATTTTTGACAGGAAGTGTAATCTATCACTTTTTTTTCAGCGTTGGAAACAAAATAACATCTTTAATTGACGTAGTATTGGTCAGCAACATCACCAAGCGATCTATGCCAATGCCAACACCAACTGTGGGTGGCAGCGCATATTCCAGCGCATGCACATATTCCGCATCATAATGATGCGCCTCATCATCACCAGCCGCATGCGACTTTGCTTGATCATGAAAACGTGATGCTTGGTCAAACGGATCGTTCAACTCATTAAATCCATTACTCAACTCCATGCCCGCTATAAATAGTTCAAAGCGCCCAGCGATTGAAGGATCTTGAGGATCCCGTTTTGACAATGGAGAAATCTCAATAGGAAAATGCGTAATAAACGTGGGTTGAATCAAATGAGGCTCGGCAAACTCTTCAAATAACGTTACCAACTTTTGTCCCCATGATGCGTTTTGCATTTTCATGGTAATGTTGTGTGTGCGCAAAACGTTATCGATACAGTCAGCACTCAAATCTTTTTCCGTTAAGTTGCCATATTTAAGCACCGCATCTTTCATGCTGATGCGCACAAATGGTGGTTCAAAATCAAGCGCATGATGGCCATAGGAAAGCTGTAGAACACCACAACTTGCTAGAACCAATCGCTTGATCATCGTATCGACAAAGTCCATGGCCCAGATGTAATCTTTATGCGCTGTATAAAATTCGATCATAGTAAATTCTGGATTGTGCCGCGTAGAAATACCTTCGTTTCTAAAGTTACGATTTATTTCGTACACACGCTCAAAACCGCCGACTACCAATCGTTTAAGATATAGTTCTGGCGCAATACGCAAATAAAATTGAGAATCAAGCGCATTGTGATGCGTTGTAAATGGCTTTGCCGCTGCACCGCCGGGAATTGGGTGCAACATAGGCGTTTCCACTTCCATAAAATCAAACGAGTCCAAGTATGCACGCATGGTGCGAACAATGGTGGAACGTTTTTTAAATCTGTCGCGTGTTTCGGGCGAGCTCATCAAATCCAAATAACGTTGGCGATATTTAACTTCTATATCAGCAAGTCCATGAAATTTGTCAGGCAATGGATACAATGACTTACTTTCTAAAACAAACTTTGTCACGCGTAGCGTAATTTCGCCCGTTTGAGTTTTAAACGACTGGCCAGTCACCCAAATAATATCACCAATATCGACAAAAGAGTTAAATTCAGCGAATTCCTCAGCGCCCAAAATGTCATTTTTCACATATATTTGCACGACACCAGAACGATCTTGAATGTTAGCAAATACCGTTTTGCCATGACCACGAGATGTCATAACACGTCCGGCAACTTCATAAACACGCGAATCGGCCCCATCGACGAACTCATCATGCACCTCTTTGCATGTCGCATTCACCTCAACACCCGCTGGCCATGGGTCGATACCCAAATTGCGCATCGCGGTGATTTTTTCCAAACGCATTTTGTGTTCATCAGAAACGGCTGCATGGGGCACTGCATACTCTGCTTTATGTCCGTATACATCAACCGATGTGACTAATGATGGATTGATCGATTGCAATGGCTGGTAAACCGTATCTTTTTTTAGGCTAACTTCAGGGCATTGCGCATTCAATATCGCGACTGAAACAGTACCATTACAATATTTTTCAAGTAATAATGCAAGCTCATTAACCGCAGATTCTAACAACATATGCGCGACAGGGGGTAGTGACTCTAAAATAAAAATCGCATTTTGCGTGTCGGCTCTTAATTTAGTACGTTCAGCTTCTTTCCAATTAAAACGGCGACAAATGGTGCCAACGTCATCCTTGTAAATAACTTCCCCAGTCTGAGGCGCTTTGGCTTCTTTATCGCCAAGTACTACCACCGGATCTTCATTATCACCCGCATAGGTCAAGACCATGTCACCTTGCATAGTGTCAAGATCTTCTCCGCCCGCTGGAAGCATATATCGAAGAGAAATAATATTATATAAATCTACAAATGGACTAATAGAACCTAACGGCGCTTTTTGAACGCGTTGTACCAAATTCTGAACGGACGATAGGTGTTTTTTAGGCTTAGCGCCAAATTTTTTATATGCCTCTATCCAGGTAGCGATATGCGGGTGCGTCACAACATCTTTATCTTTTAATTCTGTGCGTAGCTTCTCTTGCACATCGTGTAAGAGTTGGTGAATATGCGTGTCATCTTGCGCATTAGTGCTGCCATGCGCAACAACGATGCCGATATTCAAACCAGGATAATCATGCAGAATCTGCGGGGCAATTTTAATTTTCATGAGCTCTACACCTATTGATATGGATTGATAAAAATTTATTATTAAAGATAGTATACATAATTTTACCCAGGGATGCCACTTAACTTGACGCAAGAGGAGTTCTTGGCCAACTCTTGAAACTGGCCCCAAAATTCTATTACTATCGACTTATATTACGCAAATATATATCTTATTTTATCGTGTTATAACAACGTATACTTATCGAAGGAGATTCTTATGTACTTTCGCACACAGATCACCATCTTTGCACTCATATGCGCATTATCTGTTTCACCTACATCTGCGTCTCAACAAGCAAGCGCCTCTAGCTCCTCTAGTTTCTCTAGTTCTTTGCAATCACAACTTGCCGCTATTGATGCTAATCAACTTATTGAGAATGAGGTTATCCCCCTACCTCAAGAAACAGCTCAAAAATGGTTGACAGAAAAAACAACAGAATATCTAGAGATTACAAATCAAGACGAAATGACTATAAGAGATGCTGGTAAAAAAGTAGCGTGCTCATTACATAAATGGTCACTGACTCAACAAGCGATTGAATCGTGTAATGATTCTGATGAAAGAAATCGCTTACAAACTCAACTTAATGATCTGGCGGGGCAATACCAAACCCATCTGAATGATGAACAAAAAGCCCTTGCGTCTGTTTGTGTTAATAATATGGTGCCATCATCCGTATATTACTATGCGGCGAATAGACGTTTAGCTTTTTCTTGCCAAGCATCACTATTGCATGTACAAAACAAAGGATTATCTCAAGAATTGCAACGAACAGTTTCTCAATCGGAACAAGAAAAATCTCAATTACAACAAGCAACCCTTCAGCTGCAGCAAGAAAAAGCATTGTTGCAAGCGCAATGTAGGGAGCAAGAAAGCAGCATACAAGCGTTGCAAGCACGAGGCAAAAATCCACTTGTGTGTTATGATTAAACATCTTGCACATTTTCCCTTACAATCTTTGCCACAGCATAGAGTGGATACGATTGAATTTTTTCGTGTACTGAATAATTTTGTGTAGAAAATCTAATGCCATACGGCGACTGATGATGAGTTTCTAAAAACATATGCAAACTCTTTAACGTTGTGCCTGGTCCGCTTTTTACTTCGATGGGAATCACTTGTGCTTGATGTTGCCACAAATAATCAATCTCCGCCTGAGCACCGCGAGTCTCTTTTTGCCAATAATAAAGGTTCTGCTTGGTTCTTGCATGAGAATATGCAAGAATCTCTTGTCCCACAAATGCTTCTATTATGGCTCCTTTATTAACAAACTGTTCAAGTGGATTTACAATCCAATCCTGGACAGGTAATCCAAGAACATTTTGTGCAAGGGCAATATCCAAAAATAAAACTTTAAAACAGTCCAAATCTGCTTGTGCTCCTAAGGGAACACCTTGACCAGAACTATGCAATACCTTATGAACAATGCCAGCAGTTTCAAGCAAATCAAGACATGGCGCCAAATCTCGCTTTCTAAATTCTCCAGGAACAGCACTAAATTTAAATTTTTTCCCTAAGTTTATAGGCGCAGATTCAAATAAAGGATTGAGGTACTTAAGCTGAAAATTTTTTGCATACTTATTAAAGTCTTGTTTGTACGAGGCAAGAATGTCTGAATGAATTTGCAGACACTCGGTTAAATTTTCATGTTCACGCCAACTTTTCACCGCTTCTGGCATGCCGCCAATTGCAATATAATTACCAAGCAATCTTAATAACATGATATGAATACCATCGCCAAATGGATAGCTAGCGTCCTTTAATATCTCTTGGGCTACTGTTTCGCGTCCCATGGCCCACAAAAATTCTAAGAATGACATAGGATACATATATAAAAATGAAACACGGCCCACAGGAAGACCGACTTCTTGTATAGCAAAGTCAACCAGCGAACCAGCAGCAATAACATGCAATTCTGGCATTTTTTCATAAAAATAGCGCAACGCTATTAATGCTTGTGGCGCCGCTTGAATTTCATCAATAAATAATAAGGTAGTTTTAGGGTCTATTTTCCCTTGCGTCCCTGTTTTTAACCCAATGTCACGCAAAATCCTTTGTGGATCTAAATCATAGTCAAAAATTGAACGAAAATTAGAATTATCCTCAAGATTTATTTCTACAAAGTTTCGATACGTTTTGCCCAGCTCGCGCACAGCAAAAGTCTTTCCTACTTGACGTGCTCCTCTAACAATGAGTGGCTTGCGATAATGGCCATTTTTCCATTCTAATAAGCTTGAATCGATGAACCGTTTCATTTTTGTCTCCAGTTTAAATTTTCAGAGTAAAAGAGATGCATGGTTGAAAATCAAACAAAGAATACATTGT
>Ga0206866_1006_pt2 | contig 51122 bp, 55 predicted proteins | sample Alteio_BWOrgCont_40_FD_152626 | JGI IMG/M metagenome (GOLD analysis project Ga0206866, IMG submission 152626) | Enriched cells from forest soil in Barre Woods Harvard Forest LTER site, Petersham, Massachusetts, United States -... | ecosystem: Environmental > Terrestrial > Soil > Temperate forest >... | reverse complement strand
TTTTCTCAGCGGTGCAGTTAACGCTTCCAATTCTGGCCCCACGCGTAGTTCAACCCCAGCTTGCACGTCCGTTCATGCCCTTGCTTTTCAAAGAAAAATGGAAAAAGCAGTACGATCGCTTGATTTAGAGCGCGTTAAGCTCATTTTTTCAAACAATGACAAGTTAGGCTCAAAGAAAGTTGCCTATAAAGTTAAAAAATACGCAGGAGACGATCCGCTCATTAATGAAGTTGATGCTATCGCTACTCGAGCTCACAGAGCTCTTGATGCTACTACGCAAAAAAAAGCAGAAGAAATAGTAGACTATTTGTTCGTCATGAAATGCGGACAGCCACAATGCGAATGGTTGCAAGGTTTAGGCTCCCAGAGAAGAAACAAAAAATAAAAAGGTAGGATTAATCATGAAAATCAAATTCATTGTTCTGTTTCTTTTTTTACATATTGCTTCGTTACAAGCAAGTAATTCCCCCACCCCACCATTAGATATATCACAACAAGAAGAGGATCCATCTCCAATCAGATCCAAAGAATCTTTTATGTCGGCAATGGCAGAATGTAACAGAAGAGAAAGAGACATAACCCCCCGCAGAAGATTATTACAGATGCGTATGCATGAGTACAATATGGCTTTTCACAAGGATAAATCAATACTCAAAGCGATAATAATCGAAAGCAATCAGTGGGGCCAAGATTTGAAAGAGGTTGTGGACAAAAAACAAGAAGCATTTGAAACTGCTCTTGATCACAATTTATTAACTGATCAAGATATTGCCTCTCAACAACACATAATTGAATCAGAATACCAACTAGCAAGGGCATGGGCAACAGTTGGACAAGCAAAAAGATAATTATTTCTGGCATTAACCAAAAAACAACAAAAAAATAACCCGTTTTGAAGAGATCGTTCTCTTTAAAACGGGTTTCTTTTTGCTCAATTAAACTGAAACTTAGATAGCTTCGATTCTGATAATCGTCTTAGGTTGACGGTGACCTTTTTTAACGCGTACTTTTTTACGACGCTTGAACAAGAATGAAATAACCTTAGGGTCTTTCATCTGTTTAACGATAGAAGCTTTCACCGCACCCTTTAAAAAAGGAGTGCCAATTTCAATTTCGCCATCAACTGTTTTGCGCATCAAAACTTCGTCAAATATAAGAATTGCGCCAGCTTCACCTTCGATTTTTTCAATCGAGACGGTTTTACCTGGAATTCCTTGGTATTGCTTTCCGCCTGTTGCAAAAATAGCATATGTTTCAAACTTAATCTGTTCCATGTTTTTTCCGTTCTTACTTAGAATTAATCACGATTTGTGAGATTTTTAAATATCCACTGTTTTTATTCTTTCGAATATTAATGGTCTTTATTGTAACACAGAAGGCTGGCGAGGTCTAGAGGGAATGTTGTGGTTTTGTTTTGCCCGATTTCATATACTTGGCTACCAGACTTCCCAGCATACCCGTCATAACCACCACGCTCGTACGCCCCAATGCTTCCGTCCAAAATCGCCCAGACTTATGATTATTTCCATCATACCGCGAAGTACCACGACCATCTCTGTAAGATCTATTCTTAATAATTGAAGTCGCCAGCATTCCATAACTGGCAACCATAGGAACCGCACATAGCCCCATAAGCTTCCGTTCGTTTTTGTCTTCGGGAAAAAGAGGGCGAGACCAAAAGTCTTTAAAAGATGGCGGTAACTGCGCTCTCTCTGCAATTTTATATCCCGCCCATCCCGCAAAACCTAACCAAGCCGCAGCACCTCCATACAACAATGCGTTTTCTGCTATATGTTTTGCCAAATAATGGGTTTTATTCCTGTTTACAGCGTAATTACTCCTAACCGCCTCGCGCATTGGAGCAGGTAACGAACGATATGAATCATACCATTCTGGACTTTTTAAGTATCTCGGTTGATTAAAAAGATCAACGCACATTTGAAGTTGATGAGGATGGATACTGCAAAGTAACGCCTTATTGGACTCACTTATACGCCATTTGATAGATCCATCAGAATAAAGGATCGCCATGAACTCATTGTGTTGCAGGGGCACGAGGTGGGCACCGGGATGTTTAGATAGTAGAAATTCTGTCACATCATTGAAATCACCCCCCAAAAACTCTTGCCTAAAATCAGTACCTTCATCTTGATAGGACCAAAAGCCAGCCACACCAACAACCCGCGGATCATGAATATTCAAGTGCATTTCTTTATATGAATCATATAACTTTTCTGTAATTGTATCTACCATCTCGCGCATTGAGGGATAGTCTGGATGGCGTGGAATTATTGATGGTATCAATTTTTTTGTATATTTTTCCACCGCAGGGGCCGTATTTATTTTTTTAGCCGCAAATTTGGCAATCTCCTGGCCCAATTCTTTTGGCAATTCATTGCGCAATCTTTGTTGAAATGCCTGCTGCGCTGCATCGGTATGTTCTTTATTATTGGGCAAATTACCCAAGGCCCGCCCCAAAACTTGGGTCGCTTCATCTTGACGAGCAACTTCTTGCGGAAAATAAGCTGCCATGTTTCTTTGTTCATTTTGATCCATACGCTGTTCACATTGTGCGATGCGCCATTTATGCCAAGCCAGAGAACCAGCACGCATTGGCAACAACGAATCTGCAATCTCACGAGCCATCGCTTCGCGTTTTGCATCTTGTTGTGCTACCGGCAACTCAGAGCCATTCATCGCCATGACTGACGAACCACCCAACGATAGTGATAATAATATGGTTAACTTCTTCATTACAATAACCTCCTGTTTTGTTTGTTTTATATTATAGATTAAAAGATTCCACTTATTCCTAGCTTAATGACAAGTTGAATAATGTCAAGCAAAAAAAATAGCACAGATAAACAGCAGTCAATTGCTATAAAGTGATAATTTTTCAGATGAAACTTGAATTATATCGTAACGATCAATATGATAGGATATATATAATAACAGAGTAAAAGATTTGGATATACTGTATGAGCCCAACCGTTTTTAGATATAAAAACTATAGATTCTTTTTCTTCTCGCGGGAGGAGACGAGAATGCATATACACATTATATCTCCTGACGGAGAAGCTAAATTTTGGATTGAGCCTTTAGTAGCACTCGCTGATTATAGTGGTTTTTCAGATCGACAAATTAAAGAACTAGCAAAGGTTGTTAAGAAACATGAAAAAGAAATTGAAAAATCCTGGAAAAATCACTTCTGTTAAAGCTGAAGTGGAAAATATTTCCAGAGAAGGAATCTGGCTTTGGGTGAGCAATCAAGAATTCTTTTTATCATTTAAAGAATTTCCTTGGTTTAAAAAAGCAACTTTAGAACAAATCTATGACGTACAATTCTTTCATGGCAAACACCTTCATTGGCCAACATTAGACATTGATCTGGATTTAGAATCTCTCAAATGCCCGAGCGCTTACCCTTTAAAATATTCTTAATCAAAAAAAACAGCACCAACCTCTTTATCAGCAAAGATACAGACCATAAGAAAGCCTCAAAAACTAACCCTGCTTCATCTTCCAAAGTATATCAAAAGCTTGGCGAGGGGACAGGTTATCATAATCAAGTGAAGTAATCACAGAAGTCATCTTCTGTTGAACCTCAAGTTCTTGTTGAGCTTTTTGCAACGCCGCTTTTAACTGCTCATTCTCTTTAGCAACAGGATCATGGACCGCCGCACCCATAGTGGGCATAGTTCCTACGTCCCCACTTTCCAAACGAGGCACCGACAACTCATCTAAAATTGCCTGAGCCCGAACAATCACCGCTTCTGGCAGCTGAGCTAGTTTTGCAACTTCGACCCCAAAACTGCCATCGGCCACCCCTTTGAGGATTTTATACAAAAACAAGATGCCTTTATCGGTTTTTTTGCTTGCAGCATAATAACTGACGATGTTGGGAATTTGGTCCTGAAGCAAGGTAAGTTCGTGATAGTGAGTTGCAAAAAGGCAACGAGCCTGAATTTTGGTAGCAATATGCTCCACCACCGCTTGGGCGATGGCCATACCATCAAAGGTACTGGTACCGCGGCCAACTTCGTCCAAAATCACCAAGCTGTTTTTGGACGCTTGGGTACAAATTGCAGCCGTTTCTTCCATTTCGACCAAAAAGGTACTTTTACCCTCAGCAACATTGTCACCTGCCCCAATGCGGGTGAATATTCGGTCAAGGAGGGGTAAATTTGCCACTTTGGCGGGCACAAGGCTGCCACATTGAGCCATGATACTGAGCAGAGCAACTTGACGCAAATACGTCGATTTTCCACCCATATTTGGGCCAGTTATGATCCAGACCGACTCTTGGTCATTCAGTTGCGTGTCGTTGGGAATAAAGCCACCCTGCATGGTTGTTTCCACGACCGGATGACGCCCATCTTGGATAAAAATTGAGCGTTCCTTGTTGAATGTTGGTGCAACATAGCCATACTCATAAGCGATTTTTGCAAAACCAAGCAACGCATCTAGATGAGCCAAGGCATGAGAAAGTTTACGCAACGCACTGATATGCGACACAACTTCTCGCTTGATGCGATCGAACACCGCTTTTTCCATCGTATCAATTTGGCTTTTTGCGTTATTAATTTCATGCGCAAGGTCACGTAATGCTGAAGTGGTAAAACGCTCTCTGCCAACCAAGGTTTGATGACGTGTGTAATGCGTAGGGACTAAATCAAAGTTTGCTTTGGTAATTTCGATATAATAACCATGGGCTTGAGTAAATCTTATTTTCAATGAATTGATACCGGTTTTTTGTTGTTCTTGCTGTTCAAGATCGATAATTTTTTGATTGGCATTTTCCACCAACTCGCGCACATGGTCAAGCTGCTGATCAAAACCCGGCCTAATAATCCAAGGTTTAGTCGCATCATCATTGAGCGATGCCACCAGCAAGGCATGCAAAGCGCTAAAATCCGCCATGGCATTGCTTATGATCTCCACAAGAGCAATACGTTTGCGAGACTTTAATAGTGCGGCAACAGAAGGCACTCGTGCAAGTGCATGCGCAAGCATCACATAATCGTAAATTGAACCACGCAGTAATGCTATGCGCCCTACTGTACGCTCAAGATCGCCAATAGCAGATAGCAGCGGTTCGATTTTTTGTGTAATGCCCGCGTCTTGTACAAACAGCATCACCGCGTCTTGTCGCTGCACAATCGGCTCAAGCTTTACCAATGGTCGCATGATCCATTTTTTGATCATGCGAGAACCCATAGCGGTTTGCGCTCGATCCATAGTGGCAAATAAGGTATTTTTCCTACTGCCATCGTGCGCATTTTTTATCAACTCTAAATTACGCTGTGTTGCTGGGTCCAACAACAAGAAATCTTCTGGTTCATAAAACTGTATTGATTTGAAATGATCCAAGGGCGTTTGTTGATTTTTTCCCACATACTTGTGGAACGATCCAATTGCTGAACGCAACGATTGATGCTCATAAATTTTTTGAACCGATTGGGCCCGCAGTTGATGCGTCATCCACTGGTCTATATTTCGCGCGGCTTCAGAATCATATGCCGGCGTATCGACAAAGGTGGTAAAATAACCACGCGTTTTAAAAAAAGTTGAGAATGTTTTGCCTAAAGTGCTTTGTGGGACCAAGATTTCGTCAGGGAAAAAGCGAATAAGTTCAGATTCTAAAACTTTGTCCGATTGCGTGGGAAGTACCGTAGCAAATAGCTGTGCCGTTAAGAGCTCCCCAAACAAGAGACCCCATGAATCGGCAGTAGGGAAAAAAGAAAAAAGATACGATGCTGATTTTTCATCCAATAGTTTAGCATCCGTCAAGGTTCCTGGCGTCAAAACTTGGGTTACGCCACGTTCGACAATTTTACCAGCTACTGGTTGTTCCAGCTGATTGCAAATAGCAACCTTAAAACCCAGCTTTACCAGCTTGACCAAATAATAGTCAAGCGCATGCACAGGGACCCCGCACAAGGCAATTGGTTCACCCTTGTTTTTGCCTCGTGCTGTAAGAGTAATACCTAGCGCTGCAGCTGCTTGCTTGGCATCATCAAAAAAGAGTTCGTAAAAATCACCCACTTGAAACATCAACAACGTGTCAGGATGTTGTGCTCTGATGGCAAAATACTGTTGCATTAAAGGAGTTGCTTCTTGCATTTTTTTCAGTTTTTATTGGTTAGACGGTTAAAACTAAGGTTCATTTGTTTTGTAATGCTTCTATTTTAATGGTTTTTTAAACTTCTTGCATCTTTAATATCGCAGGATAAAAACAGGTAGGCACCCAAAAAGCAATTCAAACCCAAATTAAATTAATCTTCTTGCTTATTTTTAATTAACTTTTCAGCTTGACAATAAATTTTTGATGCGTATGATAGATAGTAGATTGTGATATAGAATACTATTTCAAAGGGAGGATCACTATGAATATAAGAAGAAATATACCAAAAGCTCTGATTGTTACCGTTGGTTTAATACTATATGGACAATTTTCTGTATGCAGCAGGCCAGCAGAAAGTCCAGCAGCTAGTGCTGCGATGTCGACAGATGAAGAGAATTTTATAATCACGAGAACCCGGGGCAGAATAACCGTTGGGCAGGTAAAAGATTTAATACATCGAGGAGAGGCACTTACACCAGGAGATCCTATATTTGATTTAACATGGGCCGCAGAAAGCAACAGACTAGATTTGTTACCATCAATGTTAATACAGCCAATTTATAAAAAATGTATCAATCAATATGACAAGCAACTCGGCATAACTCCGTTAGGTTATGCTGCTACAAAGGGCCATTGCCAAGCTGCCCGTTTATTGTTGGAGGCTGGTGCTCAAATATATCATCCGGGTAGAGATAAATTTACGCCATTTATGCGTGCAGCATTAAATGGACAACACGAGATGATTCAATTTTTATACGAAAAAGCGCCCAATAAAAATAAAATAGTTCAAGAGACCGTTGTTCTCAATGGTATCGTTGGTAATGCGTTGTCACTGGCTGTCGTAGGAGTTTGTCCACGCACCGTTTCGCTTTTGCTCCAGTATAAATCGAATTTGGTACTCGAAGCGCTTGAAGTCGCTTCCAGTATAAATTTTTCAGATTACAAAAGAGGATACACGGCTTCAAATATGTCCGATGATCAGTTAAAAGCAGTAAACCGCAACATCATTTCTTTGCTGAAAGATGCCGCAAATAAATTAACACAAGAAAGAGCTGACGAAGTTATTAAGGAATTTGAAGCGGAAGAGCGCGAACAGGCAAAAAGCGGACAAGCTAAAAAAAATGATAAAGTACAAGTTAAAAGACAGAAGGCCATAGAACGCCAACAACAAGAACAAGCCGAAGCTGAACGATCAAAACAACTAGAACAACAAAAAAAAGAGGCTAAACGAGCAGAGGCTGCGCGACAGAAGGCTCAAAAAGATGTCGAGTATGACGCGATGCTAGAGATTGCACGCCAAGCATTAGAGGCTCAAAGACGGGCTGAAATACAAGAAGAAGCGCAAGCTCGGGAGCAAGCCCAAAGGGATGCTGAGCTTGAAGCAGCGCGGTTGGCGACTCAACATCGAATGCTTGTAGAGGCCCAGATAGCGACAATAAAAGAACGCCAAAGCAAACTAAACCGCGAAATTGCATTGCAACCATTCTTGAAGCATTTTAATAATATTTGGAACCAACCTAAAACGGAATTTGAAGCCACATATACAGACGCCCTAGAAGAAGTACGAGCTCAGACTATAAAACTTACACCTGATGAAATGCATGGCTTGCTTGAAAAAGACGATTTAGACTACGTAAAAGGTGATACAGAATGCAAGGATGATCAAACTAAATGGGACGATTCTGCTGAAAGGCTGCTTGACGAATTTGACTTAACTGATCAACCTGCGGCAGCCGCTGCCGCAGCACCCAGACCTCGATTGACTGCCCGTACTGGTCAACGCAAGATTGAAAAAATCCAACCTTGCATGCCCGCTCAACGCGATAATCTCTCTATGCCCGCCGTTGGCCTTTCAGCTCGCGCAAAACCATTTCATCCTTCATCGGTAAACTATACATTCCCTCCTGCACCAGTAAACTATAAAAAAAGATGAGGACCATATGAATATAAAAAGAAAACTTTCAAAAGCGTTGATTATTGCTGGTTTAATAGTATACGGACAGTTTTCCGTATGCAGTAGGCCAGCGGCTAGTGCAACGGCGGCCAGTGAGCCAGTAACCAGTGCAAATCCAGCAGAAGAGCAACATCTAATAATTGAAGGCCGGGGGAAAATAACCCTTGCGCAGGCAAAAGATTTATTAACCAAAGGAGAGCCGCTTACGACAGCAAACCGCTCTTCAAAAGTTATACAAATTTAATCATAACTTGATTAAATGTACTTTTGATCTAAAGTTACCACACTTTAGTTTTAATTTCTTGTAGATGCAGATTGCTCTGCTATTTTACCCCCGCGGCGCACTAATGCACCACTAGATAAAACTCTCCAAGCCCAACGTTCTTTTATTTGAACGCGGCCCGAGCTGGGCACTAACAAAAATGATCTTTTACTCTACCGTTACCGGCTTTGGTGCAATATAACCAAACCCCACAGCCTTACAATGAGCCGTCCTGAACTCGACAATAACTTTTTCGACATCATCGTACATAGCCTGATTAACATTATTGGTAGATCCATTTTTAGCGCACTCACCACTAGATACACCTTGATCAACAGATACACCTTGATCAACGTTAATTTTTTCTAAAAATTGTTCAAGAAACAGTTCATGTTTTTTTACATCCGCAATGTGCTCCTGTAGTTTTTGTATCGCTGCACTACGCTGATCGGGTTGGTAAACATAAAAACCAATAACACCTTTTTTGGGTACCGCATCATTGAAACCACCACACATGCTTTTATTAAAAACAGATCTCTCTTGAGTCATCTCTTGCAATAGCGTATCAATTTCCTGCGTATCGACATCTTGGACCGCATCATTCAATGCTTTCATTTTTTTTGTATGCGCGCGCACCAGATCCACATGAGTATTGACCCGAGACATAACATCGCTGTCCATATCGGCATGAATCGATCCGGCAATGAAAACCAAACCAGTTATTAAACACACTATTTTTATTGTCATACTTTTCTCCTTTTGTATCACGCTACGCTTTTTAATGCGTATCATGCGAATGAAAAACAAAACCATCACCATCTACTGATCGAGAAAGTGTAACATCATATCCACCTACTTTACACACGGAATGTTGATCGCTTTTGCAAAAGCCATACCAATGTTTAAGAATATCCATAAGGTTTTTTCTGCTGGTGATAAAAGGCATAGCTCGTTCATTTTGTAAATGATCTATTGAAACTTGATCACCCATTTTTTCAATAAAATAAGGACCAGACGTGATCGCTTCGTCCTCTGAATCTATGAGCCACTTAGTAAAAAAGTGGGTCCTGTTGGCACCAACCTGACTCAACAAAAAGTGTCCAAGCAATTCCATCCCATCATTATTGGCATGAATAACTCTGCCATCTTTAAAATAAATTGAACTTGAACCTGGTACCAGTTCTTCTTGATCTATCTTTTTCATATCTACCTCCTATTTTATACCCATTAAACTTTATCCATTACTTTAAGTTTAAACGAACGAACAAGTAAAAAACAACAATTTTTATCAATATTTTTCATCCACCGGACTGTGGCTCTATCCCATAATAATCAGTAAAATCTTTGGTCTCTTTGACCAGAGTATCGATATCTTTATTAATTTTGCGAACCTTGATCATAACGGCTTTCGGTTCTCGAGCCCCATACTCCAAGGCGCTAAGAGACGCCCAGCGATGGTGCCCATCAATAATGTAATTATCGTTGGATATGAATATAGGCGCCCGAATCCCTGCAATATCGGGATTTTGCTTAAGGGCCCACCACATGCTCGCAATAACATATCCTATCAATTCGTCTTGCGTAGCTCGTAGTGTTGAGGCGTCAACATCTTGCGGTTCAGACACACCATATTTTTTGCCCATATACTCAATAAACAACTCTTCTAGATCAACATTACCATTTTTTGCATTGCGCTTTAATGTGCCCTGACACACCATTTTTTCTGCTATGCTACCGGGTCTGGGCGTACCATCAAGCTGGGGCATCTTGATGCGATGTATCCCTTTATTGCCCTGGCAAAATATAATGCCTTGAGCACTTTTGAAGTTGCATAAATTATCCGGAGGAGGCAATTTGTTATTGTTGTGAGCATCATCGGCCAATATTTTTAGCGACATCAGCGTGGCTGGTAAATCATCATTTTCATGAATAATTTTTTCCAACTCACTTTTTTGTATGGTGACAGAAACAGGTTCGCTCCACGCAATAGTTCCCGAGATACACAACAACGTCGATATAATATATTTAAAGATCTTCATACACAACTTCTCCCATTAATAGTATTCAAGTAGATTTTTTATTTCTACTTGAATACTACCATGATTTTGTGTGCATAAGCAATAGATTTGTTATTAACCAGTTACAACCAGAGAAGAATGGGAACAGAAGAGTTTAAATACCCTTTTCGCCCTCTATACGAGCAAAGCTTGCGAGAAGTCGGCCAATACCACCATTAAGATCATTCACCAGTGACTCCATAGTGCTTTTTCTCGTAGGAACATCTAACTGCTCATCTTTTAATAATGCGTCAACTTTGGAACAAAACTCATGAGTTGTGTTGAACAAATAGCGACCAATCTCGGCAACTTCCGTACCTTGACCATCCTTGATCAAGCTGTTTTTGTAAAGAACAAAGGCAATTATTGATTCCATGCGATCAACAAAGCTATTGATCGCAGAAACAATGCGATTATAATACATGATTTTATTTTTACCCTCAAGAGAGGCTGGGCCATCAAGCACGAGTACATATTGCCTTAACTCAGCAAGTGGTTCAACCAAAGATTTTTTCTGAGAAAACCATTTGTATGTTCCATAATTATCATGGAGCAAATCTTTTTTTAGATACTCACCAACTTTACTAAAAATTATTTGGGCTGAAGCTAACCTAAGGAGCAAACTACCCCAAGCGCTTCCTTCTTGCTTAAACCATGAAAGCGAAAGAAATTTCGGAGAAATACTTTCTTTATACTTCTCAAAATCTTCTTGTAATGATTTAATTTCTGATCTTGTTGCATATATTGGCTCAGCCACAGGATCAACTTTTTTATTATCTGATTTTTCTTCCCTCGAAATAAAGCCGTTCAATAAGGAATAGATCGTCAAGGCAGCGCCTACTACCGCAACCCCGTTAATACCATAACGTTTGAAGCGATTGACAAAAAACTGTTGCTCAATATCTTTTTGTATTTTTTCAATGACATGATGCTGAGGATAACGCATTGCAAGCTTGTAATCCAGGGCGTCACTAGCAAAAGAGACCACACCAGTTGCCGTGCTCGCATCTGACTGAGCAGTCGATAGATCTCCCGCCACACAAACCATGGGTACATTAATCAAACAGATAGTTAAAGCCAGCGCGTATATTTTCTTTAAAATCATAGAAGGGACCTCTCAAATTACATAAAATACTATTAATGATTTATTTTAATTTACTAGCGTGTTATAGTAATGTTAACAACGATAAAAACAGACATACATATAGATAATAGTACTCCAGATAAGAAAAAACTCAACAGGGGTGCTTTTTCAAGGAAAAAATTTTGAAAACCTTCGCAGTCATTTTTCTATTACTCGCCCACAATATCTGTCATGGTAGCAACCCGGTGCAACCGGCAGCAGCACAAGATCTTGATATTATTGCGGCAAGTGAAATATTAATGGCAACGAGAACCTCTCCGGTGCCAACACAACAGCTCAGTGCTGTTGCGGCAGCAAGAATACTTGATACCGTCACCGTCCCACCATCACCCCTCCCAGCGGCACACCTTACTTCCTATGCCAGGTTGTTGAAAATGCCTAAGACACATCCTGTTTCCATATCAGATTTACAACGATCGCCACAACCAACAAGCCATGTAACTTTCGCCCCATCTCATCAATCAAGGCACAGGAGTAAAAAACACAGGGCACACCCCTATGACAGACAAAGTTCGGAGCAACCCCCATCTTCAACTGACTCCGAAAAACCTGACCCTATTTATGCTCACATACAACACTATATGGCACTAGATACCCAATTGGATAAGTTTCGTTTTAATGGCACAATTAAGCAGCACATCTTAACATCGCCCAACCCCATAAACCAACAAGAAATTTTAGACTTTATCAAAGAAGAACAGAAAAAGAAATCCCTAGACAAAGGGAAAACAGAGCACTTTATTTCAAAAATAAGTCTTTATTTTAGGCTGCGAGAAGAAAAGAAGAAAAAGTAATACAAGATTTGACCTATAGAACTTTTTTCAGATATTGCCCCGTAAAACTCTGAGCGCATTGCGCAACTTCACGCGGCGTTCCTTGCGCTACAACAAAGCCACCCTCATGCCCACCTTCGGGCCCAAGATCAATAAGGTGATCAGTAGTTTTGAGAACATCGATATTGTGTTCAATAACAATCATCGAATTGCCTTTATCGACCAGACGATTAAGAACAATAAGCAAACGCTCGATGTCGCTCGAATGCAACCCGGTCGTAGGTTCGTCAAGAACATACATTGTTTTGTTGCCCCGCTTTGCCAGTTCGTCAACAAGTTTTATCCGTTGCGCTTCCCCGCCAGACAAGGTTGTAGATGCCTGGCCCAACTTTATATAGTCCAGACCAACATCACAAAGTAACTCTAATCGCTTGAAAATCTGTTTATGTGCTTTAAAAAAATCAGCCGCTTCATAGGCGGTCATGTCTAAAACATCAGCTATATGTTTACCCTTGTAGGTAATATCCAAGGTCTGCGCATTATAACGTTTACCTTTACATGATTTACACGTCATGGTGACTTCGGGTAAAAATTGCATATTTACCTTAATAATTCCATCGCCTGAACATTCAAAACAACGTCCTTCCGACACATTAAAGCTAAATCGCCCCACTTTGTATCCACGAGCATTACTTTCTGGCAACGCCGCAAACAGTTTGCGAATATCATCAAAAAGCCCTAAATACGTAGCAGGATTGGATCGTGGCGTTCTGCCAATCGGTGCTTGGTCTATAACGACTAAACTTTCTAATAACTGCGCGCCTTCAAGGTCATCGCCCATACTCATGTCTTGGGACTGGGACAGTGCATCTCCTGTGTCTGGAGTAATAGTGCGCGATCGGCGTGAACCGGACAACTCTCGCTGCAATGCCGGAACAAGTTCTTGCATAATTAACGTACTTTTGCCCGAACCTGATACACCAGAAATACCACACAGCACGCCAAGCGGAAATGTAACGGTTAAATCTTGTAAATTATTATGACGCGCATGACGCAAAGTAATAGATCCGGACGGTTCCCTGATAGTTGTGGGAACGGCAATGCTGCGAACGCCACTTAAATAGGCACCACTGAGCGATTGTGGATTAGCCGCAACGCAAGCTGGTGTTCCTACTGCAGTAACTTGTCCGCCCAAAATTCCTGCTGCTGGACCCATATCAATAATATAATCTGCCGCTCGCATCGTATCGGTATCGTGTTCTACCACGACTACCGTATTGCCCTGATCACGTAATTTTTTAAGAGTCTCGATAAGCCGATCATTATCGCGCTGATGCAAACCAATACTGGGTTCGTCTAAAATATACAATACACCACTCAATGCTGAACCAATTTGCGTAGCTAATCGAATACGCTGGCCTTCGCCACCTGAAAGCGTACGTGCCGAGCGATTTAATGAAAGATACGCAAGCCCAACATCATAAAGGAATGTTGTACGACTGATAATTTCTTGAATCAGTCCTTTGGCAATTTCAGCACTTGTTTCATCAAGTTTTAAATTTTGTAAAAAAGAAAGTAAATCTTTAATGGACAGATCACACAGATCAAAAATATTGGTTTGGCCAACCGTGACAGCCAAAGCAAACGGGTTAAGGCGCTTACCATGGCATTGATTACACGTGTGTTCTGTCGCATACTTATCACCAAAAAAATCTGGGTAATCTGCTTTCCAAGCCTGTGGGTCATTATCTGCCCAAGGCCACTCGTGAATTTTGCCAAGTCCATTACAATTGGTACATGCACCTATAGGAGAATTAAATGAAAAGAAACGCGGCTCAAGCTCAGGCACCGATTGAGCGCACTGTAAACAGATTTTATGTGAGGAGTACAAAAAGTCTTTGTCCCCTACGCTTATTTTAACCATGCCGCTGGCCAACTTAAATGCCGTTTCTATCGATTCGTGCAAACGAGCTTGCGCTGATGGATTTATTTCAATCGCATCAATGACAAGATCAATCGTATGTTTGTATGTTTTTTGTAACTTTAACGTTTTGATATCTTGCAAAGAACTAAATTTGTAGTTTGCACCGTCAATTTTGAATCGGTAAAATCCACTATTAAAAAGCTTTTCAAGTTCATGAACAAATTCACCCTTTTTATCTATAACAACAGGAGCAGCGATCGTGATGACACTGTCGGCAAATGTAGCAAGCAACATGGAACCGATATTTTCAGGCGATTGTGCAGAAATAACGGTAGCACACTTTGGGCAATGCACGATGCCTATGCGTGCGTATAAAACACGTAAATAATCATAGATTTCGGTAATGGTGCCAACGGTAGACCGAGGATTGGCCCCAACCGTTTTTTGTTCAATGGCAATAGCAGGACACAAACCATCAATGCGGTCAAAATCTGGTTTTTTGGCTATGCCTAAAAACTGGCGCGCATAGGAGGACAATGACTCCATATAACGACGCTTGCCTTCGGTAAAAAGAATATCAAGCGCCAAAGAACTTTTACCCGAACCTGAAGGGCCTGTAATGACCGTGAGCTTACCCTTGGCAATAGCAACATCAATATTCTTTAAATTGTGCTCTCTTGCCCCAAAAACCTTGATCCAGCCATTTTTTTCTTCAGGCATACTCATATCCCTTTGAGCTGGCGTAAAAACGGGCTTTCCAGGCGATTTTTTAGTATTTTGTTCGATCATCAGCTACCTCCTTGGCTTAAAATTTCCCAATAATTGCATAATAGAATATTATAACACATGCTCAGTAAATAGCAACCCGGCCTGGTCATTGAATAAAAAAGAGCTAGTAATTATCTCCTGCATATCATAAACTCAATATCATTGAGCAGATGTTGCTCAATAGTAAACTCATGCATTCGAAAGGAATGAAACGTGAACTTTCAACCACTAGATCAAGAAACTATAGAAGAAATCAAACGTCGTTTGGTTAAAACTTATCATCCTCAAGAAATTTATCTATTAGAACCTCAACGTGAAGATAGTATTGATGTGAATATCCTGGTAGTTGTTGATGGACAGGACATTGAACATTATGATCTTATGACAGCTGGACATAAGGCGCTTATTGGTGTTAAGATTGCCAAAAATATTTTAGTTTATACAAAAGAAGAATTTGCAGCATATTGCCAAGACCCATCAACATTGAGTTATTCAATTAAGCGATATGGAAAGTGCATTTATGCGCGCGCATGAACATTGGCTGTTAATTGCTCAGGAAGATTTAGATTCAGCAAAACATCTTTTTAATCGGTCATTTATAACAACGCTATTTCATGTTCAACAATGCGCAGAAAAGTCATTGAAATCTTATCTGGTACGCAAAAGCAATCTAGTCATTAAAACGCATGACCTCGTCAAACTCGTTGATCTTTGTTTGGAATTTAATAATGAGTTTGAAGTACTGCGCTCACTTGCCGCCGTTCTGACTCCCTATGAGACGGCAGGAAGATATCCAGACAATAGTTTTAAAAAACCGAGCCAAGAAAAGATACAAAAACTTATAGAGCAATCTGAGTATATATTCAATTTTGTTATACAAAAATAAGACTTTCCTTTGATTTTTATCATAAAAGCCTTATACTGATGGGCATATTAAATTGAAATTACAAGTTTTTGGTATGGTGGGCGTAGCTCAGTTGGTAGAGCACCAGGTTGTGGCTCTGGGGGTCGAGGGTTCAATCCCCTCCGCTCACCCCAAATGGTTTAATAAAGTTGTTGCAACAAAGCTAAATATCATTATATTATCTGTATCGCTGTTTTTGAAATAATGTATGTCGGGATGTGGCGCAGTTGGTAGCGCACTCGCTTTGGGAGCGAGGGGTCGCCAGTTCGAGTCTGGCCATCCCGACCAGCTTTCGCTAAAGCTTCAGCTGGCACGCCAGTTTCTTTAACGGATTGATATAATATAAAAATAAACTTTGATAGAACTAAGCGAAAGCTGCCCGCCGTAGCCTCGTGCGAAGGCTGGGCTTATTCACGATACCTCGTTGATATATTGTTACTTTTGCTAAATTTAAAATATCAGGCTCCCCTCATGTCTAACTATTGCGTTTATATTATTAAGTCATTGCCCTATCCAGATCAAATCTATATTGGTTATACACAAGATATAAAAACTAGAATCATAAGTCATAATTCCGGCAGCACGCCCCATACTTCCAAATATAAACCTTGGGAATTAATAGTAAGTTTAATTTTTACAAATGGAGATTGCGCTATAGAATTTGAGCGCTATTTAAAATCTGGATCAGGAAGAGCATTCGCTCTCAAAAGATTTTTAAAAAATCCAGTTTCGAAAGAACAACATCCATGAAAAAAACAGTCCCGTATACGCTTGCAACTCTTTCTCTCACCACCTCATTAACTTTTCCAGATAACAACACCATTAACGAAAGATAAGATTATGAAAAATTGTATAAAATTGAATCTGTTAATCGCTCTGTTTATAAGTTCTGTCAATATACATGCAAGCCAACAAGCAAAGTCATGCAAGCAATGCATAACAAAAACTTCATATTGTGAATTGCTAGGGGGACTAGAAGTTGGATTTAGTTTTTTGAGAAAAGCTCAAAATCAACAGCTTCAAAATAGAAGCCTAGTTTACAATAACTCTTTTAATGCCATAAGAAAGACAAAAAGCGACGTTGAAGGTCAACCAGAGATGATTTCTGTAGAATTAGGCACCTCCCTAGGTTTATTGGAAGAGATTGGCACGGTACTCTTAACAAATGGAACTCATATCCCACTACCAGAATTGGCGCAGCGTGGGGCAAAATATTTAAGTTTATCTGACCAAATCAGAAAAGAGTTGGTTTCAGAAGAAGAACTTACATCAAAAGATGCCGCAAGCAAGAGTTAGAAATTTACCATAAGTTGACTCGCACATTGCTAAATTTTAAAGAGAAAAATCATGAAAAAAATACTCTTGTATGCGCTTGCAACTCTTTCTTTCATAACATCCACTGTCCCCGATAATGACTCCATTAATGTACCTGAGCAAAGGATCCACCAAGCTGTACAAGTTTTTATTGCCACGCATGCCGAAAAATTAAATCCAGAAGAGTTACAATTTCTGGGCAATATAATCTATTTCTCCTATGAGCTTACAACAATAGACACGCATGTACGTGATACTGCCAACGATCTACTACATCGTGCATGGGCAACGCGGAACAACACACTCAACTGGACCGACAATGCAAACAATTTTCAAGAATTACTTGCTGATCTGCAAAATTTACACGCCGCAACGGTACGACGCGATTCTATTTTCAAAACATGGCAAATCGGCACTGGATTGACTTGCCTATTGAAAGACGGTTCGCCTCTGGCCTATGCTATCGAAGCTTTTAGGAATCATACCGCGCAAGAAGTTGCTCAATGGGCTTCAAACGATCAAACAGATTTTAATAGCACCTTGGCACAAAGCGGCACCACACTCCAAGAAGTTGCTCAGCTGCTTTGCACCGTCGGCACTACGTACAGCCAATTGGAAAAAAACAGTTCAAGATTCACGCATAATTCTGCTGTAGAAAAAGTTATTATCGCCTCTCAGGCTAGTAGCCAAGTCCAAGAGCAATGCCAAAAAGCATTTGATGCAGCCACTATGCTAGCAGATGCAGAAATTAACTTACAAGTGGTAAGCACAGAAGTTTTTCAAGTGTACTATCAAGCGGTGTACGCCCTATTGTCACAACTTGACCCGATCTATAGAACAGTTCTTTTTGACCAGAATGGCATTATTCCCGCTCAAGAGAGAAATAAGTTATTGCCAATGCCTAATTTATAAATGAAAGGAATAACATGCGTATTTTCTTAGCAATAGTTTTTTCTTCTCTTACCACGATAGCCCAGATCCAAGCGAGCGCTGAAGCTGAGGCAGTCGTTATCGCGAACGCCATGATTAAATCAATACAGTTACGCGCTTTATATGAAGCAGAAAAACAACGTCAACAATCCTCTTGTTGGGTATGGAAAAAGGATAGAAAATATCTTCAGTCCCTAAAAAAAGAATGGGACAATTTACCACTTCAAACCATTGCTACATTGCAAAAAATGGAAAAAAATTCTACGAGCAAGTAAAAAGAGGAATAATATCGCTAACACCTTCATTTCAACCATAATCATCACATTAATTCTAACATTAACCTTGACTTGTCTCGCGCAATCTCAGACAATTCCTCATATAGATTACAAGATACCATTAGGGGACTTTATGGATTGGCAAAATTCTAGACTTACTACACGACTGAATCGTTTCACCATTCGTGATATTGAAGAAATTTACACGCTTATTGCCCAAATCGATGCAGCAAAAAATTGCTGGTTCTTAACAAGAGCAATTCCCGCTCTTGTTATCAAGCGGTTAACTCAATCGGCAATTATCACCTAAGTAAAACGTGATAACAAAAAAAGATCAATTCTTGATTCATTTCAAACGATCTCGCCCCGTACGAGATTTTTTTTGCCTTCTTGGCATTCATAGCTACACTTAGTAGCAAAAAAGTTTAAATAAGGAGACAAGGAAAGGTGAACATATTATCTGGAATTTCGCACTATCAAGAACTTATTATGAATATTATTGGTGCACATGCACCAGGAGCAAAAATTATTCTATATGGATCTCGCGCAAGAAATGATTGGTCAGAAGGATCGGATATCGACGTTGCATTGGATATGGGTAAAAAAATTGACACAAATGTATTGAATGCAATTATTAATGATATAGAAGAATCGATATTGCCCATTAATTTTGATATTGTTGATCTTCACAATGTCTCTGAAGCAATGCGTCAAGAAATTTTAAAAGATGGGATTGTATGGCAAAAGTAAAACAAAAATTAACTACGATTAAAGCAGCCTTAAAAACATTGCAAAAAGGCATGATGCTTTACGATAAATTTCACGACATTCCGGTGTTACAAGATGAATCCATTGATGATTTGGCTTTGGCATTGCGTGATTCAGTAATTCAACGATTTGAATATTGTACCGATCTCTTTTGGAAAACACTCAAAGTTTACTTGGAAGAAGTAGAAGAAATTAATTTATCAGTAAATTCACCGGCTGGAATAATAAGGGCTGCAGTTGAAGCTAGAATTATCACCGAGCAACAAGGACAAAAATGTCTTGAGATGATAAAAAATAGAAATTTAACTTCCCATATATATCATCAAGAACTTGCAGATCATATAGCTGACAATGTTCCGGATTATTATCAGTTGATGCATGATATTGTAACAAGCCTTAAAGCTTATAAAGAGCTTTAATTTACCCTCTAAGCGGTTGCAACGCTTGGGGCAAGGATCTGCAACTCGTTATAAAGTAGTGTCATAAGGTAAACGTGATAACAAAAAAAGACCAATCTGTATGTTTTTAATTGACCGTCGCTATGTCCGTTATTTTGATTGGAGTGGTTTATTATTAATCATCATCCTTTCATGCGTCGGTCTGTTGTTTGTCTACAGCGCGACCTACAGACCAGAACAGCCTTATTCCTTGTTTTTCAAAAAACAGCTTTTTGGCCTGATCTCTGGATGGGTAATTTATGCTGTATGCTGTACCATTGATTATCGTAGCCTCATGCGATGGGGCTATTTTGCCTATCTTGCAGTCCTTGGGTTGCTGGTGTTCACTATCATCAAAGGCAGCATCGGCATGGGCGCACAACGCTGGATCAACGTAGGTCTGTTTAAACTGCAACCATCGGAACTTGCAAAGCTTTTTTTCCCCGCGTTTGCCACCTACTATTTAGTCACCGAAGATGATTCATTAGATATATCTTTTTACCGTTATGTTCCCGTTTTAATTACTTTAGCCATCAGCTTTGTGCTTATTTTAAAGCAACCCGATTTGGGAACCGCGCTTATTTTAGCATTTTCAGCTGCTGCACTATTATGGCTCACCGGCATTACAAGAAAATTCTTTGTCATAAGTTTTATTTCAATCATCTTGTGCGCTCCGATTTTATGGCACGTGCTTAAACTGTATCAAAAACAACGGATTGCCGTATTTTTGGGTGAAGGCGATCTCAAAAAAGAGCGCTATCAATTAGAACAAGCAAAAATTGCGATCGGTTCTGGCGGGCTAACCGGAAAAGGCTTTTTACAAGGCACACAAAACAAGTATCTATTTCTGCCCGAAAGTCGTACCGATTTTATTTTTGCGGTACTGTGCGAAGAAACCGGACTTGTTGGTGCACTGTGCATATTGTTATTATATCTCCTGCTTTTTGTACGATTTTTTGTCGTCATCACGTCAATTAATGCGCCCTTTATTCAACTACTTGCCACCGGCATCATTATTCATATCGTCATTTCCACCTTGATTAATATTGGCATGGTATTAGGCTTACTCCCAGTAGTCGGAATTCCGTTACCACTTATGTCGTATGGCATTAGCAACTTATGGATCACGTTTGCGAGCCTTGGTTGGTTTAATGGCATAGCGATGCGGCGATTTTATATGACAAACCCAACGACCGTTGCCCAACGTCTGCCATCTTGGCAATCAGCGGGCAAAAAAATTGAAGCGGGCACGGCAGCTCCATTGCATGCACGCAGCAGACAACAAGCTATGGCGGGCTCTAAAGGTACACATAAAAACGTTGGATGATTAAGAAAAAACAAAGAATTAATTCTTCCCGCTCGCCCTGAGTGTCGAGCTTTGCTCGATGTATCGAAGGGTTGCGGGAAAAGCATAAGGATCCCCAATGGAAATATCGCATGAAATCAACATTCTATCCCTACAGGAAACACCAGAAGAAAAATCACACGATTTTAATCCCAAAACGTTTGATGATTATTTAGGCCAAAAAGAACTTAAAGAAAAGTTAGCTGTGTACACGCAAGCGGCAAAAATGCGCGGCGAACCTCTTGATCACCTGCTGCTCTTTGGCCCTCCAGGACTTGGCAAAACAACGCTGTCACAAATTATGGCACACGTGATGGGCGTTGGCATAAAAATTTGCAGCGGCCCGATGATGGAACGCACCGGGGATTTAGTGGCGATTCTTTCTTCGCTAGATCCAAAAGATATTTTATTTATCGACGAAATTCATCGCATGCCCACCAATGTAGAAGAAGTGTTGTATAGCGCCATGGAACATTTTCGTGTCGATATCATCATCGGCCAAGGGGCTGGCGCAAAATCGATCAATCTTCCCATACATCCGTTCACCCTGGTTGGTGCCACTACAAAAAGCGGCATGATTTCTGCACCACTGCGCAGTAGATTTGGCATTACCGAGCGTCTTGATTTTTATTCTGATGACGAATTGTGTCAAATTATTATGCAAAGTGCTGCATTTTTATCATTTTCCATTACGCCGTCGGCCTCTTTAACTATTGCGGGTTGTGCGCGTGGCACGCCACGTATCGCCAAAAAACTGTTGCGTCGCGTGCGCGATTTTGCACAAGTGAGCAACCACGCCGTGACTGATGACGCGTCTGTCATACAAGCACTTGCCTTTTTGGGCATCGACGCTGAAGGGCTAACCAAAGTTGACATGCTGTTATTGCAAAAAATTGTGGAACATTTTAATGGCGGCCCCGTTGGGCTTGAAACACTCGCATCATTAATTGGCGAAGATAAAGAAACGATTGAAACGGTATACGAACCTTTTTTGATGCGCAAAGGGTATTTGGAAAAGACGCCCCGCGGCAGACAAATTCCGCCTAAAAAATTACCTTGGTTAAAGAAAAGATTTTTGGGACAAGATTGTTTGTTTTAAAAATTGGGACCATATGACACAAATAAAACAGAAATTAGCTATGATTCAAGCGGCTTTGAAAACGTTGCAAAAAGGCATGATGCTTATTGTTCAGAGTGTTCGATCGGGAACGAATCAGCAAAAGTTCAAAACGTTAAAACTTAAAACAAAAGGCTTTAAATTTAATAGAGACGACATATACGATGAATAAGATTTTTCCATAGTCGCCTACCAAAAGGAAATGCGCCCAGGTTGCCCCGAGCGCATCGTATTATCATAAGTCGGAGTTACCCGCCGTGTCCGCCGTAGCCTTGCAAAGGCTGGAAGCGCATCGTAAAATTCGTAGCATCAGATTAAAAATACTTATCCGATTTTGATAACCTTTATTGAAGCGTTAACAACGCCCTGATTAGGCAACACACCCACATCGTCATGCCCCGCATACACACAATAAAGCCCGAGCCTATAACCTGCTGCTATCTGAGCCGGCGTTACATTAGTAATAACCTGACCATATATTTGCGCTTCTTCACTAATATTAGCAGTAAAATTGGGCACGATTGATTGACCATAGTAAGATCCTGGAATTGCGAAGGTATCGGCTGCATTATTTTCGTATACCAATTCGAACTCAAAAGTCTGGACCGTTGTTGTTATCACCGGGTCTCCAGGCACCTCAACAAGAACGCTATATTCCATATCGTAAATACCAGGAACGCTGAAAGTGATGCCGTTCTCAGCAATAGCAAGCCCAGCTGTACTTACAGCGCCATCGCCATTGTCAAAAGTTAAAAAAGTAGCATCCGACAGAGATTGAGGAAATATATTTTCCACATACGCGTATTGCCCCAATACCGCACCACCAGTTGCTGAACTCAGCGCAATATTATTAACCAATAATTGGCCTGCAGAGGTACATGTTAAAACAAGGCATGAATCAAGCGTAATATTGCCATCAACGTATAAATTACCATCTACACCAACATCAGCACCAAAGTCTGCGCCTTTTTTAACATTAAGCGCATTGAGTGATGCCAAGCCAGTTACCGCAAGTGGACCAGCAACCTGTAAAGAAGTAAATGGTTTTCTGTGCCCTGGTGCAGCTTCATCCATATCCCCGACGTCGGCAAAGTCCATGCCGGAGGCCAAGACAGGTATTATGCAAGAAATGAGAAGAAGCAACTTGAAAAACTTTTGAGTCATACGAACTCCCTTTTTTTTTGGCCCAAAAGGCCGATTTTAAAATATTACTGTTCTAGAAATACATCAATGCTCGACGCAAAGTCAACAGATGTGCGCAAATCGCGCACCAAAAAGAAATGCGCCCGGGTTTCCCCGAGCGCATCGTAAAATTCGTAACATCAGATTGAAAATGCTTATGCTATTTTTTCCATCGCTATTGAAGCTGATACGCGGCCAGTATCACCAGAGCCATCTGAAACAAGACCAGAAGCCTGCAAAGCCTGTAGAGAAATAGTACTATTAGGAGCCAAATTCACAATAGCGCTACCACTAACCAGCGCAGAACCAGCATTTAAGACAGAATCTTGGCCTATATGTGTTCCTGGAATTGCATCTTGTCCTGCAGTTAAAGCACCTAGGTAAAGCTCAAAATCAAATGTTCCGTCCGCAGCAGGGCTTCCCACTACCTGATAGTCTATTCTATATACGCCCCCAACCACAACGGTATATGAACCATCTTCATTGTCTATAAGATCTGGCGCAGGAAATACCGGCCCAATATTGTCAAATTGGACTGCAGCACCAGTACCTGCCAAACCTGCAGCAGGAGAAGCAGTAATAGTTTGAGTTGCTGTGCTATAGACATATCCATATTGTCCCAATTGCGCGCCGCCAGTTGCTGAGCTCACCGCAATATTATTAACCAATAGTTGACCTGCAGTGGTACATGTTAACATAAGGCATGAATCAAGCACAATGCCGCCATCAACGTATAAATTACCATCTACGCCAACATCGGCACCAAAATCAGCGCCTTTTTTAACATTAAGCGCATTGAGTGATGCTAAACCAGTCACTGCAAGTGGCCCAGCAACTTGTAGCGAAGTAAACGGTTTTCTGGTTGATCCATCTTCCTTATCGTCCATACCATCCATATCGGCAAGATCTGCTGACCTTTTCTTATCGCCTTGCGCACGAGCTGATGATGATTTGCTACACTCATCTTTTTTTGCCGATACCATCACCGGTATCACGCAAGAAACAAGAAGAAGCAGTTTGAGAAACTTTTGAGTCATAGGAACTCCTTTTTTTGCCTGCCTTCGAACTCTGCGAAGTAGGCGGGGTTGTGAAATATAACTGTTCTAGAAATACAACAATAATTAATGGCATGTCAATAAAATAGTTTAATTTTTAAAAAATCTTGATTTACCAATGATTTACAAAGAAATAGATATTAGAAGCACATCTATATCGGAAATTCTTTTCACTCCCAGCCCTTGGTAGACTTTCTGCGCAACATTGCGTAATCTTATCTAAATAAAACAAGCATCCGCCTTCGCCAAAGAGGCTATGGCGAGACAAGAAAAATTATATTATACCAAGGAGCTCCCTATGTCCGGACATTCCAAATGGTCGACCATCAAAAGAAAAAAAGCGGTGGTTGACGCAAAACGTGGCAAATCTTTTACCAAATTAATTAAAGAAATAAGTGTTGCAGCACGTGTTGGCGGCGGCGACCCAGGCGCCAATCCACGATTGCGCACGTTGGTGGATAAAGCAAAAGCGATCAATATGCCTATTGAGAACACAATGCGTGCTATCAAAAAAGGTACGGGCGAACTACCAGGAGTAAACTACGAAGCACATACGTATGAAGGTTATGGCCCGAACGGGATTGCCGTCATTGTTGATGCACTTTCCGACAATAAAAATCGCACCGTTGCTGAACTACGCCATGTCTTTACCGCAAAAGGTGGTAGCTTGGGAGAAACTAATTCAGTCAATTGGATGTTTGAGCGGATGGGCGTTATTCACACCAGCAATGCAACGATGACGGAAGACAGTCTGCTTGAAAAACTTTTTGATTATGAAATTAATGATATCAAACTTGAAGATGGCACGTTTGCCATTGCCTGCAGCGTCAAGTCACTCGATCAAGTGAAACAAGCGGTTCAACAGCTTGGATTAAAAATAGAAGACGCTGAAATCGAGTGGGTGGCTAAAAACACCACCGAACTTGATGATGCTCAAGCTGAAAAAGCGTTGGAATTTTTGTCCGAACTTGAAGATCTTGAAGATGTTCAAAATGTGTATACCAATTTAGCCTAGTTAGGGAAAAAATATGATTTTGAGTATGACTGGATTTGCCACAAAAACTATTACCTTACACCCGGATGATGGCAACAAAGTGAATATATCTATCAGCATCAAGTCACTCAATTCACGTTTTTTTGAAACAACGATTAAGCTACCCTACACCTTGTCATCGATAGAAACTGACCTGATCAAACTGCTTAAAGAAAAACTGATTCGTGGCCACATCTATGTTACGATAAACATGAGCAGCCAAGTGCTGTTAAAGGGTATGGTAGAACCTTCCATGAGTACCGTGGAAGGTTATGTTAATGGCGCACAACAGATTCAAAAAAGATTTAGCAATGTCACCGGATCGATGTCGATTGATGCGTTGCTGCAACTGCCAAACGTTTTTATTATGGAAGAAAAAGAGATCGATCAAGCAATTGTGCAACAGATTATGCAAGCAACTTCAACATTGCTTACCTCGTTAATTCAAGCAAAAAAAGAAGAAGGTGCAGCGCTCAAACAAGATTTACTCAACCGCACATCAATTATGACGCGCGAAATACAACAGATCGAACAGTCTGCAATCGCCTTGCTTGAAGAACAAAAAAATAAAGTTAATAAAGCTTTTCAAGAGATTGAACTTGACGAAACAAAACTTTCTGATGTGCGCAAGGCGGCGTTGTACGCAATTCTTGATAAAATCGACATTCATGAGGAGTTAGTACGCTTTGACAGTCACCTTAAAAAGTTAATCGAACATTTGGATTCGCCCGAAGTTGAAAAAGGCAAGCGACTTGATTTCACCATTCAAGAACTTGGCCGTGAAATTAATACGATTGCAGCTAAATGTTCTGACGCTACTATTGGCGCACAGGCTATTAATATTAAAGTTGAATTGGAAAAAGCACGGGAACAGACACAAAATATTGTGTAGATTATTTGGAGGCTTATAGCATGACCAGAAAAATTACTTTATTGTGTATCACCATGCTTGCGTCCCTTGTTTGTTTAAACACCTCTGTTTTTGCAAGCAGCAAAGCAAAAAAGCCGGAAGATTATGACCGGGACTATAAAGGATGTCTCATAAATTGCTTATATAGGCCAATTAATAAAGTGTGCTATTTAGGAATTTATTGGACTGCACGACATAATCCAAACACTCGCATTTATTTAGCTGCTTATAAAAACAATAAACAAGAACTCATTTCAGCGTTACAAGATGGCGGCGATATTAATGAGGGAGATCTTGTGGGTCTTGCTTCATATGCATCACCAAAACATCTTGTTTTATTATTGGATCATAACGCCAATCCAAACAAGGGTGACACATGGGGATCAACTCCGGCCCATTTGGCCATATCTGCAGGCAACGCTCCTAATTTAGCCGTGTTAGTTCAATATGGCGCTCGCCTCGATATGCGCGACAAATATAATAATACCCCTTCTGAATTGGCAACAAAATTGGGTCACGTTAATTGCTTACAAGTGATAAGAGCCGCACCTTTATTGCGACAACAAAAAATAGATGAAGATGCAAAAGAATTGAGACTTATGGGTGCACTAGAAAAAGAAGAAAAAAAACGAAAAGCCCACGAACAGGAAACGCAGGCAAGAAATGAAGCTCCTCCTTTGCCAAGGCCAGCAGCATCAAAAGCATTAACCGATGAAGAAAAAAAACGTCAACAAGAAGTTGCCCAACAAAAATTAAAAGACAAACTCGAATGGGAACAAAAACAGATGCGAATAGCAGAAGAAAGAAAAATAAAGGATGAGAACGTCCGGCAAGAACAAGCGCGCATCGATGCAAAACAGCAACAAAGATATGAACAAGAATTACAAGCGGGCAAGCAAGCAGCGCGCCGAATACAATATCGGTTCAAGCAAGAAAAAAAGAAATAAGCGAATCGAGGAGAAGCAAATACTATGAAAAAAAATTGTTAACGTGAGCGACTTATAAGTTGTTCTACTATGAATGAATTAAAGCTCATATTGCGCGCAGCAGCTTCTTGCGCAAGTTGTTTATGTTCTTTTGATGAAAGCCTTATATGAACTTCTCCTGAAAATGGCTTTTCTGGCTTAACACTGCGCTCTTTGCACCAGTCAAGATAATCATCGATTGAATCTTTGAAGGCTTGCTCAATTTCATCTACTGTTTTTCCTTGAAAAGTAATCACTGCCTTTAATCCCAAGACATCGCCATGAAATAAGCGTGCTTGGTCGTCGTAAACTACTTGCCCCATATAACCTTTATATTTCATCATAATATATTCCTGCACCTTCTAAAAATCGCCGTACTGATTTTAATGCACCTTTATCTGTTTCTGGGCTTGGGTGTGGTCTATGAAAAACAGCATCCTCACCATTCAATTCAAAGCGAACACGTGACCCTCGACCTTCGCTTATATTTGCGCCAAGATTAATTAAAAGCTTCTCTATATCATTCCATCTAACGTTAGCCGGAACTGGCGTTTTAAAAATTGCTTTGAGAGTTTGTTTGTTTTTTGTATTCATTTGTTCTCAAAATATTGTCCATAAAATAATATCATAGTTGGCTTGATAGGACAAAGGTAACAATTAAATTTTTCTATAGTCAAGAAACTGCTTACCGAGAATTATTTAATCAATTTAACAATTATTTAAAATTAGCGTAGAATAAGGGTATCGTTATTCATATAAGTTTATAATCCTACATGCGGCACTGCACATAATGTCAAAACATTTTACGCACTTACATTTACACTCCGAATTTTCTCTGCTTGATGGCGCCATAGGCCTAGATAAACTTATTGGCTTTGGCAAAGAACAAAAGTTCAAAGCTCTAGCAATTACCGATCATGGCAATATTTTTGGTGCGGTAAAGTTTTTCCAAAAATGTAAAAAAGCGGGCATCAAACCGATCATTGGCATGGAAGCATATTTGACTGAAGATGTTGCAGTCAAATCATTAGAAAAAAAGTATTACCATCTTATTTTGCTCGTTCAAAATGAGATCGGTTATAAAAATTTGTGTAAACTTATTTCATTCAGCTTTCAAGCCGGATTTTACTTTAAACCTCGTATTGATTACAAAACACTTGAAAAATATTCTGAAGGTTTAATTGTAACCTCTGCTTGCTTGGGTGGCCATATCCCCACTCTGCTGATGAACAACAACGAAAAAGATGCCGCAATCTATACCGATTGGTTTTTACGCGTCTTCGGTCGCGATCGGTTTTTTTTGGAAATTCAACCAGAAGATCAAAAAGACCAAGTTGTTTTGAATCAAAAACTGTACGCATGGAGTAAAGAAAAAGATATTCAACTGGTTGCTGCTGGCGATTGTCACTATCTGGCCAAAGAAGATCACGAAGCTCATGAAGTGATGCTTTCTATTGGCACGCATGACAAAATAGATAATCCTGACCGTTTTAGCTTTGGTGACTGCCGTGTGTATATGCGCACACAAGATGAAATGCTTGAAATATTCAAAGATCACCCTGAAGCCGTGTGGAACTCCGGCAAAATAGCCGACATGTGCAATTTTGAGTTCGAAACAGGCAAACTGTTTTTTCCTGCATTTGAAATTCCACCTGAGCACACGCAAGAAACATTTTTTAAATATATGTGCCAAGAAGGGTTAGAGCGCCTAATAGCACAAGATTATATCGACAGCGCATTGCGCGCCACGTACCAAGCGCGCCTTGATTTAGAAGCAGATTTAATTATCAGCATGGGCTTTGTTGGATATTTTTTAGTGGTAAGTGATTTTATTCAATGGTCATATCGTAATGGTGTTCCTGTCGGACCAGGTCGCGGTTCTGCTGCAGGGTCACTGGTCGCGTGGGCACTGCAAATTACCAATATTGATCCACTCAAATACAATTTACTTTTCGAACGATTTTTAAACCCCGAACGTATTTCGATGCCCGATATCGATATCGATTTTTGTATCGAGGGTCGTGAGCGAGTTATTGAGTACATTCGCCAAAAATATGGCAATGACAAAGTGTGTCAAATTATTACATTTGGTACCATGGCTGCAAAAAATGTGATCAAGGATGTGGCACGCGTGCTTGGTTTTTCGTTTGAAGATTCAAATGCTATTACCAACTTGATTCCCGAACAACTCAAAATAAGTCTCAAGGAAGCATTTGACGCAGAACCTCGCTTGCAAGAACTGCTTGATGGCAATCCTAAAGCTAAAAAACTATTTGATATCGCATTTCGACTAGAAGGAATTACCCGCCACGCTTCCAAGCATGCGGCAGGCATTGTAATCTCGCCCTACCCGATCGACGAAGTGTTGCCCATATTTATTCCACCCAAATCGAACGAATTAGTCACGCAATACGCCATGACAGAACTTGAAAGTTTGGGCTTTTTAAAAATAGATCTGTTGGGACTAAAAAACTTAACGCTGATCGAACGCGTACTGAAATTAATTGCGCACAATTGCAACGTCACCATAGATATTAATAAAATACCACTCGATGACGCAGCAACATTTGCGCTCATTTGCGAAGGTAAAACATCGGGCGTGTTTCAGTTGGAATCTGACGGCCTAAAGGATGTACTGCGCAAACTACAACCGGCAAAGTTTGAAGATATTATTGCGGTAAACGCATTGTACCGACCAGGACCACTTGGCTCTGGCATGGTCGATGATTTTATTGAACGCAAACACGGACGCCAAAAAATCGTGTATCAATTTCCTGAACTTGCAACGGTGCTTGAAGAAACGTATGGCGTTATTGTGTATCAAGAGCAGGTAATGAAAATTGCATCACTCATCGGTGGCTATTCACTTGGCCAATCGGACATTTTACGTCGAGCGATGGGAAAGAAAAAGGCCGAAGTCATGGCCGAGCAGAAAGAGATATTTTTTACCAAAGCGGTAGAAAATGGTTTTGATGGCAAAAAAGCGGGAGATCTTTTTGATCTCATGGCTTATTTTGCTGGCTACGGTTTTAATAAATCACACTCTGCTGCGTACGCGTTAATTGCTTATCAAACCGCCTACCTTAAAGCAAATTATACTCCTGAATTTATGGCGTGTCTGATCTCCTTAGAATCAAGCCATGCAGAAAATATGGCATTTTACTTGGCTGAAGCAAAAGATATGGGCCTTACTATATTGCCACCTAACATCAACACATCGCACATCCATTTTACCGTTGTTGATGGCGCATTATTATTTGGACTGCTGGGCATTAAAAACGTAGGACTCGCGTCACTAGAAAATATTATTGCCCAGCGCGCCAAAAAACCTTTTATTGATCTGATGGATTTTTGCAAACGGATCGATTTGCGTACATCAAACAAACGAGTCATGGAAAACTTAATTAGCGCCGGCGCATTTGATACTATGCCAGGCAATCGTGCGCAAAAACATGCAGAACTTTCGCACATTATTGATGTAGCAACAGAGTTTAAGAAAAATGAAGCAACGGGCCAGATGGGTCTTTTTGGTGGCGCGATCAAAAGTGAAAATTCATTACAACAAGATGAAGGATACATTTATCAACCATTGACCGAATTTCCTCAAAAGGAACGATTAGAAAAAGAAAAAGAAGTCATCGGATTTTATTTGAGCGCTCATCCACTTGATGATTATAAAAAACAGCTCAAAGCTTTCAACATTGCTACATTTGCCCAACTGCTCGCACTGCAACAGAACAATAAAACCGGCCAAGAGTTAACAGTAGTTGGTTGCGGATTACTCAAAACAAAACGCGAAATCATGACCAAAAAAGGTGACCGCATGGCATTTGTACAGCTGGAAGATGCTGCATCAAATGCAGCAGAAATCATTCTGTTTCCTAAAACATTCAAAAAAGTGCAAGCCTGGCTTGATGCTTATCAGGTATTTATTATCAAAGGTGGTTTAGACAGCACTTCAACACAAAAATGTAAAATCAAAGCAAATGATTTTATCCCGATCGAACTCTTTTTTGAACAATGGCCCACTATTTCAAAAGTATCGCTGAACTTGCCAACCAATATCGATGAATCATTGCTTGCACATATTAAAACATCGTTGACTAAAGGGAGTATCCCCTTAGAACTTATTTTTCATGAAAATGGCAAGAAGTTACAGCTCACCTGCGATGCGTCGGTAGCCATGAACACACAGACTATGACGATGCTGGAAAAACAAACTATTGGCGTATCAATTCAACTGTAGATCAGTTGTAGGATGTTAATCTCTATGGTGCTCACATGGGCTCATAATAAATTTTGTATCAAATTGAACGATTCTTCCCTGATCATCAAGAACCGTCGTCTCAACTTCAATTAACCTTTGTCGTTGGTGACCATGATGATGTTGTAACAGTCCAACTCCCTGAAATGTTTCTATTTTATGATGGTGTTGAGGATGGCGATAGCCACCATTGCCATACCCAGAAAAAGCTGACGTTTGCGACATGGCAAATCTTGCAACAGTCCCCAACCCAGTACCAACACCTTGCCCTGCTTGAAGCGCAAGTGATCCTGCATCTTGAGCACCCTTGGCTACTTGTCGGCCGGCCCCAACATCTTGCCCCAATTGATTTTGCACGATACTTTCGCCCCATTGCCCCCCACGTGCAACATCCCGACCAGCAGCTTGAGCACCTTGCGTCATAAAATTTCCAGTATTTTCAACCGCTCGCTCAGCATCTCCCGCTATTGCCCTTAGGGCACCTTCCATCGGAAACAATGTCGATGTATAACTTAATAACACAACAACCGCGCATGCTACCGTTGACGATCTATCAAATAATTTTTCCATGAATACCCCTTATTACAAGCACCCCCAATATTTTTATTTTCTATAAGAATCATCTTACACTATGTAAAGATTAAAAAAGAAGAAACACGCTACTATTTTTTACCTTCAATGTGCTGACAAGCGATTTGATAATAATACGGGTGAATTTCTTGTAATTGGGCCAAAAAACGGTTCAATAAGGGCGGAGCATCCTGAGCAACCATCAAGCGGTCAAGCAATGCTGTCACTTGTTGCATGACAAAATCTTTTGCGACATTTTTTTCTTGCGTAATGCCCAACACAAGATCTGACAATACCGCCAGATATGATGCAACTTTAGATGCGTTGGATAACTGCATATATAAATCGATGATATGGCTTACATATGCTATAGAAGTGGGATGTAATGTTATTAAATGTTCGTACACGGCAGCAGCTTGCAGCACACGATGATCATCTTGGTACAGTTGTGCTGCTTGACAATACTTATGTGATGCCGCGCTGTCATTGAAGGCCCACAAAATGTCGCCCTCTAATTGTCGCGCAAATGCGACATCGTCAAACGAATGGGACAATAAACGATAAACACCCAGCGCTCGTTCTTTTTCTCCCCGAGCGACGTACTCTGCCAATTTAAACCATGCAATATTGTATTTATCTGTAGGAACTTGCTTCATTGACCCACCCTGCACTCAAATATGTCTACTTTTTTCACTTTACTCGTACTTTACATGTAATGTAGTACATTTGTACAGGAAATAAAACTTTAAAAAAAAATAGTGGAAAAAGAGGAGGAGTTTAGGTTAATTGTGCGCGGAGAATTTGGGATTTTTATCTTTAGAATTTAGCAGTTTGAGAGTTTAATACTTTGCGCTTATCGCTAATAAGCCCGCCGTCGCTTTGCTATGTCGGGCAGCCTTCGTTCTTGCGAGTGTAAATTTCTTTTTTCTATGTTTTTCCTTGGCTGGCCTGCCAGACGTAGTACCTGTAAGGTACGAAGGCTGGTGCCGGGGATCGGAATTGAACCAACGACGCGAAGCTCTTCAGGCTTCCGCTCTACCACTGAGCTACCCCGGCAATAAAAATCATAAGAAATTGAGATGTGAATTTCAGATATTCAGTAATGGTAAGCTGATTTGGGTATTTTGTCAATTAAACCCGCAGTTTTTTTTTAGTTTTTTTGCAAAACGGCAGTTTGTCTGAAGAAATGGGTTATCGCTTCTTTTTCTATTTGAGAGGCTGCTGTGTGCATAGCCAACAGATAAAGCTCGTCTTGATCAGCCTCGATTTCTATGTTGTTTTTACGAAGGAAAGATAAAGCCACCAAAAGACCCGCACGCTTGTTGCCATCGAGAAATGGATGATTCTTAATCATATGAAAACAATATGCCGCGCCCATTTGGAAAATATCTGCATAAACATACTCACCAAAAAGCATCATTTGAGGTTGGGCAAGAGCTGATTCAAGTAAATTCATATCGCGAACGCCTGCAATACCACCAAACATGTGGAGAGATTTTTTATGCAATTTTAGAGCCTCATGCATAGTAATAAATCTTATTGTTTTCATGACTTTGAAAGCCTATCAAACACCGATTTATATTTTTCTAAAATTTCGTCACCAATCTTATCAATTTCTTCATCAGAATCTGTGTGAGGCTTTTTTTCAGAGCGCTTACACGGCCGAATAATTAAAGCATTATCTTCGACCACTAACTCCAGATCAGTATTTTTGTCAAATTTAAGCTTTTTGAGAATTGGTTTATCAATAATTAAAGCCAAATTTTGTCCATGTTCAATCAATTTATTACTCATAGCCCCTCGCACTGGTTAAAATTTATACATATACCCCCAGTATAGCATACGTACATAGAAGATGCCATACTGCATTGCAAAGAGCAGATCTCTCTGTTACCATAAGAGATTATTATTACCAATTTTTTATCGGGAAATTAAAGTTTTGGAAATATACCTATGGCCAATTTAAGAAATCAGATTACGACGCTCAAAGAGCAACTATCATCTGCATTAACCGCAGTAAAAAATGAAAAAGAACTTGAAGATGTACGGATAGCTTTTCTGGGTCGCAATGGTCACCTAACCAGCTTGATGACCAATCTTAAAAATCTATCGTTAGAAGAAAAAAAAGAGTTCGGTCCCGCTTTAAATGAACTTAAGCAATTTGCCGAACAAAGCTATACGATCAAAAAGCAGACATTACTCGATTCGATTGCCCAGCAGGAAATGCAAAAAAGCCAACATTTCGATGTTACTGCTTATCGGCACGCTGCGCTCAAGGGTCACACCCATGTGTATACACAAACAATCGAACAGTTAGAAAATATTTTTATATCAATGGGATACGACATTGCCGATGGACCAGAAGTAGAAACAGACTATTATAACTTTCAGGCACTTAATATTCCGTCGGACCACCCCGCGCGCGATATGCATGATACTTTTTGGCTAACCTTACCTTCATTGCTTTTGCGCACGCATACTTCACCAGTGCAAGTTCGTAGCATGGAAAACAAAAAACTTCCCATGGCGGTGTTTGCTCCGGGCAGATCATTTCGCAACGAAGCAACCGATGCATCACATGAATTTTGTTTTATGCAAGGAGAAGGGTTAGTTATCGATAAAAATATTTCAATAGCAAATCTACTGGCTACCTCCAAAGCTTTTTTACAAGCATTCTTTGAAAAAAAAGATTTAGCCATTCGTGCTCGCCCAGGATTTTTCCCCTTTGTTGAACCAGGCATAGAAATTGATGCATCGTGTCCATTTTGTTCAGGCAAAGGATGCTCGACATGTAAAAAAACTGGTTGGATCGAACTACTTGGTTCTGGACTTGTGCACCCAAATGTTTTAGAATGCAGTGGAATTAATTCAGAAAAATATTCAGGATTTGCCTTTGGATTTGGCATTGAACGCTTGGCGATGATCAAATATGGTATCAGTGATATTCGTTTGTTTCATAGCAGCAAAATACATTTCCTCGACCAATTCTAACGTTAAGGAGCCCTTATGGATATTACTAAAGCTATAATTCCTGCCGCTGGACTTGGCAGCCGCTTTCTCCCTTTAACAAAATCAATCCCTAAAGAAATGCTTCCATTGCTCAACAAACCAGCAATTCAATACATTATTGAAGAAGGCCTGCTATCAGAAATCACGAACTTTTCTATAGTAACAAGCCGCGAAAAGCAAGCACTCACCAACCACTTTGATACGCATACCGATTTGACAACAATGCTCAAGGAACAAAATAAGTTCGATCTTATTGCCGGACTAGAAAAAATAATTCGCACAGCGCATTTCACCTATATACGCCAACCAGAGCCTTTAGGATTAGGCCATGCTGTTTGGACAGCTCGCCACACTATCGGCAAAGAATATTTTGGTGTTTTTTTACCGGATGATATTGTTATCAGCAAAAATCCTGGACTTGCACAACTTATTAAAATTGCCCGTCAAGAGAAAGCGAGTGTCATAGCCGTACAAGAAGTTCCCATGGAGTGTGTTTCTTCTTATGGCATTATTTCGGTAAAAAAACAGATAACGCCAACGTTATTTCAAGTTGCTCAAATCATTGAAAAACCAAAACAAAAAGATGCGCCATCAAATTTGGCGGTCATTGGTAGATACGTGTTATCCCACAAAATATTTGAAGCGCTCGACGACATCAGCACTTTTGCTGTTGGCGAGTTGCAACTAACTGATGGCATCACCCACATGATGAAGAATAACGAAAAAGTTTTTGCTTATAAAATTCAAGGGCAACGTTTTGATATTGGCACGCCAGTCGGCTGGATTAAAGCTATTGTCGGCATGGCTTTACAACATCCAGAATACGGACCAATCATCAATCGATTTTTAAACGAACGAAACTCCACCGACTCATTTTTGTATAATCAAACAAAAAATATTGCGCACGAAATTTAGCAATTATTTTTCTATAATGCATACATAAAAAAGCCTTGAAAGACCTTTTGTTCTACAAGGCTTTTCCTGTTTTTCAACTTATTATTTGCTATTTGAAAATCACCCATGATATGATTGGTGTTGAAATAGTTCAAATATAAAAATGAACCGATTGAAAAAGGGAGATATCATGGAACATATTTTTTTTGTACTACATATGTACGTCACACGAATTCTTTTAGTCACCTGTCTTGCTTATACATTTTTAACGCACGGATGCCCAACTTGTCCTTCAAGGCTGGAATTAGGCTCACCTGCATTTTTTTTAGATGAACAGGAGACCATGACAGACCATAAGGCGTTACAAGTTTTAAATGGTGGTGCCGCCATTCAACAAGAGATTGAAACTGAATGCCAGGAGGAGTCCCATGCGTAACTCCTCACTGTTTTTACTATTGTTCCTAACTCTTTGTTCCGCACCCCTCATACAGGCGGAATACGGTTGTAAAGACAACAGTTGGCACCTGGCGGTAGCTAGGGATCCTAAGACATACCATGATGTTGCCTGCAATTGCCCCTGCAGCCGTTATGAAATAAGCAGCGACCGTGGGCAGTGCAGCCAGTGTGGACACTTTAGAGATCCAAGGCCATTTATAATCATACAGCCCAGCAAGGACAAGCATAAAAACTCTTAAAATTAAGGGGCCTCCAGGTTAAAAGGTATTAAGAGGCAGGAAAATCCCACCAGGGACAAATTTCAATTAGAATTTAGATGCTTGACAATATAAAAAATGCCTCTATACTTACAATTAAGGCTTAAATAATAGCATTGTGGAGATGAGCTATTGTTACTTACTAACCTATAACCATGGAGGATTATATTATGACCAGAAATCTTACCTTATTGAGTATAACCGCACTTACGTACCTTATTTGTTCAAACATGCCTATTTTTGCAAGTAGACCCTCACAGGCCGAAATTATAGCCATGAAAGCATCCAGAATCGAAGCTATGAGAGCAGCTCGTATCAACGAGGCCACTGCCTCAGCAGAAGAAAAACAGATGGCAGAAGCTATACAAAGAAGCTTGTTAACAGTCGGACGTGATGCTGAAGCTGAAGCTCTCAGTCAAGCCATAGAAATAAGCAGGGCTTGCGCCGCATCAGCAGCAACAGAACAAAGTCTCACCCCAGCCGAACGTGATGCCATCGAAATACATCAAGCTTGTATTGCCATAGAAGAACAACGATTCATGGAAGCTATGCAAGAGAGTTTAATAGAATCTCTCCCACAAGAGGCTCAAGCTGCAGCAGCTGCTACGCCAGCCGTAGCGCCGGCCAACAACCCTAGAATAAACAGAAGGCAGGAACGGCTAGCCGCAATAGAAGCACAACGCGCCGCAATAGCAGCAGCAGCGTCAGCCAAACCAGCCAAACCGGCAGAACCGGCAGAAGGCAAGGTCAATCGCAGGAGGCAAGCACAACAAGCAAGAAGACAAGCCGAACTCGAGGCTATACAAAAAGAAAAAGATCTTAAGGCCGTAGCTGAATTCGAGAGGAAGAAAACAGCCCAAGCCGCCGCAGCACCAAGCATTTATGGCGATACAATCCTTGTTCCAGCAGATCTTAAGCACGTGGTGCACCTGAAGGTCACCCAACAAAACGGCGCAGCATGCGGTTGGCATTCGTTGTTCAATACATGGGCAATACAGCAATTGATCAGAGAAGGTAAGCCAATCACCTCGCAAGCCGTCACGGAAAAAGCAACACAAAAAGCGCAGTTCATACGCAGAGTTCCAGAAGACAACAAGGTAGGATCTACCCGTCTTAGCTTAGAGCTAGAAATTGGAGATATAATTCATCACAATACCGCTTTAGATCTCAACCTAGAAAATACATTTTTTATGCAGTATAGTATTGCAAATAAAGAGATTAATGACACCATCACTAGCATCTCTTTATTGCCATCAGGAGAACATAACACGAAACTTACAACAATCATGGGTCTCATGCGAGACCACGCAATAAATCATATTTCTTTTATTTGTAATACCGGGAGCCACTGGGTTATCGCTGTCTATAGCAATCGCACATTGTTTTATGCCGATTCCACGAACAATAACTTAGTGTCCGGCAGTAGGGCTTACAACGTTGTCAAAGAGTTAAGCACAAAACTTGGCTTAAACTAACTACTTTCAGATTTTAATGATCAAGGGGGACGCAATGTTCCCCTTTTTTTAGCCTTATCCTTTTTTAAATCTCATTAAATTTGCAAAACACGATCAAATCATTATAATTAAATTTCAAAACATTTTCACACGATTTATAAGGATTTTTATGAAAAAATTATTGATGTCACATACGCTCGTCACAGGATTAGCAATATTTTCTATGCTTTTTGGCGCAGGCAATTTGATATACCCCCTCTTGGCTGGCATGCAAGCTGGTAATCAAACAGCTATTGCTATGGCCGGATTTTTTGTAACAGCTGTTTTTTTACCCATTCTAGGATTAATTGCCATGATTCTTTTTGATGGCAACTATGAACTCTTTTTTGAGCGCGTAGGAAAGTTAGCCGGCGCATTTTTGATCTGGGCGTGCATGATGATTCTGGGTCCCCTAATCGCTATTCCTCGTATCACAACTTTGTCACACGAAATGATCGCGCCATTTATGCCATTTGAGGCGCTCAGGGCGATATCGCCTTTTTCTTCATTCATATTTAGCCTAATTTTTTTTAGCATTACCTTTGTAGCTACCTACAGAGAAAATAAAATTGTTGCTATGTTAGGCAACGTTATAAGTCCTGCACTTCTTGCTTCCTTGGCGATCATTTTTTGTAAAGGAATTTTTACAGCGCAAACAGTCATTCAAACCACAACGCCACCTTTAAAAATATTTTTATCAAACCTACTTTTGGGCTATCAAACACTGGATCTTATCGGCGCCTTATTCTTTGCTTCAATCGTATTGAATATTTTGAAAAACACACTTGGCCAAAATCAAAATCCTCGAATTCTTGCGTGGACAGGTCTTAAAGCTGGTCTTATTGGTACTTCTTTGTTGGGGATTGTATATATTGGCATGAGTATTTTAGGCGCGTATCATGGTCACGGGCTACAGGATATTAATGCTGGCGCATTGTTCAGAGAGGTTTCATTTAAGGTTCTTGGCAATCATGGCGCGGCCATTATCGCAATTGCCGTACTGATGGCTTGCCTGTCTACCGCCATAGCTCTTTGTGCCGTTGTAGCTGAATATGCACAAACCCGTTTATTTCAAAATAAGATTGGCTTTGTCCCATCGCTTGTATTAACATTGGTTGCTTGTATTCCACTTTCAACACTTGGTTTGAGCAAAGTTTTTGCGCTCACCCTTGGCCCTATCACCTATATTGGCTATCCACTATTAATTACGATAACGGTATGCAATTTGGCCTACAAACTGTTTGGTTTTAAGCCAATACGCGTACCAGTGCTTGTAACATTCGTGCTAGCCCTTGCAAGTTACCTATCATAACCGTTTTATCGCTATCTTCTTATTGACACAATCGTACATCCTAGTATATTGAAACATGCATAAAAACAGCCATATCGGCATATAATTCTAATAATCAAAGAAAGGCTCATGATTATGACATCATCTTTAATCAATAGTGCAAAAAGAAGCATACTGCTCTCTTTAGCATTTTTATTGGCAGCAAACTCAGCAGTGGCTGGTGCTGGACAAGCAGCAACTCCTACCCCTACAACCCCGAGCCAAGCTTGGACCATAGCCAAGTGGACAACAATTTTTTTAGTTGCCGCTGGCGCAACACGATTTTTCACCCGAGAAGGTAATGATTCTCCCGTTCGTTATGATAAGGACAAAATTTTAAACTTTGAAGATATGCCTGACCAACTATTTTACCTATTGGATGATGGTGTGATCGGACATGCCGGCCACAAACCGTATGATGAAGTCAACAAAGAAAATAATAGAATTGAGCGTAAAGACGTTTACTATCCAAAAGGCGTTGGCGGTTGGACAGCTTTTTATTACAAGAGTGTGCTATCAGCGTTAGGTGCTACATGGGCCATAGCAACTGCGATTAGAGTTTGCAATACTACCGGCACGACACCAGAAAACTTCTTAGAAAGATTCTTGCTAGAAGTCGGAAAGCAAGCAAGCAACGTAGGCTTAGAACCAATTTTAGAGCTTGCCGTTCCTGTAGCTGGAGTAGTTATAGGTTCAAAGCTTGCTAGTTAACTTCTAATAGATACCACATTACACTTGAAGAAAGGTTTATTATTATGACATTATCAAACATTAATTTAAAAAACAGTCTCCTGTTATCATTGGGATTGTTGGTCGGATTGAACAACGCTGTATGGGCAAATCCTGTAGTTACGGGTACTGTATTGTCAGAAGTAGCCAAAGAAGTCGTAAATAAGGTAGTTGCTCCCGCAGAAACTCCTATCACCACTTTCGAAGCTACACCTTTAAACATTGCTTTGGTTGGCGCACTTGCTTTTGCCATGATCCGTTTTTGGACACGTGAAGCCGATAGCAAGCCCGTTCGTTACGATGTTGATAAAATTTTAAATTTTGAAGATATGCCTGAACAGTTATTTTATATACTGGACGATGGCGTCATTGGGCACTCAGCAAAAGGTTCTTTCCAAAAGGCTGGCCCCGTAGATCCGCAAACCGGTAAAGCTACCACTGAATTTTCCACCCCCGTATATCCTAAAGGCTTTTTTGGTTGGACCTCGTTTTATTACAAGGGTATCATAAAAGGCGTGGGTACTGGCTGGATTCTCTGGGTTGCTATTGAAACAGCACGAGATGTTGGCGTCAACGATTCGGCTAAGTTCATTAAGGCTTTTGGAGCAAGAATGAAAAATTACCTTGCTCTTGAAAAAGCACCGAACTGGGCTAAATTGGGACTCGCAGGAGTAGTTGGTGGTCTTCTTGCTACTACGTTTACAGAGACTCCCTCAAAACCAGCTGGTGCAACCGCTTAATAATCCGTAATTTGTATACATGACTTTGTGTAGGGCCAGCTTTAGAGCTGGCCCTTATTTTTTGCCCAACAAAGCAGAAAAAGGTTATATCTAAGGCAAAATTTGACAAATCAGCCATATACTTCATACTTTTTTATAGATGCGTTATGTAACACTTTTTATCCTCATGGGACCTAGATGAAAAACACGACAAAATATAGCCTAGCTTTAACATTGCTCGTCATGTCAACTCCGACAGTTCAAGCAGAATTTCCTACAAAAAATATCGCCCTTCTTGCAGGTGGCACCATAGCTGCCGGTGTCGTCGGATCTTGGGCATATAATTACTTTTTTGTACTTACCGACCAACAAGAGATTGCAAAAGCGCTGAAGACGTGTCATGAAGCTGCTCTACTAGACAATACACTACAAACTGCCTACCACAATGAGCTTGCTACTGCACCAGATTATAGTTTTGACCATCTGAAACCTTATATCACAACACATGCAGGTAAAAACTTACTCGTGTACTTTTACATTAAAAACTTAGATGTACAACTTCGCTTGATTATCACATCCATTACAAATATTTCTACGACAAAAACAACGCTATGGCAAAGAAAAATGAAGCTCACGCTTAATAATGATATTTCTTCAGACAAACTAAAAAATCTACTGGTCAAATACGATGATGCAATTGCTGTTGTCGATGCCAAATACGCTACTTTGCAACAATTGCATAAAGATCTTTTGGCGATAAGAACCATTGTCACCACCAGTACTCAATATATCTTAGAGGAACAACAAGCTCGCATTGCATTATTGGAGCAACGTGTATCATATCATGATCATCATCACTGTTACGTTGACACATGGTCACCACGCGAACGAGAAGTGCATGTATATACGCCAGCGCCACAACAAAATGTCATCATCAACAATAATACATCGCCAAGAACAGAAGTAGAAGTAAGACCAACAGTCGTTGTACGTGAACAAACGAGCACACCCTCCTACACCAAGGTTACTCAGGACAGGCCTGCAACAACATGCACCGCGCCAGCAGCACCCGCTGCACCACAAGCCCCGGCAACAACAAATAATACACCAACTATGACATATGATGCAGATAAATGGCGCGATATAATGGACCCATTTACCGGTTATTAATCTTTTATCAGCAACGGAAAATAAAAATGTAATAATATTTTTATTTTCCGTGCTATGCTGTCTTCCTATATGATAACGCTCGGATAAACGAACTTATTAAAAGGAAGATGGTCCATGAAGCAAGCACCATTATTTTATATTGTGTATGACGCGATTGATAATGCTACATTTAGGCAGCAAGTCATTAAACCATTGCTCAAAAAATGCAAAAAAAATGCTGAGCAAAAAGCATACATTATTCATTTCGAACAACAAAAAATGTTATTAGCTGCACTCAATCTGCTTGCACCTGATGAAAAAAATATAGAAATAATCACACTGAAAAAATTACCTTACCTTGGCACGCTCAGTTTATGGTATGCCGCGCAACAGTTAAAAAAAGTACTAAAACAGTATGATTATTTTCAACTCATAGCACGGGGGGCTCATGCAGGAATTATTTGTAGGTATGCACATGACAATAAGCGCTGCACAAGCTTTATTATTCAGGCACACGAATTACTTGCAGAACAATACGCATATGCACAAGCTGATAAACAACAAAACAGGTTTAAAAAAACGTTATGTGCATTGAAGATCTGGCAACTCAAAGCAATCGAACGCAAGGCATATAACAATGTCCAACAAACGTACCCCGTCACCATCGAAGCAATCAGCACCGCACTCAAAGAATACTTGATTGCCACCTTTGATACTGAACGCGAAAATATCATTGTTGCTGCGCATGAAGATAACGTTGATGCCATTGCGCAAGAAACATGTCACGAATGGAAAAACGCAACACGCAAAGAACTCAAAATCGATAATGATGCGATAGTGTATTGTTATAATGGATCGCTCGAACCATCTCAACGTCCAGAGATGATAATTGATTTTTTTAAAGATGCTTACAACAAAAATACAAATGCATTTTTACTCATTTTAACCCCCTATGCACAGCAATTTAACGCGCTATTACAACAAAACGATATCGCTCAAAAAAACTATTGTGTCATGAGCGTTAATCATGATGAAATCTATCGTTACATGGCTGCAGGTGATATTGGCATTTTATTTCGCACACCGCACATTGTCAATTGGGTATCGCGGCCAGCCGATGCATTGCACTACCAAGCGGTTAATTTAGCAATAGCACATAATGATACGGTTGCTTGGTTGATGCGATAAAATTTAAGTCATGAGCTTGCATAAATCTTCTTTCCATTGCGCTTTATTTTATAACATAAGGTTGTTTTGTTATCAGCTCGTTCATCAAACTCTTCTTGCGTAAACAAAAGAATATCTTTTGAAAGTCGTAAATCCATTAAAGCCTTATGACCATCAGCCATTGCCTTATAACGATCTTTTTCTACGGCATCAACTACAATCACGAGATCTAAGTCGCTGTCTTCATCAGGACGTCCCCACGCGTATGAACCGAATATATATCTCGCGTGGGTTATAGGTTTTGATCAACCTATTTTTGACTTCTTCCAACATTTTCGCATCTACCATACACATACTCCTTAATTCATTTTATAGTATAGAAAATAGCTTATATGTATTCTGAAACGCAACATTTATTTACTCCACCATGCACGCTTTGACAAAACCGGCAAATAACGGATTGGGATTGCCAAATCTACTTTTGAATTCAGGATGAGCTTGCGTTGCGACAAAGAACGCGTGATCCGGAAGTTCCAAAAACTCCATAAGCTTTGTGCCATCTTGGCGCACATGATAACCAGAAAATATTAAACCATTTTCTTCAAGCATGGGCACATATGCGGGATTCATTTCATAGCGATGGCGATGGCGCTCAGAAACTTCTACATCGCCGTTAGCAATTACCGTTGCTCCTTTGTACAGTTGAGCAACTTTGCTATTTTTTTGCACAACTGCCGAGTACGATCCAAGTCGCATGGTTCCACCGTAATCTTTTTGATCTAATAACTCTTTTTGCAAAGGCAAAATATCAACAACAGGATGCAGCGTATCTTTGTCTACTTCTGTCGTATGGGCCTCTGGGGCACCGCATGCGTTACGAGCAAATTCAACAGCAGCCAATTGCATGCCGTAACATAATCCTAAATAAGGAATATTGTTTTTACGCACATATTCAATCGCTTTCATTTTGCCTTCAACGCCCGATGCGCCAAAACCACCAGGAATGATAACACCATCAACTTCATTAAGCTGAGCGAGTTTAGTTGGATCTGTTTCAAAAGTTTGCGCATCGATCCATTTAAGGGTAATGCCACAATTTTGGTCTGCGCCGGCGTGGGTTAATGCTTGAGAGATACTCAAATAGCTATCAGTCATACTATAGTCACCACTTGTAAGATATTTACCTATAATGGCGATAGTTACCTTGCGTTCTGGATTTTTGATTGCCGTCACTAACTTTTGCCAATTGTCCCAATTGGGTTGTTGACGTGACGTTAACCCGAAATGGCTCAATACTTTTTGACCCAATCCTTCAGCTTCAAAGTTAAGCGGTATTTGATATATCGTATCGATATCTGGTGCTGAAATAATATGATCTAATGGTATGTGGGCAAACTCTGCTATCTTCTTTTTTCGTTCAGTATCAAGCGGATATTTTGCGCGACATAAAATAAAATCTGGTAGTATACCTTCACTACCCAACAGTCTAATTGCTTGTTGCGTTGGCTTAGTTTTCATTTCCGCAATACTATCGGGAATTGGTAAATACGTAACCAAAACATACGCCATATTGTTTGCGCCAATTTCTCGCTCTAATCTTTTGAGCGCAAAAAGAAACGGAACATTTTCATAATCACCGACCGTGCCACCAATTTCTATAATCGCAATTTCATGGTCGCCAGATGCCGCAATAATTCTATGCTTAACTTCGTCAATAATATGCGGCACAAACTGAACCGTTTGACCCAAATAATGACCCGCACGCTCTTTATCAATAACTGATTTATAGATTTGTCCCGTGGTTATATTATTTTTTTTGGGGATCGCTTCGTTCATAAATCGCTCGTAGGTACCCAGATCTTGGTCAATCTCTCCCCCATCATCAGTGACCCATACTTCGCCATGCTCTGTTGGACGCAATGTACCGGCATCACCATTGATATAAGGATCAATTTTAATCAACGTTGTTGTATAACCATGCTCTTTTAAAATTTTGCCCAACGATGCTGTTGCAACGCCTTTACCAACACCTGAAATAACTCCACCAGCAACTATGATAAATTTTGTCATCTGCGTAAAATCCCTTTTTTATATTATTTTTTGTGCAAGCTATAAAAGCAATGAAGCAACCATTGCAGAAAGAAGATTAGATAATGTACCACCAAGCACCGCATACAACCCAAGTTGAGTCAGCCATTCTCTCCGCTCCGGTACCAGAGCCCCAATGCCACCAATTTGAATACCTATACAAGAAAAATTAGAAAAACCGCATAATGCATACGTCATAATACTGGTTGCGCGCTCAGATAATCCCATTTTCACCATATGGCCATACGCAATAAGCTCATTAACCGCAACTTTTGTTCCGATTAGTTGGCCGGCATCAAATGCTTCATGTCCCGTAAATCCAAACAAATAACCAAATGGTGCAAAAATGTATGAAAAAATGGTTTCGATCGCTAATCCCTTTGGCAAACAATCACCTATGCCCACATAACATAGAAGATGATTAACCAAATCTGCTGCATACGACAAAAGATGGTTTGCGAGTGCTAACAGAGCTAAAAATGCGATAAGCATAGCCGCAACATTCACCGCTAAATTTAACCCATCGCTAGTTCCTGTAGCAATTGCACCTAAGCTGTTACCAGAAGTTTTTGTTTTCTCAATAGCTACATGCTCCAACGTTGCGGGTTTTTCCGTTTCGGGTAATAAAATTTTTGCAATCATAATTGAAGCAGGGATAGCCATAACACTCGATGCCAACATATGCTGTATAGGCACGCCCATGGCACCAAACACTACCAAGATAGAACCACTAATAGTAGCCATACCGCTTACCATCACCACCAACATTTCAGACTTGGTCATATCACGCAGATAGTTACGCACTAATAATGGCGCTTCTGTTTGTCCTAAAAAACTGTTTGCGGTAGCACATAATGTTTCAGCCCCAGACGTGCCCAATAATGGACGTATGACACAATTTATGCCATACACCACACGCTGAATAATTCCCCAATGAAACAACAACGCAGTAAACGCACCAAAAAATATAATAACGGGCAACACCTTAATGGCAAAGATAAATCCCCATGGCATACCCGCATTTGATAGGTTGCCAAATACAAAACCAGCGCCTTGATCTGCAAATTCATACATTTTGCTCACGGCTTGCGCTATGACTGCAACACCTCTTTGCCCAAGCGATGTCTTTAATACTAACCATGCAATACCAAACTGTAAAAGCAACGCATTAAAGATCAAACGAATATTTATTTTAGAGCGTTTTGGGCAAAACAAAATCGCGATGCCGAGAATAACGGCAATACCAAGAATATTAAGATAGCGATTGTATTGAATAAAATAAGACAAAATAAACATGCGATCCTTACTGGTTCATAGTAACTGGGAAATATATTACTTTTTTATCCCCTTGAGTATAATATAAAGCATGGAAAAAGGCTACCGCGCAAGCAATAACTCATATCCTGACCAACCCCCTATCTTTTAGATAAAAATCCAATAATTTATTATGGGAATAACTCGTCCCCACGCTCATTTAGAAAAAAAGTTCAAGATTTATTAAAAAACCCTTGCATTTCACCCCCCCCCATGTATAATTACAATTAGAAATACACGCTTGTTCCTTCATGAGTGTGAGGGGGTGTGTATATTTTATTTTAAGAAAGGAGAATCACTATGAAGATTCAGACAAAACTATTTTTAAGCCTGGCTATTTTAACAGGTACAACAGTGTTTATGGGGTCTGAGGCTATGATGACAGTAGATTCTGCACGACAAGAAATTGCGTACAAGATTCAAGAAATCCAGCACACCCTAAATTGGCTCAAGATTTTCAGACCAGACGCACCAGAAGACATGATGACGCTGAAAGAGAGGATCAACGATGCTTTTATGGCTTTTAAAACTATAAAAGCGCTTGTCGCTCAAGAGAAGTTTAAATCTTTAGACAAAGAAACCCATGACAAAAGGCTTGAGCTATTTCAGCAAATACAAAAAGACCATATAGCAAAAATGGTTATACCAATGTTAAGACCAAAAATGGTTCCAGCTGATATATAAGCAAAGATTGAGATAGGACTTATGATGATCGCCAAGTTTAAAAATGATTTGGCGATCATTAAATAATTATGATGGAACTACAAATTCTTTACGACGCAATTCATGCTCTCGCGCTTGCAATGCATCAATAATTTCATCCAAAGCGCCCAGCATAACCATATCTAACTTTTTCAATGTTACATCGACCTGATGGTCAGTCACACGATTCTGAGGGTAGTTATAGGTACGTACTTTTTCAGCACGATCGCCACTACCAACAAGCTCTTTGCGCTGTTCACTCATTTGTGCATGAGTTTTTTCAACTTGAGCCGCTAAAATTCTTGATTGCAACTGCTTCATAGCTTTTGCTTTATTTTTGTGTTGTGAACGTTCATCCTGGCAAGCAACCACGGTACCCGTTGGAATATGAGTAATACGAACCGCAGAGTCAGTCGTATTGACGTGTTGACCACCAGCACCACCCGAACGATACACATCAATGCGCAAATCGGCGGGATTAATTGAAACATCAACTTCTTCCGCTTCTGGCAGCACCGCCACGGTAGCAGTGGATGTATGCACACGCCCTTGAGTTTCAGTTTGCGGAACACGCTGCACTCGATGAACACCTGATTCACGCTTTAAATGGCCATAGACCTGTGGACCATCTATGTGAAGAATAACTTCTCGCACACCACCCAAATCGGTAGAACTCGAACTGTCTACCGAGACTTTCCAGCCTTTTTTTGCAGCATAATTGGTATACATTTTTTGAAGGTCACCGGCAAAAAGAGCCGCTTCCTGACCACCAGCCCCTGCCCTGATTTCAAGAAAAACGGAACGTTGGTCCATTTCATCGGCAGGAAACATGCGATGATCTAGCTCAATTTTTTCTTTTTCGAGCCGAGCCTGTAATTCGACCATCTCTTGCTCAAAAAGAAGAGCCATGTCGGGATCAGTATTGTCCGCCGCATGGCTTTCTGTTTCTTGAAGTTGTTTTTGTAAAGTTTCTATATCTTTATATTTTGCAAGTATGCCCGAAAGAAAAGATAACTCTTTTTGGAGCTTGTGCCTTTTGCCAGTATCCAGAGAAGGATTGGTCAATATTTCGCTAATCTCGTCATAACGCCTTGCAAGCGTATCCCATTGTACAGCCATACATAATCCTGTGACATATCAACTGTTTTGCAAAATATATCCATAGGCTGTCGCTCTTTTGGAAGAATAACAGCCTTAATTGGATCAGCAAAAATTAATTAGTAGCTTTTTTGTCGAATTTTTTTCTGAATTTTTCGATTCTACCAGCAGTATCCACGAACTTTTGGGCGCCTGTATAGAAAGGATGACAATTTGAACACAACGTTACACGTATTTCGGATGCGGTTGAACGAGTTTGAAACGCGTGTCCACACGCACAACGAGCGTTAACTTCATGCAATTCTGGTTGGATATCTTTTTTCATGCGGTTCCTTGACCTGTAAATCTTATATTATTTATTTATGTCCATACCTACATTATCCCTAAAAAAGCTGGTAATGTAAAGCGCAATTCGTTTGCATAGGCTATTAAAATGCCCCAAATGATGCCTGAACCCATTCAAACTACCTAAAAATAGAAATAGACCTTACATTCATAGCACGCTTCACAAAACGCTTTAAATAAATTATACTACTTGTAAGAAATAACGAAAAAATATCCATAAAATCAAAACTTTTTAGAAAGAACAATCCATGCAACACAAAATTACTTTTTTACTGGCAGCCTTGTTTATTGCCCCATCGCTTTATAGCAGCTCACCCCAACAAGACTGGCAACCCAACCCGGAATCAATGCATCAAGCTTTGCGAGCCCCTCAGGAACGCGCAACATCCACCCCTCCTGAACACGCTTATGATCCACATGAAGCGCAACCTTGCGTGTTTAACAAGGCCGATCAAGAATTGATGACCAAATACGGTTGGTCAGAAGATAAATATGCTAATAATCGTCATAGCGCAACCCTGCTGGCATTCCCCTCTCAACTTAGCCTATTCGTCCCTGCATTCTTTGAGCAAAGCACAACACCAAGCCCCCAACAGCATGAAATCCATAACCAAAGAGTTCAAGGTAGCTCAACCCCACCTTCTAACGAATTGCGGCAACGATTATCAACAGAACTAGTGCTACAAGGACAACAACTAAAGGTACGCCAACTATGGTTACAGCAAATACAGCAAATACAGCAAAAACAACAAAGCCCGCACTCCTCCCCATCTTCGCCGCATGCTATGCAACATCAGGTGCCATATAGCCATACGCCACCAGCATACAATCAATATTCACCGACCATGCACACCTATGTGCCACATAATCAAGGCATGCAACAACAAGGAATAAACTCTCCAAGAACCTCCCATAGCCCCCATGCAGGATTTAGAACTCCTCCTCCTTCCTGCTTTTCTTATATGCAATTTCCACAAGCACCGGTCAACACGCCACCAGCATACAATCACTATCATCCCGCTATGAACCATCAATTCTCACCCACCGCGCAGATCAATGCGGCACACAACAACCCCAACATGCAACATCAAGCGACGGTTCAAAAAACTGCTGCTTATGCTACCCTTGCCGGGCATAGAAATCCGCTTGGCCTTCCTCCGCCATGTCCAATTCAACATCCTCAACAACTAGCCAACACACCACTAGCAAACTTTTATAGGCCCCAACCACATTACGGCGCACCACGACAATAGATCAAGATCAAATAAAAGAAGGGCTCAACTGTTTTTAACGGCAGTTGAGCCCTTCTTTTATTGCTGCTTTTAATAAACAATCATTAGGAATAAATCAAGACAGTTTTTTTAATTTCTCGCGATATTTTGCGAAATATAGACATGCGGAAAGCAAACGGTATAGTCTTGGTTTGAATATTTGTCTACAACAGTTTCATTCCATTATTATTACAAGGAGCAGTTCGTGAATATCGAGATACCAAAAATGTTAACATTCCTATGTGCCGTATCGCTTTGCCATACAATTCTATGGCACGAAACAACTTTAGCTTCGACGGATGCAGCTCAACGCGCAATTGCTGCTACAACGACAATCAAGATTAAAGAGACCAAGACTATGTACTCAAGAAATCTTTTGTGTATGATTATGCCCACATGTCTAGATGAAGCTAAACAAGATTTGGCGCAAGCCCAAGAACGTTTTAAAAAAAGCAAATTTCAAAAAGCAAAACCTATTCTAAGATCAGAAACAAAAAAACAGTACTGGGGACAGGCATATTGGGCAACATATTATAGGCTTAAATCGTGCACAGACCAGGCAGAGCGCGTAACTTTAGGCAAGCATCTTACTTATTCTCTTGGACAAATCATGAAAACCAGCGCAGCATCAGACGAAGCATTAACGTCTTTAACCTCGGATGATCGAGTGCCACGAGATGCGTATGAATTTATGTCTCAACGATGCGATATTGCAGATAAACAAGCATCTCTATTGCTTGCGCAAAACGAACAACTTCAACAACAAATCGCGCAGTTATTAGAAGAAAAAACGCAATCAAAACAAGCAAACCAAAAATTATTTACACAAGCCCATCGACTTCAATTATGCGTCGACAGCCCCAAAAAAGAAGTAAATTAATACACCGCTCTTGCTAATGCGCCCTCTCTTGTTCTTCTTGCGTCACCGGTCTTACTTGTTCTCTAAAAGCAGAGAGCAATCGATCTGATTTAATTTTGTGCCAAATATTGAAAACCAAAGCCAACGCAGTACTCCTATTATCTGGG
>Ga0206866_1005_pt1 | contig 53904 bp, 49 predicted proteins | sample Alteio_BWOrgCont_40_FD_152626 | JGI IMG/M metagenome (GOLD analysis project Ga0206866, IMG submission 152626) | Enriched cells from forest soil in Barre Woods Harvard Forest LTER site, Petersham, Massachusetts, United States -... | ecosystem: Environmental > Terrestrial > Soil > Temperate forest >... | reverse complement strand
AAACATTACTATTTTTATGTGCGATTATCTTTATTGCCCCCATCGCAACCTATTGCGATATTTCGATGGTCTACAATTTGCGTATCGCCGAAACGACAAAACGTCAATCAACAGAAGAGTTTAATAAGTTTTCTACGCCAGTTTTCACCCTATTTGAACAATGGCGCAAAAAGGGAACCGACACGTACGAATTTATTGGCGGCGGCTTGGCAAGTTATATCGCTTTATTTCGTCCATTTTATGCACGCGTAGACTGGGCGGTGGCGCATGTGAATGAAAAAACTACTGATACTTTTTTTGCGCGAACACAAACAGATGACCTGCTGTTTTCCGCTGGATATGATTTGCCGTTAAGTTCATTGACTCGATTTACTTTTTCCGGACTTTTGGGAATTCCCACGCATCAAGATACCGCACTACAAGGCATCCAATTTGGTTATGCTCATGTGGGACTTGGCATGCAGGTTGATGGTGCTTTTACTTTTGCACATCACACAAATCAATCGATTCGATCGGCGGTCCGCTATATACGATTTGTGCCTCGTCAAACGGTTGATTGCGTCCAAAATCAACCGCAATCGTATCTATTCAATCTTGGCAACTTAATGGATTTGTTCATTGCATGGCACAGCAAAGTGCATCACAGTCGATGGGAGTTTGGTTATAACCCGTCATTTCTGTTTGGTGCAAAAATAACACCTGACGATCAGTCATTTATACAGGCAAACAACTACATAAAAAACAGCTTTTATGCGAACTATAAACATCTTTTTTCGATCAACGGTGTTTCAAATGCAATCCAAGCCTTAATCTCGTATGGTTTTGATGCACGCCCTAAAGTGGTGGGACACTCACGTATTGTAAATATTTGGGCATCATGGATAATCAATTTTTGATTGATGATATCTGTTATTTGCTTATTTTCATTTACGAACAGCTGCTTCATGTACAATTTTTGCTATCGTTTTTAAAGTTGGATTGCCCTTTTTTGAAAGAGCCAATGAGACCGTTGAACGTGATAAAGCTGCTTTTTTTGCAACTTTTGATCTGTTTACCCTAAGATATGAATCCAATATTTCCATATAGGTTTCAGAATCATTATCAAGCAAGCATTGGAATAATGCTTGCGCTACTTCTTTATCATCTTTAAAAAATTCATCTGGATTGAAAATAGTTAACTCTTTTTCATTAGGAATATTATACTTTGGTATATCTGCTAACGTAAATTCTTGTTTTTTTAATATCTTTTTTTTGGTCATTCTTTTTACCTCCCTGTATTAAGATGATAGTGTTTGTTGTACTTACTATAAAATAAACCCGCCAACCATTCTTCCAACGTAATTCAGATATGCCATCACTAATGGGCGACACATCACCAAAATAACCTTCGTTTTTTATTTTTTCTAACCTTGATGCAACCTTTGTCTGCTCTTTTTTAGTTAAAGAATCAAACCAATTGGCAAATCCTTTTTCTTCTCGAATTTTTATCATCTTCATAATTCCCGTAGAGGGCTGTTTTATATTACCATGTGCTTAATATATCATACAGGCTTCCAGCCTGTCAACATCAAACATTTCTCCGCAAATACTACCCCCGCTTGACAAGCCTTGTATTGTTGTGCTATCATGATAACACAGTGATACAAAAACAACCTATAAATGAAAGGAAATAATCATGAAATATGATCATAAAGATGAACCAAAAGATAACGCGGTCCAAGAGCTCTATCAAGCGCTCTTACTCCTTAAAAACAGTGAAGAGATGAGCTGTTTTTTCAAGGATCTATGTACCCCACAGGAGATAAAAGCCCTTGGTGAGCGCTGGCGCGTATGCAAGCTACTTGATCAGGGAGAATTATCGTACCGTGAGATCAACAGTTTGACCGGGGCAAGCCTGGCCACTGTTGGTAGAGTAGCACGATTTCTCAACACAGAGCCCCATCGTGGCTACGAACTTATACTTACTCGAATGCGGAAATTAAAATCAAAAGGATAGATATTTTTATAAAGGTAAAATCATGAAACGGATACTATTTTTTATTACTTTCATCATCATAGCATTGGCCAAGGATCTTGCGGCATCTTCTCCTGCAGCTGCCCCTGCAGCTGCTGCGTCATCATCATCTTGCTCTCAAGAAACCGACAAAGTGATTGTTGTGCCAAATGAGACTATAAACATGAGCAAAGAGTTGTACCTTAATGCTCGCTCGCAATCGCAAGCAGAAAAAGCTTCTCTTTTTTCAAGAGCAAACCAAGAGTTTCCTCTTGAAAAAGCTGTATCTACAGCGCAAAACATTCCTGGCAATAACAAAAACTTTGTTTTTTGGATGACTAATTATTTTGGTAGAGTTATGAATAAATCAGTAAAATGGCACAAATCAAATATATGGGATCAAGTCCCTAATGGAACTTTTTGGCTTACCAATCTAAACGCTTGGGCGTTCATAAATGTTGATGAACAAGACCTTAAGAAATCCCCCCACGCAGCTAAGGTAGACAAAATTAAACGAGGAGAAACTTTATCAGAAAAAGAATGTCCCTTGACCAATCCGGGGGAAAATCCTGTTCTTGGCCAAGGTATTAATGCAACTCAAAATTATAGACTAGTAGCATCTTCGGCATTTTTTACATGGTTAAAAAATCAACCGCCAGATCTACTGGACGATGAAACGATCGATTCGCTCTGCAAAGAGGACGCTCGACCTGGCAGGTTACCTTGTACATTAAGGCAAATAGGTTATGAAGCTCCGATATTAAGTCGTTCTTTAAAACGACTTGATGGTAAAAATATGCTTGACGTTGCGCCTTCCAGGGTAAACAGACCGTTACAATTTTTTGAAGGAGTATATATCGCTGCGCAAATAATAAAAGCTAGAGAAAAAGACAAGGAACCTTCGTCGGTCGGTTTTGTGACTCCTAATAAAGAGTTTACCTATTCATTAGTTCCAGGAGAGAAGCAGCCTTTTGCAACCTTTCAAACATGCGTTAATAAGGTGTTACAACGAGAGGGATACACTGGCAAACCAGCAACTGTATATCAGCTACCTTTTGCCTATGGGGATTCTATTCTTGACGCCCCTTATAGGGAAACTTCGGGAAATCCTCTTAAACAAGCTGGTCTACTTGAATTACTAAAGGAGGAGAAAAAATGAAATTTAAAATAAACATCATTTTTATACTTGCATGCATTACAAGCCTCACACTATTATTTCTGTGGCAATACAAAAAGCCAACTATTGAAATACTGTATGACAATGCCATTAAGGCATTTTCAGTAGAGACACTTAAAAGCTTACGTTCCATGGATGCGGAGAAAAAACAAAAACTTTTCGCATCATTTGAGCAAAATTTTTTGGTGAGCAACCTCAAAGAAAAAATTGCACCGATACATAATCCACAGATAATTCTTTGGTTTGCCGATCACTTTGGACGCATTTCGCAAGATAATGCTCTGTGGTATAAACAATCTATCATAGAACCTTTACGTGCATATAAACCTACTTTCTGGTTTGTTGATCTTGCTGCATGGCGCCTTCTTTCAATCAATGAACAAAAGCTATTAGCATGTCCTGATGCGCAAAATTTTTTAAAAAAACAAAGTCAAGGCAAAAATGCACTTCTTGCAGACTGTTCGCTTGTCAATGATAAGGCAGCTGAACTTGCATTCCCAGAAAATATACCTTGGTACAAAACATTGCGAGCCAACGATTTTTTTATATGGTTAGACAAACTACCTTTCTATAGAGAAAGTATATTACATGCATCGACAATAGATCTTTTGGTTCGCAAAGATATACGGTGCAAGAAAGCTCGTTTTTCATTACGACAACTTGGCTACCAACCAACATTTTTGGATAGTTGGTCAAACAAACTCGAACAAAATTTGTTAGATGCAGATCACACACAGATCTTTCCTCTCCTACAGTTTTTGGAAGGAGTATATTACGCATTAACCATAATTGAAGATGCTGCAAAGAAAGGTCTCAAAGAATGTAACATAGTCTTTTTGCTGCCAAATAAAGAGTTCACGTATTATATGGCAGCAGCCCAAGAAAAACCTTTTGCAACATTCAAACGCACCATCAGTTCATTTGTGCGCAAAGACAGTTCGTTGCAAAAGATTTCTAACATCAACATCTATTTTTATCCGTTCAGTTACGGAAAAGATTTTTATGACCAACCGTTTGAACAAAAGGGACCGGCTCTTTCAAACAATGAACTTATTAATCTATTAACCATTAAAAAGTAAAGGAATATCATGAATCTCAAAAAAATAGTTTTCATTACCATAGTCGCTCTGATTGGAGCAAGTTTCGTTATCGTCAAAAAATTTAGTGCTTCACAAGATGACCCAAACACCATCGTTATTGGTACAGCCGCAGGATACGCACCTTTTGTCAGCATCAATCAAAATGATGAGTATGAAGGATTTGACGTTGATGTCGCCAATGCGCTTGCCAAACAGATGGGCAAAAAGTTAGTTCTCAAAGATTTAGGCTCTATGGCGTCCCTGTTTACCGCATTAGATCAAGGCAGTATCGATGCAATTATTTGGGGACTATCAATCACCCAAGATCGTTTGAAAAAGGTTGCCATGATTCGCTATCAAGGAGAAACTGTTACCTCGTACCCACTCATTTTTTGGCAAAAGATACCCGCAGATGTTCGCACAATTGCTGACATGAACGGCAAAACTGTATGCGTTGAACCAGCATCATCACAAGAAGCGGTTTTAAACAAATATAGTTTCATCAATAAACTACCAACAGACAAAGTAGATGATGCATTGCTCAATATACAATATGGCAAAACTGATGCTGCTTTTGTTGAACCTGCAATCGCACGAAAGTTTAAAAATGCATACCCAGAAGTTCAAATTCTAGATGTACCATTGGCCCCCGAAGACCAAGTGCAAGGTGTTGGTATTGTCATACAGCAAAACAATGCGCAACTGATTAATCAAATGAAGCAAGCAGTTGAAACATTAAGGTCAATGGGCACCATAAAACAGTTAGAACAGAAATGGGAAATATCATGACAACTATTTTATCCTATGCTCCGTTACTACTTAAAGGAGCTTTAATTACCTGTGGCGCCTGGGTGTGTGCCGGTGTTATCAGCTTGATCGTAGGGACGGTCATGGGCATCATGAGTTGTCGTTATTTGGCATCACCCTCATCAGGCATCATAATCAAGTGCTATACTTTTATTGCCAAAGGAATACCTGCATATGTGCAAATTTTGATCGCCTATTTTGTTCTGCCCGCATTGTTGGGGATCAATATTTCTGGATTTGTCGCGGCAATTGGCGCTCTTGCTTTTTGCTCAAGTGGCTATGTTGCTGAAATTATACGATCAGGCATCAACACAATCGCCCGCGGGCAATGGGATGCATCTTTTGTTTTGGGATATCCTATTAAGGCGACACTGTTTCGCATTATACTGCCACAAGCTTTTCAAAACGTACTGCCTAGTTTATTTGGCGAGTTTGAACAGTTGCTTAAAAGCACCTCATTGCTTGCAACAATCGGCATTACTGAATTGACAAGAACTGGTATGAATATTATATCGCGAGAACTCAACCCAATAACGATGTATCTCATGATCGCATGCATTTATTTACTATTTTCTGCCGTATTACAGTTGATTAGTATGTATATAGAAAAAAGGGGACGTTATGGTAATCGTTAATAAGTTGGTCATAAAACTACAAGACCAAATTGTACTAAAATCCGTTTCATGCTCGCTGATTTCCGGCCGCATAACGACATTTATCGGCAAAAGCGGTGCTGGAAAAACCACCTTGCTCAAATCATTGGTTGGCCTTATTCCGGTAGCAGATGGCTCGATCGTTATTGGCGATAAACAGATTATTGCACTGTCCAACAAGCAACGATCAGAACAAGTCGGCTATGTTTTTCAAGACTTTAATCTTTTTCCAAATTTTTCAGTCTTACAAAACTGCATCGATCCACTCATAGTGCATGGGATGAAGCGTGAACAAGCTGAACAACGCGCGCGCCAAGTTTTGCAACAACTTGATATGCAAAATTTTGCCGATAAATATCCATCAGAACTTTCAGGCGGTCAGCAACAACGGATTGCCATTGCCCGCGCTCTGTGCTTGAAACCCCAAATTTTATTACTTGACGAACCAACGGCTTCTCTTGATCCTCTCAATACGGATCTACTTGTGGATATTTTAAAAAAATTAGCAGCACAAGGATTAACTATTGGTATTTCCAGCCAAGATATGAGTTTTGTTCGCAAATTGTTTGATCGCGTTTATTATCTTAACGCTGGTGAGATTGTGGAATTATGCGATGACATAAAAAAGATGAACAGCTGTCCTTTAATTTCACAGTTTGTATGACTCGCCATTACATGATACATTTATAAGAAATATAAGGGTGGCTTGGTATTAAAAAATTAATAAAAATTCCAATCTTCGCTCTTACAGAGCTACGATTGGCGGGGCCATTACTGAAGGATTGTTTACTAAGTTAATATTTGTCGCAAAAGCGAAGATTGCCCGGCATAGCGAAGCGACGACGGGCTTACCGCGTCCTCCGTAGCCTTGTGCGTAGGATGGATTAGTGACATACAATTGTGTGTTAATTTTCAAATTGCTAAATTTTTAAATTTAAAATTCACCTGGAGAGCTATGAAGAGTTTATCGAAAAAATCACTTGTGAAAAAATCAACGCTAAAGAAATTACCCGTTGATGTAAGCAACTTCGCCTTAATGATAAAAAAAAATTATCTGTATATCGATAAAACAGAAATCATTCATAGCTTAATCGATAAACGACGATTATATTTTTTATCCCGTCCGCGTCGCTTTGGTAAATCACTCTTAATATCAACGCTCAAGGAAATATTTTCAGGAAATAAAAAACTATTTAAAGACTTGTGGATAGGCAAACATAGTGGTTATGCCTGGCCAAAACATCCAGTACTTCATTTCGATTTTTCTAATCTCAGCCTTGGCACAGCCCACGAATTTAAGGAAAGTTTATTTGAAACATTAGATAGAATGGGCAAAGATAATAACATTGATGTAAACAACGTGACGCAATTGGGTTCCAAATTAAATAATCTCATTCAAGATTTGTCTAAAAAAAAGAGCGTTGCCGTGCTCATTGATGAATACGATGCCCCTCTGCTAGCAAATTTAGGTGATTTAGAAAAAGCAAAAGCCATTCAAGAAGTAATGAAAAACTTCTTTAGCGTACTCAAAAGTATGGATGCCCTAGGACATATACATGCGATCTTTATTACCGGTGTCACCAGGTTCTCAAAAACTTCTTTATTTTCTGGATTTAACAATCTGAATGATATGACGCTTGAACCTGAAGCTGCGACGTTACTTGGTTATACTAAAGAAGAGTTAGAACATTATTTCAAAGATTATATCGAACAGTTTGCCAAAGAGAAAAACTGCACTCCGCAACAGATGACAGATACGATTACTCAGTGGTACAACGGTTATCGTTTTTCCAGAGATGAACATAAAGTATTTAATCCTTTTTCCGTTCTTCATTGTTTTGATAAACAAAATTTAGCAAATTATTGGTTGAGTACAGGAACTCCCGGTTTTTTGATTGAGCTCCTCAAATCGCATTATGGCGCAACGGAAGACATTCAAGGCCATACAGTTTCAGATCAATTTTTAGGAAGCTTTGAGCTCGGGACGTTGCCACTCGTGCCAATCTTATATCAAGCTGGATATTTGACTTTGGATACATATAATTCGCAAACACAAGAGTACACGTTAAAATATCCAAACGAAGAAGTAAGTCTCTCGTTCAAAAAGTATATTGTTGCATCGCTAATCCAGCGTGATTCGCGTGATGTTGAAACCGCATTGTCTCAAATTAAAAATGCACTTGAAGAAAATGACCTCGAACGATTTTGCACAATATTAAAAAGTCTGATTGCGGGTATTCCTTATCAACTTCATGGAAAAAGTGAAGGCTATTATCATTCATTACTCCATTTGATAGCCGATATGATAGGGATTGATGGCAGATCGGAAATCACGACCAGTGAGGGCAGGATAGATTTTGCCGTACAAACAAAATCAAGGATTTTTGTGTTTGAACTTAAATATAATAGCACACCACAAAAAGCACTTGATCAAATCATTCAAAAAAATTACGCATTAAAATATGAGCGGTTTAAAAAACCAACGACACTAGTGGGCATCGCATTTAATGCCAAACGCAAAGAATTTTCTTTGGATTGGCGCAGCCTGACGAAGCCGGAGGCGAAGACAGGGACAAGCAAGGGAGCATGAAAAAAATGCGTAGCTTGAGGAAGCTTTTAGAGAAACCAGGCATAATCATCAAGCGCTGTTTTCTTATGGATTTGATGCACGTCATAAAATCGTGGGACACTCACGCATTATAAACATCTGGGCATCATGGATAATCAATTTTTAATCAGCGAGATTCTTTAACACTACCCGATTAATCACATTTTGCTTGTTGCAGGGTTCTTTCGATTCTTTCTAAATTAGCCTTATGCACCCTTCTGCTCAATCCCTGTTCGTGCGTAGGTTGTGCTACACGAGTTAAAGCTTGATACTCGTAGAGCGCTTGCTGTTTTGCAGATTTCAATAGCAAACATACACCTGCTGATGCCGCAAGTCGTTGCACTTCTTCTTCTGGCATATTCGAGCAACGCAACTGCACACGAAAATCGTTAATATCTCGCTTGTTATTGTCAAAGCTCTTAAACGGCCAATCTGGGATTCTACGCCCGAATATTTGGCTAAAAACGTCTAAAGCTTTCTGCTTACTATGCTGATTTTGTTGTTCAATTTGGTCCAACAGCGAACATCCCTGAGCTTGTTGAGCTTCATCCATGATTTGGGCCTTAGGAGCAGCAGAAGCTTGGTGCACGTCAACGTAAACAAGACCTAAAATTTTCGATAACTCCTTTTCATTCAATATTTTTGCCAAAGAGGCAGAACATTGCAATGCGCCATGATCATGACGACCTTCTTGTGCTGAATGCGGCGCAAACATTTCGTTGTAATCGTATTTGTGTAACAACCTCAATTCTGGTTGCCAGTTCTGGGACTCACCCGCATCTTCGCACTCGGCCATTCGATTGGGTTGCGTGACATATGCATCATACATACCTATTGATACGGCCGATGCCAACCCGCCTCCCACAAGAGCATAGAAGGCATCTGCACACCGATTTCGTGGCTGCACAGAGGGCGTAACAATCTTAGCTGGTAGTTTTGGACCACCCGAGCTACCAAATATGTGCCAAGAAAAACCGCAAACAAGGATCATGAAGCAAACCGCGTAGCGCATGTACATTTTAAAAATATTCATAGTTCCCTTTTCATCAATGCCATTGCTTGCATATCGCTGAGCCATGTTTCATGTTCAATGAGATGCTTATATTGAAACTTTGCTAGTTCAATATCAACAGCAGAATCAACTATTTCAGTCGCTTTATAATGGAATGCTGTACACACAATACCTAATTTTTCCATCTCGGAGCTTACAGAAATCAGGTGCTCTTGCCAGTCATCAAAAAACACCACACTTGAGGGCTTCCAATTGAGCTGCTCAAGCAGTTCTGCTAACGCCTGCCCTTTTGAACAACTTCGCGAGGTGGCCAATATACCTTTATGAAAAACTGGATAACTACTACGCCCCATAGGTAAATTTTGTAAAACTATGCGATCAGGATTATGCACAGACATATCAATTGCCAAATGGCAGAGTTGCTCAGATCGCCATTTTTCCATACTTTCGATCGCATAATAAGTTCCTGCATGCATATGCGTTAACGCTATAACGCGTATGCTTTTTGCTTGTAATGCAGCAATCAAGTACGAACTTTCTGACTCTACGAGTATTTGTTCGGTCATCTTAAGCTTTATACTATCGAGATACTCTCGATGCACAACATCTTTTACCTGATCATCAAAATGAATCTGCTTAAATTGATCAATAATATCTTGCGGGTGTTTACGCCTTATTTTGTCTATCGCTACTATGAGTGTTTCATCAACATCAAATACTACTAACGCATTACTATCGAGCTGCTCCAAAATAGATTCCGCTTCTTTTAAGGAAAATATCGTTTTGATATCAGCCCCACACAACATGGAGGAAAACATACAAGCTAGCATCGCCATTTTATACAACATATATGAGTCCTATCCATAATAATTATTTATCTTTTTTTTCGTCAATTGTCGCATCTACCACAACTGGCTTTTGAGCTAATTCATCAATGGTCTTCACGTTAAAATCTATTAGATGCTGCGCAAATGATTCCTTGAAACAAACAGTTCCGGTGTTTCCACTAAGAAACATCACATTTAATTTAAAATCATTGTTTTGTAGATCAACCAATTTCTGCACAGCATTTTTATCCCCATCTTGCGCTTTACAAAACAAGTCATCTAAATATACATCTTGGAATTTCATTCCCATAGCAACCCTAGATGATTGAAAGGATCGAATAGCTGTTCTTGCCACACTTGGATTGGACAATAGTGTCCTTTTTGCCAATTTCAACATACAATGCGACTGGATAGGCATTAAAAACACACACAACAAGAATGGTTTTATAAAATGTCGAGTAGAAATCATACTTAAAAGTCTCTGGATTAAAATTAGAAATTATAGTTCATGCAACCGCAAAATTCTGTATATAAAGATATCAGTTTATTGGCGCTCAAACAAATGTTATCTGCCTAACCTATATTTGCCCCCAACCGCACCCTGCCCTAAATAACTCTTGACAACGGGGGTCATCGTAGATTGAGCAACTGCTCGTTTTTAGACAAGAAAAAATCAGCACCAAAATTATCCTATTTGTAACCACCCCGTGGAGACTCTTGCGAAGCCAGAATAAGCCTTTATACTCATTTAATAGAATGGTAAGAAAATATACACAACCAAATTTATTTAATAATTTTTCAAAATAGGAACATCGTGAAAAAAATATTATTTTTACTCATATCGATATTTTTATATTGGCCCATTGTTAGTGGAAGCAGCGCGGAAATACCAAAAAAAGATGCCGACATTGAGGTATATATCGAATGTTATGGAGAAAAGATGGAAGCCCATAATATATATAGGGCAACATATAACAATTCATCAATAACAAAAAAAGAAGGCGAACTAGATGCGCCTATGCTTGATCTAAAGGAATCAGAAAAATCTTTGATACAGGCTATGAAATTGGTGCAAGCAAAAAGTGCAGATAAAGAATCGGCAAAAGGTGCGGCAGTATCAAATTGGACTATGTTGGGTCCGTGCTCTGAGCCCATTTACAGTATTCGTCAGGCAAATGTGAGCTCAAGATGGAATGTTACTGCAAATGGGATAGTCACTTGTAAGGAGATAAATAGATGGTGGGAGCGTCGCAAAAAATAAATAGACTTCTTTAGAAATAGGAAGCTGAAGAAAAATTTACTCAATCATTGCCGTAAGCTCATTTATTTGATCCAACCATACTTTATGTTCAACTGGATTAGTATTCTTTAATACCTGTACCCAGTCATTGTATGCAGGTGTAAATTGATTATCCAAAAAGTCTAACGCTTGCGCTTGGGTTAAAAATTCAATCATTATCACCTTAGTTTCAACTCCTGAAGAAGTCGTTCTAAATATTTTTAAACAAGCAACTTTAGTAATAGGATAATATTGATGCAGTGATTCGGTCCAAGAAAAAAGATTTTTATTGTTCAAGTAAAGCCCATCTTGCCTACAATCAACAATTCGATCTTTGCTGTAAATGAAATATCCGTCACCTTTTAAATTCCATATGCACTCAAAATCTGCCACATTCTTAGCAGTAGGCATTATTTTTTGTATCTCTTTTTCAACTTTTTCCTCTATAGATGCATCATAAGAAGAGGACGTAGCTGTAAATTGAATGCCTAATACCGCACAACCAACCACAACTGTTACCACTATGCTTGCTATTAATTCTTTTAAAGACATGGGGGATTACCTTATTTTGTAGAGAGATTAAATCTCTTTAATCATGATTACCTAATTATAAAGCGATCTGTGCTTAAATGAGTAACTGGACACCGCTCTTCAAAAGTTATACAAATTCAATCATAACTTGATTAAATGTACTTTTGATCTAAAGTTACCACACTTTAGTTTTAATTTCTTGTAGATGCAGATTGCTCTGCTATTTTACCCCCGCGGCGCACTAATGCACCACTAGATAAAACTCTCCAAGCCCAACGTTCTTTTATTTGAACGCGGCCCGAGCTGGGCACTAACAAAGAAGTATCTTTGTTTTCTTTTTGTAGATTCCGCAGAATCATCCTGAATTCATTTAATAATCATCAGAGAACAGAGCAAAATGACTTATTTTGATCTCGTCGCTTTGCTAATACTTTTTTCTATGATTATCAATCATACTCATTTTCATATAGTATAATAAAATTTATATAATATCAATCGAGCAGTTAACAGCCCTTGAACTGTTTTTTTAATATTCGTTTATTTTGCGGATAGTTCACTATCTAACGCTTCAGCCAATCCGCGAGCCTCTTCAAACTGCCATTGATTCATGTTAGCTTTATTTTGTTCAACCATCTTTATATATTCTTCTGTAGAAACTTTTTTCCATACCCCTAGTAGACACATTCAGGACGGGACAAGCTACGTTGGGCTGCACGTTACACAGAGTTATTATTTGTTTTTTATAAATGTTGATTAAAATAAGCAAGAAGGTCACTCGGCGCCTTAGAGTGACCTTCTTAATACTTTCTGTTGGTTGATGAATATTACTTATTTACTTTGACATCTCGCCAAACTGTTTGTTTGATGCGTCAAACATTTCTTTTACTGTTGATTGATCGAGGAGTTTTGGTTCTAGTTTATGGAAATGCCTTAATAGGTTTACCCCCATAACCATCTGGCCCAATGTGTCTTCAAGTGGATTATGGGAATTAGTTAATCCAGGTTGTTGCATTGTTTTTGGAACGTCTTTGACATCCCAAATATTGACATAGCTTACAGTTGGCTTGTAGGCCATTATTAAAGTTTCAATGTCAATGGCGCCAACTGAATCTAAACTATTAGCGGGACTTTTGCCACCAAACTTTGTTGCATATGACTGAATAAACATTTTGTCGTAAGCAGCTGGTAGCGCCATAGTAGAAACGCTTTTCCCCTCACTTACCTTTTTCATCCATGCAAGATATCCCACCATGGCTACCTTTGGATCAACAGCCTTAACCCTTGTTCTATCATATTGCTTTTGGTTTTTGGCCCAAAAAGCCATTGTTTCTGGATGAGAATCTGTGTGTGGTTTTAGCCGAGTTGTGAATATAGACGCGGTAACTACGGCATTTTCCCACATCCAAAGTTGAACACTTTATCCAACTTAATTTCATCATAGCAGAAAGTTATTACAAATAGCAACAATTAATTTGACAAGTTTTTAAAAAGAAATAGGCTCCTCCCTTAAAACTACCAAGTAAGTAAGGAGAGAAGCCCATGAATACATCTTACGATGTTGTCGTTATTTTCATTATAATGGATGAAATTGTCAAAAAATTTGTGCCCTGTCTTCGCCTTTGGCTACGTCAGGCTTTGCCAGAAGGATTCGAACCTTCGACCTTCCAGTCTACGTCTATCCACACCTACCGGCTTGGCAGACTTCGACGGACTGGCGACGGATTACGAAATCAATTGCTCTATATTTGTGCCCAGAAGGATTCGAACCTTCGACCTACGGATTAGAAATCCGTTGCTCTATCCAGCTGAGCTATGGGCACAAAAACTTATATTTCAACTTTGGACTCGAACCTTCAACCTTCCAGCCTACGTTTATCCACGCCTTCCGGCTTGGCAAACTTCGGCGGACTACGACGGATTACGAAATCCGTTGCTCTATCCAGGTGCTGCGTCGGCCATAGCCTTGGCGACGGCTGAAGCTATGGGCACAAAAACTTATATTTCAACTTTGGACTCGAACCTTCAACCTTCCAGCCTACGTTTATCCACGCCTTCCGGCTTGGCAAACTTCGGCGGACTACGACGGATTACGAAATCCTTTTGCTCTATCCAGGTGCTGCGTCGGCCATAGCCTTGGCGACGGCTGAAGCTATGGGCACAAAAACTTATATTTCAATTCAGGAGGCACAAAAATAATTAACAACAGTATAGACCTTAAATACAGCTTTTTCTAGAGTAATCTAACAAAAAGGGCAGAATCACCACATTAAAGGGTAAAAAAGGATCCTTTGACCCTGCCCCCCCACTTTCACCTTAAAGGCCCGTAGGATTTTGCTAGGCCTCCAATGCCTCAAAAATGCCCCCTTTCAAGGTTTAAAATGGTAACTCTTTTCTACCCAACAGGTTCAGACAGGATCTCCCTCAATAAAAAAGGCTATTTTTGTTGACAAATGTAAAATATTTGGCATTATTAGATATAAGTAATGTATAAGTATCAATTTTTATACTCATTTTTTTAGGAGGTTTTTTTATGAAGAGTTCATTTTTAAGATCATGCATGATGCTCATGTTGGTTATTTCTGGCAGTTCTTTAGCTATGAAGAGAAGTGCTGATGGCGATTTATTAAACCAAACAGAAGGGAAAATTCAAAGAACGGCAGAAATAGGTGCGGCTTCGTCTGCCTATGCGCCGGCGGCTTCAAGCAGTAGTGCAACCCCAGCATCCAGCGCAGCGGCAAGTGCGCGAGCAGATTCTCCAGTACAAGCTCTACAGCCCGCATTGAAGTATCTTCTTGCAAAAACTGGCATCGATCCATTATTGCGAACCGAAAGAGTTACTCCTCTGGATCCTCAGAGATTCAGTATGTTTGCAAGCTTACAAGCTGTGATGCAACAAAAACAACAAACATTAGAATATGCTCTTGCATTAGAAAAAAAGCTAATGAAACAAGAAATGTTCATGGATCAAGAAAAAGAAATGGTTCGACAAAATCTAATTACGGCACGCAATATAAAAACTCAGGCAGACCTATTAGCTGAACAGCAAGCTGCCAAGATTATGGCAAAACAGATGGAGGAACACAACCAAGATATGGCTGAACAGCAAAAATTACTTGAAGAACATCAAAAGCGCATGGCCGAGAAACAAAGAATTATGGCTGAACAACAAAAACTGTTTGCAGATCTAACTCAAAAACAATCTGATGCGGTAATGAAACAAGAAGCTGCAGCAAATGCGCCAGAAGAACGTTTACCTGTGGCAGCTGCAGCATCAGCGTCAATGCAAAATATCTCAGTAAATCTACCGCTTTCACCTATGGCTGTAGCTTCAAGCAGCGCAAGTTTTGATAGCATTAAAAAAAAGAAAGGAAGACCTGGGCGAATAAGCAGTAATGCCCAATGCCAAAAAGAGATTGAAGATGGATTGGGTAAGGGTAAGGATTCTACAATAGTTACGGATGAATGGAATGCGGCTCACGTTGATTATCAACTAAGCTATAATATGGTGAGATACCATGAAAAATATTGCCAGAAACAAAATACCAAGCTAAAGACAGCCCAACAGCATGTTGATGCACAAGAAGCTGAACATGAAGAGGATGCATCTTCCAACACACCAGCTTCAAGCAGTAACGCACCGGCATCAAGCTTTGCAGCAGATTCTTTTAACACTGTATAAGCATCGATTTTTACACTTATTTTTTAGGAGGTTTTTTTATGAAGAGTTCATTTTTGAAATCAGGCATGATGCTCATTTTGGTTATTTCTAGCAGTTCTTTAGCTAGCAAGAGAGGCGCCGATGATGATGTAAACCAAACACAAGGGAAAGTTCAAAGAACGGCAGAAATAGGTGCGGCTTCGTCTGCATCGGCCGTGTTCCGTCGGATCACCCCTCTTGAGAGTGAAGAATTTACCAATGACCAATTGGACCTTTTATTACGGGGCTCTACGCCACCCGTTTCATCGGTTGCATCAGCTGCCCATGCGGCGGCAGCTTCAAGCTGTAGCACCGCATCGACGCCAAACTCCGCAACTTCAATGGCAAATTGTTCAGTACAACCTCTACAACCCGCATTGAATTACCTTCTTGCAACAACTGGTATCGATCCATTGTTAAGAACTGAAAAAGTTGCTCCTTTGGATCCTCAGAGATTCAGTATGTTTGCAAGCTTACAAGCTTTGATGCAGCAAAAACAACAAACATTGGAACATGCTATTGCATTAGAAAAAAAGTTAATGAAACAAGAAGCTTTCATGGATCAAGAAAGACAAATGGTTCGACAAAATTTAGTTACGGCACGTACTATGAAAGCTCAAGCACCCCTGTTGGCTGAACAGCAAGCTGCCAAGATTATGGCGGAACACAACAAAGACTTGGCTGAACAGCAAAGACTACTTGAAGAACACCAAAAACGTATGGCCGAGAAACAAAGAATTATAGCTGAACAACAAAAACTGTTTGCAGATTTAACTCAAAAGCAATTTGATGCGCCGATAGTACAAGATGCTGCAGTAAATGCGCCAGAAGATTTACCTATGGCTGTTCATAATCCATTACCGCAATTGAATTTGGCACAAAATTGCGCAGTAAATGTACAAGAAAGTTTACCTATGGCAACAGCATTGGCGAATCTATCACCAACGCAAGCTTGCGCAGCAAACGCGCCCCAAGAAAGTTTACCTGTGGCGGCAGCAGCACATAGTTCATTATCATTGAACCTGCAACTCACTCACTCATTAGCGAATTTATTGGTGCAAAAACGCACAGGCCTATCGCCACAAACTATTGCCCCATATAATCTTAAAAAAAGAGGAAGGCTAGGGCCAATAAGCAGTAATGCCGAATGCAAAAAACATTTTGACGATGGATTCCTTAACGGTCGGGGATGTGCAAGTTTGATGCAAGAATGGAACACTAATCATCCTGAATATCCACTAATCTATAGGAGTGTAACCAACTATAAAATAGGATGGAAGCAAAGAAACAATAAGCTCAATCCAACTCAGTCACGCGTTGATCAAGACGAATCTGAGCACGACTCGGAATCTGACCAGGAATCTGACGATGAAGAAGAAGCATCATCCTCACATACCGTAACGCCTGTTGCAAGAAAAACTCTTGCTAGTTTAAAAGCGGGTCTGTCAGCTGCAGATTTAAATACACTAACAGCTTCACAAAAGGCTCCAAGTCCATTTAAAGATGCGGTGCATGTAAGCTGTATGCATGAAGAATGTAAGCTACACCAATCTGATGCGGAACAAATAGGCAGATTACCATTCACTCCTCATGTTGCAAAGAATATTGAGACCGTAAAGGATAAAATTTTATCGTGCCCAGATTTATCAAAACATACCGTGAATGGTATCCCATTGGCCACCTATATTTTTACTAATACAGTAGGCCGCCATTGGGACTCTATTTTGGAAGAAATTAAAACTAAATATGGAACTGATATTCTTAATTACACAAACAGTGAAGGCAAAACAAATTTACATTGGCTGATGATATCAACAAGATCAGGGCAATTTTCAAACAATTTAATCGGCACAATGAATCCTAATGCACAAGACAAACATGGTATGACGCCGCTACAAAATGCGTTGCAATTTTTAGTAGACAATCCAGACTTAGCTACTCAATCTAAAAAACTCATTAGAGATCACATTGTAGTGTTACGTAATAATAAAAAATTTGATACAGCTCAAATAGGAAAGTGTCTTGAAATAATTGAAAAAATGCCCTCAAGAACAAGAAGCTCATTTTCTACATTAATAACTATGCCTGATGAAAAAGCAGAAAGTGATGATAGCGATACAGAAATGACTGATGTACCGCCACTAATTCCAGCAGCGGCAGCGGCTTCAAGCAGTAGCACAGTTGCAATGGCAGCAATAAGTGCAGCGGCGGCTTCAAATAGTGCAACTGCGGCAGTTACTTCTGAGGTTCACAAATAATCCAATCAAATAAAGACAAATTATATTACCCTGCCCTTTACAAAGGCAGGGTTTTTTTAACGTTTTTTCTATGTTATTCCGGTACGACAAACAAATGGCTAAATTCAGTTGCTACCTCAAACAGTTGCGCTTTTGTATCATCAGAAAAGTTTTGCGTCTTTAAAATGGCGTCATAGACATAAGGGTAAACCGACTTGACATAACTGACAAACTGAGTCACAAAAGCTCGCACATTTTTGACCCCAAATTTTTCCAAAAAGCCTTCTTTGAAAGCGAAAAGAATTAATGTTTGGTCAACAAAATTATAGGTTACATGTTGCGGTTGTTTGAGTATTTCGATTGCCAATGCACCACGCATTAAACGTTGCTGGGATAGTTCATCAAGTTCTGTGCCAAACTGGGCAAAATCAAGAAGCTCATGATACTGAGCCAATTCAAGACGCAAAGCTTTGGTCATTTTTTTTATCGCCGATGTTTGCGCGGCACCACCAACACGAGAAACAGACAATTCAACATTCACCGCAGGGCGAATACCCCGATTAAACAGTTTAGTATCCAAAAATATTTGGCCATCAGTGATGGAAATCAAATTAGTTGGAATATAAGAAGTGATATCATCGCTTTGAATTTGAACAATAGGCAATGCAGTTAAAGATCCACCATTAATTAATTTCCCTGCACGTTCTAGCAAACGTGAATGTAAATAAAACACGTCACCAGGATACGCCTCACGCCCTGGGGCACGACGCATCAACAAAGACATTTCACGAAATGAAATAGCATGATTACTCAAGTCATCATAAATAATCAAAGCATCGTAACCATTGTCCCGGAAATATTCTCCAATAGTGCAACCAACATACGGCGCTAAATATTGGTTCAGTACAGCTTGCCCCGCATCAGCGCTCACAATGGTGGTATATTCCATCGCCCCATTTTCTTCAAGCAAACGTACAATGCGCGCTAAATTTGACTGACGTTGTCCGATAGAGACATAAATACAAAAAACTTTTCTACCCTTTTGATGCAAAATGGTATCGACAACAATAGATGTTTTGCCAGTATTTCTGTTACCAATAATAAGTTCCCGCTGTCCTTTTCCGATGGGAACTAACGCATCAATTGCAATCATCCCAGTTTCAAGCGATTCGTTGACAGGGCTGCGTTCGATAATACCCGGAATGCGCGCTTCAACTGCGCGATATTCCGTTACTTGAATATCACCTAACCCATCAATTGGTTTTCCTGTTGCATCGATAACCCTGCCCAAGAGTCCCATGCCGGTGCCTGTCTTGAAAACCGTTCCTGTTCTTCGTGCTGTTTCCAATTCAACAACTGGTATTGTGCTATACAGCACAAAAATCGAAACGGCATCTTGACCCAGATTAAAGATAATACCCTGATTGCCACCTTCGAAATCAATTAATTCGCCATATACAGCATTGGTAAGGCCATGGACTTTGCAGATACCATCACCAACCCGAACAACGATGCCAATTTCTTGTAAATTTTCTTGTGGCAAATCGCGCAATTTATTTTCAAACAACGCCACAAGATCTTTGCTTTTTATTTCCATAATAACCTAACGGGTAAGCGAGAGCTCTATTTGTTCGAGCCGATTACTCACTGAATATTGCCATAAGAACGTATCACTTTGCACACGAATACCTGCTATTAAACTTTTATCAATTTTATAATCATATATAATACTAACCTCGGTGAGGTTGGCAAGAAATCGCTCAACAATTGCAAGATCTTGCTGCGTTAATTCGTGCGCACTCGTAATTGAAACATACGCCAATTTTTTTCTTTTTGCGTAAATGGAACATATCTCACTCAGCACGTGGCCAACTATATAGGTACGATTATCCTGAATTAATAATGTTACCAACTTTTCAAATGATGGTCGCCCTAACGAATATATTTCCAACATCTCATCCAATGCTTGCTTTTTCACATCGGCAGCAATCATGGGGCAACCCAGAAAAAATAATAATGTATGATTGCGCTTAAACGTTTTGCCAGCTTGGCACACGCGATGTATATCTTCACAAGAAAATTCATCTATAAACAGATTCAAAAAAGCTGTAGCATATTTTTTTGCAACAGTAGATGATACACCATTCATGACACGCTCTTTTTCATATACGCAATAAGCGTTTCATTAAACGTTATAGCTTCTTGTGAATTGTTATTGAAATCTGCGATTAATTGATGGCGAGCGTTATCAAGAGCTGCTGGCAGTACAATCTGGGTAACATACGAACTTGCAATATAATTTTGTTGTTGCAGTGCTTTATGATGTAAAGCAATTTTTATAGTTTCTTTTTCTCGCTCGCGCTCCTTGACCACAACGGCAAAAATGTCATTCCATTGTTCTATTTTTTGGTGCAATTTTTGATAAAGTTCTTTTTGATACACAATGGCACGTTCAACTTCTTCTTGCTTGGCAATTGCATGGTGAGATTTTTGTTGCAACAACTTGTGATCATCATACTGTTGCGTTATTTGTGCCTTAATGACAGACAATGCATAACGCTTAAAAAGATATATTACAGCAGCAATGAGTATGGCAAAATTAATAACTTTAAATACGATCGTTGTTATATCATAGCTCAACATGCGCCACCCTTTTTGTAATGCTCTGGGTCAACTCATCTTCTACTTTTTTAATCTGTTCATTATCAGATAAATTAACACACAGCTCAGGTGATAAATTCCTAAAAACAAAAAACTCTTCTTGCTCAACATGTGGAATGCGCGCAGCAAACTCTTGTTGAAATGATGACCATTGGTTTGTTTTTTCTTGGTTTCGATTGATTATCGCCAGATGCGCTGTATCAATGCGCAAACGAAGATTATCTTGTGCAGATCTTTCTTTATGCAGCACCGCAACAGCTGGCTTAAAAAGCAAGATGGATAGCGCTTTGTACGCTATAAAAAAATTACAAGCCTGAACAATCAACGTGAAATTAATATACATTGACCCGCTCTCCCTGAGTGATTTTTGAGTGCTTGCACGAAAAAATTGTACCTGTCCGCCATAGCTTGCCAAGCCTGAAGGCGTGGATAAGCGACGGCTGGATCGAAGGGGCGGATCAAAAAAATTATATTTTTCATGCCCTTGCCCTCGTCACACCGCATCCTTCGATACTTTTTGCTACGCAAAAAACTCAGGACGAGCGGCGTTAGATATCCTTTTTTAGCTAATTTATTTTTTATCTATTTAACAAAATGAGAGCACCAGCAACCATCAAACAATAAATAGCGGAAGTTTCAACAAGCCCCATCGCTATCATCATCGTGGTTCTAATTTTTCCCGCACTTTCTGGATACTTACCTATATTTTCACAGGCCTTCATGCCGATGAGCCCTTGTCCTAAAGCTGGTCCAATTGCGCCAATGCCCATGGCAATTGCAGCCCCTAAATATGCTGCTGCTTTTGCGTACTCTAGACTTTCCATATGAACAGACCCTTTCTTTAAAAAAGATAGCTTATTTGCATAGTATTATTGAGTATCCTAGCTTCTTTAATCAACTTTTACAAGAAACGGTGGCAGATTTTAAAATAATGTTTTTTATATTTATTTGTCCTGATCAAATTATATCTTGGCATACCTCATGCCACGACCTTTTCCAATTTTGCTAATACATTTTTTTCGTGCAAGCTCTGCAAGTTTTCGAGTAGCGGTAGGACGCGTTAAATGTAATAGATTAATGACATCCGAGACGGTTATATCTGTTGCTGAATCAAATAAATTTAAAATTTGCAATTCATCATCAGAGAGTTGCTGTGCTTTTGAGCGAACTAACATGTTTTGCCTAGTTTTGCGAGGCAGTATGCATTTGACAAAATTTTCTCCTTCAATCACTTCAGGAGCTTTTAGTTTGTCTTTTTCATAGCTTGCAAATGTGTCGATAAATCCAAATCCAAAATTCTCAATTAATCCCATTTCTCGAAATATTTTGCATACTGCAGCGTTACGCAGGTAAGTAAATCCTGCTCGTAAATTATTCAATACCGGGCCAACTAAAGACCCGGGACTAAATATTTCTACGCGATTTTTAAATACAGCAATTTTACTCGGACCAGGAATATGATAATTTCGATGAATCACTGCGTTCATTATTATTTCTCGCACTGCCACAGAAGGTATCTCTAACTTTTCTTCTCTATAAACGCCCACTAATTTTGATGAAACATAGAGCTGATTACGAACAAAATGATAAGCCGACTGAAACTGTTCATCCAGCGTTCCTGTGCATTCTTTTGACGCTATTATTTCTCGTTCAAGCGTAATGCCCGGAAAATTATGACACATGATACGTGCTTCAGAAAGAAACTGCTGCGGATTTTTTCCAAACAATAAAATACCGCAAACCGTTGGGTAATAATGATCCTGCTCTTGCGCAATAATTTGATACGCGAGCATTGCTTTTTTCATAGATGTATAAGCAGCATCCCCTGATTGTGCGCTTTTTCTTGTAGCTAAGAAATGTTCTATTTTTGCCATATCTAAATCACTTTCTTTGGCCCGATAGACCGGGGTGGCATCATACGATATGCCTCGAGCATCTAGCTTCAGCTCTTTGATCATATCCGCATTTGCTTTTACCGTACTTCTGCCAAGGCGAAGGTAAACACCCTCGTCTTTACCTTCCCTTTTTAAATAATAAGGCTTATTCATTCCTTCGGCTACTTCTATAAACAATACTCTTTTACCACCAATCTGCTGTAAATATAAACGAGTCATAATGGGAGGGAAAGATGCATCCAAAATTGCTTTCTCTGCATATTCCATTATTTCCTGAATTTTCAGTTCATCAATTCCTATAATGGTTCCATCATCATCAATACCTAAAATAAGTTTTCCGCCATGTTGATTGCAAAACCCAATGATAGTTTTAATGATTTGATCATTTTTAGGAATCTCTCTTTTAAATTCTAATTCGGATGATTCTTTTTCATGATATTTCAAGGCAATGCCTCCCCCTTTTGATAAAATAATAATAAAATAACTCACTGTTAAGCATAACATATTAATTTAAATCATTTAAATCATTTTTTTATTTTTTGTCGTTTTTGATTTAAATGAGGCATAAAAAAGGGTTAATTGGCCTTGGAATAAAAAAATCAGGCTGTTTATCTGATTCTATTGGCAGATTTTAGAATTTGGATTAAAATTCTAGAAAACTCGAAGATACATTTAACAGGAAACGCCATGAAATTACCTTTAACAACTTTCCTTATTGCATTCACCTTATTTTTAGCATGCCAAATACAGACAATTGACACCCCCGAGGCGCGACAACAGATGGCCAATATGGTAAGACTTGCAATACTACAACAAGATGCTGCGATGGCCGCAGCACTTGCAATACCAGCCGAAGAAGTCGAAGATCTCGTTTATGCGATTGAAAATTTGGGCGCACCTCAAGCACAAGTTATGAATAACAATGTCCTGCCACAACCCAAAAGACACGATACAATGCAAAAAAGGTGGGATAATTGCTGTATGTTTCAGCGTAAACTGCTTTGTTCGGGTGATTGTCAACAACATTGCTGTTGTCTAATCCAGTGCCCTATTTCTACTTGCGCTTGCTTACCATGCATAGCTGGATACGTTTGTCATAATTCAAAAACGGCTAAAAAATGTCTTTATGGTAACATGAATGAGCTTGAAGATTTTAAAGACGATGAACAATAGCGGCATAATGTTTGTTGTTAAAGGATTACTGAAAACCCGAATCTTTTCCAGAACAAATTAATATGCAATTGATTACTTGGCTCAAGCTGCAATTCCCCATATAGGCCAACTGCCTAGCTCGAAGACCTTTAGGGGCTGAGATGCAAGGGTTTTGGCCGGTTACGGTGGGTCAAGGGCGACCGGGAGCCCTGTGTGCGGGAGTCCAGAGGGTGCGCACAAGCGCATCTTTCTGGTCCAGCGCGGAAGCGCAAAAAAGATTATGAAAAACAATGAAAGTTTCACTGGACGAGAATATTTACAAAAAATCTCTTGAATCAATCTCGCCTCTACTTCTTTGCCTCTCCAGAAGCAACTTTAAATCCACGAGGCCCATGCAAAAATTTGGGTTCTTGAGATAATACAAGGCTCAACATAGCCACAACTTGATTTCCATTAGAAGCGGGAAATTCTCGATATGCAGGATTAGGAATCAATATATCTTGTTGTTGCAACATTTCTTCATCAGATAACGCATGATTAGCACTTCGAACAAAAGAGGTTTTGTATTCATTAAGTCGTTGTTGAAAAGTGTCTGATGGATCTGGGTGGCCCGCTTGTTTGCACATCATAAGTAAACGAAGAGTTTTTGCTCCAGTCTGACTTTTAAGTTGTAAGTGACAAGGGTCTCCTTCATTTTTATTATCTAATACGGATAAAGGTAACTCTTTTGGTTCCGAATAATGCGCGGGATGAATAAAACTACCTTTTTCATACTCCATGTAAATAGGCACCATAACATCTTCTGGCTTTAATTCTAAACTTTTACCTTTGTCATCTGCAATATCCTTGAGTTCCTTGGCACAGTAACCATTAGGATCGCCCAGATAGCAAAGCATTCCCTTGGCAATATAAAGATGCCCAGTAACAACTCCTGGCTCACCTGCTGCTGCTGCGCTTGCAGCCGGCGCTGATGACCAAAGCAATGAAGAATTTGAAAGTAATAATGCGCATGAAAAAACGGTAATTTTAGTGACATTCATAAATTCGCATCCTTTTAGTTATGATTACAAAAAATTATTTAGTGAAAAAGTCCATGTCATCGTGAGCGCGCCCCGTAGGGGTCTGACGAACGACAACGCCACCAACTTCATGTTCATGCAAAAAGGCTACAATTTTTTCTATGTGCTCTTCTTGCTGGGCAATATTATGCTCAAAATCATTATTACATTGCAATACAAGAACCGGCGTATTTTGTAAATAAGGCGCAACACCAATTTTGTGCACAAGCCATTGTTCATGCTTATCATGCAACTTTTGCAAATATTCTATAGGTACTCCCGCTTCTTCTGATCTATTGCGTTTGAGTAATCGTTGATAACAAACCGATGGATCTGTTTGCATATAAATAAAGCCCGTTGGCTTGACGGTGTAATTATCAACCAACCATGCAAACCATTCTTGATACAACGTCCATTCCAAAGAGTTCATCATACCAGACTCAAAACAGTTTTTTGCAAAACAGTAACGATCGGAGTACACAGAACGTTCCAAAATTTGCGCAGGAAAGGTATTAATTTTGGCATGCTCTTCTTGTTCCATAATACGTGTCACAAACGCATATGTTTCAAATGAATAAGCCCAACGATGTGTATCATTATAAAATTTTTCTAAAATATTTTCTTGTGTACCGCCTACCCTTTGCCACTTTTGATGCGGCTCATATACCACTTGCACATTCAGATAATCTTTAATCATCTTAAGAAATGTCGATTTTCCGGCGCCGATATTACCTTCAACAATAAAATTTTTTGGCCGATTAGTAATGGATCTCATGATTATCCTTAAGTAACAAAATGACGCGGACTATATATTTTTGATGCTTATTATTATATAACGCAATTTGGGGAATTAAAAGCGACTAATTTTTTTAGAACAAAAGCACGAAGGCTAACTTCATACCATTGACAAGAGATCAACCATTTATGTATTTCTAAAACAGTCAATATTTCAACGTTCCCTAAAAAAAGGAGATTCTATGACTAAAAAACCCCTCCCAACCTTCGCCCGGCTTCGCTCTTTGAGCTTCTTCGGGCTAACGTTTAAAAACAAAGCCTGTCCTGCTGTGTCCGCCAAAGCCTCGTGCGAAAGCTGGAAACGAAGTGAATGGAGCAGGCGCGGCAAGCTGTTTTTGTTAATTACCTGTTTTACGCCTATATTCGCGTCTGACCTTACTGACACCACCGATTTTGATGAAACAAATTTTTCTATTTACACGCAAAACGAAGCTGCGCAGAAAAAGCCCTTCAACTCTCTGCAAGTTGCTGGCCCACTGGCGGTAGCTGGTTTGGCTTCAGTCAACAAACTCAACGTCAAACAAGGCGCAGATTTTGGTGCTGATGTTGCTGTAGATGGCACCTTGTTCGTTGATGGCGGCATCGTGCTTGATACATGTCTTGTTTTGACGTGTACCTCTGCAGGGCAACTGTTGGCTAATGGTATTCCCGTTGGTAGCGTCACAGATTCATTGAATGTAACAGGCGATGGCGGCATTACTTTTGGCTCTGCCACTAATCCATGTCTTACTTTAACATGCACCACTCAGGGTCAACTATTGATCGATAATGTTCCGGTGGTTACGGGAAGCGGCGGATCATTAATTCCATTTTCAAGTGGTGCCGATCTTTCTGCTACCTTTACCACAAATCCAACCATAATGCTTGGATTTGGAACGCAAAGCACACTAAGCACGAACGCTATTTATTTCGTGGCACCCGTAGCTGGAACTTTAAGCAACTTGTATGCACGCATGGAATTTGGCTATAGTGATGGAGGCGGCGATACCTTTAATTTTAATTTCATTCTCTCAAATTCTGTAACCCCTAGCATTAATTTAACGGTTCCCATCTCATACACGGTCACGTTCCCGACCAGCGGAGGCGCTTATGCTCAGGGAGTTGATGTAGGATCCATTTCCGTTGCTGCAGGTGATCTAATTCAGTTACAAGTTACTGCCGTTGATCCTGTACCAGCAAGTCTAACGCAGGTATATTTTTTAAGCGCCGGTGTACTCTTTAGCCCCACACCATAGTTTTCTATTACATTTTTATTGATACCAAAGAGTGCGAACCTTCGACCAATTAGATTGAAGGCTCGCACTCTTTTTTGCGGAGCCCGATAGTAGCATGGTGAGCAGGCACCCTTCTCCAGCACAAATACTCTTTTATTGACAGCAGATCAACCATTTATGTATTTCTAAAACAGTCAATATTTCAAAAAATGCCTTAAAAGAAAGATGCTCTCAATGATTCAAAAACACCTCCCAGCATTCGTTAGAAACTACAGCGGCCGCAGCAAGCTGTTCTTATTAATTTCTTGCTCTACGTCTCTCTTGGCGTCTGAATTTTCAGACATCGCAGACTTGAATTATGAAATAAGCTCAGAGCCCGCCTACGCGCAAGGCTACGGCGAGGCAAGCACAGTCCGCAAGCCCTTGCCCTCCCTGCAAGTCGCCGGTCCAGTAAACATCGCCGGCCTGGCATCATTTAATGCGCTTAATGTAAAAAACGGCGCCGATTTTGGTGGTGATGTTGCCATAGATGGTAATTTGTTTGTCGATGGTAACATTACGCTTGATACATGTCTTGTTTTAACATGCACATCTGCAGGAATATTATTGGCCAATGGCATTCCGGTTGGTTTAGCGACATATGTTAGCCCATGTGCCGCAATTCCATTAACGGTTTCATCTGAAGGATACATAATTCAAAATCCTGGTTACTATTGCCTGGCAACGGACGCAGCGGGCACCATTACCATTAGCAGTAGTAATGTCACACTTGATTTAAATAATCATACAATCGCATCGGGCAACAACTTAGACGGGATCGACATTTCTATCAACAGTAGTGAAATAACTATACAAAATGGGAATATAGTAGTGACTCAATCCGAAGACTTCTATGGATATGGTATTAATATATCAAAGGGCGGCAATTACAATATTAATATTTATGATGTAAATATTAATGAGGCATACATAGGCATAAACATAGACGGTGGAACAAACTTCGATATTACGCGAGTAATCGTCGATTCATCAGCCTACAAAGCTAATGGATTTAGTATACAGAACGCTTTCAATGTCATCCTGTCGGAATGTAAGGCGAGTAACAGCAATCAAGCCACAGGATTTTCCATTAATGGCACAGCAAGCTCGAGCGTGCTTCTCAATTCTTGCCTTGCAACTGATGGTAGTGGCGGCTTTGACATAACTGGCGCAAACGTAACGCTGACAAATTGCATTGCACAAAGCACTGGTGATGGATTTTCTCTAGATAATGCAAGTACCGATATTACGCTGGAAAACTGTATAGCAAACTTTAATGGCGGTCCCGGTTTTGACATAGCCGGAATAAGTATAACGCTGATAAATTGCATAGCACAAGACAATCGTCGTGGATTTTATTTAGAGGCTCCCGCCACCAATATTGTATTGCAAGATTGCATAGCAAACTTTAATACTGGCGCTGCTGGTTTTTATAACGCAACAACGGTTGGCAATGTGGCAAGTTTTATTTCATGCATTGCTCAAAATAATATAGGAGATGGATTCAATATGGTTAGTAGCCAAGGCAGTGGAACCGTTAAATCGTGCATTGCCGAAAGGAACTCTGGTTGCGGATTTAATGATTCATCAACATCAAGCCTTTATCAATATACTGCAAATGTCGCGGAGGGAAATGGCCCAAATCCGGCCGATTATCTTTCTACCGGCACAGACACCAACTATTGCTTAGATTCTGTGGGAACATCAACAACAATCACTGTGCCCGGCTCAAATCCATTTTATCAATTTGCTCCTAACACGAGTGGGAACGTAAATATATTTACACCGGCGTATTGGAATAACATTACTTTGCAGTAAATAAAGGATTACAGATGACTCAAAGACGTATTAATTTGCTGCTGTTGGTTTTTTGCTTTACACCTATTGTGGCATATGATTTTAACGACATCACAGACTTTACTGACGAGATAAATATCACTCGCAAGCCCTTCAACTCTTTGCAAGTTGCTGGTCCTGCTATAGTAACCGGCCTGACCTCACTCAATGCGCTTAATGTAAAACAAGGCGCAGATTTTGGTGGTGATGTTGTCGTAGATGGCAACATGTTTGTTGATGGCGGCATCGTACTCGATTCATGTCTTGTTTTGACATGCACATCTGCAGGCCAACTATTGATCAATGGTATTGCCGTGAGTTCGTCAACAAATGTTAACTTGTGCGATGCCATTCCTTTAACGGTTTCTATAACCGGCACAACAATCACCAATCCGGGTTATTATTGCCTGGTGAAAACTGCAACGGGCGTGCCACTTCCAACTGCAGCTGTAATTACTATTGCAAGCAATGATGTCACCCTTGATTTAAACAATCAGACAATTGTACCGGGATCTGGCGTAGATGGAATCGATGTTTCAGCCTCATTTAGTAGAATAACGATAAAAAATGGAACCCTTTCTATGTCAACTTCTGGTGCAATAGGCATTAATTTATATGGCTTAGCTGGTGATAGCGACTTTCATATTCATGATGTAAATATAGACGGGGCCGCCTATGGCATCGCAACGGGAAACATGGGCACAACAACTCCCGGCGTAACAAATCTTGATATTGCCCGGGTAATAGTTACCAACTCAACATCTGCTGGATTTAATATATACGAGGCTGCCAATCTCACCATATCCGAATGTAACATAAGTGGTGACACTCCCGCTGGGGGATTTGTCATTTTTGGCGCAACCGGCTCGAGCGCATTTGTCAATTCTTGTGTTGCAGCTGGCAACATTCCTGGTTTTTACATAAGCGGATCAAATGTAACGCTTACAAATTGCGTTGCACAAACAAATGTGACTGGATTTGAGTTAGGCGGAACAAGTATTGCGTTGGCAAATTGCATAGCAAACTTTAATAGTTCCATTGGCTTTTACACAAACGGATCGCAAACAACATTTACAAATTGCACCGCACAAGGCAACGGCACTACCCCTTCCACTGATGCCGGATTTTACTTAGACACCGCAAGCTCCGGCATTATGTTGGCACACTGCACAGCAAACGATAATAACGGCGACGGTTTTGTAAACGATAGTACGTTTGCCGATGGCCGATTTAATTTCATTGCATGCATGGCACAAAATAACACAGGTGATGGTTTTAATTTGGTTAATAATACAACCGGTGGCGGACTCATCAAGTCTTGCTTAGCCGAGGGTAATGCAGGTTGCGGATTTAATGATGCATCATCAAGCAATTACCAATATGTTGCAAATGTAGCAGAGGGAAATCATGTCGAAGGCTATTGTCTATCGGGCACCCCTCAACTGCCTTATCCTAATGGACCTTTGACAGCTCCTTTTTATCTATATCGCCCTAATAAGAGCGGAACTGGATTTGTACCTACTTATTGGAATAACGTTACGTTACCATTACCACCTGTATAAAATAAAGGATTTTATATGACTCAAAAACTTCTCATGCTCATCATCACATTCTCCATGTTGGGCGAATCTACACAAATCTCAGCATCTTGCAACGCCACTCCCTTAACAGTGCCAGCAGGAGGAGCCACTATTTCTGCTCCCGGTTACTATTGTTTAACGGGAGACACAACAGGCACCATCACTATTAATGCGAATGATGTCACGCTTGATTTAAATAATCATACAATTTCACTACCAAGTGACAGTGGCGCAGATGGGGTCGATGTAAATCCTGGATTTAGTAGAATAACAATAAAAAATGGAAACATAGTTACGCCTTATAACGGCATTGGTTTATTTGGTGATACCGGTGATAGCGATTTTTATATTTATGATGTAACTATTGATGGCGCGAGCCTTGGCATATCAGCAGGAAGGTTAGCTAATCTTACCATTGCACGAGTTATCATTACCAACTCATCAGATTTTGGATTTAGTATAGGAAGTGCTTCTAATGTCACCTTATCGGCATGTAATGTAACCAATGTTTCTGGTGGTAATGGATTTAATATTCTTGGGGTTCCAAATTCGAGCATGTTGCTCGATTCTTGCATTGCAACCAATGCCGCAAGTGGTTTTGCTATAACTGGTACAAACGTAACGCTGACACATTGCCTTGCGCAAAACTGTGGTAGTGGATTTTCTATAGGTAATACAATTACTAATATTACAACTGATATTGCATTAGTGGATTGCACAGCAAACTTTAATGGCGGCAAAGGTTTTTATATAGCTGGATCGAATACAACGCTGACAGATTGTATGGCACAAGGCAATGGTACAAGTGATAGTGCTAATTGTGCTGGATTTTTCCTAGAAACTACAAGTAATAATACTATGTTGGCCAATTGCTCAGCAAATCTTAATATTGGCAATGCTGGCACTAGTGCCGCTTTTTTTAACTGGACGACAGTTGGCCCATCAAGTTTTATTGCATGCACCGCGCAAAATAATGCAATTGAGGGATTTAATATGATTAATAGTACCGGAGTCGGCATTATTAAATCATGTGTTGCCAAGGGTAATTCAGCTTGCGGATTTGATGATGCATCAACATCAAGTCTTTATCAATATGTTGCAAATGTAGCAGAGGGAAATGGTGATCATCCTGGAGATTCGGTATGCGATACAAATTATTGTCTTGGTGGTGATGTAACAACATTTTCATCACATGGTCCTGGCCCTACGCCCTATTTCCAATTCATTCCTAATACTCCTGCAACCGCCACTGCGTTTACACCGACGTTCTGGAACAACATTACATTGCCATAGAGGGATAATTTAGTAAGCGTAACCCGCCGTCGCCGAGGCTATGGCGTGGCAAGAAAGGAGAATATAAGTATGAATTCTTTAGCAGTTTGCAAGTTAATTTATTACTGTGTGTCACCAATAAGCCCGCTCTTCGCCAAGGCTACGAGGGGCAATCTTCGCAGAGTAGGAGAAAATAAAAACTATAAATAATCATTAAGTATTGGCCCCGCCAATCGCAGCATCGTAAGATGCGAAGATTGGAACAACATTACATTGCCGTAACAAAAGGATTTCTAACACCACTCTCCCTGAGTTTTTTGCTTTAGCAAAAAGTATCGAAGGGTGCGGTGCGAAAAAGTTTATCAAAAATTACAAAGTAAGGATTTCTTATGACTCAAAAACTTTTCAAACTATTCGTTTTAATTTCTTGCACACTGCCAATTCAGATACACGCAAGCAGCAAACCCTTCAACTCATTGCAAGTCGCCGGTCCCGCCGTCGCCTCCAGCTATGTCGGGCAGGCCACTAGAAAGCCGCTCAACTCATTGCAAGTCGCCGGTCCACTGACCGCAACCGGTCTGACATCAGTCAATGGGCTCAATGTAAAAAATGGTGCAGATTTTGGTGGCGATGTTGCCGCAGATGGCACATTGTTTGTTGATGGTGGCATTGTACTTGATTCATGCGCTGTTTTGACATGCGATTCTGGTCAACTGTTGGTTAATGGTATTCCAGTGAATTTAGGAATAGATTGTAATGCGATTCCTTTAACAGTGGGAGTAGGAGGTGCGCTTATTAACTCTCCCGGTTATTATTGTTTGACGCAAGATGTACCAAATTTAACAAGCCCAATTATTATCAACAGTAGTGATGTCACGCTTGATTTAAATAATCATACGATTACACCCACCATTTACACTGATGGAATACATGTTTCTCAGATGTATAGTCGAATAACGATAAAGAATGGAAGTATTGTTATGTCTACTCCTGGTGCAACTGGTATTAATTTATACGGTACAACTAATGACAACGACTTCCACATCCATGATGTGACTATTGATTTTGCAGACTTAGGGATACAAACCGAAAATGTCGGATTAGCCAATCTCGATATTGCGCGGGTGATAGTTACCAATGCGTTGGCGGCCGGATTTAGTATAAGCGGTGCTTCCAATGTTACCATATCTGAATGTCAAGCGAGCGGTGACGGTGAAGGTACCATCGGGTTTGATATTACTGGTGTGTCCAGCTCGAGTACACTACTCAACTCTTGTGTTGCAGCTAACAATAGTGGCAATGGTTTTTTAATAACCGGATCAAACGTGACACTTACAAATTGTGTTGCACAAGGCAATGCTGGATTTGTCGGTGCGGGAGAGGGAAATGCAGGATTTGCCCTGCTTTCTGGCGCCAACATAATGTTGGCGCATTGCATAGCAAATTTTAATAATACCTACCCTAATAGCTATGGCTTTTATATAAACGTATCAAGCGCAACACTTACAAATTGTACTGCACTAGGCAATACCAATGATGGATTTTATCTAGACAATTCAGCTAACAATATTGTGTTGGAAAACTGCGTGGCAAACTTTAATACCGGCTCTGGTTTTGCAAATGCTAGCCGTGATTCTGGCAATCTCTTCAGTTTTATCTCATGCATTGCTCAAAATAACACAGTAAGCGGTTTTGATGTGTCAGCAAGCTCTCCCAGCGGCGGAAGCGGACTCATCAAGTCGTGCATTGCTGAGGGTAATGGTTTAGTCCCACCTTACGGCTGCGGATTTAATGATGCATCGGGAAGTACATATCAATATGTTGCAAATGTAGCAGAGGGCAATGGCACAAATCCTGGGGGCACCAATGCTAATCCTGATACCAACTATTGTCTTGATTCTATGGGAACAACAACATCTCCGGTCGAATCTCCCTTTAATCAATCCGGCCCTAATATTAGTGCAAATACCAGTTTATTTACGCCGACGTATTGGAATAACATTACTTTGCAGTAGAGAGATAATTTAGTAAGAGTAAAAGGAGAATCTATGACTCAAAATTTTTTTAAATTATTCGTTTTAATTTCTTGTTCTGCACCTATCTTGGCGTCTGACTTTTCAGACATCACAGATATTAGTGATGAAGTAAATATTTCACGCAAACCATTCAACTCGCTGCAAGTCGCTGGTTCAGCAATAGTAACCGGCCTGACCTCACTCAATGCGCTTAATGTAAAACAAGGCGCAGATTTTGGTGGTGATGTTGCGGTCGATGGCAACATGTTTGTGGATGGCGGCATCGTACTCGATTCATGTCTTGTTTTGACATGCACATCTGCGGGCCAACTATTGGTCAATGGAATTGCCGTAAGTTCGTCAACAAATGTTAATCTATGTGACCCCATTCCGTTAACAATTTTATCAACAGGCACAACAATCACTAATCCTGGTTATTATTGTTTGGCGCAACCAGTAACGGATTTGGCAGCCCCAATTACCATTAGCGGTAATGACATCACCCTTGATTTGAATAATCAGACGATTACTCTGGCGGTCAATTACATAGATGCTATCGATGTTTCTGGCAACAGAATAACGATAAAGAACGGAATCATCGTTATGCCAAGTGAAAATAATAATAATGGCATTGCTTTAAATAGTGGCGGCGATTTTCATATTTATGATATCAATATTAATGGAGCATCATTTGGCATACAAACAATAGCAACCGGCTTGACCAATCTTGATATTGCTCGAGTCACCGTTGCTAACTCCGCATCTAACGCTTACGGATTTTATATAAATCAAGTTGTCAATGGTACCATTTCTGAGTGTAATGCCAATAATATATCTGATAATGCAGGATTTTTTATCTGGGGCGCAGATGGTTCAAGCGTACTTGTCAACTCTTGCGTTGCGACGGATAATGTCTCCGCCGTTGGTTTTCAAATATATGGGCCAAACGTCACCATTACCAACTGTGTTGCACAAAATAATGCCAATGGATTTTTATCGCAAACTACAAGTACTAATCTCATGTTGGCAAATTGCACAGCAAATTTTAATACCGGATCTGGATTTTACATAAATGGGTCAAGCACGACATTTCTAAATTGTCTTGCACAAGGTAATGGTTATGCTGGATTCTACATAACAGGTTTTAGTTCTGGTGGTCTTATGTTAACAAACTGCACAGCAAACGATAATACTGGCTCCGGTTTTTTAAATGTAGCGACGAACGGCGGCCAATTCAATTTTATCTCATGCGTTGCTCAAAATAACACAGGATCTGGCTTTGATGTTTCTGGAAGTTATAACCCAACATCACCCGCAAATGGACTGATCAAGTCGTGCTTTGCAGAAAATAATGGCACACCGACTTCTTCTGGCTATGGATTTAATGATGTTGGGCCAGTCGGTTCAAGTCCTAGCCTCTATCAATACGTTGCAAATGCCGCACAAGGAAATTATGGTAGCGATTATGCTCTTGGCGGTTCTTTTGCACCACTTGGTTCGACGCCTTTTTATCAATACATTCCCAACCCCCCTCATCCTGGAAATGGATTTGTACCTACTTATTGGAATAACGTTACGTTAGTATCACCCCCTGTATAAAATAAAGGATTTTTTATGACTCAAAGATTTCTCACATTGCTGTTTCTCGTCTCATGCACTGCGCACGCGTCAACCCAAGCCTCTTGCAACGCTACTCCCTTAACAGTTTCAGCAGGAGGAGTTGCTATTTCTTCCTCCGGTTATTATTGCCTAACGGGAGACACAACGGGCACCATTACGATTAACGCGAGTGGCGTCACACTTGATTTAAATAATCATACCATTACGCCAACGACTGGAGATGGGATCGATGTGAACCCTACGTTTAGTAACATAACTATACAGAATGGAAACCTTTCCCTGTCCATTTCTGGTGCAAATGGCATTACTTTAGGGGGGCAGTCGGGTGATAGTAACTTTCAGATTCATGATGTAAATATCGATGGAGCAAACAATGGCATACAAACAACAGGGAACGGCGGACTGACAAATCTTGATATACAACGGGTAATAGTTACCAACTCATCAAACGATGGATTTGCTATAAGCAATGCATCCAATGTTACCATATCTGAATGTCAAGCAGGTGGTAATGCCAATGACAATAAAGATGGATTTTATATTGACACAAATAGCTCGGATGTAATTATTAACTCTTGTGTTGCGACTGATAACGGCGTAGCCGGTTTTCAGATAAACGGACAAAACGCAACAGTTACAAATTGTGTCGCGCAAAACAATTATGTGGGATTTGCTCCTTATACTGGAAGTGCCAATATTACGTTGGCAAATTGTGCAGCAAACTTTAATAGCAATTCGGGTTTTGACATATACGGACAAAATGTAACTATTACAAATTGCGCTGCACAGGACAATGCCATTGGTGGATTTTTGCTAGAAACTACAAGTAATAATATTATGCTCGCAGATTGCACCGCAAACCTTAATACTGGCGCCGGTTTCAAAAACGTTAATGCGGTTGCTGGCAGTGTATCCAGTTTTATCTCATGCGTTGCTCAAAATAATACCGTGAGTGGTTTTGATCTATCAACAAGCTCTGCACATGGCGGCGTTGGAATTATTACATCGTGCATTGCCAAAGGTAATGGGGCGGGCTCTTCTCCAGGTTGTGGATTTAATGATTCAAATACGCCAACCAATAGTGCATACCAATATGTTGCAAATGTAGCAGAAGGGAATGGCAATAATCCTGCAAACAGCATTCTCAATACCAACACTGATACCAATTATTGTCTTGGTGGCCAAGGATCGCTCTTTTATGGAATCCCTGGAGATCATGGCCCTACCCCGTATTTCCAATTTGCTCCCGCTACTCCCGCAGAGTTCCCGATATTTACACCCACGTATTGGAATAATGTGACGCTGCCGTAGATTGATAATTTAGTAAGAATGATATCTAACACCACACGATGACATTGAAATATATTAGATCTCTTTTGAAACTAAAAGCCGCCTCACCCTTCGCAAAGCTCTGGGAGGGCGGAAAATAGTTTCTTCCCCGATTTCCCAGAGCTTTGCGAAGGGTGAAGAGGGGTAAAGTGGGATTATTGAAATAATTATTTTTTTACCCCAGAAAGGATTTCCCATGATTCAAAAAATGCCTAAATTAATTTTGTTAGTCGCCTACACAATCCAGATATCCGCCAGCAGCAAACCCTTCAACTCCCTGCAAGTCGCCGGTCCACTGACCGCAACAGGCCTGACATCAGTCAATGGGCTCAATGTGAAACAAGGTGCAGATTTTGGTGGCGATGTTGCCGCAGATGGTACATTATTTGTTGATGGCAACATTGTGCTTGATTCATGTGCTGTTTTGACGTGTGACTCTGGTCAATTATTGGTTAATGGTGTGCCGGTGAACTTAGGAATAAATTGTAACGCGATTCCCTTAACGGTTCCAGCTGGAGGCGCAACCATCAGCAGTCCCGGTTATTATTGTTTGACGGGAGACACAGTTGGCACCATTACCATTAATAGTGATGATGTCACGCTTGATTTAAATAATCATACACTTTCACCGACTAGCGTAAATGCGATCGATGTTACTGGCAACAGAATAACGATACAGAATGGAACGATAGCTGGATCCTCTAATATCGGCATTTTTTTAGGCCATGCCAGCGACATTCGTATTTATGATCTAAATATTGATGGGGCAATCATTGGCGTGGAAACATTGAGCACAACAACAAACCTTGATATTGCACGAACAATGGTTACCACCGCAACAACTGGATTTGATATAATCGGTACTTCTAACGTTACCCTATCTGAATGCACAGCGAGTAGTGGTTATGGCAATGGGTTTGCCATTTTTGGCGCTTCTGGCTCAAGCGTACTTCTTAATTCTTGTGTTGCGGCCGATAATGTCTTATATGGTTTTGCCATACACGGACCAAACGTGGCAGTTACAAATTGCGTTGCACAAGGTAATAGTGCTGGATTTTTACTAAATAACATTGATATTATGTTGGCAAATTGCATAGCAAATTTTAATACTTTTTATGGTTTTGAAATAACCGGGGTGAACTCGACATTGACAAATTGCATGGCACAAGGCAATGGTACTAATTCTTCTCCCGGTGCTGGATTTTTTCTAGTCAACTCAACTACCAATATTATGTTAGAAAATTGTATAGCGAGCTTTAATACGGGTCTTGGCGGTTTTGCAAACTTTAGTACGATTTTTGGCAATGTCTCCAATTTTATCTCATGCATTGCTCAAAATAACATGGGAGATGGTTTTAATTTAGTTAATACTTCTCCGCAGGACGGAACTGGACTCATCAAATCGTGCATTGCACAAGGGAATAATGGTTGCGGATTTAATGATGCAGCGGGAAACACGTATCAATATGTTGCAAATGTAGCAGAGGGAAATGGGGAAAGTCCTGCAACCCTATCGGGCGATAGTAATTATTGCATTGGTGGCGCCGGCCAACCGATTCCCACCCCTCCTTTTAATCAATACGGTCCTAATATTAGTGCAGATACTACTGCGTTTACACCGACGTATTGGAATAACATTACTTTGCAGTAACAAGAAGGAAAATGTAAGTATGAATTTATTTTCAGCATTTAGCAGTTCGAAAGTTAACCGTAGTTGTAAACCACCAATAATCCAAGCCTACGCTAAAAGGTTCCTGTTTATGACCCCGGCACCCAAGGGGCTTTTCATCTACACTAAAATCGGTTAGACTGTCTTACAAGTGAATTTTATTCAACATATACTCTGGTAATTTTACAAAGCCAAAAATCCAGCCGTCGTTTATCCGGGCCTTCAGGCTCGGCAAACTATGGCGGACATCGGGCGAAGCCCTCGAAGGATACGCACTCGACCAGATGAATAACTAAAACATGTAATAACGGAAAGATATAACGCATTATGAAGCACATACGCTTGTATATATTTTGTTCTTTGCTGTTTTGTACAGCCCCATTGACAAGTTACGCAGATGAGTTTGACGATTTTTCTACTGATGATAGCGCTGATATATTTGCCGACGATCCTGAATTAGATTCTTCTTTTTCCGACTCGCCTGATATGTCCATAAAAAGATCCATGTCCTCAGAAGAAGTCATAGAAAGCTTGTTGGCGTTAGGCCTGATTGACCTTTTAAAACATAACTTTTATCTTCGTACCAATCCACTCAACAAGCGCAGCTTACTTGATTACTCAATCTTTTTTGATCAAAAAACATCCTATGACTTTCGATGGGTTGCTGGTGTGCATGGTTTTTACAACCAAACAAACAGAGCAAACTTTACCTCAAACAGCACCAATATATGTTCGTATTTAGGCATAGCGGATCCGGCTCTACTGGCCGATATACAAAATGCCGTTAACAATATCGCAAGCAAAGGAGGAATCCCACTTGAATTTGATCCGCTCAGTTTTATCCCCCTATTTAATAACTTCACCATACAAGAACGACGCATTGGTGCCATGCTGCATGCGGCAGGTTTTTTTGACACAACAACTATCAGATTTTGGTTGCCGCTGTATTATCTCGAGCGAAATTTTTATGCCACTGATGATGAACGAGATGCCGTTGAAGTGATATTAGGAGCCAATACCGTTGATCAGCAAGCACGCTTCCAATCCCAACATTTGGTGAGCGATAAGTTTGGTTTAGGCGATACACGAATTGAGGTTGATTTTCAAGTGATAGAAAACGAACATGCACACCTGCAACTAGGGCTTCAAACAACCATTCCTACTGCCGTGCCTCTGTACAGCAGCATTGAAGGATCAGTATTTCACGAATGTCCAAACAGGCCCACGTTTGATTTTTCTGCACTATTTAACAATCCAACTCAAGGCTCAGTAATTCTTCAAGAGTTTCTTACCGGCGCGCTTGATAAATTAGCGGCAAATTTACTTGACACTCGATTGGGCAACAATGGCCATCTTGGACTTGGTGCGTATGCACAACTTGAAGCACCTGTTTCTTGTTTGATCGATCGTCCATGGACGGACAATATGAGTTTTTGGAGTAAACTAAAACTTGAATATTTGTGCCCAGCTCATGAACAAAGATATTTTGTCAATCAAGTAAATTTAGCCGATTTTAATGCACGCGATTTCAATTCTGACGATCAAGCTGCAGACAATTTGAACTTTTTAAATCAACAGATTGTTGATAGATTTTATCCGTATGTTTTAAGAACGTTAGTTAATCCTGGTATTGTATTTCATTGGGTGGGAAAAACATGTTATGAGTCAAAAGGTTGGGGAGGCGCACTGGGATTGGATCTTTGGGCTCAAGGACCAGAAAGTTTGGGGAAAATAGATTTTTGTAATGTCAGTTGCAACAATCTTAATCTCAACACAGCAACGGTCCCTTTTGCATTTCAAAGCAAAGTAGTTGGTAATATTTTGTTCAAGGCAACGCGTCGTGATTATGAATGGATTGCCTCGCTTAATGGAGATTACACATTTGCAAGCGCTGGTATCGGAAAAGATTATATGTTATCTGTTAATGTAGAAGTAAATTTTTAAGGTATTTATTATATAACAAGGAATATTCTTTATGAAAAAAATATACATATCGTTTTTAACACTCTCTTTGCTGCAAGCCTCAAACATACATGGCGATAAATCTATTATCCTCAGACATCCTATCGTAGAATTTATTGATGGCAAAAGCATCGGCATTCATGAGGGCGTCATAAAACTGATGATTCAAGTTCGTGGGCATATACGCAGAATACTCGTTGGTACAAAACTTGCCAATGGCCACTATGAAGGCATGTTTAATTTTGATGGTCATCTGTGCTCTGTGCATATGCTTGCAAAACTAGAAGACAAACATGAACAAGAGTTTAAACAAAAAGAAGCCGCTATCCTTAAAAATCATCCTGTTGATAAAAATGAACTAGAAAAAGTTCGCACCCATCACAAAGAAGAAAAACATAAATTGCATCTTTTGTTTGAGCAAGCAAAACAGGAATTTAAATCTCATATCACGCCATTTGCCAAAAATGCACGCGGTGCAAAACATCAAATGCTTGTATTGATCGAAGAAGAGTGCAAACTACGTGGCAGACATAATAGCTTATTACTCACATGGGCCGATACTGATGAACACACAGAGATGAGATTTTTTGACGAAAGAGTCACCACATTTAAAGAGCTTGAACAGTTTTGCATCGATTTAACTCATTTTCTTGGCGACCTCATGGACAGCTGTCCTAAAGCGATGGCACAATATGAAAAAGCTAAAAAGAACTGGAATGCCTCACATTAATTTCTTCCAGGGGTAAAAACAAATCTCACACCTCGTAGGGCGGTCAAGCATTTAGGGATAATATGGACCAAACTGACACAATTGGCGGAACCATTGACCGCATTATATTTCAAAATGAGGAAAATGGTTTTGCCGTATTTCTTTTGCTAATGGGCAAAGATCATACAAAAAAAAGTTCAACTTTAGTGCGTGGTTATTTAAACTCCATTCAACCAGGGCAAGAAATCAGCGCGCAAGGCGCTTGGGTGATGCATCCAAAATTTGGCAAACAGTTTGAAGCAACACTGTGCACCGTATCGGTTCCCACAAGCATTCGAGGTTTAAAGAAATATCTCGGATCGGGCATGATCAAAGGCATTGGCCCATCGTATGCAGAAAAAATAGTTGAGCGTTTTGGCCTCAAAACGCTTGAAGTAATTGATAAGAATCCTGAACGATTGCGCGAAGTGGTTGGTGTAGGAGAAAAACGCGTAGAGATGATTGCTACTTCATGGAAAGAGCAAAAAGATATTTCACGCGTAATGGTATTTTTGCAAGACAAAGGAATATCTCCTGCATATGCGGTTAAAATTTACAAAAAATATGGTCATGAATCGATAGCTGTCATCAACGAAAATCCTTATAGACTTGCACAAGAAGTCTGGGGCATTGGTTTTAAAATTGCGGACGCTATTGCGCAAAATATGGGATTTGAAAAAACGTCAGGCAAACGAATCAAGGCCGGTATTTTACACGCCATCACTACCATTCTTGGTAATGGCCATTTATATGCTGAACTTCAAACACTAAAAAATACTGTGTGTGAACTGTTAGAAATTGACCTGGACGAAGTTGGCCAAACAATCACTAACGAACTGCACTCTCTTTATGATGGCAACAAAATCAAGCTACTCTCGCATGACAATGAACATTTTGTAACACTCACCGGCCATTATAATGCAGAAAAAGGAATTGCTCTTAAAGTACTAACGCTGAGCCAATATCCCAAAAGTCATGTTTTTGATCTGGAACAAGTGTACGCTACCTTGCGCACACCTGCACATGAAAAAGAGATTCAATTGAACGAAGATCAACAACGTGGCATCATGGCCTGCATACAAAATAAAGTGACCGTCATTACTGGTGGCCCCGGCACAGGTAAAACAACGTTGATCAAAAAATTACTCGCAACATTAGACGCTAAAGAGTTGACCTACCGCCTTGCGGCACCAACAGGTCGCGCAGCAAAACGAATCAACGAAAGCACTCATCGCAATGCAATGACGATACATCGCTTGTTAGAGTTCGACCCTATGACCATGGGTTTTAAAAAAAATGAAGACGATGCGCTAAAACTTGATTTTTTAATTATAGATGAAGCATCAATGCTCGATGTTTTTTTGGCACACGCGATACTCAAGGCTATGCCACTGGCCGCGACATTAATATTGATCGGAGATGTTGATCAATTGCCATCTGTAGGGCCTGGCAACATATTGCGTGATCTTATCGAAAGTGGAAAAATTGCAAGCGTTCGGCTTAAAGAAATTTTTAGACAAGCACAGAATAGTTTAATTACCGTCAATGCCCATCGCATCAACCAAGGCGAATTTCCTGTTTCGTTTTTACCCGATGCCAAGCGAGATTTTTTGTATATTAAAGAAGATGTACCAGAAAATGTGCCAGGGATTTTACATGATATTTTTCTTAATAAATTATCAAGCTATGGCATAAAACCGGAAAACGCTATGGTGCTTGTGCCCATGAATAGAGGCGCTGTCGGCACACAAAAGTTAAATTATGATCTACAACAAATATTAAATCCAGTTGAGACTGAACAACAGATTGCGCATGCTGGTACTACCTACAAAATTGGTGACCGCGTCATGCAGCTACGCAATAATTACGACAAGATAATTTTTAATGGTGATATTGGCACCATTGCCGACATCAACAAAGAAGATCGCACACTCACCATTAATTTTGACGAACGGTTACTCGAATACGAATCGTCTGAACTTGATGAGTTGTCACTTGCCTATGCAACGTCGATTCACAAAAGCCAAGGGTCAGAATATAGCGCAGCAATTATTCCTATTTTTATGCAACACTTTACTTTGCTTCAACGGAACTTAATTTATACGGCAATCACACGAGCAAAAAAATTATGTATTTTTATTGGTCAATCGCGCGCTATTGCCATGGCTATTAAAAACAACAAGACAACGGTAAGAAAAACATTTTTAATGCACTATTTAACCTCTGATTTAACATGTCGATAAACAAACAGTTGTATCTTTTACTCTGTGTGGTCTTGTTGTACGCCACACAAATCCACTCTTTTTTTCCCTTTTGGTCAGCGCCGAGACCACCCGCCCCTTCAACTTCGTTCAGGGTAAACTCTGCCAACGGCCAAGACGCGGCAGGGCAAACTCCCCAACCCCGCACAATAACGATCATGCTTGATCCAGCAGGACATGCCCAAAACACAGGCAGACAAATAGATGATACGTTAGAACGAAGCGTCACTTTACAGTTAGCACAAGCTTTAAAGGAAAAATTAGAACTTCATAATGAAGGCGTGCAAGTGGTGCTCACACGCGGTGCAGGGCAAACAATACAACCTCTGCAAAATGCCAACTTTGCCAACCGACTCAATGCAGATCTTTTCATCAGTATTAACTTTTATCATGAAACACAAACAAAACCACGGCTGTATTTGTACAACTTTTCTTATAATGATGATTATTTGGCAAAACCAGCGAAGTTGAGTTTTTGCGCCTACGATAAAGCGCATTTGTTTAGTTACGGCACCACCCAACAATGGGGGGCGATCATGCAGGAGGTGCTGCAAGGTGATTCATATAAAAGCTCTTTTGATTGTGTGGGGTTGTACAAACTTCCATTTAAGTCACTTATTGGCATCAAATGCCCTGCTATTGCTCTTGAAGCTGGTTTGACAAATAAGGATGCATGGGGGGTGTATGTTCAGCCGATGGCTGCGGCTCTGCAGCAGATTATAGAAAAAATTCCGGGGTAATTTAGCCCCTTTTTTGCGAACTTACGTCCAGTGATGCTCATTTTTATCTTCAAAATCTTTGTTGGGCCTTCCGCCCAGGACCAAAGCGGGTTTTCTCAAAAAAACCCCTTTGGAATCCCCGTTTGCCGGGGATATCCCCGGTCCCCTTCCAACCCAGCCTACGTTTGTCCGGGCCTTCAGGCTCGGCAAACTACGGCGGACGCAGCCGGCCTTAAAATTGTCCCGAGCATCCTGAGTGTTTTGCAAAGCAAAATGTATCGAAGGACGCTCCCAAAGGTCGCTTCGAGTTCCTATGGCGGCCTTATAGGGAATGCAATTTAAGTCCATCGTTATTATAGTCATTCCCTACGAATAATATCTTTTTATAACGGGAACATGGTCATCTTCTTATTTTTATTCACGGACAGCCACAATACCCGAATTCTTTTCGCAGCAAATAAATACACAATTGATTGCTTGGCTCAAACTGCAATTCCGTATCAAAAGCCAGCGGCCTAGCTCGATAATTTTTGAAAAAAATTAGAGATGCAAGGCCCTTCGACAGACCCTAACGGGCACGCTCAGGATGAGTTGGAATTATATTTTTAAATTATTAATAAAGAAAATCCATGTCATCGTGAGTGCGCCCGGAGGGCCTATCGAACGACACTGGACGTAAAAATTATTGCACCCCCCTACCCCCCATCTCCAAACAATGATATACTATAGACATGAAACAAAATTATTCTTTTACAACCATTTTTTTAAAGTTGAGGACACATGAAAAAACAATTATTTATTCTTGCTGCTACACTTTTATCATATAAATCTTATGCCAGCAACGAGCCAGCACCTGTTACACAGGATTTAGCACCATCAAATCAAGCTGTTTATCAGATTCCCTGTGGAATATGCACACAAGATATCTCTTATCCTTCAGTATGTTGGCAAAGCGATAGAAGTAACTTCGTTCACTCTGCTTGCTATGAATTAGTTCGAGGCGCTCAATCAGATATGAAACCCAGATTGGCATCTCGCCCAAATTTTGCACAAAATCATAAAGCGATTGTACGTACTGTGGAAGTAAAATGCCAAGAACTTGAAGGATGTACCTCAATTAAGGAATATGTCCAAAAAGCAGGAGCTCCCGCATTGAAATCTCTTTTTGATGCCGAAACAACAGAGCTGCTGGAAGCAAATAATCAATAAAGTCACACGCAGGAGGATGCTCATGAAATTATCTTTTTTATCTCATATTTTAAAATCTAAACTATTGTTCCTCCTCCTTGCCCCCTTGCTCCTTCTCCTCAACGCATGTGGTAAAAAAATCAACATAACCAGCAATACTTTTGCCGATACCAAAAATATTCCTCGTGGCTTTAAAAAAAGAAGCACGTTTTTTGTAAAAACAACCAAACAGGAAAAGAAACTACTGGCCAAAGAAGTAGCACAAAAAGTTGAATGGCTACTGGAAGAAAAAGGATACGACGTTACCAACCAACAAGATGCAGACTATCATGTTACTTTTGATTTCAGCATGGTGCCCGAAACCCGTACCGCCTATATTACCCAATACATTCCGGGAGACAAACAGATTACTACCGGCCGTAAAGTTGGTGATTCAAATGTAACGTATCAAGAACAAACGGAAACAGTTGGTCGATTCGTCAACGTTCCGCAAGAATATCCCGTATGGACACACAAACTTATGGTGCATGTTGTTGATGCACGCGAATCACAAAAAGAAGAAGTTTGGCAAGGTTCAGCCATTAGCACCGAAGAAAATGATGATTTGCGCGAAATTATAGATTATCTTCTTGTCACGGCCTTTAAATTTTTTGGCCACAATACGCAACACAAAGTTCAAACATCCATGAGTATCAAAGATCAAGAGGTTAAGGCGCTACGCGGGGATCTTTTTTATCAGAGATGATAAAACGTTATCTTTCATAATCTTTTTTTCGATTTGCTAAGACCAAAGTGAATGCGAATATTTTTTACGTCCACCGAAACTTTCTTTTCTTATCAATATCTTTGTTGCACCTTCCGTGCTGGACCAGAGGGTACGCTTGTGCGCACCCTCTAGGACTCCCGCACACAGGGCTTCCGGCAGCCCTTGACCCGCCTTAACCGGCCAAAACCCTTGCATCTCAGCCCTTAAACGGTCTTCGAGCTAGGCAGTTGGCCTTGACAGGGAATGCAACTTGAGTCAAATGATTAAAGAACGCCATTCTACTTTGCAAAGATTCGGACGTTCAGTAATCCGTGAACAAAAAACAGCACCGCCATCTTCTTATTTTTATTCACGGACAGCCGCAATACCCGAATCTTTTTCGCAGCAAATAAATACACAATTGATTACTTGGGTCAAACTGCAATTCCGTATTAAAAGACAGCGGCCTAGCTCGATAATTTTTGAAAAAAATTAGAGATGCAAGGCCCTTCGATAGGGCTTAACAGCCACACTCAGGATGACTCGGAATTACAAAAAAATTTTTATTAATAGAGAAAATCCATGTCATCCTCCTACGTTAAAACTACGGAGGACACGGTCGTGCTGCGTCCGCCGTAACTAGCCAAGCCGGGAGGCGTGGATTAGTGAAGGCTGGAAGCGTGCCCCGAGGGGTCTGACGAACGACTGGCTTTTCTAAAGGGGTCCGGGGAATCACCGGCAAATGGGGATTCCAAAGGGGTTTTTTTGTGAAAACCCACTTTGGTCCAGCGCGGAAGGCGCAAAAAAAATATTGATGAAAGATTGAATTGCTGTGGACGTAAAAATTCACAAAACAACAAATCTTAGCGAGGCGTCCCCTTCTCTTACCCTCTCCCTCAAAAAAAATCCAATCTCTTGACGTGCTCCAAAAAAATTATGTAATCATGAGATGATAAATCTCATAATAAATTTTCCCGCCCAGGAGCATTCGTAATGTATAAAAAAAATATATCAAAACTATACGCAATAACTGTTTTGAATCTGCTGTGCACCATAGCGCAATCAGCGCATGCATCAGCCGATTATCTTACGCTTATTGCCGGATCACCCTTTGACACAACAATTTATTATCCTGACTCATCTGTTCCTTTTTCAGATTTTCCTTCATCCGCAGCATACTCTCCTGATAATCAATGGCTAGCTGTAAGCGATTCTGCTGGTGGTAGTCAGATAGTTATCTTTTCTGTCGACAATTCATCAACAGGAACATTAACTCAAGTCTTTAATACATACGCTGAAGGCGGCGGACCGGCCGCTGTAGCATTTTCTCCTTTTTTGAATGACACGTATTATCTTGCTGTTGCTAATAATGGCAGCGGTAATGTTGCTGTGTTTTCTGTAGAAATTTCAACAGGAATGCTTACAACAGTTACCTTTGTCGATACTGGAACTAATCCAACCGCAGTTGCATACTCACCCAATGGTGCTTATTTAGCAGTAGCAAATCAGAATAGTGGAACAGTGACGACATTTTCTGTCAATAGCTCTAACGGAGAGCTTAGTTATCCTCCTAATAATTATCAACTTACAATACCAAACCCCGGCGAACCTTATGCAACAATGTACTCACCTGATAGCAGATATCTTGCGGTGACCGATATTGCAAACAAAATTGTTGCAATATATTCCGTTAATTCTGATGGATCGATAACATTCCTGCAATACTCTAATGTGGGCCATTACCCCCAATCGGTAGCATACTCACCTGATGGAAAACAGCTTGCTGTAGCAAATCAAGTTGATAGTAGTATTTCTATATTTTCTGTAGACAGTTCAACGGGACTGCTTACTGAAAATTTTGGTTCTCCTTTTTTTCCAGCATCATTAAAAAATCCTCTTTGGGTAGCATATTCACCTGATAGCGCATATCTTCTTGCTCCTAATAGTGGGAACAATACCGTAACAGCATTTGCGGTCAACACTGCAAGCAATCCTCAAACCATAATTGAAATTCCTGGTTCTCCTTTTGCTACTGGTACCGGCACAACAACTGAAAATACTATTGCTGCAGTATACTCTCCTAATAGTGAATGGGTGGCTGCTGTCAATCAAACTTCAAATAATGTTTCGGTGTTTGCAACACCACCGCCAGCAACACCAGGAGCAACTCCTTTTGCTTTACGACTCATACAAAAATATGGCGGAGCCTGACGTAGCTGGATGGCGTAGGAGGAAGAAGCCGCGAGGCAAAGACATGGATTTTAACATTTCATAGAAAGAGAAGAATAATGAACATAAAATATTTTTTATATACGATTTTTGTCATAACATGCAACACAATCTTGGCCAACAAATTTTATGTGACCAACCAACACGGCGGCCCCGAAGAAGAAGGCTACGTCCTTTATGGCGATAGTTCTATTGGTGCAATAACGGGAATAGTGGCTGATCCAGACCAGACTTTCCTAATTCCCACCGTTATTGCCGTTAGTCCCGATAGAACTAAAGCGTATGTGGCCAATACATCAAATCCGATAACTGTTATTGATATTACAACTAATGCCGTGACAGGAACCATAACCAATGGAAATATTAACGTAACGGCTATAGCATTTAGTCCCGATGGAAGCAAAGCCTATGTGGCCAATGCCATCAGTACCGTAAGTGTTATTAATGTTGCAAATGATGCAAATAATGCAATTACAAGAAATGTTATCGTGCCAAACTTTACTAATCCTCTTTCCATAGCATTTACTACAGATGGAAGTAACAAAGCTTACGTAGTCAACAATGGAACTCCAGGATCGGTCAGTGTTATTAATACGGTGACCGATACGGTGGTAACAGCAAATGGTGGTTTCGTATATGACCTCAATACTTTTTACAACTCAACGTGCGTGGCCATTACCCCAGATAGCACCACGGCGTATGTAACCAATGACCAAACCCCATGCACGGTAAGCATTATTAATGTTGCAGAAAATGTGGTGACAGGAACTGTATATGATCCGACAGGCGCCATTACCAACCCTATGTTTGTAGCGTTTACTCCTGATGGAACGACAGCGTATGTGGCCAATGGTTCAAACAATTCAGTAAATGTTATTGATGTTGCAACTCATACCGTAGTAGACACCATTTCAAATAATCCAAATTATCCATATTTTAACGATGATAACTCTCTAGCCATTACTCCCGATGGCCAATATGTTTATGTTGTTAACAATGGTGGCAACAGCATAAGTATTTTAGGTGTTTCAGACAATGCACCGCTCGGATACGTTGGTAATAAAAGTATCTATACCCTTACTGACCCCGCTTTCGTGGCATTTGTGCCAAGCCAACCTACACCACCAGGAGCGACGCCTTTTGCATTGCGATTCATACAAAAGTATGGCGGAGCCTGACGTAGCTCGAAGAGCGGAGACATGGCGGAGCCTGACATAGCTCGAAGAGCGAAGACATGGCGGAGCCTGACATAGCCAATTCTTTCATCAAAGGGTGAATGCGAATATTCTTTACGTCCAGCGTAGCTTTCATTATTTATCAAGTCTTTGTTGCGCCTGCCGCGCAGGCCAAGAGGGTTTTGACAAAAAAACCCTCTTGACTCCCATTTGCCGGAGGATTCTCCGGACCTCTTTAGAAAAGCCAGAACCCTTGCATCTCTAATTTTTTTCAAAAATTATCGAGCTAGGCCGCTGGCTTTTGATAAGGAATTGCAGTTTGAGCCAAGCAATCAATTGTATATTTATTTGCTGCGAAAAAAATTCGGGTATTGCGGCTGTCCGTGAATAAAAATAAGAAGATGACAGTGCTGTTTTTTGTTCACGGATTACTGAACACCCGAATCTTTGCAAAGTAGAATGACGTTCTTTAATCATTTGACTCAAGCTGTAGTTCCCTATCAAGGCCAACTGCCTAGCTCGAAGCCCTTCAGGGGCTGAGATGCAAGGGTTTTGGCCGGTTAAGGTGGGTCAAGGGCGACCGGGAGCCCTGTGTGCGGGAGTCCAGAGGGTGCGCACAAGCGTACCTTCTGGGCCAGCGCGGCGAGCGCAACAAAGACTTTGATAAGTAATATGAGTTTCACTGTTCGTAAAATCTCTGATCATAGCGAAGCGACCCCACTTTGGTCCTGCGCGGCCGCGTCCGCCATAGTTTGCCGAGCCGGACTACGTCCGCCGTAGCCAGCAAAGTCGGAAGACCTGGATTGGCGTAGGAGGAAGGCCCGGATAAACGTAGGCTGGGAAGGCGCAAAAGAAATTATGAAAAATAATAAGAGTTTCGTTGGACGTAAAAATATTTACAAAACAAATCACAGCACAAAAAAAATCAAATCCCTTGACACCACCAAAAAAAATTATGTAATCATAAATGATGATAAAGTATTAATAACCCCTAATCCAAAAATAAGGAAGAGCAACATGTCTCCAAAAAATCTTCGTCTACTTTTATCCATCACTGCAATGCTCAGCACAGGCATCATCGAAAAACCACTGCAAGCATGCTGTCCCTCAACCTGTTCCACCTCATCGTGCCCCCCTGCATCATGTTCTTCTTCAGCAAACTGTTCTTCATCATGTTATCCACCATCGATATTTATCCCGCGTCAACTTTCGTACAATCCAATTTTTGAAAATGCGCTAGTGTTGGACAAAAATGGCAATTTAGAATGTTGGGATTGGATATTTTCAGGAAAACCAATTTACACACAAAATGTTGGCAAAAAGTTCACTCAGTACTTCAACATCAATAATTTGTGTTCTCTCAATGTGCAAGAAAACGGCACCGGCAATGTCGATTCGTTGTGGTTCCAAGATATTTCTACCGATCCAACAATGTACAGTTCAACATTAACATTTGCGCCAAAAAGGCAAACATATGGCGCGATGCTGTACTTTGCTTTAGAGCTTCCGCATGATTTTGAACTATCATTCAATACCGCGGTTGTCAAAGCAAAAAATAATATGAACATCTGCGAAAGATGCGTCGACAATTTGGGGACTGTGACCGGATATCTAACAATCACTCAAGCATTTGCAAATCCAACATTATTGGATGGCAGAATTGCTGGTTGCGTGTCACAAGTTGGTGCTGACGACTTGCAAATCAAATTAATTAGACATCTCAGCGAATGTGACGCCAACTTTTGGGATATTTACGCTCTTGTTGGTGTGCCAACAGGAAAAGGCTCAAATGCGATCAATCTTTTTGAACCCATCGTCGGTTCAAATCACGTACAATTTGGTTTAGGTACCGACGGCAAATGGGATCTAGCAGATTACGATTGCGGCACATTCTCATTACTTGGTGAACTCAAATGGCGTTATGGATTTTCTGCAAACGAATGCAGATCATTCGACTTGTGTCCAAATGGACAATGGTCACGTTACCTGTTGTTGGTCAGCCAATCGGCACTCTATACACCGTTCCAAGCGATCAATGTGCTAACATTCCAGACAAACGTCACCCCACGAAATTCGTTAGATTTGTACTTGGCTGCACATTGGGGTGCAAAAAATTGGAACTTTGAAGTTGGTTATGATTTCTGGTACCGCCAAGCAGAAAAAGTATGTCTGACTTCATGTGCTGGATTTGCAACGCCAGTTGGCATCGCTGATCTTCCTGGCATTGCAGCAAGAAGTCCTCAAACAGCAAGTACCGCAAATATTTCCCAAGGCGTGCTGCCAAATAGTAACACCATCGTGAGTGATGCAACGTTTATTCCACTCACCTTGAGCAATATCAACTTACTCTCTGGTGCACAACCGCAAGGCATATCAAACTCAGTATACGCTAGCATTGGACATTACACCGAGTGGAAAAACTGCGAAACACAAATTGGTGTCAACGTTGCGTATGAAGGTGGCGCTGGCGTCAACACACCTGACAACGTTACGGTGTGGTTAGATCTTGAACTGTTTGTGTAAATTGAATAAGTGAAAGAGGAAGATTCTTATGTATAAAAAAAATATATCAAACTTCTCCACAATAATTGTTCTGAATCTGCTGTGCAGTGTAACGCAATCGATGCAAGCGTCATGTCCTACAACTACACCATGGAGTTCACCTGCTGTTTTAAGTAATAATCCTGGCACCATAGAAAGCGGTATTTTTTCTGCTGCAACATCTGCCGGTTTTATGGCAGCATGGTCAGATAACGCAAGTAACGCTCATTATAGTTTTTCAAGTGATGGCATTCACTGGCAAAGTGATGTTATTAGCACTGCCACCTTTCTTGCTAATTCTTCTCCATATTCAGATGTTTTTGTGGCTGGTAACGATACCGGCTTTATGGTTGCGTGGGTTGATGATTCAGGTAATGGTTGGTCAAATTTCTCTACTGATAATGGAAATAGTTGGAGTCCCGCGATTCAAATAAATCCTAATACATTATCCTTGGATCCGAGTGCTGAAGTATTTATAGCTGGTGGATCATCAGGGTTCGTTGCCGGAATGCTCGTACGTGATCCTAGTTATTCTCCCGGTAATCCCAATTATATTTATGATAATCTATATGTAAGTTTTTCCACAGGGACTACAGTTTGGAGTGCTCCTGTTCAAGTTACTACTGGCGGCCCAATAAGAAACACAAATGTCAATTCGCCAACAGGAAGAGGATTTGTAGGTGCAGTTGTTTCTGGAAATAGTTGTATGTTTACCTGGCTTGGACACTTTCAAGAAACAACTTCAGCTTATTTTGAGTCAATTAATCCTTTTAATAGTCCTTTTTCGACAACTTCTACACCTTCTTCCATTTATTATGATGGTATTTTCGGTTCTATTCCTGCCGTAGCAGAATTTGATGGATATTTTATGACAAGTGCAAATGGTGGAGGAGTAGTATATTTTTCAATCACTAATACGCCAACTACTGCCCCTGCCAATTGGGCAATATTTGGATTCACTAACCCAGCAATAAACCCAACGACTAATGTTAGCGCCCCTGGCCCTTGGATGGCTGCCAATCAGGCTGGTTTTATGTCCACGTGGATTGGAGATACCTCTGGCAGCGGAAGCTATCCAGACACGCCTATGTGGATGCTCCTAAGTGACAATGGATTTACCTGGGGGCCTCAATGCTCTATTTTGAATACACCTATAACAATAGATGGTCCAGTCATATTAAGTGCAAATTCTCAAGGTTTTGTCGCTACATGGGAAGGGAGCGATTCAAATCCGTATGCAGCATTTTATTCAACGCCATTCACACCATCTACACCAACTGGATCAACTGCTTTTGCAGGCCGCCTCATACAAAAATATGGCAAAGCCTGAAGAAGCCAAAGGCGAAGACACGGCGCAGGTGGATTGTATAATTAATTTTCACTGCACAAAAAATAGTTGGCGTTGTGACACTATCGTCATGGCTCCAACTATTTTACTGAAAGCGAAAAAAAAATTTCTCCAAACATATTGCGTTTTAAGCAAAAACTCATGTATTATGAGTTAAAAGTGACACTTCATGTAACCTTTAGCTCATAGGTGAGTATATGAAAAAAACAAACTTGCTGGATATTTTACGATCAAAATCATCAGTTTTTACCTTCAAAGAAATATTATTGGCGAGCATTGAAGCCAATCCAGCCCTTCTAAGAAGACGCCTCAATTATTACGTCAAAACGGGAGAGCTGTACCATATTAGGCGGGGTTTGTATGCGAAAGATAAAGATTATGACAAACTAGAAGTTGCAACTAAGATATTTACTCCATCATATGTGAGTTTTGAAACAGTTCTTGTTCAAGCCGGCGTTGTATTTCAGCATTATTCTACGATCTTTGTATCAACGTATCAAACCAAAGAGATTGTTTGTGATGGCCAAGCTTATTCATTTAAAAAAATCAAAGATGCAATCCTAACAAATAATGCCGGCATTGAACAAGGTGAACATTATTCTATAGCAAGCAAAGAACGAGCTTTTTTAGATATATTGTATTTGAATAAAGGTTATCATTTTGACAATCTTTCACCTTTGGATTTCAATAAAATGTTTGCGTTATTGCCAATTTACAACAATCAACGAATGGTCAAAAAAGTAAAAGCTTATTTTAAAGCATTTCAAACCGACAGGAGAATGTGATGTTAGACACAACAATACACAAAAATATTCTCATCCGTGTACTAAAAGATATTTATACCGATGCAACGATTGGGCCCTTCTTGGGTTTTAAAGGCGGCACAGCAGCCTACTTATTTTATGGACTTAACCGTTTTTCTGTGGATTTAGATTTTGATTTGCTTGATCCAT
>Ga0206866_1002_pt1 | contig 81424 bp, 73 predicted proteins | sample Alteio_BWOrgCont_40_FD_152626 | JGI IMG/M metagenome (GOLD analysis project Ga0206866, IMG submission 152626) | Enriched cells from forest soil in Barre Woods Harvard Forest LTER site, Petersham, Massachusetts, United States -... | ecosystem: Environmental > Terrestrial > Soil > Temperate forest >... | reverse complement strand
GACGGTCACGCGGCCCCGGGCGATTTGCTCGGCCAGTTCATCGAGGGAAAAGCGGATTTGGGCGGCGGGATTGTGCGGGCCTTGGGAAATGAGATGATCGGGGACCCGTGGCAGGATGTCGCCGAGGCGCAGAACGATCTCGGTCTCCTCGCGGGCGCGCGGGGAGGTCTGCGGAACGCTGGCTGCGGTCATTGCAAGACCCAACCTAGCAAAAAGCGCGCGAAGAGCGAAGGTTTATGGAGTGCAAAATGACGCTTTTGCTCCCGCCCCGCCGTTCGCGCGGCAGGGCAGTATCAATGAAACGGTGACCGCATGAAATGAATCGCCCCTACAGAGGGTGTTACGAAATTGAATTTGCGTTACAGAGTAAAAGGCCAGAAGAACCGGTTTCGCGCCGAAAGGGCGGGTAGGGCGCTTGCGCTCTCTTCTGGACAGCTTTGCGTCTTTGCACCTTTGCGTGAGTCCCTCTTTCAGAACGGATTAGCTTCACGCAAAGACGCAAAGGCGCAAAGAAAATCAGAGCAGGCGACTCCCGAAAAACCGCGCGATTGAAGATCAGAACGCAACCCTACTGTTTTTTGGGAGCAATTAATTCCAATCCAAATACCTACTCCGAATTTCATAACACCCTCCTACAGGGCTGGCCGATTTGTGCGGAATTATCCTGGGGCGCTGCCCAGGCTGTTATGAGGACGGGCCTTTGGCCCTCCGGAAAGGCGGCTATATTTCCCCAGGTTGTTGTGAGGAGGGGCCTTTGGCCCTCCGGAAAAGCGGCTACATTTATACTTACTTAATGTGCCTTGGCGTGGACTTTGACCTGCTCTTGAATATTTGCTCCTCTGCCTGCTGGTTCGACGACGCAAAATCGAGGAAGCCTCGGCAGAGGGTTCATGTTCAAGTGCAAGAGTAAGTTCAAGTCCACGCTGGCGCGAGGACGGGAGCGCTGCTTGTTAGTGATCCTCGGAGGTTACTCTACAGACTTCCTCGAGCGTCGTTACGCCTTCGCGCGCTTTATCAATACCTACCGCGCGCAGGCTCTTCATTCCCTCTGCGATTGCCTGGGACTTGATGACGGCGGAGGAGGCGCGCTTGATGATGAGGCGGCGGATCGATTCGCTGACGGACAGCACTTCCAGGATGGCGGCGCGGCCCAGGTAACCGCGGCGTTTGCAGCGGTCGCACCCGGCGCCGTGATAGAATGTGGCGTCGGGGTCCTGGACTTCCAGCCGATCGAGCGTCTCCGGTTCGGGTTTGAATTCCTCACGGCAATTCGGGCAAATGCGGCGGACGAGACGCTGGGCGCAGGAGAGAATGACGGAAGTCGAGATGAGGAACGGCTCGATGCCCATGTCATCCAGACGGGTGATGGCGCCGGCGGCGTCGTTGGTGTGAAGCGTCGAGAGCACCTGGTGGCCGGTGAGCGCGGCCTTGACCGCGATGTCCGCGGTTTCGTTGTCACGAATTTCACCGATCATCACGATGTCCGGGTCCTGGCGGAGGATCGAGCGGAGGGCGCCGGCGAAGTCGAGGCCGATCTCGCTTTTGACGGCGACCTGGTTGATGCCGGCGAGCTGGTATTCGATGGGGTCCTCGACCGTGACGATGTTGTACTCGGGGTTGTTGAGTTCCTGGAGGACGGTGTAGAGCGTCGTCGTTTTGCCCGAGCCGGTGGGGCCGGTGACGAGGATCATGCCGTGCGGGGCGTCGATGGCCCTCTTGAAACTCTGGAGCGTCTTTTCATCCATGCCCAGGTTGTCGACCGATCCCGAGAGCGCACTCTTGTCGAGCAGACGGATGACGATCTTCTCCCCGTGCACCGTGGGGAGGACCGAAATACGGAGATCGACCTCCTTGCCCGAGACGCGGATGCGGAAGCGTCCATCCTGCGGCAGGCGGCGCTCGGCGATGTCGAGGCCGGCGAGAATCTTGATGCGCGAAGCGATCGGCAATTGGAGGGCCTTGGGCGGGGAGCTGGCCTCGACGAGGGCGCCGTCCACGCGGTAACGAAGCTTGAGCGTCTTCTCGAACGGCTCGATGTGAATGTCCGAAGCCTTTTCCTTGAGCGCCTGGACGAGAATGAGGTTGACGATCTTGATGACCGGCGCGTCCTCGCTTTCGTGGGCGAGGCGGTCGAGATCGATCTCCTCCCGCTTCTGGGCGACGACTTCAGCCTCGCCCGCGTCCTTGACCACCTCCTGGATCATCTGCTCCATCTGATGGCTGGCGCTATTGACGCCGCTGAGTGCCTCCATCACCGCCCGCTCGGTGGTGATCATGGGGACGATCTCCATCTTCGTGCGCTGGCGCAGGTCATCGAGCGCCAGCACGTTGAGCGGATCGGCCATGGCGACGAAGAGCTTATTGGCCAGGCGGCAGATGGGGGCGAGCTTGTAGGCGCGGGCCATGTCCTTCGGCACGAGGTCGAGCACCTCCTCCGGCACGCGGACGCGCGAGAGATTGATCGGCGGCGTATCGAGGCAGCGGCCCATCGAGATCACCATGTCCTGCTCCGTCACATAATTGCGGTCGGTCAGGATCTTGAGCAGGCGTCCGCCCTGCTTCTTCTGGATTTCCGTCGCCTCATCGAGCTGGCCCGTAAGGAGCAGACCATCCTCGATCAGGACATCCGCGATGCGTTCACCGAAAGACTTGATGCTCATGGAATGGGAAAGGAGTTATTCGCGGGCGTCGAGGCGGTAGGCGTCGCGGAGGACCTTGGCGATGGCGCCCGGGGCGGCGACGTGCCATTGGATGTTGTAATCGAGCAATTGCTGGACGGCCTCCTTGCCCTGCGCATCGAAAGGATTGGCCGTAGCGACCATGATGGTGCGGCTGATGAGATCGAACGGGACGATCAGCCGGGCGAGGGTGATGGTCTCCGGCAGCATCTTCACCACCTGGCGGTCCACCTCGTAGCAATCGAGCGGGATGAAAGCGAACTTCGACCGGTCGAGAATGCCGCAGAGCAGGCTGTCGAGGCTGGTCATGCCGCTTTTAGCGACATCGTCGATGAGGGAGGAGGCGAGGGCCTGCGGGCCGCCGCTTTTGTTGAGCTTGGTCACGCGGTCGAGCGAGGCCTTGACGACATCCTCCGGCGCGAGCCGATGCTGGATGAGGAATTTCGCGAGCGCATCGTTGCCGTCGTTGTCGAGCTTGAGCTCGACCGGCCCCGAGCCCTCGGGCTTGATCGTGGCGCTGGTGGTGATGAGGGTCGGGTCTTCGGAAATGATCGACCCGAAATCCATCGCGATTTCCGATTCCTGGCGCGCCGGTTTTTCGGGCGCCTTGCCGCTCGCCGGGTGCAGCTTTGCCTCGACCTCGCTGAGGATCGAGGAGATCTCGGGGTTGTTCGGGTCTTTCTGGAGGATGCCTTCGTACTCGAGGAGCGCGGAGGAAAACTGGCCGAGCGCGTAATAAGTGTCCGCCAGCTTGCGGGTTACGGCCAGAGCGTCGTTCTGGCGGTTGAGCTTCCAGTAGGCTTCCTTGAGAATCTCCATCGACTGACAGTCCTGCGAATTCGATTGCAGGATGACCTCGAACATTTCGATGGTCTGCAGGATCTGGTCGAGTTCCTCGTTGGTAACGCTCTGCGCAGTGGTCATGGGCTAATCCACCCGTCAACTAGCTAGAAACGTGCCCCTAACAGGGGGCCGTTCAAAATTGAGACTGCGACTTTTTGTGCCAAAATCCGAGAAATTGGATTGACATTCCAATTCAGATTGAATCCGGGGGTGGGCGGCCCGAAAATCGACGCAGGTGATCCTATATGAAAAAGCTCATAACTCTTGGCGGTTCATGGGGTTTCCTGTTTCAAATCCCACGGGCGCGACCGTGAGGCGCTAAAACATCCCGCCTGGCGGCAAACGGGCGGGGAATAACTCTATGTATGCCAATCCAAGCATAAGCATGCGAGGAGGCAAGGCTGACACTTTCGCGCACCTGAAGTGCGCCCACAAACCAATCCAATAATCCCAAACCTATATGAACGAACATCAAACTGAGTTGGCGGTGGCCTGGGTGATCATCATCCTGGTCCTGCCGCTGGCAATCTGGCTGGCCGCCTGGCTGCTGGGGATGCGTTACATCCCGCAGAGCTCGGTCGGCATCATTGAAAAATTCTGGTCCCCGCGGGGCTCCCTGCGAGAGGGCCGCATCGTGGCCTCCAGTGGCGAGGCGGGTTTCCAGACCCGGCTCATGCGCGGCGGCATGCACTGGTGGTTCTTCCCGTGGCAATACCGTGTACACCGGCAGCCGCTGGTGACCGTGTCCGAGGGGAAGATCGGGTATGTCTATGCGCGCGACGGCGAGCCGTTGCAGCCCGAGCAAACGCTCGGTCGCGTGGTCGAGTGCAATCACTACCAGGACGCGCAAACGTTCCTGGCCAACGGCGGGCAGCGCGGCCGGCAGCGGCTGGTGCTGCGGGAAGGCGTGTATGCGATCAACGTCGCGCTGTTCGTGGTGATCACCGAGGACAACGTCTTCTCCGGTCCCGTGCGGGAGCGCGAGCAGACAAAATACGGCGACTGGCAAAAGCAACTGGCAAGCGAGCGGGCGTTCGATCCCGTGGTGATCGGCTTCGGCAGCCATGTGGACCCGCGGGAGTTCATCGACTCCGCGCGCGGCGACACCGGCGCCGGCGGCCAGGATGACATGCAACTGCTGCCGAGCGACAACATCGGCATCGTGACCGTGCAGGATGGGCCGACCATCGGCGCGGGCGAGATCATCGCGCCGGAACTGCCGAAGCGCGAGGGCGTGGACCATAATTACTTCCAGGACCCGGAGGCGTTCCTGACGCTGGGCGGCAAGCGCGGCAAGCAATTGCAGGTGCTGACCGACGGCACGTTCTTCATCAACCGCTGGTTTGCCACGGTCGAGATGAAGCTGAAGACGGTGATCCCGATCGGCTACGTCGGCGTCGTGGTCTCGTATTACGGCGGCGTGGGCGAGGATGTCACCGGGGCCGGGTTCCGATATGGCGAGCAGGTCGAGCCCGGGCATCGCGGCGTCTGGAAGCAGGCGCTGCCGCCGGGCAAGTACGCGCTCAATCCGTATGCGCTGAAGGTGGAAATGGCGCCGACGGTGAACTTCGTGCTGCGCTGGATCACCGGGCAGACGGAGGCGCACCGTTACGACGAGGACCTGATGAGCATCGAATTGGTGACGGCGGACGGCTATGAGCCGATGCTGCCGCTGTCGCTGATCCTGCACATCGATTACCAGAAGGCGCCGCGCGTGGTGCAGCGGTTCGGCGACGTGAAGCGGCTCATTTCGCAGACGCTCGATCCGATCCTGACCGCCTACTTCCGCGACGTGGCGCAGAGCAGCCACATGCTGGACCTGCTCATGAAGCGCGAAGAAATCCAGGCGAAGGCGACGGCGGAACTGGGCCGGCGCTTCCTGGGCTATGACATTGAATGCGTGGCCGTGCTGATCGGGCGGCCCGAGGCGAAGATCGACAAGGCGCGGCCCGATTACAACCCGATCGACAAGCTGTTCGACCAGCTACGGATGCGGCGCCTGGCCGAGGAGCAGAAGGAGACCTTCTCCAAACAGGAGGAGGCGGCGGTAAGGCAGAAGGAACTCAACCACGCATACGCCGCGGCGGAGAAGCAAAAGGAACTGACCGAGACGCGCATTGGCGTCGAGCTGGCCGCCAATCGCGGCGAGGCGCAATTGGCCGAGGCGCAAGGCCTGGCCAAGCGCGACGTGGCGCGGGCCGAGGGTGAATCGCGCTCGAAGGAGCTGCTCGGCAAGGGCGAGGCGGCGCGCATCGCGCAGATCGGCTTGTCCGAGGCGGCGGTGCAGTTGCAAAAGATTCGCGCGTACGGCGACCCGAGGCTGTTCGCGCTGAACCTGGTGTCCGAGCACTTCGCCAACAGCACGCAGCCGCTGGTGCCCGAGCGCCTGCTGGTGATGGGCGCCGACGGCCACAACGGCAATGGCAACGGCAAAGGCGACAGCGTCGCGCCGGTGGGCGGCGCGCAGGGTTTCAGCATGATCGGCCAGTTGCTGGCGCTGCTGCTGAGCGAGCGGTCAGGCGTGAACATCGCGGGGAACCAGGGCGGGGTCGAGGACCTCGAGAAATTCACGCGGCAGGTGGTGGAGCAGAAGGAGGCCGCGGCGGCGAAGAGCTGATTGAGCGGGAGACCGCTCGGAGGGAATGCGAATCCCCGTCCGGCTTCAAGGCCGGGCGGGGATTGTTTTTTGGCGGGGGATCACTGCGAGTACTTAATGTCCTTAACAATTCCCCTAAGCTCATCGATTACGGCTTGGGGGCCGCTGCCGGGGTCGTAACCTACAATCCGGCCAAGCTGTTTCCCGTCCGAATCAACGACCACAAGGGTTGGAAATCCGTTGGGTTGAAACTCCTTCTCCAATTCAGCGTTTTGCCGCTTCAAGTCATCCGGCAATTGAGTCTTGCGGGGAAAATCTATCGTGACCAGAACGAAGGTTTGAACCGCGTAACGCTGAAATTCAGGCTGCGTAAGGACCTCCTCCTCCAACGATTTGCAGAACTGGCACCAATCTGAACCGGTAAAATCCAAAAGCGCCAATTTATGTTGCGCCCTGGCTTGAACCAATGCGGCCTTATAGTCGGTGGTCCAGTCCGAAGCGTAAATCGACGAGGCGGCTATCGGCAGTAATGCCAGAGAACGGAGAAGAAGCTTCATGAAAGGCAAAGGCAACCCGGGGATTTAAGGCGACACCACGACCACCACGCGAAATCCGTAGCTGTCGACCCGGTAATCGGGCGCATTAAAGTTGCGACACGACGAGAGGGCGCCGTCGGGATCGGCGATTTCCCACGATCCGCCGCGCATCACCTTATACTTGCTTCCTCCTCCGTCGTCCAAAGCCAGGGCATTCTTCCGCTGTTCATCGCCGGCCATCGACGCCCGGTACCAATCCTCGCACCATTGCCATACATTGCCGCCCATATCGTATAACCCATAAGCGTTGGGTCGAAAGCTTCCCACCGGACTTGTCCGGGGATAGCCGTCATTGATGGCAAGATGATAGGGAATACGAGACCAACTTTCTCCCGGCGGGCTGGAGGCAAGCGCTTCATCGGCATAGTTTCCAGCGCCCGGCGGCGGAGGATATGTATCACCCCACGGGTATTTTCCATCACCCGCCGCTTTGCTCCACTCCGCATCCGTCGGCAGCCTGTAGGCCTGGTTTGGCCCCAATATCCCCTCTTTTCTTTCCTTGTCGGTCAGCCAGCGGCAGAAGGCCTCGGCCTCGTCCCAAGTCACACCCACCACGGGGCAGATGGGTTCTTGCTCGAATCCAGGATGTTTCCAATTGGCGGCATAGTCGAATACCCCCATCAAGAAACAACGTCCACTTGCGTCGGTCTTGAGATCCGTCACCCACATTCCGCCGGTCTGCTGGTAACCCGTGGCCTGCGCATAAGCCTGAAAATCCTGCACGCGCACATCCCAGACGCCGAACAAGACGCCATCGGTTCCCGCCGGAACGAACTTCATACCAAGGCTATTTTGCCATTCCCGCCCCGCGACAGGTTTGGCCGCGGGCGGCGGACTTGAGGGAGCGGAATCGCGTGGGCGCAACAAGGTGGTCGCGGTTGCCGCGGCTATGCCTGCGGCGAGCAACACCACGGCGCCGGTGACAACGATCGATTTTACTTTTGCCGATGCCATCAGTTTCAATGCTCCTTTCACAAGGGTTAAGGTTGAACCGCTAGCGGCCGCGCCCTTGGACATGGCGACCGCAATTACGGTTTTTGTCAGCGTCGCCGGTCCCGGCTGAACGGAGTTTGCGGAGACCGCCGTCGCCAGAGCCTCGGCTGAGAGAACGATTCCGCGTTTCGCAAAGAACCCCCGCAGCTTTTTCACGGCGCGATTCATGCGCTTGTGCGCCGCCCATTCCCGGATGCCAAGAATGGCGGCCGTCTCCGCGCCGCTTTTGTTTTCAAAGAAACGCAACGCCAGCAAGGTGCGCTCTTTTTCATTGAGCCGCGCCATGGCGTCTTCCAAGAGCGGCGCGAGTTGTTTCCAAACGCCGCCGGCGTTCGCATCGTTCAAGGTGGATTTCATATAGGCCTCCTGTTCCCGGGCTTGTTGCCTGGCCTTGGTTCGCAATTGTTTCATGGCGGTGAACCGCGTGGTCTCGTAAAGCCAGCCGGTGAGGATGGTTCCCCCGCGCAGGCTCGCGGCCTTCTGGACGAGGATGATAAAGACCGCCTGGGTCACGTCCTGCGCATCCTCGGAATTGCCGGTGAGTCGGAGCGCAACGGAATAGACGAGATTGCCGTGTCGGCGGAATAATTCCGCGAAAGCCGATCCCGAATTTCGTTCGGCGTATTCGCGCACCAGGGCCAGGTCGCTCGCGTCTTGCATTTATTGATTATTCCCGGCGGCGATGAGAATTGGACAATTATTGTTCATGCACGATGCGCTTCAGGGGGATGATTTAACGGGACGTAGGCGCAGACCATGACGCGAAAAACCGCGCGGGCTGGCGGCCAGCCGCTACAGCGCACGCGGGTATGCATCGCGGGATTTGGAATGCGACTGGTTGAAGTTCAAGGCGACTTGTGACACAATGTGCACATGATTCGGGTGACGATTCGCGATTTGCACATGAAAACGGGGGATTGGGTGCGAATGGCGGCCCGCTCCCCGGGAATCATCGTCATGGACCGCAGGCGGCCGGTTGCGAAGATGGTCCCGTTCAAGTCCGGAGACGAAGGCGGGACGTTTGCGGAACGGAGGCTGGTTGCGGGATTTGCGAGGCTGCCGAAATCGGAGCATGACTCGACCCGCGGCATTGCGGAGGACCGGGAGAGGGCGTGATCTATTTCGACACCGCTTACATCGCAAAGTGCTACCTCAATGAGCACGGGAGCGACGAAGTGAGAAGGCTCGCGGTCAGGGAGGGGCGCATCGCGTGTTGCGAGTTCGGGCGGCTGGAATTGGCGGCGAGCATTCACCGGAACCTCCGCGACTGCGTCATCACGCGCGCCCAATATCGGGTTATCCTGAAACAGTTCGACTCCGACGAGGCGAACCAGATTTGGACCTGGCTCCCGGTGGCAACTGAATTGCTCGCTCGCGCTGCGACGGCGTTCCGAAGGCTGAAGCCCGATGTTTACCTTCGCTCGGCGGATGCGCTGCACCTGGCCTGTGCGGCGGAGCACGGATTCCGGGAAATCTGGAGCGACGACCGGCGTCTGCTCGATGGGGCGCGGCGATTCAAGATCAAGGGCAGGAACGTGATTGGGCCGATTCGTTGAGCGGCCGCCCCCTACTCAACCGCCTTCTTCACCTCAGCCATCACATACTCGCGATTCAGTTTTGCGATGAATAGCGCCGGGATTTCGGCGGGGCAGACGGCTTCGCATTCATAGTGGTTGCGGCAGTTGCCGAAGCCTTCCTCATCGTGCTTCGCCAGCATGGCTATGACGCGCTTCGTGCGCTCGGGCTGGCCTTGGGGGAGGAGGGCGAAGTGCGAGACGCGCGCGGCCAGGAAGAGCATGGCGCTCGCGTTCGGGCAGGCGGCGACGCATGCGCCGCATTGGATGCATGCGGCGGCGTCCATGGCGCGGTCGGCGGCGGGCTTGGAAATCGGGATGTTGTTGGCGTCCTGGGCGCCGCCAGTGCGGACCGAGACGAAACCGCCGGTCTGCTGGATGCGGTCGAGCGCGGAGCGGTTTACGATGAGATCGCGCAGCACCGGGAAGGCTTTCGCGCGGAAGGGCTCGATGACGATGGTCTGGCCGTCGGGGAAATGGCGCATGTAAAGCTGGCAGGTCGTCGTCGCGCGATTCGGGCCGTGCGGCGTCCCGTCGATGACGAGCGAGCACATGCCGCAAATGCCTTCACGGCAATCGTGGTCGAAGGCGATCGGCTCCTCGTTGCGGGCGATGAGCGAGTCATTGACAATGTCCAGCATCTCGAGGAATGAGGCGTCGGCGGGAATGTCGCGCGCGTCGTACTCGGCGAAGCGGCCGGGCGTGCGGCCATCTTTCTGGCGCCAGACGCGCAGCTTGTAATTCCGTTTGGCGGGTCCTGGCGCGGTCATTTGTAACTCCGGGTTGCAAGGTGCACGTTTTCGAAGACGAGCGGCTCCTTGTGCAATTGAGGCGGGCTGTTCTCGCCGACGTACTCCCAGGCGGAGACGTAGGCGAATTCCTCGTCGTTGCGCTTCGCCTCGCCGTCGGGCGTTTGGAATTCCTCGCGGAAATGCCCGCCGCACGATTCGCGCCGGTTGAGCGCGTCATAGCACAAGAGCTCGGCGAATTCCAAAAAGTCGGCCACGCGCCCGGCCTTTTCGAGCGATTGGTTCAGCTCCTCCGAATCGCCGAGGACGTTCACGTTTTCCCAGAATTCCTCGCGCAATTGCGGGATGCGCTTGAGGGCCTCGCGCAGGTCCGCCTCGTTGCGCGACATGCCGCACTTGTCCCACATCAGCAGGCCGAGCTCGCGGTGGAAATGATCGACCGATTTCTTTCCGTGAACGCCGAGCATCCGGCGGGTGCGGTTCTGCACGTCCTCCTCGGCTTTCTTGAATTCGGTCGAATCGGCGCTCGGCTTTTCGCCCGTGTGGGCGGCGAGATAATTACCGATGGTCGCCGGGAGCACGAAGTAGCCGTCGGCGAGGCCCTGCATGAGGGCGCTGGCGCCGAGGCGATTCGCGCCGTGATCGGAGAAATTCGCCTCTCCGAGGACGTGGAGGCCGGGGAGGTTGCTCATCAAATTGTAGTCCACCCACAGGCCGCCCATCGTGTAATGGACGGCGGGGAAGATGCGCATCGGGATTTTGTAGGCGTCCTCGTTCGTGATCTTGTGATACATGTCGAAGAGGTTGCCGTAGCGCTCGCGGATCGTATTCACGCCGAGGCGCGCGATGGCGTCGGCAAAATCGAGGTAGACGCCCAGGCAGGTCCCGCCCACGCCGCGGCCCTCGTCGCAGACGACCTTCGCCGCGCGCGAGGCGATGTCGCGCGGGGCGAGATTGCCGAAGCTGGGATATTTCCGTTCGAGATAATAGTCGCGCTCCTCCTCGGGGATTTCATTGGGCGGGCGTGTGTCGCGGACTTTCTTCGGCGCCCAGACGCGTCCGTCGTTGCGGAGGGATTCCGACATGAGCGTGAGCTTCGACTGATAATCCCCCGTCACCGGGATGCAGGTCGGGTGGATTTGGGTGAAGCAGGGATTCGCGAAGAACGCGCCTTTCTTATAGGCGCGGTAGGAGGCGGTGACGTTGCAGCCCTTGGCGTTGGTCGAGAGGTAAAAGACGTTGCCGTAGCCGCCCGTGGCCAGGATCACGGCGTCGCCGGCGTGCGAGGAGATTTCTCCGGTCACCATGTCGCGCACCACGATCCCCTTCGCATGCCCCTTGACGATCACGAGGTCCAGCATCTCCGTGCGCGGAAACATCTTCACCGTCCCCTCGGCGATCTGCCGGCAGAGGGCGCCGTAAGCGCCGAGCAGGAGCTGCTGGCCGGTCTGGCCGCGCGCGTAGAAGGTGCGCGACACCTGCGCGCCGCCGAAGGAGCGATTGGCGAGCAGCCCGCCGTACTCGCGGGCGAAGGGCACGCCCTGCGCGACGCATTGATCGATGATCGCGTTGCTGACCTGGGCGAGCCGATAGACGTTTGCCTCGCGCGAGCGGAAGTCGCCGCCTTTGATCGTATCGTAGAAGAGGCGGAAGACGCTGTCGCTGTCGTTCGGGTAATTCTTCGCGGCATTGATGCCGCCCTGGGCGGCGATGGAATGGGCGCGCCGGGGCGAATCCTGGTAGCAGAAGCACTTCACGCGATAGCCCATCTCCGCGAGCGACGCGGCGGCGGAGGCGCCGGCGAGGCCGGAGCCGACGACGATCACCTCGTATTTTCGGCGATTGGCCGGGTTGATGAGCCTCGACTCGAATTTGTGCTGGTCCCACTTCTTATCGAGCGGGCCGGCGGGGATGTGGGCGTCGAGGCCGTCGGTCATAAATGGAGGAGGCCGATCATCACGGCGATGGGAATCGAGATGTAACCGAGGCAGACGACCACGGCCAGGGCGCGCCCGCCATTGATGAGCCAGGGCTCGATCCTGCGGGAATTGAGCCCGAGCGTCTGGACGAAGCTGCCGAACCCGTGGCTGAGGTGCATGCAGAGCAGGATCATGCCGAGGATGTAGAAGCAGCTCGCCAGGGGCCGGTGGAAGCCGGTCACGACCATCGCGTAAACGTTGTGGCGCTCGGCGCCGTTTGGCAGCGTTTGGGTCAGGTGGGCGAACTGCGGGCTGACGGTGAAGGTGGTGAAATCGAGGATATGAAATATCACGAAGCAGAGGACGATCAGGCCGCTCATCACCATCGAGCGCCCGGCCCAGTCCGCCTTGCGATAACGCGGGGCCTCGTAGCGCTGCGGGCGGGCGCGGCGGTTCTCGATGGCGAGCTGGATGGTGACCACGATGTGGATCACGAAGCAGGCGATCAGGAACGCGCGGATCGCCCAGAGGAGCGGCCCAAGGCTGTGGAGGAAGGCGCCGTAGGCATTGATGCGCGCTCCCTTGTCCGGCAGGAAGATTTGCAGATTGCCGGCGAGATGTCCCAGCACGTAAGCGACCAGGACCAGCCCGGTAAGGGCGACGATCCATTTTTTACCAATGGAAGACCGGCAGCAGGCGCTAATGTTGCTCATCGGTGCGCGGCGTTCTGGATGGGGAAGCAGGCGGGCGCGGGATGGTGGACCATGTTTTTGGTGGGAGGAGGCGCCGCGCCGACGGCGGGCGTCTCGGGATATTTCCTACAACGTCCTTGGCGTTGGCTCAAGAGGGGATTCGGCGGGAAAATGCGTTGGAATAAAAAGGCTCGACAATCGTTCGCAAAAAAGCGAACAGAAAGAGGGTATGTGAAAAGGAAAAAATCCACAACGAACGCGCTAGAGATCATCGACGCGGAATTCTTTTCCGGGAAGCCTGACCGGCTCGGCGAGTTGGAACAGGCGCGCGCTGATGACGCGGTTGCGAGGAAAATCCTCGACCTGCGCACGCGGGCGGGACTCTCGCAACGGGGGCTGGCGCGATTGGTTGGGACAACCGCGTCGGTCATTTGCCGGCTCGAGGACGCCGACTACGAGGGGCACTCGCTGGCGATGCTCAATCGCATTGCGGCGGCGCTGAATCGCCGGGTCGAAATCCGGTTCGTGCCGCTGCGAGGAGGAAAGCGCGCCGGCGCCGGGCTGGCGCCCAGCCGGGCGTGAGCGTCCGCGATTGGCGTTGATTCGGCAGGGGCGCGCCGCTAGTTTCAGCCGTTTTGAGCCCGGAAACGGGCTCATTGAGATCACCACATTATGAGAACCGCCACCATCCTGCCGTTCCTCGTCGTGCTTGGCCTTGGCGCTCTATCGGCGCGGGGCCAGGATCAAATCAAAGTGGGCGAATTCGCCTCGATGACGGGCGGGAACGCCAGTTTCGGCCAATCCTCGCACAAGGGCACGGCGCTTGCGGTCGATGAACTCAACGCCGCCGGGGGAGTGCTGGGCAAGCAGATCGACCTCACCACCGAGGACGACCGGTCGACGGCCGGCGAGCCCTCGACTATCGTCCACAAGCTGATCTCCGAGGATGGCGTCATCGCCGTCCTGGGCGAGGTCGCCTCCTCGAAATCGCTCGAGGCGGCGCCGATCTGCCAGGAGAACCACATCCCGATGATCTCCCCCGCCTCGACCAACGCGAAGGTGACGCAGGTGGGCGATTACATCTTTCGCGTCTGTTTCATCGATCCGTTCCAGGGGAAGGTGATGGCGAAGTTCGCGCTCTCGAAAGGCTGGACCAAGGTGGCGCTGCTGACCGACGTGAAAGAGGATTACAGCGTCGGGCTGGCCCAGGCGTTCCAGGAGAGCTTCACGGCGGGGGGCGGGACGATTGTGAAGGTGCAGGAGTACAGCACGGGGGATAAGGATTTCCGCGCGCAGCTCACGTCGATCAAGGCGGCGCATCCGGACGCGATATTCGTGCCGGGCTATTACGCGGAGGTGGCGCTGATCGCGCGGCAGGCGAGGCAGTTTGGGATCAAGGCGCCGTTCCTGGGCGGCGACGGGTGGGTGGGCGAATCGCTGCTGAAGGTGGCCGGTCACGCGCTCGACGGCAGCTTTTTCTCGAATCATTACTCGCAGGACGATCCCTCGCCGGTGATCCAGCAATTCGTAAAGACCTACCAGGACAAGTATGGCGAGAAGCCGGACGCAATGGCGGCGCTGGGATATGACTCCGCGGAAATCCTGGCCGACGCCATCAAGCGCGCGGGGACGACCAGCGAGCCGCAACTGCGAGACGCGATCGCGGCGACCAAGGATTTCAAGGGCGTCACCGGCGACATCACGCTGGACGCGGACCGGAACGCCGAGAAGGCGGCTGTGATCCTGACGATTGCCAATGGCGGCTTCCAATTCGTCCAACGCGCCTCGCCGTAATCGGGGCCCCGGGCCGGCGGCCCGGGCGGGGGGAATTGTCGCAATCTGCGGCGCATCGGCCGCTGTCTCCGTCCATCCGCCGAGATCATGATCGAGTTCGTCCAGCAGCTCATCAACGGTCTCTCGCTGGGGGCGGTGTACGCGCTGATCGCGCTGGGGTACACGATGGTGTACGGCGTGCTGCGGTTCATCAATTTCGCGCACGGGGACGTGTTCATGATTGGGGCGTTCGCGGGGCTGTACCTTGCGCCGTATGTGATGTGGCTCTGGCATTTCAGCCCGCTGCTGACGGTGGTGTACATGCTGCTGCTGCTGGTGATCGCCTACGCGCTGCTCAGGCATCCCTGGATCGCGCTGCTGCTGGCGGTGGGATTATATAGAGGGCTGGTGGCGCTCGCGCCGCCGATTGCGAAGCTGCAGGATAATTTCCCCGCGCCGTCGTGGCTCGGAATGTTCGTGGTGCTGGCGACGGCGATGGTCGTGTGCGCGATTCTCGGCGTGCTGATCGAGAAGCTGGCGTATCGCCCGCTGCGCAATCGCCCGCGGCTGACGGTGCTCATCACGGCGATAGGCGTTTCTCTATTCCTGGAGAACTTCGGCCAGTACGCGTTTGGCGTGGATCCGCAGTCTTTTCCGGACCTGATCGGCGACCAGGCGATCAATCTGCCGGCGTGGTGCGGGCCGTTCACGGACCTGACGATCATGGAGAGCCAGGTGCTGGTGTTCGCGGTGACGATTTTTTTGCTGATCGCGCTTCGATTCATCGTCACGAAGACGAGGCTCGGAACGGCGATGCGCGCGCTCTCGGCCAATCCGGTGGCCACTTCGCTGATGGGCGTGAACAATGACACGATCATCTCGTTTACGTTCGGCCTCGGCTCGGCGCTGGCGGGCGCGGCGGGGATTCTGATCTCGATCCAGCAGCCGTCGGTCGATCCGTTGATGGGCCTTCAACCTGGCATCAAGGCGTTCGTCGCGGCGGTGCTGGGCGGGATCGGGAACATACCCGGCGCGGCGCTCGGCGGGCTGCTCCTCGGGATCATCGAGACGCTGGTGGTGGGTTACAGCGATGAGCTTCATATCTCGCCCGGTTATCGCGACGCGATCGCCTTTCTGCTGCTGATCCTGATCCTGCTCTTCAAGCCGACCGGACTGCTGGGGCGGGTGGAAAGGGAGAAGGTGTAAGTCATGTTCGAGCGGCACAAAATCACCCTGCTCGCCTCGCTCGCGATCATTTACTTTATTTCCGCGCGCTTCTCTTCCTCGATCTCGCCTTATATCTACCAGATCATTCTGTATATCGGCATTAACATCACGCTGGCAGTCGGGCTGAACCTGGTGAACGGCTACACCGGCCAGTTCTCGCTCGGGCACGCGGGATTCATGTCGGTCGGCGCTTACGCGGCGGCGACCTTCACCAATAACGCGGGCGACGCGACGCTGGCGCTGCTGAAGCCGCTCGGGCCGATGGTCTCGACGAGCATCGTATTCGGCGCGGCGCTGCTCATCGGCGGGCTTGCGGCGGGCGCGACGGGATTGCTCGTCGGCATTCCGTCGCTGCGGCTGAAGGGGGATTACCTCGCCATTGTTACGCTTGGTTTTGGCGAGATCATCAAGGTGGTGATTGAGAACGTCGATGCGCTCGGCGGGGCGCGCGGGCTGACGGTGAGTCATCCTTACACCAATTTATTCTGGGTGTACGCCACGGCGGCGGTGACGATCTATGTGGTGCTGAACCTGGTCAATTCCACTTACGGGCGCGGCTTTCTCATGGTGCGCGACGATGAAATCGCCGCCGAGGCGATGGGCATTAACACCACCAAGTACAAGGTGCTGGCGTTTACTCTCGCCGCTTTCTTCGCCGGAATGGCCGGCGGACTCTATGCGCACCTGACGCAATTCATCTATCCGGACGGGTTCAACTTTCAGAAATCGGTGGATATCGTCACGATGGTGATCCTGGGGGGAATGGGCAACACGTGGGGCGTGGTTTTCTCCGCCAGCCTGCTCACCATTCTGCCCGAGGGGCTGCGCGCGCTTGCGGACTGGCCCTCGCTGCCGAAGTGGATGGGCGGGCTGCTTGGGAACCGCATGATTCCCTACTCGCTGATGCTCATCGTGCTGATGCTGACGAGGCCGCAGGGGCTCTTTGGCGGGATGACGCTGAAACGGAAGAAGGCATGAGCGAGCCCCCGCCGCTGCTCGACCTGCGGAATGTCACCGTCCGATTCGGCGGCCTGAAGGCGGTGTCCGATTTCAACTTTGCGATCCGGCATCGCGAATTGGTCGGGCTGATCGGCCCGAACGGCGCCGGCAAGACGACGGTGTTCAACGTAATCACCGGCGTCTATCGTCCGTCGAGCGGCGCGATTCTCTTCGAGGGAAAATCGGTGGGCGGAAAAAAGCCGTATCTCATCACGAAACGCGGCATCGCGCGGACGTTCCAGAACATCCGGCTCTTCTGCTCGATGTCGGTTTTCGACAACGTCCGCTCGGCGTTCAACATGCAGCTTCGGCACGGCGTTTCGCACGCGCTCTGGCGGGGCGGGGGACTCGCCGCCGAGGAGGCGCGCATCGAGCGGGACGTGGGCGAGCTGCTCGACATATTCCGGCTCGGAAAATTCCGCGACGCCATGTGCAACAGCCTCTCTTACGGGGATCAGCGTCGGCTGGAGATCGTGCGCGCCCTCGCCACGCGACCGAAGCTGATCCTGCTCGACGAGCCGGCCGCGGGGATGAACCCGACGGAGAAGACCGAGTTGATGGAATTGATTCGATTCGTGCAGGAGAAGTATGAGATAGCCGTGTTATTGGTCGAGCACGACATGCGGGTGGTGATGGGAATATGTCAAAGGATTGCGGTCTTGGATTACGGGATTAAGATAGCTGAAGGGCCGGCGGATGAGATCAAGCATAACGAGTCGGTGATTCGGGCGTACTTGGGAGTGGAGGCGTCGGCTTCTTCTTGAACCCCCCAATGTGAGAGAACATTCAAGCCACCTTTTCCCGACGCCGAAGCGACGCGCATACTTGCTCTTGAACTTGAACTTGAACTTGAACTTGAACAAAAACCGCCTCCCATGAAACCCTCGCCGCTCAAAAGGTACTTCGACCACGAAAAACCAATCGTCTATTCGAAAGCCATTGAATATGTCGCCTTGGCGACCGATTTGCTTCAGGATGTTCCGAAGTCTATCGCCGTCTGGGATCAGATTGATCGCGCCTCGACTTCAATCCCGCTAAATATCGCCGAAGGGACCGGAAAGTTCACCATCGCGGACAAATGTCGATTCTATGACAACGCGCGAGGCTCGGCCCTTGAGTGCGCGGCCTGCATGGACGTTCTTGTTTCGAAGAAGCTACTAAGCCCGGAGCGAGTTCTGTCGGGAAAGGAGTTGTTGAGTGAGATCGTCGCCATGTTGCTTGGCCTCATTAAATCCACCTCGCCGAGCCGCGTTTATGAGGAGCCGCCGGAATATGGATCCGCGGGATGACCGGAGAGTTCAAGTTCAAGTGCAAGAGCAAGTTCAAGTAGAGATGTGACCGCCATGCTCGAAACCAAAAACCTCAAAGTTGCATACGGATCGATCATCGCCGTCCGCGATCTCTCCATTTCCGTGCCAAAAGGCGGGATCGTCACGCTCATCGGCGCGAATGGCGCGGGGAAATCCACTACGCTTCGCGCGATTTCCGGCATCCTCCCTATCTCATCGGGGTCGATTCATTTCGACGGCGAGGACATCACGCACCTCCCGCCGCACAAGATCGTTGGGCGCGGCCTGTGCCATGTTCCCGAGGGACGCATGATCTTTCCGAATCTCACCGTTCGCGAAAACCTCGACATGGGCGCGTATCGCCGGCGCGACCGCAAGGGGATTGCGAAGGATTTCGAATACGTTTTCGCGATGTTTCCGCGGCTGAAGGAGCGTGCGCGGCAGATCGCCGGCACGCTCTCCGGCGGGGAGCAGCAGATGCTGGCGATCGGGCGCGCGCTGATGGGGAAGCCAAAATGCCTCATGCTCGACGAGCCGTCGCTCGGCATCGCCCCGATCCTCGTCCGCACGATTTTCGAGAAGATCGGCGAGATCAATCGCGAGCTGGGGCTCACGGTGTTGCTGGTCGAGCAAAACGCAAATCTCGCGCTCCAGGTTTCGCAGCGCGGCTACGTGCTCGAGACAGGCAGCGTCATCCTCGAGGACACGTCCGAGGCGCTGCGCGCGAATGAGCGCGTGCGCGAGAGCTACCTTGGCGGGCGCTGAAAAAAATCGGAATTCAATTTGCCTTTGTCCCGCGGCGCGGTCGCGTTACAATTCCGGTCATGGAGTTGATCAAGAAGCAATTCACGCTCGATTTCTGGCCGGAAAGCGGCTGGTTCGAAGGCCGTCTGCGCGAGATTCCCGAGGTGCTCAGCCAGGGGCAGACCCGGGACGAGCTCGAGGAGCACCTGCGCGAGGACTGCGCGGATCTCTTGCTCGACGAGGAATACGCGCGCCAACGCGGCTACGCGCACCTGGACCCGGCGGACATCCGGAACGCCGATCTTCACTACGTGCAGTTGAATCGCTACGAGGCGGCGTGCGCCCAGCTCCAGGCGCTCTCGCCGGAACGCGCGGAAAAAGTTTTCGCATACATCGAGGATCTCGTCGATCTCGAGGCGCTCGAGCGCCGCGCCGACGCGGATGACGCCACGCGCCGCAACGAGGAATACGGCGGCGAGGAAGAGTGGTAGGCCGCGCGCGATGAGCCGCCAGTACACGCTGCACCGGCCGGCGGGCCCTGCGTTGCACATCGATTACGCGGCGCAGCTCAATCCGCAGCAGCACAGCGCTGTCACGGCGCCGCCCGGCCCCGCGCTGGTCATCGCCGGCGCCGGCAGCGGAAAGACGCGCACGCTCACTTATCGCGTGGCCTATCTCGTCGAGAATGGAGTGAGCCCGGCGAACATTCTCCTGCTCACCTTCACGAACAAGGCCGCGCGTGAAATGATCGAGCGCGTCACGGCGCTGCTGCCGCACGATCTGGCCGGGCTCTGGAGCGGCACCTTTCATTCCATTGGCAACCGCATCCTGCGCAGCCATTCCGAGGCGGCCGGATTTCGCCCCGGGTTTTCGATCATGGATCGCGAGGATCAGCGCGATATGCTCGATTCCGTCATCGCCGGCGCGGGCATCGACACGAAGGAGAAGCGTTTTCCAAAAGGCGAAGTGCTCGCCGACATTTTTTCCTACGCCATCAATACGAGCCGATCCATCGGCGAGGTGCTGGCGGAGAAATACGCCTACTTCGTTCCGCTCGATGCGCAAATCGAATCGCTTCAGGGAAAGTACGAAGCGCGCAAACGATCCGCCAATTCGCTCGATTTCGACGACCTGCTGGTGAAGCCGCTGCGGATGCTCGAGAGTCACGCCTCCATCGCCGGCTTTTACCAGGAGCGGTTCCAATTCATCCTGGTCGATGAATACCAGGACACCAACCGCATCCAGGCGGAGTTCATCGATATCCTGGCCGCGCGGCATCAAAACGTGATGGTGGTCGGCGACGACGCGCAGGCCATTTACTCATGGCGGGGCGCGGATTTTCAGAACATCCTCGATTTTCCGAAGCGCTACCCGAAGGCGACGGTTTATAAGATCGAGATGAATTATCGCAGCGTGCCGGAGGTGCTCGAGGTCGCCAACGCCGCCATCGCCGGGAACGCGCGGCAATTCCACAAGGAACTCCGCGCCGCGCGCGACGGGGGACGGGCGAAGCCCGGGCTCGTGCCGCTCGCCGATTCGAATCAGCAGGCGCTATTCGTCACTCAGCGCATTCTCGAATTGCGGGATGAGGGGCTGGACCTGAACGAAATCGCGGTCCTCTACCGCGCGCATTATCACTCGATGGAATTGCAGATCGAGTTGACGCGGCATGGCGTGCCGTTTTCGATCACGAGCGGCGTCCGGTTCTTCGAGCAGGCGCACGTGAAAGACGTGGCTGCGTTCCTGAAGTTCGCCGTCAATCCGCGCGACGAGGTGGCGTTCAAGCGGATGGCGCGGCTGCTGCCCGGCATCGGGGCGCGGTCGGCGGAGGATTTATGGGCCGCGGTGTTTCCAAACCTTGGCGAAGAAGCGGGGCCGGAGGGCGGGCCGGCGTTCGAGTCATTCCACAAGCTTCTCTTCGGGCGGAAGGTTCCCGCGAAGAGCCGCAAATCATGGGAGCAACTGGTCTATACGCTGGATGAAATCGCGCCCGGCGGACATCCGCAGCCGCCGGCGGATATGATCGGCTCGGTGATCGAGGCGGTGTACGACGATTATCTCAAGGCGAAGTTTCCCAACTACGATCAACGGCGCGAGGACCTGGAGGTGCTGAAGAATTACGCGCGGCAATACCAAAAGACGGCGGATTTTCTCGATCAGCTCGCATTGGTGACTTCGCTCGAGACGGAGGGGGAGCTTGGCGCGCGCAACGAGGATGACGAGATGGTGAACTTATCCTCGGTGCATCAGGCGAAGGGGCTGGAATGGAAGGTTGTGTTCGTAATCTGGATGACGGACGGGATGTTTCCGAGTTCGCGCTCGCTGGATACGAACGCGTCCATCGAGGAGGAGCGCCGGCTTTTTTATGTGGCGGTTACGCGGGCGAAGGATGAACTGTATCTTACTTACCCGTTGATCAGGTTGAATGCGGGTTACGGGGAGATGTTTCAGCGCCCGTCGAGGTTTCTTGCGGAAGTGCCGGGGGTATTGCTGGAAGAGTGGAGAGTTACCTAAGTCAATGAAGCGCCCGCAAACGCGCCAGCGTGGACTTGAACTTACTCTTAAACTTGAACTCCGCGGGTTTTAGGGCGGATTGCGGAGAAAAGACCTGGAGCATGTTGAATAAAACTGTGGCCGTATCGATTGAGGCCCCCTTCAGGGCTTGGCCGATTGCGGGGGAGTTACCTGGGGCGTTGCCCCAGGCTATTATAAGGCCGGGCCTTTGGCCCTCCGGAGGCATGGCTACACATATATTTAGAATGCTATAGCGCGGATTGCGGAGAAAAGACCTAAAGGACGAAAAGGACAGAAAGGATGGGCGGATTCACAAAAAGTTAAACCGCCATTGCGCGCGTGGCGGCAGAAATTCAGCAATCCGACTTTAGCAATTATCAATCCCCAATCTTCCTGTTCCGGTCCGTGTAGAGGACGCAATCGGGCATGCCCATGATGAGCTTGTAGTGATACGGAGATCTCGAGAGATCGACGGTGCGGACGATGTAAGTCGCCCAATGCCGGTACTCGCCATCGACCAGGTCGCCGAGCGTATTCTGGGTGCCGCTGATGGGGGTGAAATAGATGCCCGCCACCGGGCCGCCGAGCCGCTGGTAATCGCTCAGGTCGATCAGGTCCTTGGAATCATACGGGAGCCAGAGACTGCGGCGGTCCGCGTACCATGCGATTGCCCACGGCATGTCCGAGCCGATGATCTCATTTGGCGCGAACCACTTGTTCATCACACTGATGTAGGGCGGTGAGTAAGGCGGCCACTCGATCGGCCAGGATGGTTTGTTCAGGAATAGGCCGCTGAGCAGCGGCAGGCCGCAAACGGCGAAGACGGCGACGATGAGCGACGTGCGGAGGAAATTGTGCACGCGGCTGCGGTCGCCCCATTGAGGCAGGATGAAGCTCAGCCCGATGCGCCGATCCCATTGCACCAGCACATAGGCCATGCCGTAGCAGATCAAGAGCGGAACGAAGAGGAGATAGAACTGGTTGGCCGCCAGCCCGCGCTCCTCTTTCATCCCAAAGATCGACATCCCGCAAATCGCCGAGGCCCACATGGCAAAGAGCAGCCAGCGGAAAGTCGCCGTCTGCGGCCGCCGAAAGGCGTGCAGCACGCTCACCAGCGCCACGGGCGCGATGAAGCACCAGCCCACGTACTCGATGAGCAAGTTGATCTGCCCCACCAGGTTGCGCCGGATATTCTCGGCGAAATAATTGCCCGATGCGCCGGCCAGATCGACGTCGAACCGCCGCATGTGGCCCGATTCCGAGTGGACGATGCCATCGAGCCCGTCGAACCCGGCCACGCCGCGGAAGTCCCCGCAGACGTGGTAATTGCGGATGAGCCAGGGCGTATAGACCGCCAGGAAAAGGAGCAGCATCAGACCAGCGGCCAACCCGCGCGGACGGAAGAAAAATCCCGAAAAAACGAGCACCGGGATGAAAATGAAGATTGAAAGGGCATGGGTGAGCGCCATCAATCCGAAGCCGAGGCCGACCGCCGCGAGCCACGGCAGGCAGGGCTGATTGAGGTAACGGGCCCGCATCGCGCGCAGCAGGGCGTACACGTTGAGATGGAGCAGCAGCAGCAGGAACATCTGCGGCAGACCGGAGATGGCGTAGCGCCACATCATATCGCAGATGAGCGTGAGGCCGACCGCCATGTAGGCCAGCCGCTGGTCAAAGAGTTCCAACGCGATCAGGTAGAGGACCCAGAGCGATGCGAGGAAGAAAATCACGCCCATCATCGCGATGGCGCGGTCCGCCGGCGCCACGAGGACCGAGCCGCCCAATCGCCATCCCTGCGTGTAGGGCACATCCATCGCCGCGGCGTCGAGCAGCGGGGGGATGGGGGCGTTGTAGGTGTCGCGCCAGATCGCCGTTTTTACGTCCTCGCCGTTGGAGCGCAATTGGCCGATCGCGAGCGGGCGGGCCACCTCGGTCGCCCAGCCGTGGCCGCGCAAGATCTCGCGCCCGACCTGGGCCTCGTCCATCGCCTGGGCTATCGGCAGGCCGCGGAATTGACTGGTGAGGTAAAAGGCCGAAAGGGCGAGCGCCGCCACGACGAGAACGGCGCGCCAAAGCCACTTGGCCAGTTCCCCAGCCTCGAGCGAAACGACTGTCTGCTGGATTTGTTCTTCGACGGTGGGCATGGGCGGAGTCGCGGCCGCCCGAGAGGCGGCGGGACCGAATATACTTTATCCGTGAACTTCCGCCTATTGCATGGTCCAATTTTCGCGCAAAGCAAAGCGTTTGTGAAAAATACCCTGTCCCTGGTCTTGAGCGCCGCCGGCCGGAAGAATCTGCCCTGTCTTCTGATCGGAGGCAACGCTGTGATCCTCCTGGGATTCGCGCGAAACACCATCGACATCGATTTGCTCGTGCCGGAGGGCAGGCATTCAGTCTGGCTGGACCTGATGCGTGAATTAGGCTTTCGCCTCTATCGCGGAACGGGCGCCTTCGCCCAGTTTGAGCCAGGCGGAGCTGGAATGGTGTCCGTGGATTTGATGTTCGTCGATGATCACACTTGGGAAAGCCTCATTGGCAAATCCGTCGAGCGCGAAATCGGCGGCCAGGCCGTCCGGCTGCCGGCCCCGGAGCACATGGTCGCGCTAAAGCTTCATGCCGCATCCGGCAGAGACCGAAGCAAGCCGGAGGTCGATTGGGAAGACATTCGACAGATCATCCGGAGTTGCCACATCGATACCGCCGAGCCGCGATTTCGCGAGATGGTCCTTTCTTATGGTGGCGAGGAGGCGCTGCGTAGGATAGAATCCCTTCCATCATGAAGGCTCGCGCCATGCACCCCAAGCCATTCGAGCTTCCGGCTTTTGACCTGCCGCAAATCGAGTGGCGGCCAAAAACGGTGGATTGGGAAGCCGTGATCGACGAGACGGAACCGCTGCGTAATTACTACCTTGAGCACTTCGATGATCCCGAGGATCGGCTCAGGTCGAAGAATCCGAAGCCCTTTCGGATGGATTAGGGCCTGTTCACACGGAACGCCCCTGGTTGACCGAAGTTTTGACCACGGATTACACGGATGGGCACGGATATCCAGGGCGCCGGCATTTAGGTTCTATTCTAAAATCCGCGCCCATCCGTGTAATCCGTGGTTCCCTAACGCGGCCGCCTATTGGCTTTGGTTTCGGCCATTGGCCGCTACCGTGTCGAGGAAGTAAAACCGCTCCTGTCCCGGCTTGCCGATCAGCGCGATGGAGCGATTGGGAAAGAGGGCGAAGAGTTGTTTCTCGTCGATGATCTTCACCCCGTCCGGAGCGGCTTGGACGGCGGGCGCGGGCGTGGCCGCGGGCGTCGCAGCGGCGATTTTTTGGGCTTCGCGTCCGGAGAACATCGAGCGCTCGAGGGCGATTCCCGCGACGGCGGCAACCGCCAGCCCCAGCGCGCATGCGTGGTAGGTGCGGCGGCGGCGGCGCGCGGCGCGAATCGAGGCGAGCCCGGCGGCGAGCGATCCGCGCCGGAAATCCTCGATTTCCTCGCCCGCGACGATTTCGCGCAACAGCCGATCCTGGTCCGGGTCATTCATGGGCGGCGAAGTTTTCTCAGTATCCCCTCGCGGAGCGCGCGGCGCAAGCGGAGCAGGCGGGACTCGACGGCCTTCTCCGTCAGGCCCGAGCGCGCGGCCAATTCGCGCATCGTCGCTCCCTCGGCGTATTTTTGCCGGATGAGCAGGCGGTCGCCGGGCGGGAGTTCGCCCAGGGTCTCCTAGAGCAGGGCGCGGAGGCGCTCCTCCTCCTCATCCGGGCCGGCGGCGGGCTGCTGCCAGCGCAGGGTGAAATCGTGCAGCATCGCAAGGTAGCGCCTGCGCTTGCGGCGGCAATCGCGCGCGGCGCTGCGCGCGACGTTTTTCAGCCAGCTCCAGAAAATCTCCTCGCTCTCGAACCGCCGCGCGTAGCGCGCCACGCGCAGCAGGGCGTCCTGCGTCGCCTCCTGCGCCTCCGGTTCATCGCCGCTCGTGACGGCGAGGAGGAATTGATAGAGCCGGTTGAAATAGCGCTCGTGAAATTCCCGGAACGCCTCCTCCTCGCCCGCGGCCAGCCGCCGGGTCAGCTCGGCGATCTCCGCGGTTCCTTCCCCGGCGGGCGGATTCTCGGCTCGTTGCAAGATGAGCGGAATTGGGATGGACGCGGCGGACACGGACGGATTCTAAGGCGACTGGGAGGCGGGAGTCGCGCCTTTTCCGCCCGGCTGCGCCTGGATGACGTTCGCTTTTCCGCCTTGTATCATCTGGATGGGGGGAGAGGCGTTGGAGGGATTGGTCACCGCGCGCATGATCTTGCGGGCCACTTCGAGTTCCTCGCCGCTGCCGACGATGACTACGATGTTCGCGGACGGATAGTAATTGAAGCTGCTGCTGATTCTGTTCTGCGGCCCTCCCGGGTCGGCGTTTTCAAACTCGTCCACCGTTCTGGCGATCATTAGTTGAAGATCAGTGAGCCGATCATTCACGATATTTTTGTCGTCATGGGGATCGACGTAGCCATTGAGGCTGAATGCATCGACTTGGGGCGTCTCGTCGCGGGCGCTGTCGATGAAAATGAGCCGGTTATCCTCGGTCCTCCAGGTGATGGCATTGTTCGATGCGAATTCGATCGCATAGAGGGCGTCATCGAGGTTCAGCGCGCGAACGTGGAGATGCGCGATAGGAATCGACTCGGCGCTGGGTGAGAGGACGAAATCCCATTTCGGAAAGTCGCGGCGCAGCAGGTCCACCACCTCCGACAGGGGGGCGTCCTGGACAAGGATGTTGGCGCCTGGGCCGTGCAGGTTGATCGGGGCCGCGGGCGAGGGGGAAGGCGCCGGCGTCTGCGCGCGGGCCGGGTTTGCAATTGCCGCCAGGATGGCGAGGCCGGCGGTCAGGCAGCGAATGAATCGGGGAGTTTTCATGGGGTGTGATCTTTCACGAGGAGGCGCGGCGCCCTCTCACTCACAACACGTCTGCCAATGCGGAATCCCGCAAATTATTTCGGGCGGGGCCGCCGCCAATCGGCGCGCGTACCGGGCCAAGAAACGGTGAAGTTTGCCGTGAGCGTAAACGTCATGAACGCGCTGCTGCTGCCGATCGTGCTGGGCTTCCTCTACCTGCTCGCGCGCAAAGCGCTGCCGAAACCGTGGCGATTGGAGGGTTGGTACGCCTGCTGGGTCGTCGGACTGACGATCTCGTTTACCGCGGCGCTGGGGGCGTATGCTGGCGTCATGGGGATGTGGGCGCAATGACGGCTACGCGTTTCTCCTTGCGTTTTCCGCCCGGTGGGATACATTTTGTAGCCGTGCGAATCATCAAGGAAGCCTTTCTCCGCGATGCCGCCGCGCGGCATCCACAAGCGGCCGCGTCGTTGGGCCGGTGGCGCAAGGCGGTCCGCAATGCCGCCTGGCGCAACATTACGGATGTCCGCGCCACGTATCCCGACGCCGATCCCGTGCGCGTCGCGAGCGGCAACACGGTTTACGTCTTCAATATTTGCGGGAAGGATTTCCGGCTCCTTTGCGCCATCCATTTTTATCGTCAACGCCTCTTCGCCCTTCGCTTCCTCTCCCACGCCGAATACTCCAAAGACAAATGGAAATCCGAACTATGAAAAAGACCCGCAAGAAAATCGAATTCCGCGGCCTGCCGCGCGATTTCGCCGGCCTCTGCGCGGTGTTCACGCCGCGACCCATCCGCGACCGAGCCGATTACGACAATACCATCGAAATTATTGAAGCCATGGCGCTTTGGGAAAAGGAATTCTCCCGCGATCAGGAGGATTACTTCGAGGTTCTCTGCACGCTCGTTGAGCGTTACGAGGCCGAGCATGTGAAATGGCCCGACGTGTCTCCGGTCGATATGCTCCGGCATCTCCTTGATGAGCACCAGATGAATGGCGCAGACCTTTCCCGCCTCTTGGGCGGCTCCCGGCACCTCGGTCCGATGATCCTGCGCGGCGAGCGCTCGATCACGGCAAACCACGCCCGCAAGCTTGCCTCCCACTTCGGCCTTCAGCCCGGCGCGTTCATCTAGCGTCTATTGCCCGCAGCGTGGCTTTTAAACACTGAAAATCAGGCGCTTTCTATCGCGCATGGCGGAAGCCCTACTGTGACGCCTGGTACTCGTCGGCCATATGATGCTGACCAAAGTAAGTGTATTTGTGGGTTCCTATTTTCACTCCTTCAATATCCACGTGGCCTCCTTCCGGAGCGTCGTATCCGATAAGCCAGATATTCCCCTGCGGTCTTTCGTATCCGATTCCCTGGCCCTGTGTGCATCCGACCAGAAGCCCGTCGTCGGAGCGTCGAAGAACGGCGCCGACGATCTGGTATCGCTTGGGCGGCGGGGCCATTGGATCGAGCGCGGAGGCGTCGGCAGGATTTTGGTCCTGCGCCGTTCCTTGAGGATTTGAAGGGGTGGGCGATGGGGAAGGTTGAGAGGCGGCGATGTCGTTGCTCACTGGCTCGCTACCAACTTCGATGGCGATTTCCTTTGCCAGGATGAGCGGCCAATCATCGCGTTGAAGGAGGGAATCATTCGTAAACTGCAAATTATGCAGCCTCTGGATGAACAGCTTGTTGAATTCGCTGCCGGCCTGCCCCAGCGCGGGAAACTCACTGACGGCTTCGGCCTGATACCATGCCGTGCTGTGGGCCGACAGAACCGACTGTCCGCGCACGTGACCCGTGAGGAGAAACGTCGCGCCAGCCAGCAAAACGACCGCCATCTTCATGACGAAAGGGATAAATAATCGGCGGATTGGAGTCAAGATACAAGAGGACATTCGTCTCAACGGCGATGGGCATGGGCCGCGTCGCTCTTTTCGCTGTAAATGGTGCGCATTGCATAAGCCATGAGCGATTCGCGCTCCGCGTCCGTGAGCGTATTTGCGCGGGCGCGCACTTTCTCCGCCATGATGGCGCCGGGGGTCTTCTTTTCGCGCGCCCTCGTCACCGACTTTTTGGGTTTGCTCATGGATTCAGCCGTTGCTTTCTACAGGAAATCGAGAGCGAGGGGAAGGCCCAAAGTCTGCGAATTCGGGGGAGGCTGCGCGCCACTCGTTTCTTTTTTCTGGAACGAATTGCTCAATGTCCTTTAATCCTGCAATTTCAGACCGTGGTAAATAAGCTAAGCTAGAGATTGGTGTGTCTTTGTGCGAAAGAGTCTAATAGCCTTTAAGATCCTGAATTCTCACTAACGCCTGTCACCTGAATTCGTCTTACAAGCTGGCTTCCTGTTTCCTTCTGTATATCGGAAGTTAATTGATCCATACGCTCTTGGATTTTTGAAATCGCGAGTCCTTTTTCATATAGACACCCCAGATAACTGCGTACGCCGTCATCCAGAGTCTTGTCCTGCCTGCCGCTCTTTGTTGAGAGCCTTAGGAGAATCTTGAGCCGTCTTGCGCACAAGATTTCTGCCTCCTCGAGGGCCTTCCCTGAACGCAAAATGGCCGCTAGATTGTCGAGTCGGGCGGCGGTGAGTGCTGCATCGGGTCCGCAAATGCGCTCCGTTATTGCTAATGCCTCTCGGGCAAGCTGCTCCGCCTCGCCAAGGCGCCCACCTATCCATAGGACCATCGCAAGATTAGACAATATTCGGGCAACGGTGCCGGGACTGACTCCTCCAGATCTGGTGCAGGCCAATGCCCTCCGCAAGTAGGCTTCTGCTTCAACAAGTCTCTTTGAGTGCACATACCACAAGCCTAGAGATTGGAGCGTGCTTGCGAGATGAGGGTGGGCGTTACCGTAGCACTTCTGCTCGATGGATAGCGCTCGCTGCAAAAGGATTTTTGCCTCTTCCATTTCCCCTCTCGCAATCAGAAGTTGGCCGAGGGGATCTAACGTGCGAGCAATATGGGGATGGGTCGCGTCGAGGTGCGCATTGAATAGGGAGAGTGCCTGCCTGTAATGGGCTTCTGCTGCATCCTTTCTTTCGGTAGCTACTTCGATCCCAGCGAGATCAACGAGAGCGGACGCGAACGTTATTGGACTCGTTGTTCCGTGTTCGTTTAGAGAAATGATCTGCTTCAGAATATCCTGCTTCTCAGAGTCCCTCTCTTCGGCGCGGATTACCTGAGCAAGTGTTAAGAGACATGTTGTAAGTACATCTGGTGAGCCCTGATCAGACGCTTTTGCAACGGCAACGGCCTTTCTGAGGAGCGTTTCTGCCTCAGCATCTCGATCGAGGCAATCCAGCAAACGCCCAAGGTTGTTCATTTCTAGGAGCACATGAGGGTGGTTCGGTCCAAGGGCTTCTTCATCTAATGTCAAGGAGCGACGGTAGAGAGGTTCCGCTTCAATGTACCGCGCCTGGTGCTTAAGCCACAGTGCACACGCCTGCATATAGGCGGTGGCACTCCGCTCGCTTTGGCGGCCCTTCAGGTGTTCGAATACCCCGAGAAGGTGTGGGAGTAGTTTTGGCCAAAGCCGCCAGCCGTATTCGTTCCAGTCTGGGTGAGGACAGAGATTGATTAGGGAGGCAAGGGCTGCATCGAGCGAGCTGTTACGAGCCTCAATGCTCAAGCGATGTCGGGTAACAATTTGGAGGAGGCGGTGAATAGAAATTGCCTTTTCGCTTTGTTCCCATTTGATAAGGGAAGCTCGCGTCAGCTCCGCGAAACCATCGCGGAACTTGGGCCAATCGGGAGCAGACATGAGTTGTTCCAATGGAAAGGTATCTGGTTCGGGGGCAAACCAGGACATCGTACATAACAGATTAAGGGCAAACGGCGAAAGGGTGCTGACGCTTCGATCCCAAACTCTGGCAAGGGCCAGAGGATATGGGGTATGGGAGCGATCAAGGTGCGTGAGCGTCTTTTGTGGGCTGGCGTTCCATTCTTGAAGCCACTCGCTCGGCGACTGGTGAGAGTATTTCATGTAGCTCGTGGCTAACTCAAGAGCTAATGGTAGGCGATCCAGAGCGGTCGAAATTGCGTCAAGAACCTTGTCCGAATCAGGATGAGTCAAATATTTCGGATCGATTCGAGTGCGAAGAAACCTGCGGGATTCCTTTTGAGTAAAAAGTTGTAGCCGGTGAGACCGTAGGGTTGACCAGGAATCGAATCGGGAGGTGATTAGAACTGCGCACCGTGCTAGCTGCGGAAGTGAGCTCAATACAAGGTTGCGCGATTGCTCGGAATCGGCAGCGTCAATCAGCAGAAGGGTTCGTTCTGCGTTCGTGGGTTCGCTTAGCCAGCGGAATACAGCATCTTGGCGAGCGTTTTGCTCGGATGCCGTCTTTTCTGGTAGGTTCAATGCCGTTGTGGCAGCGAGGTTTCCAAGGCTACTGCTAAGGGTCTCCGGCGTGGAGGCGTTGAGGAAGAAAACGAAATCAAATTGTCGGGTATCGAACAATTCCCAGCCGAGTTCGACTGCAACGGACGTCTTTCCGATTCCTCCGTCCGCGTATAATGCGCTGGGTGTTGTTAGAACACTTTTCTTTCTCCCGGCTAATTCCCGACGGAGGGTGTTGAGAATTTTGACCCGGCCCGTGAAGCGATTGCCAAGCGGGGGGAAGGGGATATTGATAACCCGCCCTCGGGCGGGCGATCGGAGCTCGGGAATGCGATGGATTCGCTCTCGAAGCTCTTCGTGGGAGGAAAACTCGTGGTAGATATTTTTCCGGGATTTGATTTCGTCACGGTGTTTCAGTTGAAGTATCCGATTTTCCTCAGATTCCGGCGGAGAGGGATCAAATGGGCAATTCTCACGAGCGACGAAGACGTAGACCTGTTTGGGCGGCTGCGCTGATATAGCGCGATGGTATTCCCATTGGGTGTAGGAGTGGCGGGGAATGTTGGGTTCGGGGCGCGGTTCGCCACCGTAACGGAATCCGGCGATGTGGAGGACCGCATCGCAAGGGTCGAGTTGCCGCGCTAGCATCTCGTTAAGCTCTCGATGGTCGGTTGGAAAGTTGCCCTGCTCGACGGGGTGTGCCCCAATGTCGAGGAGCGCCTGTTTCGCGACTTCTCTGTAGCTGCTCAAATCGGCGGAAGTGGCGGAAATGAAAACGTCAAGACGCCCCATGGTGAAAATTCGATACGCCCGATGGGGACGTGGTTGCAAGCACTGGAGGTGCTATTCTTTAAATATTCAATAACGGATTAGGACCCAGGCCGAGGGCGTGGAGCGGGTGACGAGACTCGAACTCGCGACATCTTCCTTGGCAAGGAAGTGCTCTACCAACTGAGCTACACCCGCAGGTGATGGCCGGGCCGGGGAGATTCCCGGCGTCCGGAGCGGGTCGAAAATTAAAGGAAATCCGGGGGGTTGCAAGCGATTTTCCCTCCGGCGTGGGTGGTGTGTCGGTTTGAAATTCGGGACCGACCGCCGCTCTCTGTGACCCCTTCAGGGTCGTGTCGCGTGGGGGGCTTTCCGGGGGTATCACCCGCTGACGCGGGTTCAACCCTCGGCTACTTTCTGGCATCCCTTCGGGATGGCCACCCATGTGCCCGAATGCTCGGCGCCGTTGCGCATCGAACTGATACACTACCAGGCGGGGAGAGGTTTGGATTTTCGCCGGCGGGGCGCTTAGGATGGCGGGATGAACATTGAAGGAACGGAGACGAACCTGCCGCAGGTGGCGCGGCTGCGGGATATCGTGGCGCGGTTGCGGGGGCCGGACGGGTGCCCGTGGGATCGGGAGCAGACGCACGCCAGCCTGCGGTCCAGCGTGATCGAGGAGGCGTACGAGCTGGTCGAGGCGATCGACGCGGGGGACGATGGGCATTTCAAGGAGGAGTTGGGGGACTTGCTGCTCCAGGTCGTCATGCACGCGCAGATGGCGGGGGAGGAGGGGCGGTTCGACCTGGAGGGAATCGCGGAGGAGGTGGGGGAGAAGCTGGTGCGGCGGCATCCGCACGTATTCGGGGAGAAACGGCTGGGCGACAGCGAGGCGGTGCTGAAGCAATGGGACGAGATCAAGCGGGCGGAGCGGGAGAGCCGCGGCGCGCCGGCGAACGCCTCGGCGCTGGATGGCGTCTCGGCGGCGCTGCCGGCGCTGATGCGGGCGGAGAAGGTGCAAAAGCGGGCGGCGCGCGTGGGGTTCGATTGGGAGGAGGCGCGAGATGTACTGGAGAAGATTCGCGAGGAGGCGGCCGAGGTCGAGGAGCGGCTGGCGGCGGGGGACCGGGCGGGCCTCGAGGAGGAATTGGGGGATCTGCTCTTCACGGTGGTGAACCTCACGCGGAAGGCGAAATGCGAGGCGGAGATGCTGCTGAGCCGGGCGACGAATAAATTCGTGCGGCGATTCCACGGGCTCGAGGCGGAGGCGGCGCGACGCGGGAAGGGGCTGGCGGAAATGTCGGCAGCGGAGATGGACGCGATCTGGGAGATGGTGAAGGATTCGGAGGCCAAATAAGGAAATTCCCAATTTGCCCCGGTCCGGCCGATTTTGTATATTGGAGGCTGATGGATACGGAAATTCGCACGCGCATATACGACTACCTCGCCGCGAAGGGGTTGAGGAAGACGGCGCAGCGCGACGCCATCATCGAGGCGGCGTTCAGCACGGAGAAACATTACACGGCCGAGGATTTGCTGACGATGGCGCGTGCGATCGAGAGTTCCGTATCGCGTGCGACCGTGTACCGGACACTGCCGCTGCTGGTCGAGTGCGGGGTGCTGCGGGAGATGGATTTCGGGAAGGACCAGAAGTATTACGACCCAAATTTCAACCTGCACCCGACGCATAACCACCTGATCTGCGTCGATTGCGACCGGATCGTCGAGTTCGAGGACCGGAATATCGAGACGCTGGAGAATTGCATTACAAAACGGCTTGGCTTTTCGCCTGCGTCGAAGATTGTACGCATAGAAGCCACCTGCGATCAATTGAAGCTGAGCGGGACCTGCAAGAACCGCCGAAAACAAAATCCGTAGCAGGCTGGTTCCCCCAGAACCATGAAACCACGATTCGTCTCCGCGGTGGCGGTGCTGATTTGCGCCGCAATACTCGGAATGGTGGGGCTGTTCGCCTACAGCCGCTACCGGAAGGCGCAGGAGGAAAATGCGGCCTTCAGGCAGCAATTGCAGACCACCGGGGAGAGCCAGCAAACGGCGCCGGGCGTGGCGCCGCTGTTGCCGGCCGCGACGCCCGCGGGCTCGCCGCGCGAGGATTAGGCCGCCTTACGACTCGAGCTGCTGGCGGATTTTTGCGACCAGGGCGGGCTGGCGCTGGAGCTGGCGGGTCAGCGCCTCGATTGCGCGGAGGGTGGGCGGGCTGATGTGATGCTCCATCCCCTCGACGTCGTGATGGATCACCTGATCGTCGAGGCCGAAGAGCTTGAAGAAATCGGTGAGCAGATGATGGCGCTGGGTGATGTTGCGCGCCAGCGTCTCGCCGGCAGTGGTGAGGACCAGCCCGCGATATTTTTCGTACTTGAGGAGGCCCTCGGCGTCGAGGCGCTGGACCATGTTGGTCACGCTGGCCTGGGAAATATTGAGGCCGGAGGCGATATCGACGACGCGGGCGTAGCCCTTCGAGTTGATGAGTTCGAGGATTCGCTCGAGGTAATCCTCGACGGCGGTCGAGGCGCCGAGGGCGGATGTGGGATATTTGCCGGCCACGGCGTGGAAGATATGGAGGGGCGCGTGGGAGAAAAGGAAAAAAGGAGTTGACGAAAAGTTACGCGGATGGAATTAATTTAGGTCAGCCTAACTTTATGACGTTTGCTCAATACTGTTTATTTAACCAATGCAGACCATGACGCCTCCGCCCCGCCGCTCGCTCGAGGGGCTGCACGGCACGGTGAAGGTGCCGCCCGCTTCCACGCATCCCTGGCGGCAATACCTCGCCTTCGCCGGGCCCGCGATGCTGGTGAGCGTGGGCTACATGGACCCGGGCAATTGGTCCACGGACCTGAGCGCCGGCGCGGGCTTCCGATACGGGCTGCTCTGGATCGTGGGCCTGGCGAGCCTGATGGCCATCTTCCTGCAAGTGGTCGCGGCGCGGCTGGGAGTGGTGACGGGGAAGGACCTGGCGCAATGCTGCCGGGATCACATGCCCAGATGGACGCTCTGGCCGAACTACATCAGTTGTGAAATCGCCATCGCCGCGTGCGATCTGGCGGAGGTGCTGGGGAGCGCGGTGGCGATCCACCTGCTCTTCCCGCACATCTCGCTGCTGATGGCGGTAATCATCACGGCATTCGACGTGCTGGTGCTGCTCTCGCTCCAGCGATTCGGGATGCGGCTGATCGAGGCGGTGATCGTCGTGCTCATCTCGACGATCGGCATTTGCTATTTCATCGAAATCTTCATCCTGCCGCGGACCGCGCCGGGCGTGTTCGAGATTGCGCGGGCGACGGTGACGCCGGACCTGCCCTCGTTTTTCCGGAGCAAGGACATGGTGTACCTGGCCATCGGGATCATCGGCGCGACGGTGATGCCGCACAATCTCTACCTGCACTCCGCGCTGGTGCAATCGCGGCAATTGCAGGCGGACGAGCCGTCGGTGCGGCGCGCGATCAAATTCAACACGATCGACTCGGTGGTGGCGCTGACAATCGCGTTCTTCGTCAATGCGGCGATCCTGGTGCTGGCGGCGGTCGTCTTTTATGGGAAGGATCATTTCGCGTTCGCAAACGGCCAGGTGGTTCAGTTCAACCAGGATGCGGACTGGATCCAGGTGGCGTACCTCACGCTCACGCCGCTGCTGGGGGCGGGGGCGGCGAGCCTGATCTTCGCGCTGGCGCTGCTGGCCAGCGGGCAGAGCAGCACAATCACCGGGACGCTGGCGGGGCAGGTGGTGATGGAGGGATTCATGGACTGGAAAATCCAGCCGTGGGTGCGGCGGCTGATCACGCGGGCGGCGGCGATCGCGCCGGCGATTGTGCTGGTCGGCCTGCGCGGCAACAGCGGAGTGAACGATCTGCTGAACCTGAGCCAGGCGGTGCTGGCGATTCAATTGCCGCTGGCGATGTTCCCGCTGCTTTGGTTCACCTGCTCGAAGCGGATCATGGGCGCGCATCGCAACGGGTGGTTTCTCTTCGGCACGGGATGGGTTTCGTGCATTCTCATCACCGGGCTGGACATCTACGGGCTGCCGGACGCATTTCGCCAGGCGGCGGCGGTGTTCACCGGACATTGAGCGCCATGTACCACAAAATCCTGATAGCGCTCGATGCAACCGAGGCGGACGAGACCATCCTCGCGCATGTGTCGGCGCTGGCCCGCTGCTTCGACAGCGAGATCGCGATCCTGCACGTGGCCGATGGCTGGGCGGCGCGGCTCTTCGGCGCGAACGCGGTGAGCCGGGAGATCGAGGAGGACAAGGCGTATCTGGAGAAAGTGCGTGCGCGCCTCGCGGGGGAGGGGTTGAAGGTCGAGGCGGAGCTGGCTTACGGCGATCCGGCGGATGAGATCGTCAAATGGGTGAGCAGCCGTGGATGCGACCTGGTGGCGATGTCCACGCATGGGCATCGGTTCATCAGCGATCTGCTCTACGGGAGCCCGGCGGAGACAGTGCGGCATCGGGTGGACGTGCCAGTGCTGCTGCTGAAGGCGCGGAAGTAAGGGCGGCGGTCAGGGAACCACTGATTCCCTAGTGCGCGCCCTGAAGGATCAGCTCGGTGATCGCGGCGGTGGCGTGCTTCGTGCCGGGATAAATCTCGAGGATTTGCATCGAAAAGGTGTCGCCCTCTCTCGCCATGATGTCATCGAAGGAGATGTTCTGCCAATGGCGCGTATCGGCGAATTCCACGTCGGCGAAGGCGCGTCCGTTGTAGAATAGGCGGACTTTTTTCACCCGGCCCCATTGCTTGAAGGCGCCTTCGTTGTCGATCACGCCGTCGGCGATGTCGAAGCCGTAAAAGGGAGTGCCTTCGAGCTCCGGGGGAAGTTTCTTCGGGAATTGGAACGTCAACCTCGCGCCGACGACGCCATCGGACCAATAGGTGTCCGCGTCGTTGTCATCGAGCGTATAAACCGGGATCGGCGTCTTGGCGCCGGGGAGAATCGCGTTGGTCTCCCACGGAAAGGCGCATTTCATCGAGCAGCCGCCCATCAATTCCGGCACGACTGGATGGCCGACCATTGCCTGGATGAGCGGCGGATCGGCGGCCGCGAGCCGCGGCAATGCCAGGCACAGAAGCAGGGCGAGGCAGCGCATCATGAACAAAATCGTAGCACGATTCATTCGAAACGGAAGCTCGGGTTTAATGGTTCCTTAGAAATCAAAGCTCGCGCCGCCGTAGAAGGCGCGCCGCGGGCCGTACTGCGGCGCGCCGACGCCGACGCCCGTGCCGCTGCGCAATTCATAGACCTGGTCGAGCACGTTGATGAGGTCGAAGCGCAGCTTGACGTCCTCGGTTCGAGTGAGATGGATCGTTTGCTCGACGCCGAGGTTGATGGGGTAATAGGGGGAGAGCTTTTCCAGATTGGCGAAGCCGGCGCGCAGGCCGTTTCCGTAGAGGAAATCGGCATATAACCTGGTATTTTCCCACGTATAGGAGACGCCGGCGGAGGCGGTGACGGCCTGGTTGTGATCGAGGTAAATCCAATGCGTTTTGATGTAGGCCAACTCGGTGGGATCGAATTGGAATTGCTGGGAATCGATGTCCTTGCCCAGCGCCTTCGAGATGGCGATGTTTCCGTATGCGGAGAAGCCGCCGTGATTGTAATTGGCGGTCCATTCGATGCCGGAGACGTTGCCGTATTTGTAATTAAATTCCGTCTCGATGATCGCGGCGCCGAACTGGCCGGAGTCGATCTGATTGGCGGCCTCCTTGTAATAAGCGTCCATTCCGAGGCGCAAATCGGAGCCGATATCCTGGGTGACGCCGGCGTCGAAGTAATCGCCCCTTTCCGAGCGGACCGGGTCATCCTGTTGAACGGCGAAGGCGTTGGTGGTGTTATTGGTGGCGGCGACGTCGCGCGGGGTCACGGCCTCGAAGGAGGGCGGGGTGAAATATTTTGCGTAGCCGGCGTGGAGCGTGGTGCTGCGCGTAGCCTGGAGGGTGAGATTGAGGCGGGGGCTGAGCTGGTTCTCGTGCGTGAACTCATCGACCACGTCGAACCGGCCGCCGTAGTTCATGGTGAGTGAGGGCAGGATTTTCCACTCGTCCTGGAGATAGAAGCCGTAGAGCCAGCCGGCCCGGTAGTCCCGCTGGTCGATGGCGAAGGGAGCATCGCTGGTTTGGACGCCCGTGGAATCGGCGGGGAAGACCTCGAGCGGATCGTCCGCGTGCTGCTCGGCGAGGGTGGCCTGGAGGCCGAAACGGAGGGTGTGTTTGTCATTGAGGTCGTAACTGGCGTCGATCTGGACGCCGTCGCTGTTGAGGCTCTGGTTTTCCGCGCCGGCGAGACCGTTGAAGATAAGGTCGCCCTCGGTATCCGGCGTGAAGAGCACCGTGCTGTACCGCTCGAAAAGCGCGGCCTGGATATTGAAGTCGTCGAACGATTTTTGATAGGCGAGGATGCCGTAGGAATTCTGCTGGCGCTGATTTTCGTTCAGGTCGGCGGAATTGAAATTGGTGACGCCCTTGTAATCGAACATCGGCGTTTGGTCCGGGTTGTCGGGGATTTGATAGTCTTGGTACGATGCACCTGTGATGAGGCTGATGCGGCTCGTATCGTCGATGACATAGGAGAGATAACCGAAGCCGCGGTATTGGCTGGTATTGTCATGGATGGCGGCGGTCTTGGGCGTTGGATTCTCGATGCCGAGGTTGTCATTGAGATAGTCGCCCTCCGTGTACCAGGTCCACTTGCCTTGCGAGCCGCCATACTCGAAGGAGGGCTCGAAGTGGTCGTTGCCGCCGCCGTAGAAAGAGACCGTACCGCCCGGGTTCGCCGCGCCATCTTTCGTCTGGATGTCGATGATGGCCGCGGTTTTGAACCCAAATTGCGCCGGCAGCGCCCCGTCGATCAAGTTCACGCTGCTAAGGAACCGGCTGTCGAGTTCCATGCCGAACCCGGTGATCCCCTCGGGGAGCAGAACGTCGTCGATGCGGAACTGGAGATTGTTGTGCTCGCCGCGGACGTGGAGCTGGCCGAAGGAATCCTGGGCCACGCCCGGGGCGCGGAGGATGGTCTGGTTGATGGGTGCGTTCGCGCCCTGGGACTGAAGCTGGATTTGGGATTCCGGGATGGAATAAGAAGTCGCGCCGAGATTCGGGACGATGGAATTGCGGGCTTGGTTGAGCTGCTCGACGACATCGACCTCGGGAAGGACGCTGGCAGTGCCGGAGGCGGGTGGAGCGCCGGATTGCGCGAGGGCGGAGCAGGAGAGGAGTGCAAGGGCCGGGAGAGTGAGCGGGAATCTCATAACGAGGGCGCATGGAAGGATAAAAAGAACGCATTATCAAGAATAAATGATAATGTGGTCGCAATAGCTGAAATCAGATGGGGCCAATGGGACTAATGCGACCTATGGGCCCATGAGTCCCATTCGTCCCATGAGTCCCATCTAACCGGCCCGCGAATCCGCCGAGACGTCGTACAACTCCACTTCGGGGTTCTGTTTCCGGAAATAATCGAGCGTCCAGGATGTCGGGAAGAGGACCACGGGCTGCAAATCGCCATCCTCGGCGATGCGGCAGCCAGTGGGGAGCTTCAGCGCCTCCAGGTCCGCGGCGGTCGCGCCATGGCGGAGCCATTTCAGGATTTCCCACGAGGCGGCCTTGATGCGCGAGGGCGCGCCGTACTCGGATTCGAGCCGGTATTGCACCACCTCGAATTGCAGGGGGCCCACCGCGGCGAGCAGCGGCACGCGCTGGCCGGCGTCGCGCAGGTGAAAGACCTGGATCACTCCCTCCTGGAGCAATTGATCCATCCCTTTGCGGAATTGCTTGTACTTGCCCGGATTCGGATTGTGCAGGTAGGCGAAGCACTCGGGCGGGAAGCGCGGAATCTCATGGTAAACGATCGCGGGGTCCTGCGTCAGCGTATCGCCGATGCCGAGCGCGGAATGGCCCACCAGCCCCACGATGTCGCCCGGCCACGCTTCGTCGATGGTCTCGCGCTCCTGGCCGAAGAGCTTGTGCGAACTCGACAGCCGCACCTTCTCGCCCGACTGCGCGTGGGTGACGATCATGTCGCGCTCGAATTTTCCCGAGCAGACGCGCACGAAGGCGATGCGGTCGCGATGCCGCGGGTCCATGTTCGCCTGGATTTTGAACACGAAGCCCGAAAAGCGTGGATCGTCCGGCGCGATCAAGCGATCCCCGGCGCGATGCGGCGCGGGCGGGGCGGAGCGCTCGAGGAAGGAATCGAGCAGCAACTGGACGCCGAAATTATTCATCGCGCTGCCAAAGAAGACCGGCGTCAGATGGCCCGCGAGCACCTCCTCGGCGGAGTATTGCTTGCCGGCGATTTCGAGCATCTCCAGCTCCTCGGCGGCGCGGGCGTAATCAGCGGGATCCAGCGCGTCCTTCACGATGGGATCGGCGAGATTCGCAATGGTGACCGGCGCGCGATAAGCGCCCGCGCTGGTGCGCTCGAAGAGATGGACCTCGAGCGCCTGGCGATCGAACACGCCGCGGAAATCCGCCCCGGCGCCGAGCGGCCAATTGACCGGGAAGGCGCCGATGCCAAGGACGCTCTCCAATTCATCCACGAGCGCGAGGGGATCGCGGATTGGCCGGTCCACCTTGTTCATGAAGGTGAAGATCGGCACGCCGCGGCGGCGGCAGACCTCGAAGAGCTTGCGCGTTTGGGACTCGATGCCCTTGCCCGCGTCGATCACCATGACCGCGGCGTCCACCGCGGTGAGGACGCGGTAGGTGTCCTCGGAGAAATCCTTGTGGCCCGGGGTGTCGAGCAAATTGACGCGGTAGCCGGCGTAATCGAATTGGAGGACGGTCGAGCTGATCGAGATGCCGCGTTTGCGTTCGAGCTCCATCCAATCGGAGGTCGCCGCGCGCTGGTCCTTGCGCGCCTTCACCGAGCCGGCAAGCTGGACGGCGCCGCCGTAGAGGAGGAGCTTCTCGGTAAGCGTCGTCTTCCCCGCATCGGGATGGGAAATGATGGCGAATGTGCGCCGCCGTGAGATTTCAGCTTGCATGGAAAAAGGGGGCGCAATGTGCGGCAAAACCGAAGCGGGCGCAAGGAAGGGGGAGGGGAAGGATGAAGGTTGAAGGGGCGCAGGCTGCGGGACATACGTCCTTTACGTCCTTTTGGTCCTTTAAGTCCATTGGGAGGCGGCTTTTTTCGCGGGACTGAGGCGGCGCGCCGGCTAAGATGTGGCCGTGCGACCCGAACCGAAGAAAAGAATAGAGACCAGCGGGGTGCAGAAGCCGCTGGGGAGCCTTGGGGAGGCGTTCGGGGGGCTGGGGGTGCACGAAAGGAGTGAAGAGGTTGGAACAGAAGGGAGTAAAGGAAGCAAAGGGGAGGAAGAGAAAGAGAAGCCGCTTTGGAAGATGGGGCGGGTTGTTTTGCGGCGGGAGAGGGCGCATCGGGGCGGGAAGACCGTCGTCGTGGTGGATGATTTCGCGACGCATTTGCCGATGTCGGTCATCGAGGCGGCGGCGAAGAAGTTGCGGGCCGGCTGCGGCTGCGGCGGGACGGTGAAGGACCGGCGCATTGAGATTCAGGGAGATCAGCCGGCGAAGGTGCGCGCGATTCTCGAAGCCGGGGGTTTTCAGGTGGCGGGCGTGAAGTTACCGAGGCGATGAGACGGGAGTCGAGGGTTCCCACCAGCAACAACTCCGGCGCAACGGCGACTTTTCGGCGAATGTCGGCGACGGGATCGTAATGTGGGGCCACGAGACCGCAGGCGCGCCAGAGGGCGATCACGGCGGGTTCGTCGTCGAGCTCGAAGGGTCTGATCTGCATCGGGAATTCTAATGGCCGGACCGGGGCCGGCGCAACACTGGCGGGGAATGCGACTTCTTTTCTTGTCAGCGGAAATGCGCGCGATACCCTCTGCCGGTTCCCCCCGCAAAGACAGCGCGACACATGCATCCTCTATTTATTTATAACGTGGTCCCGAAATTGCCGGCGGAACTCGAGCCGATGCGGGAGATGGTGTATAACCTCTGGTGGACGTGGGAGCCGGAGGCCCGGAAGCTCTTCCGCCACCTGGACGTGGAATTGTGGGACCGGACCAATCACAACCCGCTGCGGATGCTCCAGCTCTCGCGCCAGCACCGGCTCGAGGAGGTGGCCCAGGACGACGATTTCCTCCGCGATCTCGACGCGGTCTATAACAAGTACAAAGCCTACCTGGCCCGCCAGGACACCTATGGCAAGCTGCGCCAGGAATCGTGTTCGATCGCCTATTTCTCCGCCGAGTTCGGCTTCCACGAGTCGGTGCCGAATTACTCCGGCGGCCTCGGCATCCTCGCCGGCGATCATTGCAAATCGGCCAGCGACCTGAACCTCAATTTCAGGGCCGTCGGCCTGCTCTACCGGCACGGATATTTCCGCCAGCAGATCAACAAGGAGGGCTGGCAGGAGACGGTGGCGCTGAACCAGAACTTCCACCACCTGCCGCTGGTCGAGGTGCGCGTCGATGACAAGCCGCTGATGGTCGATGTCGATCTGCCGGGGCGCAAAGTTTTCGCGAAGGTATGGCAACTGGCCATCGGGCGCATCACGCTCTACCTGCTCGACACCGACATCCAGGAGAACAACTCCGAGGACCGGCTCATCACCGCGCAATTGTACGGCGGCGACCTCGAGATGCGCATCCGGCAGGAGATCGTGCTGGGGATGGGCGGCTCCCGCGCCCTGCGCGCCATGGGCATCGTGCCGGACGTGCATCACATGAACGAGGGCCACGCTGCGTTTCTCTCGCTCGAATTGATCGCCCGCGCCGTGCAGGAGAAGAAGCTCGATTATTACACCGCGCTGCAATTGGTCGCCTCGGGCAACATCTTCACCACGCACACGCCGGTGCCGGCGGGCAACGACGCCTTCTCGCGCGAGCTGATGGAGCGCTATTTCTGGGAATTCCCCGGGAAGGCCGGCATCAGCTTCGACGAATTCTTCCGGATGGGCCAGATGAGCGACAATCCGGCCGACGCCTTCAGCATGACCATCCTCGCGCTGCGCACCAGCCGGCACTCGAACGGCGTGAGCGCGCTGCACGGGCAGGTGAGCCGCGGATTGTGGGAAGGGGTCTGGGCGGGCGTGCCGCGCGATGAGGTGCCGATCACCAGCATCACCAACGGCATTCACACCAAGACCTGGATGGCGCCGGAGTTCTCCGACATGTACGACAAGTACCTCGGCGATTGGGAGGAGAACCTGATGGACCACGAGTTCTGGCGCGGCGTCATCGACATCCCGGACGAGGCGCTCTGGGATACGCATCAGACGCTCAAGAGCCGGCTCATCGATTTCGTCCGCGCCCGCATCCGCGCGCAGCGGGAGCGGCTCGGCGAGAGCATGGAGAGCATCCGGAAGGCGAATCTGCTGCTCGATCCCGAGGTGCTCACCGTCGGGTTCGCGCGGCGTTTCGCCACGTACAAGCGCGGCACGCTCCTCTTCTCCGATCTCGCCCGGCTGCGCAGGATTTTGTCGAACAAGGATCAGCCGGTGCAGTTCATCTTCTCCGGCAAGTCGCATCCGAAGGATGACGGCGGCAAGCGGTTCATCCAGGAGGTGTATAAGATTTCGCGCGAGCCGGAATTCGAGCACCGCATCGTATTCGTCGAGGATTACGACATCTACGTCGGGCGGCGGCTCACGCAGGGCGTCGATCTCTGGCTCAACAATCCGCTGCGCCCGCTCGAAGCGAGCGGCACCAGCGGCATGAAGCTGCCGCCCAACGGCGGCCTGAACCTGAGCGTGCTCGACGGCTGGTGGTGCGAAGGGTACAACGGCAAGAACGGCTGGGCCATCGGCGCGGAGATCAAGGACCCGCTCGATCCGAACCTGAAGCCGGAATTCCAGAGCGAGGTCGATTCGGCCAGCCTCTTCCATATCCTCGAGACGCAGGTCATCCCGCTCTACTATGCCAAGCCGGACGGGCGGCTGCCGATCGCGTGGCTGCAATTGATGCGCGAGTCGATCCGCAGCGTGACGCCGGTTTTCAACACGCACCGGATGGTCAAGGAATACAACGAGCGGTTGTACGAGCCGGCGGCGCTCAAGCATCGCGAATTGGCTGAGGATAATTGCGCCAAGGCGGGCGAGGTCAGCAAGTGGAAGCGGAGCATCCGGCATGATTGGCCGCAGGTGCGGATTTCCGATGTCCATCTCGCTTCCGAGGGGCAATTGAGCGTCACGGTTGGGGAGAAGCTGGGCGTGACCGCCCGCGTGCACCTCGGCGATATCGACCCGAAATTCGTGCAGGTGCAGGCTTACTTCGGCGAGGCGAGCAACAGCAGCATCGCCAAGGCTTCGATTGCGAACCTGGACGACTGCAAGAAGGCCGAGCACGGCGACTACATCTATCACGGGGAGATTTCCGCCACCGAGAGCGGCGCCTACGGCCTGAACGTACGGGTGATCCCGGTCAACCCGGTGCTGACGCAGGCGCACGAGCTGCGGTTGATCACTTGGGCGCGGTGAAGGGACGCCTTTCGGCGGAAGGGCCGCAGGCCCGGCATGTGACAGCCCGGGGAGAGACCCGCGAAGCGGGTCGAGCCCCGGGTTGAGTAAAGACGGAATGGAGAATTGGGCAGGCGCCCAAGGGTGGAATAGCGCCAACCGTGGAGCGGTGTGCGAGGGGGAGAATCACGCAAAGGCGCAAAGGCGCAAAGCCCGCCAAACGGCGATGGACGGGCTCGGCCTTTGGCGAGGACGCAAAGGAAGAGCGGGAGCGCGCCCGCGGCGCGCTGCGGGCTGAAAGCCCGGGATGTGACAGCCCGGGGAGAAACCCGCGAAGCGGGTTGAGCCCCGGGTGGACCGGTCCGAGGCGCCAAGGCCTGTAAGGCCGCGACTTCCTTGCAGCTCAACCGTCAGTTGTCGCGCCCTTGCAGGGCTTGCCGCATTCGATGCGCAATACCCAGGCCTCAACCCGCTGCGCGGGTTTCTGCCTGGGCTATCACATGTCGGGCCTTCGGCCCTCGACGCTTGGAGCGGTCCAGGGCTCCTGAGATGCGATATTTCCGGAGCCGCTCTACCTTGGGCTCGCCGCGAGGGCGCTGGCGCTCTCGCCGCCGACTGATTGCCACAGCGATTGGAAGGCGCGCGGCGGTCCCAGGATTTCGCGGAAAATGATCGCCTGACGGATCGCCGAGGGGTCGCGCAGGCGCGCCAGCAGGACGTCCACAGGCGCCGTCTGGAGATTGGGGGCGGGCGGTTTGGGATCGAACGGCGAAGGCGGAGCGGCCATCGCGGGCGCGGGCGCCGGTTTGGGAGGGACTGGAGCGAGCGGAGGCGGGGCCGGCTGAGCCGCCTGGACCGGCCGAGCCTGGACGGGCGGCATCGTCCGCGCGAACGGCGGACCGCCGGGCGCGGACGGAACGCGGCGCGCGCGCCCGGGCACAACGACGGGCGCCGGGAATTGGACCGTCGGCATCGGCTGAGGCGAAACGGGAGGCTGACGCGGCTGGACGGGCGGCGGCGGATCGACCGGCAGGCCCACGGCTTCGCGGAATCGGCGGATCCTCTCGGCGTCGCTCTCCCGGGACGGGTAACCGGTGCGTGGCGGCGGAGTGGACGAACCCGAATTGCGGCTCAATTCCTTCATCAGCCTCGCCACTCCGTAGATCACGAACGCGATGATGAGAAATCCCGGTCCCATGGAATGAAAATTTACTTAACGTCTTCCTGGGGACGATCCGTCCCGGCGATGGAGTCGCGCATCTTGGTGTCGGCCTCGACGTTGCGGATTTTCATGTAATCGAGGATGCCGAGATTGCCGCTGCGGAAGGCCTCGGCCATCGCCTGCGGCACCAGCGATTCCGCCTCGACCACCTTTGCGCGCATTTCCTGGGTGCGGGCGCGCATTTCCTGCTCGACGGCCACGGCGGCTGCGCGGCGAACCTCGGCCTTGGCCTGGGCGACGCGCTTGTCGGCGTCGGCCTGCTCCGCCTGCAACTTCGCGCCGATATTCTCGCCCACATCGACGTCCGCGATGTCGATCGAGACGATTTCAAAAGCGGTTCCGGAGTCGAGCGCCTTGGCCAGCACGGTTTTCGAGATGCGGTCCGGGTTCTCGAGCACGTCCTTGTAGGAGTCGGCTGAGCCGATGGAACTGACGATGCCTTCGCCCACGCGCGCGATGATCGTCTCCTCGGTCGCGCCGCCGACGAACCGGTCGAGATGCGAGCGGACCGTCACGCGCGCCTTCACCTTCACGCCGATGCCATCCTTGGCCACGCCCTCGATGCTGTTGCGTCCGAGGGAGGGGTTGGGGCAATCGATCACCTTCGGATTGATGCTGGTGGTCACCGCCTCGAGCACCGTCTTGCCCGTGCCGCGGGTCGCTAGGTCGATGGCGCATGCGCGATTGAAATCCAGTTCGATGCCCGCCTTGTCCGCGGCGACCAGCGCCCGCACGGTGTTCTCGACATTGCCGCCCGCGAGGAAATGCGCCTCGAGCAGGTCCGAAGAAACATCGATGCCCGCTTTCACCGCCGCGATGCGGGTATCGACGATGAGCGAGGCGGGCACGCGCCGCAGCTTCATCCCGACGAGTTTTCCCATGCTCACCGGCGCGCTTGCAATGATGGCGCGGATATAAAGGCTGACGAACTGGAGGATGAACGCGAAGAAGATCAGCGCAATGACCGCGGCTATAATGATGACGACAGTGAGGGGGCTGATTGGCATGACTTATCTTATATTCCCTTTTCCCGCCTAGGGTCGATGAGATTTATCGCCGGCGGCCTGGTTGCCATCAGCCTTCCTTTGCCGCCGTAGCGCCGGGTTTGAGTTCCTGCGCATCCAGCCCCACGAAGAAGATATGCTTTAGCTTTCCCTCGCCCAACACGCGGCCCAGCTCCTTGAACGCAAAATAGGGAACGAACGCCACCACCACGACCACGCATTCAGCGAGCAGGGCGTACAATCCTTTCTCCCTGATCTCCCGGACGCCCCATCCCCAACCCTCCCCGTGGAAAAGCCCTTCCACCGTCCGCTCGAGCGCCGCGAACACCGCAACCAGGATCGCGAACATCACCGTCCGGAAGAGCGTGGGCACGATCAGCGGCTTGTCCTGCCACATCCGGCTGCCGAGCCGCATGATGTCGCCGATCATGATGATCTTCGCCAGGATCGCCGCTTCGATCAGCGGAAGCCAATATCCGAGAGATGCGATGTGATACTCGCCGAGGATGAATCGGCGATACCATGCGAACGCGATGAAAAAGAACGCGAGGTAAGCGAAATTGACAAAATACTCCACCAACTCATGCAGCAGCACCCGCTTAACCTTGGCCTTCCTGCTTTCAGTTCCGCTCATCGTTTCCCATTCATAATGGGCAATTCCTAAAACGCCATCCCAAACGAAATCTGGAACATCACGCGCCGCTCTCCGGGACTCCGGTCGGGATTGATGCCCACGTCGAATCGCAGCGGCCCCACCGGCGAACCGTACCGCAATCCCGGCCCGACGGCGTACCGCATCGTTCCCACTGAATCGGGATTCTCGCCCACGCTGCCGGCATCGGCGAAGACCGCGCCGATCAACTGGCCCCAAACCGGAAACTGATACTCCGCATTGAACGTGGTGAAGGTGTCGCCGCCAATGGGATAACCGTGCCAGTCCGTCGGCCCGAGCCGCCGCTCCGGGAAGCTGCGCACGCTGCGGCTGCCGCCGTTGAAGAAGCGCTCGTCGATCGGGATATCGTCCGGGCTCCCCTCGAGCGGCGTCATCCAGCCGCCGTGCGCGCCGAGGGCGAGCAGCGTATTCGAGGTGACGGGGATGTAATAGGAGAGGCCCGCCGTCGCGCGCGCGAATTGCACCGTGCTCCCCAGGCTGCTCGAAGCGACTTCGCCCACCAGGCTGCCGATCATGCCCTCGCGCGGGCTCAACTTATCCGGCTTGCGCGTATCAAACGTCAGCGACGCGCCGGCGCTGCTGACGAAATATGAAGTGCGTCCGATCTTCGACGGATCGATGCCCTGGTCCTGCGTGTTCACCTGCTTGGCCGAGAAGAAGACCGCGGCCTGCAATTGTTTTGTGATCTGCCGCGAGATTTGCGGGCGAATGCCCGTCTCGAGCACTTTATACCGGTACCATTGCTCGGACTGGCCGTAGAGCCGCACGTCGAGCGCGTAATCGCTGTTGAGAAACCACGGGTCGGAATAGAGAATCTCGCCGCGCAGGAAGTTCGCCGAGAACTCGAGGTTCGACGTGAGCGGGCGGCCCGTGCCGAACAGGTCGCGATCCCCGGCCACCAGCCCGAGGATCGGCCCCTCGAACGTCCCGTAACCGGCGGAGAATCCGAGTTCCTTCGCCTTCTCCTCATTCACCGCCATGTGCAGCTCCAGCGTATCGTCCGGGAGCGGCCTCGGCTCGATCCGCAATTGCTGGAAGAGCCCCGTCTCCATCATTTCGCGGAATTTGTCGTCGAGCAGTTGCGGATTGTAGAACTTGCCTTTCAGGCTCGCAAAGCGGTCGGGGAGGAATTGCGGCGAAAGCCGTTCGAGGCCCTCCTGGCTCACGCCGCCGAAGCGATACACCGCGCCCGACTCGATGGTAAACGCGACGGGGACGTTGCCCTTGACGGCGGTCTTCGGGTCGCTCTCGACATCAACCTTCGGGTCGTAATACCCCTGCGTCTTGTAGTAATATACCACCGCCCGCTGCATGTTCGTCACTCCGCCCGGCGTATAGGGCTTGCTGGTGAAGGGCTTCAATTCATCGAGCAGTTCCGTGTTCGGATAGAAGACCAGATCGCCGGAAAATGTGATCTGGCCGAAGTGATACTGGATTCCCTCATGCACCGTCACGGTGACCGAGGCGAAGGTTCGCGCGGCGTTGAAGGTCACGCGCGCGGGATCGGCCACGGCGTCGAGATACCCTTCGGAGGCGTAGAGGCCGCGGATTTGCGAGAGGCCGGCATCGACGTCCGCCTGCACGAACGGGAGGGGAATCTTGCGATTGGGAAAGCGCGTGCGCGTGGTGCTGGTGATGCAATCGCGCAGCGTGGCGACCGGCAGGCCGCGCACGCCGATGAACGTGACGCCGCCGAGCAGCGTGCGCGTCCCCTCGGTCACGTCGAGTTCCACCGAGTTGCCGCCGGTCAGCTTCCAATCGACGTTCACGTCCGCGTAGCCGTTGTTGCGATAAAACACGCTCAGGAAGAAGGCCGCGTCGTCGGCGGTCGCGGGGCCGACGCCTTGCTGGTTCAATTCCGCGATTTGATCCGCGATGGCCGCGCGAAGCTGCTTGTCGGTGAAATGCGTCGTCCCGACGAACCGGATCAAGGCATTGCCCGCGGGCGCGACTGCCGGCGGATTTGCCTGCGGCGCCGGCTCCTGCGCCATCACCGCGGCCACGGCGAGCGCTACGAATAAAGCCGCTGCGGCGATCGCACGCCTGGATCGAATCAAGTTCGCGGTCATTTGAAGCGCAGAAGGTATTGGACCATGCCGCGAATGTCGCCGCCGACGTCCAGTTCGCCGATGAGATAGAAGTCCGGGGAGAGCTGGAAGCTCGACCTGATTTCCTGCTGGCCGGTCCGGGGATCGACCGCGCCTACATCGACCTTGAACCGGCTCATGAACGACTCGTTGTCCGACGGCGGCTTCGCTTTGAAAATTTTGTGATAGATCTGCTGGAACAGGAGAATTGCCGCGCGCCCGGCCAGCGCATTGCCGCTCGAGAGATTCGACGCGGTCGCCCCGGTGGCCAGCAGCGCGACGATGTCCTCCTGTGGCAGCGGCGGCTCGGAGCTGAGGACCGTCTTCGGGTCCGACGCGGCGCCGTAGATGAAGACGTTGATGTTGTAATCCTGCAGCGTCGAGCTCGCCTGGATATTGAGCTGCGGCATGAAGGGATCGTCTTTCGAGAAATAGACGAATCCGTTGGTCACCCGAAGCTTTGAGAAGGGGAGGGACGCGACGAAGTTTTCAATGCGCACCGTTCCGTCCAGCGTCGGCGCCTTGCCCGTTCCGCCGAGGTTCAGGTCGATCAGCGCCTGCCCGTTCGCGAGGTTTCCCTGGATGATGAACGGGTCCTTCGTGTGAATTTTCAGCGCGAATTTCCAGTTATTGAACGGCGGGATGTTAATCGACGGCGGGCCGGGAATCGAAGGTGGCGCCGGCGCGGGCCGTCCCGGGAGCTCGAGCGGCAGGATTTCGATTTCCTTGAAGAAGCGGCTCTTCGTGATTCCCACGTCGCCGATCACCGACGCCGCTGACAGCGGGCCAAGGACGCGGATGTCCGAATCTGTGCGGACGGTGACGGCTTCATTGCGCATCACCAGATCGCCCTTCGAGACGAAATGGAGGCTGATCGTCGGATTGACCAGGCTGTTGAAAAGCACGCCGCCGGTCATTGTGAACTGGCCGCCGGAGAGATTGCCCGAGAATTGCTGGAGGGTGAGCTGGTCGCCCGCGAATCGCATATCGGCGCGAAAGCCGCTGATCGACGGCATCGTCGGATCGGTCAGGCGCACCGCCTGCAGATCGACGAGCGCGGCGCCGCTGAGGACCGGTTTTGCAATCGTCCCGGCGACGTCGACCGACGCTTGGGCGGTCCCCTGGATGTAACGCACCGCCGGGACGATGCGCGTGACGAATGAAAGGGAGCTGCTCGGCATGCGCACCGAGAGCCGCACGGGCGAATTCGTATCGACGTACCCATTGCGCAAGCATTCCTTGAGCGGCAGCGGGACCGTGCCCGAGATGTCGATCGGCGAAATCGATGGCTGCGCGATGCGCGCCTTGAGACAAAGCTGATCGCCGATCAGCGAGAACTCCGCGTCCAGCGCGGCGGGCGCGAGCGTGGCGGCGGCGGCCGCCTGCAAATTGCGCCCGGAGACGACGACGTGCGCCTCCGGCTGGTCGATCGTCCCGCGCGCGGCGATGGTGATCTTTGCAACGCCGGTCGCGGGCGCCTTGCCCCTTGGGAAGAAACTTTCCAGCGCGATCTCGCCCGAGACGAGGTCTGCGAAGATTGGGCCGTTCGACGGGATGAGCGTCTCGGGTTGCGCGGGCGTGTGCAGATCGAGCGGGAGCGCCGCGCCGCCGGTCAGCAGCGTCCGGCCCGCCTGTTTAACAGAGATATTATTGACGCGAAGGACATTATTGTTCGCCGCGATGACCGCCGAAACCGCCCCGAGGCTGCTCGTGACGCTGAAGCTTGGAAAATCGATCTCCTCGGGGTTGTAGCTGCCGGCGATCGCCGCGTTGATCGCATGCACGTCGGCGACGCGTCCGTTCCTCAGCGAGAAATTCAGGCTCCCCGTACTGGCCAATGTATCGAGGTCACCCTCCCCTTGCCAATCGAGCCCGAGCGCGCCGGCTACGCCCCCCTTCAGGCTCGGGACGAGCGCATTGAATTTGGAAAGGTCGCGGATTTGCGCCTTCAATATCCCGTCGTAGCTGTACGGCTTTTGCAAATCGACGTGGCCCGAGGCGGAGAAACCGTCCGTCGGATTCAGCGCGAACCTGAGCGTGTCGATGGCCGCGACGCTGTTGCGGATCGTCACGCCGAACTCGAACCCCTGCGCCGCGAAGTCCCGCATCCGCAGGTCCGACGCGCTGCCGCTGATTGCGCCGTTCCAGCCGCTCGGGCCGTTTGTCACCGAGCCGCCGGCCTCCAAATTCCCGTCCGGGCCGTTGAGATTCGGCTCGGCTCGAAACGCGGCGATCGAGGGGGCCTGCACGGAGAATTGGAAGCTCGCCGGCGCGCTTCCCGCTGACGCCAAATCGCGCGGCAGCCAATAGGTCCCGCTCGCCGCCAGGCTGTTTTGCGCGCGCGTGGCCGCGACGTTCTCGAAACGCGCGACGCCATCCTCCAGCGAAAAATCCACCGCCGCGGAATCAAGTGCGTAATCGCCCGCGCGAAGCTCCGCCCCGCGCCCGTGCGCCTCGATGGCGAGCCCGTCGAACGTCCCGCCGCTTCCGCTCGAAAACGCCTTCGTCATTTCCGCATGGAAATCGCCGGAGGCGACTTCGACGCTGTTCCCGTAGAGGTCCGTCGCCTTCATATCGAGCCCGGCGCGCAGCGAATTGTCGCGTAAATCAAACGTCCCGCTTCCGTTCACCTTGCCGCTCGAGATGTCCGTCACCAAATGATGCGGGTCGTCCCCGGCTACGTAAAACCAGCCGTCGATGACCGAGCCCGCGAAGCCGTCGAGCGAATCGGGCAGTTTCCCCTCCGCCTGCGCGCTGATGCTGTTGCTGCCGCTGAAGAGCGTCGCGCCGAAGGTCGCCCACCCTTTGCTCGCATCCAGCCAGGTGACCGCCTTGTCCATCACGAAATCGCCCGCCCGCACCGCGCCCGCTACGGCGGACATCGTTCCCGTCCAGCTCGCCGGCGTATTGGGATCACCCGAGAGGTGCATCGATGCATCGCTCAAGGAGCCGACAGCCGGCGCGCCCTCGCCGAAATATTGCGAGACTTTCTCGAGCGAGAGATCGGTCACGGTCGAATCCACCTGCGCCAGCGCGTTGCTGACGTTGTTCTCGTGCTTGCCCGGCAATTCCTTGACCAGCAGCGAGAAATCGGCGGCGCCGCCGAAGAAATTCCCCTGCACGGCCAGCCGGTTGATCCCCTCGGCGCGCTGCGAGGCGTCCAGCTCGAACCTTTGCACCACGATCTGCGGATCGAGTTCGAGCCCGCGCAGGATCATGTCGCGATCCGCGTAGCTGGTGGTCGCGCTCAGGTCGCGCCAGGTGCGGATTTTCGGGATTTGCAGCACCGCGATCTTCATCGAGCCCGATTCGACCGGGTCGAGCAGGAGGCTGAGGCCCTTCACCGCGAATTCGCCGTCGGGCACGTGCGCGACGAGGTTCAGGTTGTCGATCTCGACGCGGTCGCTGAAGAGCGCCGGCTGCTGGATGAGATCGTGCAGCGTCGAGGCGAGGTCGCTCTTCTGCTCGGAAGTGCCCTCGACCGGCTTCACGGAGATGATGGCGTTGCGCAGCGTGTAGCTTTGCAGGAATTCGCTCTCGCCGTGGCGGAGCAGCGAGAGAACGGAGTACCGGACCGTCATCTCCTCGATGGAGATATTGTCAACCGGGGTCGGGCCGCGGCCATTCGGCGTGGCGCTGATATTCCGGAGGCTCAGGTTGGTGAAGATCGTGCCGTCGACCTCCACCGAGAGCCGCACGTTCTGCTCCGCGGCGATATGGACGGCCTCGGCATGGATCAGGGCGATCAACAGAGGCCGGTGGAAGAGTACGAGCGCGGCCAGCAAGATCAACAGGCCGTTGCGGATGCGATGGCGCTTGCGGCGCGGCCCGGGCGCGGCGGGGGCCGGTTTGCTGGCTGGCGCTGATTGGTCCGGTGGCCCGTCGCTCACGGCGGCCAAGGCTACCAATGGACGCACAGACTGCAATAGTGCGCCTCTCTTCCGCGTATTATCGGACATTGGGTTGACAGATCGACCCTCCGGCGTCCTATGATCCCTTTCCGAAAGCCCTTACCCCTTTAAAAGATAAGGTTGTCCCGATGCCCGAACCCGCTTCTGTCAGGCTGCCTGATCCCGCTACACTCATTCTCACCATTCGCCGCCAGCGTGTATTGCTCGATTCCGATATCGCGACTCTCTACGGCGTCGAGACGAAAGCCCTTAACCGCGCTGTCAAACGCAATATCGAGCGTTTCCCGGAGGATTTCATGTTCCAACTTACCGTTGAGGAGCACGAGGCTTTGAGGTTCCAATCTGGCGCCTCAAAGGAAGGCCGCGGCGGTCGCCGTTACCTGCCCTACGTTTTCACCCAAGAAGGGGTCGCCATGCTCTCCAGTGTCTTGCAAAGTCCGCGAGCGGTCTCGGTCAATATCGCCATCATGCGGGCCTTCATCCGCCTACGCGCCATGGCGCTTTCGGTGGACGAACTCGCCTGCAAGGTCGATGCGTTGGAAAAGAAGTATGATGGACAATTCAGGGTCATTTTTGACGCCTTGCGCCAGCTCGTAGCCCCACCGCCAGAGAAAGAAAAGCCCCGGATCGGTTTCCACCCCGCCAACTGATTCTCGCTTTGGCTGTTTCCCCGATTCCGATTGCAAGTCATTGATCACGAGTAACGAGCATATTTTAGCCAAGGTCAGCGAGCCCCGCCAACCCTCATTTCCTAATTTCGAATTTTCCATTTCCGGCGGGCGCCCCTAAATTGCGCCGCAATGACATCCGCCCCTGCCGGTTCCCAGCGCAAGTCAGGCAAGGGGTTTCCACATCTGCTCTGGCAAACGCTCGTCCGGTACTCCGACATCGACGGTCCGCAGCGGGCGGCGTCGTTCGCCTACTACGCCTTCTTCGCCATGTTCCCCCTGCTGCTGCTGATGGTCTCGATCGGGGCGTTCGTGTTCAACCCGGCGAAGGTGAATATTTGGGTCGTCGATGCGCTGAGCGCGCTGGGCGTGCCGGTCGAGCACAGCAAGCACGACTTCGTCACCCAGACCATCCGGGGCATCATCAAATCCCGGAGCGGGGCCGGTTTTTTTGCCGTGACCGGTCTGATCTGGGGTTCGTTCCGCTTCTTTCAATCGCTGGTGCGCGCCGTCAATCGCGCCTGGGGCACCCACGAGTACAAGTGGTGGCGCCTGCCGATCCAGAACCTGCTGATGGTGGCGATCCTGGCCGTTGCGCTCGCCGCGGGGTTGGTCGGACCGTCGGCGCTCGCCTGGGCGCAAAGAGTGGTCGTGAATCTCAAGACGCCCTTCAACGCCGGCCTCATCGCGCTGTTCGATCTCGTGAGGCTTCTGCTCCCATCGGCCATCCTGTTCTGCGGGCTGAGCATGTTTTACAGGCTCGCGCCCCGTCGGCCGACCCTCTTTCGCGAGGTATGGATCGGCGCGCTGGCGGTGACGCTGCTGCTGCGCGTGCTTCAGATTCTCCTGGTCCTCTACGCGAGGAACGTGGCCCATTTCAACGCCATCTACGGCGCCTTTGGGGCGGTGATCGCCATCCTCATCTGGGTTTATCTCTCGGGCAGCGTCATCATCCTGGGCGGCTGCTTCTGCGCCATCAGCGCGGAGGCCGAGGGCCACGGCGCCCTGCCGGACCCGGCGGAGACTGGCATTTTCGGCCATTCGGTGCGTTAATAGTCGCGTTTTATATGTCTTCCTCTTCCATCTGGCGCCTCGCCAATCCGCAGCTTCGCGACCTCATCTGCTATGAGCCGGGCAAGCCGGTCGAGGACGTGGCGCGCGAACTCGGCCTCGATCCCGCCGGCATCGTCAAGCTCGCCTCGAACGAAAACCCGCTCGGCCCCTCGCCGAAGGCCCTGGCGGCGATGAGGGATGCGCTCGAGCGCGTCCATTTTTATCCCGATGGCGGCGGCTTTCACCTGCGCGAGGCCATCGCGGCGCAATTCGGCTTCCAGCGCGAGAATGTGATCCTGGGCAACGGCTCGAACGAAGTCATCGAATTCATCGGCCACGCATTCCTGCGGCCCGGCGATGAGGTGATCACCGCGCGGCACGCCTTCGCGGTCTATGCGTTGATGGCGCAGCTTTTCGACGCGCGCGTGATCGAGGTGCCCGATCCCGCCTTTCGCCATGACCTCGACGCCATGGCAGCGGCGATCACGCCGCGCACGCGCGAGATTTTCATCACCAATCCGAACAACCCGACCGGCGCCATGGTTTCGCAGGAGGAGATCGACCGCTTCATGGAGCGCGTGCCCGATCACGTGGTGGTCGTTTTCGACGAGGCTTATTACGAATTCCTCGACGATCCGCCGGATACGCTCAAATACATCCGCGAGGGGCGCGAAAACGTTGTCGTGCTGCGCACGTTCTCGAAAATCCAGGGCCTCGCCGGGCTTCGCATCGGCTACGGGCTCGGCGCGAAAAATATCGTCAACATCCTGCAAAAGACGCGCCAGCCCTTCAACGCGAACGCCATCGCGCAGGCGGGCGCCATCGCCGGGCTGCTCGATCTCGATCACCAGCGCAAGACGCGCGATTTGACGCGCGAGGGGCGCGCCTATCTCGAGGCGCAATTTGCGGGCATGGGGCTCGAGTACGTGCCGAGCTTTGCGAACTTCGTGTTGGTGAAAGTGGGTGACGGCAACCAGGTTTTCAAGGCGCTGATGGCAAAAGGCGTGATCGTTCGCGCGATGGCCTCGTATCAATTGCCGGAGTGGATTCGCGTCTCCGTCGGCACGATGCCGCAGAACCGGCTCTTCATCGCCGAACTCGAGACCGTCCTCACGCGGGCGCCCGTTCCGGCCTGAGCGGACTGAATGGAACCGTTTTCTCCAATCGCCGAGGAGACCGTCGCCGCCGTCTCGACGCCGTTTGGAGAAGGGGCCATCGCGGTCATCCGGCTCGCGGGGCCGCGTGCGATTGAAATCGCGCGGGAGATTTTTCGTTCGCGCAAGCCGGTCGCGGAGCTTCCGCCGCGCGCGCAGCAACTGGGCCGGATCGTGGACGGCGCGCGCACGCTCGATGAGGCGCTGCTCTCCGTTCATCGCGCCCCGGCGAGTTACACGGGCGACGATCTGGTCGAGATTCATTGCCACGGCGGCATCCTGGTGACGCGGCGCATTCTCGATCTTCTGCTCGAGCGCGGCGCGCGCGTGGCGGAGCCGGGCGAGTTCACGCGCCGCGCGTTTCTCAACGGCAAAATGGACCTCACGCAAGCGGAAGCGGTGATGGACCTGATCCGCGCGCAGACCGATCTCGCGCTTCGTGCCGCGACGGAGCAGCTCGAGGGGCGGCTCGGCCGTCACATCGTCGTGCTGCGCGAGGCGCTGCTCTCGATCCTCGCGCACGTCGAGGCGCACATCGATTTTCCCGACGAGGACATCGATCCGGCGACTGGCGCGGCGCTGCTCGAGAGTGTCGATTCCGTGCGCGGGGAAGTGGCGCGCCTGCTCCGCACCGCCGATCAGGGCCAGGTGTTGCGCGAAGGGCTTCGCACCGTGATTTTCGGCGAGCCGAACGCCGGAAAATCCAGCCTCCTCAATCGCCTGCTCGGCTACGAGCGCGCCATCGTCAGCCATCTGCCCGGCACCACGCGCGACACGCTCGAGGAGGTGGTGAATATCCGCGGCGTCCCCGTCCGACTCATCGACACTGCGGGCGTACGGCCTTCGTCCGATCTGCTTGAAAACGCTGGCATCGAGCGCACGCGCGACGCCCTCTCGCGCGCGAGTCTCGCGCTGGAGGTCGTCGATGCCAGCATTCCGCCCTCGACGACCATCGCGGACCGCCCCGCCGCGCCGACGATTCTCATCCTGAACAAATGCGATCTGGGCGTCGATCCCGCCTGGGCCGAACGCGCCGGCGCGATCCGCATCTCCTGCAAAACCGGCGAGGGATTTGACGCGCTCACGCAGGCCATCTTCGACGCCGCGATGAAGGGAGGGGGAAATCCGGATGATTATCTCATCGCCATCAACGCGCGCCACAAGGCCTGCCTGACATCCGCCGCCGCCGCGCTCGATGCCGCGCGGAGCGCGCTCGAGCAAAACCTTTCGCCGGAATTCATCGCCATCGAATTGCGCGCCGCCCTCGACGCCGTGGGCGAAGTCGCCGGCCGCCTCGACGCCGATGAAATCCTCGGTGAGATCTTCTCGAAATTCTGCATTGGAAAGTGAATCCCAATTTCGCCGCCGGCGCTGCAAAAGCTGCGCGATGCCGATGACGGATTGGGAGCAATCCGCGGATATTCTCCAGGTCCGGGCGCCCAGTCTCAATTTCCACGTTCTCCGCGATTCCTCCGGCCTTTATTTGATCGACGCGGGATTCATCGGCGGCCGGATTCTGCTGCGCCGGGCGCTTCGCCGGCGCGGATGGCACGATGAGCCGATTCGCGGCGTGATCGTCACGCACGGCCATCTCGATCATATTCTCAATGTCGCAGCCGTCGCGCGCGAGTCTGGCGCGTGGATCGCCGCGCCGCGGCTCGACGCGGATCATTACGCCGGCCGGCCTTGCTACTCGGGCTGGTCGCGCGTCACCGGCTGTCTCGAGGCCGTTGGCCGGCCCCTGCTCGGGTTCCGGCCATTCGTCCCGGACCGCTGGTTGGACGAGGGCGATTTCATCGACGTCTGGCGCGGCCTGCGCGCGATTCATCTCCCCGGCCACACGCATGGACACATGGGATTTCATTGCGAACAGCTCCGGCTGCTCTTCAGCGGCGACCTCTTTGCCAGTTACACGGAGGCGCGATTGCCGCCGGCCATTTTCAATTCCGCGCCGGAGCAAATCCCGCGCAGCGTCGCCGCCCCGCTGGCGCTGGACATCGACGGCGTGATCCCAAACCACGGCTCATCCGCGCCTCCCGAATTGCACCTGCGCCGGCTGCGCGATTTGGCCGCCAAGCTCGGGCCGGTTTGAGCGCTTTGACCTATTTACGCCGCAGCCGCCCGCATGTAAGAATGCCCTTCATGCCGACCATCATCCTTCCGGCCAAATGACCGGCGGCGCTCTTTATAGGAATCTTCTCCGGCCCGCGCTCTTTCGATTCGACGCCGAGCGCGTTCATCATCTCGCCATGTCCGCGCTTCGCGCATTCGCGCTGGCGCCCTGGCATCAGCGTCCCGATCCGAAGCTCGCGCGCGAAGTCTTCGGCGTCCGATTTCCGAATCCCGTCGGCCTCGCCGCCGGCTTTGACAAAAACGCCGTCGCGCTCCCGGCCTTCGAGAAGCTCGGGTTCGGCTTCGTCGAAGCCGGCACGATCACCGCGGCCGCGCAGCCGGGCAATCCGAAGCCGCGCATCTTTCGCCTTCCGCCGCAGCAGGCCATCATCAACCGCCTTGGCTTCAACAACGACGGGGCCGAGGCCGTCGCCGCGCGGCTCGCCCGGCTCAAGGCGTCGGGCCGCTGGCCCTGCATCCCCATCGGCCTGAATATCGGCAAGACCAAGGTCACGCCGATCGAGCAGGCCGCCGCGGATTACCTCTCGTCGTTCGAAAAACTCTTCCCGTTCGCCGATTACTTCGTCCTGAACGTCTCCTCGCCAAACACGCCCGGCTTGCGCGCCTTGCAGGACAAGGAGGCGCTCAATCAATTGCTCGCCGCCGTCCAACGCCGAAATCGCGAATTCAGCCCCGCGCGCCTCCGCCCGGTGCTGCTGAAGATCGCGCCCGATCTCGAATTCCCGCGGATCGAGGAGATCATCGCGTTGGTCGAGCAGCACGGCCTCGCCGGCATCGTCGCGACGAACACCACCCTCGACCAATCCGCGCTGCCGGAGCCGCTCCGGCGCGAGGGCGGCTTGAGCGGCCTGCCGTTGCGCGCGCGCTCGACGGAGATCGTCCGCTTCATCGCATCGCGCACCGCGCTGCCCGTCGTCGCCGTGGGGGGAATCCACGACGCGGATTCCGCGATGGAAAAATTCGACGCCGGCGCCGCGCTGGTCCAGCTCTACACCGGCTTCATCTACGAGGGCCCCGCGCTCATCGCCCGCATCAACGCGGCGCTTCTCCAGAAAATGGAAAGCCGCTGACCGGACTCTCATTCGGTCAGCGGCTCCAACCCGCGGAACGCGGCTCATGCGTTCTCGCAAATTTTTACCATTGTTTCGGCGGCGCTTTACTTATTCTGGTTTTGATCGGGAACGATCTGCGCCAGATCCTGCTGGTCCGGCTCCGTGCCAAGGGTCGCTTGAGCGGTCTGCGTCTGGCCGTTGCGCAGGTAGGTGATCGTGGCTATGTCGCCCGGGGCCATGCTGAGGATCGCCAGGCGAAGCCCGCGCGGGTCAACGACGGCCTTGCCATTCACGGCGGTGACGATGTCGCCGCCCTGGAGGCCGGCCTTCGCCGCGGCGCCGTTCGGGACCACATCGACGATGGGCGCTCCGGCCAGATCCTCGGACACGTTCAATTTCAAAGCGAGTTCCGGCGTCAGATCGTGCATCTCGGCGCCCAGGAAGCCGCGCGTCACCTTGCCATATTTAATGAGGCTCGCGACCACGTTCCGGGCCACGTCGGACGGCACTGCGAATCCGATTCCGTCATTCCCGCCGCTCGGGCTGAAGATCGCCGTGTTGATGCCGATCAGCCGGCCTTCGGTATCCACCAGCGCGCCGCCGGAATTGCCCGGATTGATCGGCGCGTCGGTCTGGATGAAGTCTTCATAGTCCTCGATGCCCATGCCGGTGCGCCCGAGCGCGCTGACGATTCCCATCGTCACGGTATTGGTCAATTCGAACGGATTGCCGATCGCCAGAACCACGTCGCCGACTTTGACCTGGTCGCTGTCCGCAAAGGTGACCGCCGGCAGGCCCTGCGCGTCGATCTTGAGCACCGCCAGGTCGCTCGTCGGATCGTGTCCGACCACTTTCGCCTTGTATTCATGCCCGTGATCGCCGATCCGCACCATGATTTCATCGCCCGATTCCGCCACGTGATTGTTCGTCAGGATGAGGCCGTCCGGAGTGATGATGACCCCCGAGCCCAGGCCCTGCTCCCGCTCCTGTCCGCCGCCTTGATCGCCGTTCTGACCGCCCTCATCGGGAATGCCGAAGAAATGGCGGAACATCGGATTGCCGTTGAACCGGTTTCGATTCGGGACCTCCTTGCTCGTAGTAAAAACAGTGACCACGCTCGGGTCCACTTTCTCGACGATCGGAGCATAGCTGCTGATCGCGCCCGAAGCGCGCTGGAGCGGCGAGGCGTCGACCTGAAGCTGCGGCTCGCTGGCCGGCGCGGTCTGCGCCTGCACGGGAATGAGCGCCGGCGTGAGCGTCAGCGCCATCGGCATCGCGAATGTCAGCACCCGAGCCGCCAGCCGCGAGAAAAGCGTCGAATGGTTGCGGTTGAAATAAACGGACCGCCGCGCGGTCCACCAAAGGATAGGCGAATTCATATAATTGTCTGTCGGTACGCTTCACCCCCCGGTTCAGGATGGCTCCGCGTTTGGTAGTCCGACAGTGGAGCCCGCGATTTTGTTCACTGAATCGCGCATTTCCGCTCCCGCAGCGAAAAGCGCCCCGGGGGTGCGGGTCTCCATCCTGGCCGCGTTGATAGAAACGCTCCTTCAGAGCTTTGCCGAATTGGGGCGGGTTACCTGGGGCGCTGCCCCAGGCTATTATGAAGCCGGGCCTTTGGCCCTCCAGAGGTGCGGCTACACGTTTCTTTAGAATGCTCTCATTAGCAGTTCCCCAGGAACGCGACATCCATTCGCTCCTGGCGCCGCTTTTCGGGCTTGCCGGGCGGGCGCTACAGCCCCGGATGCACCTTCTCCACCGGCCGCTCGACGTGCCCGCCGAAGCCCTTGCGCATCGCCGAAAGCACCTTCTCCGCGAAGCTGTGCTCGATGCGCGACCGGAACCGGGTGAAGAGCGCCGTCGAGAGAACCTCCGCCGAGACGCCCTCCTCGAGCGCCGCCGCAATCGTCCACCGGCCCTCGCCGGAATCTTCCACGAAACCGGTGTAGCTGCTGAGCTGTTCATCGGAGGCCAGCGCCTGCGCGGTCAAATCGAGCAGCCATGAGGAGATGACGCTGCCGCGGCGCCAGACTTCGGCAATGTCTCCGATTTCCAGGTCGTAGGAAAGTCCCCGCGGCAGGCGATCGGAATTCGCGCCGCGCAGGATGTCGAAACCCTCCGCATAGGCTTGCATGACGCCGTACTCGATGCCGTTGTGCACCATCTTGACGAAATGACCCGAGCCGGAGGGGCCGCAGTAGAGGTAACCCTGCTCCGCCGTCCCCTCATCGGAGCGTCCCGGGGTGCGCGGGATGTCGCCCATGCCGGGGGCGAGCGTCTTGAAGATCGGGTCGAGGCGGGTGACAGCCTCCTTCGGGCCGCCCATCATGAGGCAATAGCCGCGATCGAGGCCCCAGACGCCGCCGCTGGTGCCGACATCGACGTAGTGAACGCCCTTCGGCGCCAGCATCTCGCTGCGCCGGACGTCGTCTTTATAAAAGGAATTGCCGCCGTCAATGATCGTGTCGCCCGCGGCGAATAACTTTCCTAGCGCGAGGACCGTCTCCTCGGTGGGTCCGCCCGCGGGCACCATGACCCATACGGCGCGCGGCGCATCGAGCTTTGCCACCAGGTCCTCGAGCGACGAGGCGGCCTCGGCGCCATAAGCGACCAGTTCCGCGACGTTGGCCTGGTTCCGGTCGTATCCCACGCATTGGTGGCCGCCGCGCATCAATCTGCGCGCCATGTTTGCGCCCATGCGCCCGAGTCCGATCATGCCGAGTTTCATCGATTTTTGCCTTTCAGTTGCTTTGCTTTGGGCCGGGATAGTGGGTGTTGCGGGCGCCTCGCCGCAATTATTTTTCCGCCACGAATTTCAGCGCGACGGAATTCATGCAGTAGCGCTGCCCGGTGGGCGGCGGCCCGTCATCGAAGACGTGGCCGAGGTGTGAGTCGCACCGTGCGCAGCGCACCTCGGTGCGGACCATGCCGTAGCTCGTGTCGTCGTGCGTCACTACCGAGCCCTTGACCGGCTGGTAGAAGCTTGGCCAGCCCGTGCCGGAATCGAATTTGGTCGAGGCGTCGAAGATCAGGTTGTCGCACGCCGCGCAGTGATATTTGCCCTTGCCGTGATTATTCCAATAGAGATTGCAGAAGGCCGCTTCCGTGCCCGCCTCGCGCATGACGCTGTATTGCTCGGGAGTGAGAATTTTCTTCCACTCCTCATTGGTGAGAGTGACTTTTTGGTTCATGGGAATGGCCAGGAGCTTTGCGCGGATTTTTGCCGTCTCGGGATCGTTCGGCCGGTCCTCGCTCAGCGCGCGCACGCAGGCGGCCGCGCCGACCGCGGCAAGGGCGATGGTTTTTAAGGCATGACGGCGGGTAAATTGCATCGGTTCTCTCAATATACGCATGTTGGTGGAAATTGGATGTTCTCAAATTATGAGACTCGGCCGGCGCGGGATATTCCCCGGGGCTTGAATGAGGGGTTTTTTGACCACGGATTTCGCGGATGGGCGCGGATAGTCACCACGCCGGCGTCGAGCTCCTATCCTAAATCCGCGCCCATCCGTGTAATCCGTGGTTGATCAAAGGCCAATGCGACGAGCGGGCGCGGGCCCCATTTTTCCAAGTGCATCGTCCCGGCGCCGCTGGTAGCTTCCGATTCCCCCTGACCAGGCCCTAGGCCAGCCATGACCGACTACAAAGAGACGCTCAACCTGCCGAAGACCGCCTTTCCGATGAAAGCGGACCTCGTTCGCCGCGAGCCGGAGCGGCTGGCGAAATGGGAGGACGCGGGGCTCTACGAGCGCATCCTCGCCGCGCGGGCGGGCGCGCCGCTCTTCGTCCTGCACGACGGGCCGCCATTCGCCAACGGCGACGTGCACATGGGCACCGCGTTGAACAAGGTGCTAAAGGACATCGTCGTGAAATCGCAGTCGATGCTGGGCCATCGGACGCCGTTCGTGCCGGGCTGGGATTGCCACGGCCTGCCGATCGAATTCAAGGTGGTGAAGGAATCGCGCGGGCTCTCGCCGCTCGAGGTGCGCAAGCGCTCGGAGGAATACGCCCGCAAATACATCGGCATCCAGCGCGTGCAGTTCAAGCGCCTGGGGGTGTTCGGCGATTGGGAGCATCCCTATCTCACGCTCGATCCGGCCTATGAGGCGGAGATCGTTCGCGCTTTCGCCGGATTGGTCGAGGAGGGGCTGGTCTATCAGAGCAAGAAGCCCGTCTATTGGAGCACCGGCGCCCAGACCGCCCTGGCCGAGGCGGAGGTGGAATACGCGGATCGCGAGGACCCCGCCATTTTCGTAAAATTTCCGATCGTCTCCGGTCCGCTCGCCGGCCACGCGAGCATGGCCATCTGGACCACCACGCCCTGGACCTTGCCGGCGAATGTCGGCATCGCCGTTCATCCGCAGCACCGGTATGTAGCGGAGAAATTCCGCAATCGCGAGACGGGCGAGGTCGCTTCGTTCGTGATCGCGCAGGCGCTCGTGCCGGCGTTCACGGAGGCGACGCCATGGCAGGTCGACGGCGAGCCCAGCCCGCATTCTTTCGCCGGCTCGGAACTGGCCGGCGCGCTGGCGCAGCATCCGTTTCTGGATCGTACGGCCAGGGTGATCGTCGCGGACTTCGTGACGCTCGACACCGGCACCGGCAGCGTCCACATCGCTCCCGGTCACGGTGCGGACGATTACGTCGCCGGCCTGGAGAACGGCTTGCCGCTCCTCTCGCCGGTGGACGATCATGGCCGCTTCACCGAGGAAGCCGGCGTGCCGGTCTGGGCCGGGCGCTACGTCTTCGATGCGAACAAGGACGTGGTGGAATTGCTGCGCCAGCGCGGCGCGCTGCTGGGCGAGCAGATTTACCGCCACTCGTATCCGCACTGCTGGCGCTCGAAGACGCCCGTCGTTTTTCGCGCCGTCGAGCAATTCTTCATCCGCATCGATGCGCTGCGCGCGCGGGCGCTGGCGGCCATTGACACGGTGCAATGGGTTCCGGCGTGGGGGCGCAATCGCATCTACGGCACGGTCGAGTCGCGGCCCGATTGGTGCATCTCCCGCCAGCGCTCCTGGGGCGTTCCGCTGCCGGTCTTCTACGGCGCGGACGGCAAGCCGATCCTCGACGCCGCGCTCGTCCGGCGCATGGCGGATTTGTTCGAGCGCGACGGCACGAATCTCTGGTTTGAAAAAGATGACGCGTGGTGGTCGCAGGCGCTCGGACTGCCCGCCGGCTCGACTCGCCGCAATGATACGCTCGACGTCTGGATCGATTCCGGCGTTTCGCACCAGGCCGTGGTGCGCAAGCGGCTCGGCGTCGAGCGGGCGGACGTTTATCTCGAGGCGACCGACCAGCATCGCGGCTGGTTTCAATCCTCGCTCTTGACCAGCGTGGCGCTCCGCGGCGAGGCGCCGTACAAGACGTGCGTGACGCACGGTTTCGTGGTGGACAAGGATACGCGCAAGAAGGTCTCGAAGTCCGCGCAGGGGAGTTACGTGAAGCCGATGGACGCCGCGCATTACATCGAGAAATATGGCGCGGACATCGTGCGCCTCTGGGCCTCGAGCGTGGAGTTCACGAGCGAGGTGCCTTTTTCTGAGGAATCGTTCGCGCTCCTCGCCGACGCCTATCGTCAATTCCGGAACGTGCTGCGCATCCTGCTCGCGAATTCCTCCGGCTTCACGCCCGGGCCGGATGATTTTGCGGGCGCGACGTTGATCGACCGCTGGATGCGCTCGCGCCTCCAGCAAGTCATCGAGTCGTGCCGCGCCGCTTACGCGGCTTATGATTTCCGGAAGATTTTTCAGACGCTCAACCAATTCTGCACCGTCGATCTCTCCGCGCTCTATATCGACATCACCAAGGACAGGCTTTATTGCGACGCGGCCGATTCGCCGCGGCGCCGCGCCACGCAGGCCGTGATGCGCGAGGCCTTTCGCGGACTGGGCGCGCTGCTCGCGCCGATTCTCGCATTCACTGCCGATGAAGCGTGGGAATTCGCGGGCGAGGGGGAGTCGATCCACGTCGAACTTTTTCCCGAGCCCGATCCGCGCCAGCGCAATCCCGAGGCCGAGGGGGAAATCGAGGCGTTGCTGAAACTGCGCGGTGTGATCGCGCAAGCCGTCGAGCCGGCCCGCCAGCAGAAGCTGATCGGCAACGCCCTCGAGGCCAGCGTGACGCTGCGCCTCTCCGATCCCGCTCAATTGGCCCGCCTCCAATCGATGCAGGCGGAACTAGAGGAGTTTTTCATCCTGAGCGAGCTGCATATTGAACCCGGCGCCGAGACCGCCGCGTCGCTGACGCGCACCGCTTTCCGCAAATGCGAGCGCTGCTGGCGATACCGCGCCTACGTGGGCCAGTCCGCCGCGCATCCGGACCTTTGCGACCGCTGCGAAGCCGTTGTAACCGCCCTCGAAGCCAAGTCGTGACGCCCTCCGACCGCCTGCGCTTCGGCCCCGCAGCCGCCGCCGCGACGATTCTTTTCTTCTACGCGCTAGATCAGTGGACGAAATGGCTCGTCATCCGCGCGCTGCCGCTCGACGGCGTCCGCATTGTCATACCCGGCTTTTTCGCCCTGGTGCATTGGGAGAACACCGGCGCGGCGTTCAGTTCATTCACGGGACAGAACGCGATCTTCATCGCGCTCTCAATCGTCACGCTGCTGGTGCTTGCGGCGTTCGCCTTTCGCGGCGCGTACCGACGCGCGTTGACGCGATTCGCCGTCTGCCTGCTGGCCGCCGGCGTGATGGGCAACGTCACCGACCGCATCCGTCATCACGCCGTCGTGGACCTGCTGTTATTCGACCTGCACGTCCCCTTCGCGAATCCCTGGCCCGCCTTCAACGTAGCCGACTCCTGCATCTGCATCGCCGCCCTGCTCCTCGTCGCCGGCGCGTGGATCGCCGAGCGGAAGGAGCCATGAGGTTTGCCCTTGCTCCCAAGCTTCGGTGGGCCTGGATTCCACCGATGATCGGTTACGCCGCCCTTGGCGCGGTCATCGCGGGTGTTTATGGCGTCATCCACGATCAGGTGACTTATTCCATTTCCCCGGAGTATTTCACCAAAATGAAATTCATCCAATTTCACTACGCCAATTTTGGATTTCCGCGCAGGGTATTCGTCGCCGAAGTCGGAGTGCTGGCGACCTGGTGGGTCGGCTTTTTCGGTGGATGGTTCATGGCGAGGATCGTCGTTCCCGTGTTCGAAGGCGCCGCGCGGATGACTTATATCTTGCGCGGTTTCGCCATCATGGTGGCCGTCGCCTTCCTTGGTTCATTTACCGGCTATCTCCTGGGCCTTCGGCGGATCAACGACCCGAATATGTCAAACTGGACGGCCTATTACTCGATGGGAGTAAGTGACCTGAAATCCTTCGTGCGCGTCGCCTATATTCATAACGCCAGTTATGTAGGCGGCCTCTTTGGCCTCCTTATCGCCTTGATCTGGCTTTGGCGCGCGTCCAGACGAGCGCTATCCCGAACGCCAATCCAATGAGCGCGGACTCCGACGGTTCCGGAACCGGGGCCACGCCATTGAGCGTCGCGGTAGCGTGCAGCCCATCCGCGTGAAACGCGGCGACATTGCAGCCCGAAGCGACGTTCCCGCTTCCCGAGCCCGTGGCGGCGTGGAGCGCGGGGATTAGAAAAAGAGATCCGGCGATGATGATGCTTATTATCAAACGATAATCGCTCACGCTCAATGGGTTTAGGCGATTACCCAGACGTCCAGATAATAATATTCTCGCCCTTGGAGACTTCCCGCCGCCGGTAATCAACTCCCTGTCAAGGACTTGCCGCACGGTCATTGGGCGCGGAAGCTATTAATTCCGGCGCAATTCCGCAAGCCCTTTATTTTCCGTCTTTCCCAGTTCTCAGCCCGGCCGAGCGATTTAAAGCTTCCGGATCAAATCGAGCGTTTCTCGCAGGATTTCATCCGGGGCGGTGGCGTGCAATCGTGGGAACTTGCCGCCTACCAGGAGGTAATCGCCGGCGCAAGTCAGCATCAGTTTCTGGTCTTTTACTTCGATCTTCGCGATTTTTCTCGCCGCGGCGGCGAGCTTGATCTCGGAGAGGATCAGCAGGTTCTCGACCGCGTTCGGCAGCGGGCCGAAACGGTCCCGCCATGACTTGCGGACCTTGTCGAGCTGTTCTTGAGTGGTTACTTCCGCCAGTGCGCGGTAAGCCTGAATTCTCAGCCGCGGCTCGCCGATGTAAGCGGCGGGAAGATATGCGCCGGTGAGTTTCTCGCCGCTTTTCTGCAAGTGCTCGGCCTCGTTGGTCGCCAGGAAATCGAGCCGCACGGGAACCTCGACGCGCCGGCGCACCTTCTCGCCTTTCAGATTCGAAACCGCCTGCTTGAGCAACTGGCAGTATAAGTCAAACCCGATCGCCACGATGTGCCCGCTCTGCGCCGTCCCGAGGACGTTTCCGGCGCCGCGGATCTCGAGGTCGCGCATGGCGATCTTGAATCCCGCGCCGAGCGTCGAGTACTGCTTGATCGCGTTCACCCGCTTGCGCGCCGCGCCCAGGGTCATCATGTCGCGTGGAAGCAGAAGATAGGCGTACGCCTTCATTTGCGCGCGCCCCACCCGCCCGCGCAATTGATATAAGTCCGCCAGCCCGAACCGATCCGCGCGGTCGATGATAATTGTGTTGGCGTTTGGAATATCCAACCCGCTCTCGATGATCGTCGTCGAGACCAGCACGTCGGTTTTTCCGTCCACGAACCGTTGCATGACTTCCTCGAGTTCGTCTTCGTCCATCTGGCCGTGACCGATCTCGATCCGCGCCCCGGGGCATAACTCGCGGATGCGAGTCGCCATCCGCTCGATGGTTTGGACGCGGTTGTGCAAGAAATAAACCTGACCCTGTCGTCCAATCTCGCGCTGAATCGCGTCGCGAATGATCCGCTCGTCGTATCCGCAAATGATCGTCTCGGTTGGGATCCGGTTTGCGGGCGCAGTTTCGAGAATCGACATATCGCGCGCGCCCATCAGGGAGAGATAGAGCGTGCGCGGGATCGGCGTCGCGGAAAGCGTGAGCACGTCCACGAGCTTGAACATTTCCTTGAAGCGCTCCTTGTGCTTCACGCCGAACCGTTGTTCCTCGTCGATGACCACGAGTCCCAAATCCTTGAATGTAACATCGGATGATATGAGCCGGTGCGTGCCAATGACGATATCGACGCCTCCTTCGCGCAATTCCTTGACCGTCTTCGTTTGTTCCGGCTTGGTTCGGAACCGGCTCAACATTTCCACGCGCACCGGGTAATCGGACATTCGCTCACGAAAGGTGTTGTAATGCTGCTGCGCCAGAACGGTGGTCGGCGCGAGGACCGCGACCTGCTTGCCTCCCATCACCGCCTTGAATGCGGCGCGGATCGCCACTTCAGTCTTGCCGAATCCCACGTCGCCGCAGATGAGCCGGTCCATCGGGCGTTCGCTTTCCATGTCGGTCTTGGTCGCGGCGATGGCGGTAAGCTGGTCCGGCGTTTCCTTGTATAAGAAAGAAGCTTCAAACTCACTTAGCCACTTACTGTCCGGAGGAAAGGCGAAGCCCCGGCTCGTCTCGCGCTGCGCGTGAATCGTGAGCAACTGAGCCGCGTAACTGTAAATGGCCTGTTCGGCGTTTTTCTTCGCCTTCGCCCAGCGCGCATCGGCCAGCGAGGAGAGCGCGGGCGCCCTCTTCCCGACGCCGACGTAGCGCGAGACGAGGAACGATTGCTCGAGCGGCACATAGAGGCGCGCCCCTTCGTCGAATTCGAGCGTGAGCACCTCCTCCTCCTTTCCGTCCATTTCGAACTGCCGCAGGCCGAGGAACTTCCCGATGCCGTGTTCGAGGTGGACGATGTAATCCCCCTCGTTCAATTCACTAAAATCGATCTGCGCGCGATTCGCCTGCTCCCGCATTCGCCGCAACGCCATTCGCCGCGCGCGCGTGTTGCGGTAGCGTCCGAATAACTCGGAATCGGAGAGCACGGCGAGCTTTCCCTCCGGGAAAACGAAGCCGCGCGCGATTGCGCCGATGGCGAAGAGGACGCGCGCCTGCTCTTCCTCGGGAAGCAGCTCCTGCAGGCGCTCCACTTCGCCCTCGTTATTGCATAAGATGTAAGTGCTCCAGTTTCGCTCGCGCCATTCGCGCAACTGCCGGAAGAATTGCAGCCGCTTCGCTTCGTCGACCACGAAATCGCCCACCTCGAATTCGCCGAGCCCGTGATCGAAGAACGCCGCGGAGAAATCCTCCGGCCCGCCGCCCGTTTGCGCGCCGGCCAGCACATGAACGCGCGCCTCGGTGAAACCGGCGTTTAAGTTAATAGTAACATCGGAGTTGCCAATATAATCGCGCAGCGCGCAGACTTGCTTCTGCGATTCCGTGAGCAGGATGGTGCAGGCCTCGAGGCGCTCGACGGAAGTCTGGGCGTCGAGATCGAATTGCCGGATCGATTCGACTTCATCGCCGAAGAGCTCGATGCGCACGGGCTGCGTGTGATTCCAGCCAAACACGTCGAATATCCCGCCGCGCACGGCGAATTGCCCGCGCATGGCCACTTGCGCGACTGGCTCGTAGCCGGCCTCGGCCAGACGCGCGACCAGCGCGTCGCGGTCCAGTTTCGCGCCGCGCTTCACCTGGACGGCGCCCGCGCGCAGGCCGTCGGGCGAGGGGACCTCGTCGTCGAGGCTGGCCTTCGCGAGCGCCAAAAGGCGGGACTTCGCCGATTTCTGGCCGCTCAGCGATTGAAGCAGCGAGAGGCGCTCCGCCGCGATTTCCGGATCGGACAGCACGTTTTCACCGAGCGCGATTTCCTTGCCGGGATAGAAGGCGGCGTCGGGAAACCAATTCAGCAGCTCATTAAAGACCGTCTCTTGGGCGCGGCCATTTTCGCAGACGATCCAGCAGCGCTCCTTCGTGTTTCCGGCGACGATTGCGGCGAGAAAGGCCTGCGCCGGCTCCGTCACGTGCTCGAAAATGACCGGCTCTCCCTGCGCCAGCGCGCGCAGCCGTTCGCGGATCGGTTCGGTTTCACGGAGGCGCTCGAGCAAGGTCGCCGCGCCCTGGGCGGGAGCGGGCGCGGTCATCGGGCCTCTTTTCGCCAGGCGTCGAGCAGCGGACCGGCGGTCTCCCGCCGCGCCAGAGGCCGTCCGTTGATCGAGGCGCACGGCATAATGCCGAGCCAACTGCTCGTGAGAAAAATCTCATCCGCCGCCTCGGCCTCGGCGGGCGACAGGAGCGCCTCGGACGCTTCCACGCGCCGCATGACCCATTCCCGCATCACCCCCGGACGGGCGCCCGTGCTCAAGTCCGGCGTCTTCACTTTTCCGCCCGAGACGACAAAGACGTTCGCCATGCAGGCCGAGATCAAATGACCCGCCGGGGTGAAGAGCAGCGTCTCATTGCGGCTCGCCGCCGCTCCCTCGCGGAAGGCGCGCAGATTCGCCCAATAATTGCCCGTCTTCAGTCCCGGGAAGAGCGGGGCATGCCCGTCCTGGGCGATGCCGAGATCGTATCCGCGATGATACACGCGCGGCGGAATCGGTTCGCGCGCCTCGATGGTCACCAGAGTCCGGCATTGGTCGAATTCGCCCGTCGCCGTCCCGTCGCCCGCCGTCACGTAAATCCGCGCAAAGCCGTCGCCGGCCCGCTTCAGCAGCGCCGCGCAGCTCTTGAGCGCCTCGCGCGGCGCGTGAAATCCCACCACGCCGCACCCGCCGATCAACCGCTCGATATGCCTCTCGAGAAAAACTCCCGCGCCGTTGTGAACCGGAAAACTCTCGAACAGCGACATCCCGTAGCGGAATCCCCGGTCCGAGGCGGGCAGTCCCTCCGCGTCGGCGAATCGTCCGCCGGTCCAGAGCCACGCGCGCATTTTTCCCGCCTCGTTTTTCGGACTGCTCTCCGCGGTTTCTGTCGGCACGGATGTCCGGGCCGCCGATCGCTCGGCGGACCCGCCTCACTGGATGGTCAATTCCCTCGTAATGCCGAATCGCTCGATGCGCTTGCGCAGCGTCGCGCGGGTGATGCCCAGCAATTTCGCCGCCCGCACCTGGTTGCCGCGCGTCGCCTTCATCGCGTGCAGCGTAAATTCCCGCTCGAGCCACGGCAGCAATTCCACCCCCGGGTTCGACTGCGCCGCGCGCAGCAGCACCTCGATCGCCGTCTCGGTCGTCAATTCCACCGGCGCCGCGCCCGGCCCCGTCCCGGCGGCCGACGCCACGCCGTCGGGTTGGGATTCGGTCGCGCCCAGCGGCAGGTCCCTCGGCAGGATGACGTCCGAGGTCGCCATCACCGAGGCGCGCTGGATGACGTTCTCAAGCTCCCGCACGTTGCCCGGCCAGGGATACGACTCGAGGCTGCGCACCGCGTCCTCGGAGAGCTTGAGGCGCGGCAGATGTTTGCGCGACGCCACCTTTTGCAAAAAGTACTCGGCCAGCAGCCGCACGTCCTCGATGCGCTGCCGCAGCGGCGGCAATTGAATGCGCACCACGTTCAAGCGGTAAAATAAATCCTCGCGGAAGCTGCGGATCGCCACCTGGTGCTCGAGGTTCTTGTTCGTCGCGGCGATGATCCGCACGTCGGTCTTGAGCGTCGCGCTCGAGCCGATGCGCGAGAACTCCCCGTTCTGCAGCACGCGCAGGATTTTCCCCTGCAACGAGAGCGGCATGTCGCCGATCTCATCCAGGAAGAGCGTTCCGCCGTCGCTCTGCTCGAAGCGCCCCACGCGCTGCGTGATGGCGTTGGTGAACGCCCCTTTCTCGTGGCCGAACAGCTCGCTTTCCAGCAATTGCTCCGGGATCGCCGCGCAGTTGATCGCGACAAAATTCCGCCCCGCGCGCCGCGAATGGCGATGGATGGCGCTGGCGACCAGCTCCTTGCCCGTGCCGCTCTCGCCGGTGATCATCACCGGGGCGTCGGAGTGGGAGACGCGCCCGATCATCTTGAAGACCTGCTGCATCGGGGAGGACTGGCCGATGATCGAGTCCTGGTGCTGCTCGACGGTCAGTTGCGGCTTGAAGAGATTGGCCGCGCGCATTTCCGCCTGCTGCTTGAGCGCGGCATCGACAACAGGCTTGAAATTGAATGGGAGCGATTCCTTCCGCAGGAAATCGAACGCGCCCATCTTCATCGTTTCGATGACGGACTGCGTCGTGCCGTAGGCGCTGGTGAGGATCACCATGGCGTTCGAATCGCGCTGGCGCACCTTCATCAGCAGCTCGAGGCCGCTGAAGGGCTGCAAATGCGAGTCGCAGATCAGCAGGTCCGGCATCTCGGTGCAGTACATCCGGTAGCCCTGCTCGGAATTGACCGCCGTCACGACGCGCGTCGTGGGCGTGCCAAGCTGCTGCTGCGCCCACTCGAGGTAATCGGTCTCGGCATCGACTATGAGAATGGTCTGCGCCTTATCCATCGATGGTGCGACCGGCCAGGCCGGCTGGCCGGCGGGGAGGGGGATTCAAGTCGGCTTTCAAATCGGAATTTTCTTTTTTCTAAAGGCCGCCGTAGCGGCGCTGGCGTTTACTGTAGTCTTCGATCGCCTCGAGCAGCTCGGGCTTTCGGAAATCGGGCCACAATTTCTTTGTGACGTAAATCTCCGTATAGCTCAACTGCCAGAGCAGGAAATTCGAGACGCGCATCTCGCCCGAGGTCCGGATAAGGAGGTCCGGGTCGGGATAGTAGCGCGTGTAAAGATGCTTGCTGAATACCTCCGGGTCAATCATGGCCTCATCCAGGTGCCCATCCTTGACATCCCGCACCAGGCTGCGGACGGCGTCGATGATCTCCAGCCGCCCGCTGTAGGAGAGGGCCAGGATGAGCGTGGTCGAGGTGTTGCGGGAGGTCAATTCGATGACCCGGTGCAGCTCGCGCTGGCAGGACTCCGGCAGGTCGGTCAGCCGCCCGATGGCCTGGAGCCGCACGTTGCGCTCCATCAATTCCGCCGCCTCCTTGCGCAGGAAGCGCTCGAGCAATTTCATCAGCGCCGTGACTTCCGCCTTCGGCCGCTTCCAGTTCTCGGTCGAGAAGGCGTAGAGGGTGAGATATTGCACGCCCCACTCGCCGCAGGTCCGCAGGACCGTCCGGACCGATTCCGCCCCCTCCTCGTGGCCGCGGATGCGGGGCAGGCCGCGCTCGCTGGCCCAGCGCCCGTTGCCGTCCATGATGATCGCGATGTGGCGCGGGACGGTCAGGCCCGCCGGCTTCGTCGCGGGCGCCGGGCTGGGGATGGACGGGGAGAGTTGCATTAGAGGACGATGGTCTGGTCGCGGCCCGGACCCACGCTGGCAATCGCCAGTTTCGCCCCCGTCAGGGTCGCGAGGCCCTTGAGATATTCTCGCGCCTTTTGCGGCAAGTCGCTCCATTTTTTTGCGCCCGTGACCGGCTGGTTCCAGCCCTCGAATTCCACGTACACCGGCTGGCACTCGGCCAGTTGGCGCACGTCGGTCGGAGGGACCTCCAGGCGCTTGCGACCCAGCTTGTAATGGGTGCAGACCTTGATCCAATCGAGGCTGTCGAGGCCGTCGATGTTGGTGATCGCCACGCTGTCGATCCCATTAATCATCGTCGCGTATCGCGCCGCCGCCGCGTCGAACCACCCGCACCGCCGCGCGCGCCCGGTGGTCGCGCCGAATTCCCGTCCCATCGCGTGCAGCATATCGCCGATGACGGCGTCCTCCGTCGGGAACGGCCCTTCGCCGACGCGCGTGGTGTAGGCTTTCATGACGCCGATGACGCGGTCCATCCGATGCGGCGGCACGCCGGAGCCGGTGCACGCGCCGCCCGCCGTCGTATTCGATGAGGTGACGTAGGGATAGGTGCCGTGATCGATGTCCAGGAACGTCCCCTGCGCTCCTTCGAATAAAATCTCCCGGCCCGCCTTGATCGCCTCGTGGAGGTACACCACCGTATTCGTCACGAACGGGCGCAGCTTCGCCGCCGCGCCCAGGTAGGCGTCGTTGACCTCCTTGAGCGAGACCTTCGGCGCGCCGAGCGCCTTGAGGATGGCGTTGTTCTCCTGGATTTTCGCCCGCAGCTTCTCGGTGAAAACCGCCGGCTGCATCAGGTCGCACATCCGCAGGCCGGTCCGGGCCGCCTTGTCGCCATAGGCCGGGCCGATTCCCCGCTTGGTGGTGCCGATGCGGAACGGCCCCTTCATCAATTCCCGCTGCTCATCCAGCAGCCGGTGGTACGGGAAGACCAGGTGCGCCGCGTCGGAGATGAGCAGTTGTCCCTTGCGGATTTTCACTCCCTGCCGGAGCAGGGTCTCGATTTCGCCGACGAGCGAGACTGGATCGATCACCACGCCATTGCCGATGACGCAAACTTTTCTCGGCCGCAGGATGCCGCTCGGGATCAGGTGCAGGACGTACTTTTTCCCGCTTAGGATGACGGTGTGGCCGGCGTTATTGCCGCCCTGGGAGCGGACCACGATGTCCGCCTCGCCGGTCAGGAAATCGATGATCTTTCCCTTTCCTTCGTCCCCCCACTGCGCCCCGACCAGGATGGTATTTGCCATACGGAATTGGTGATTGATGAGCTGAGCCTGCTAATTGGAACCCGGGAGCCCCGATTTGCAATCATCAATCTTCGCCGGAGGCTCATTGCGGCGCGCCGCAATGAGCCTGTCGCGCCGCAATGCCCCTTGAGTCGCGCGTTCGCTTCCGCTAGGTTTCCCCTCCCTATGAATATCTCCTATGCGAATCCCGATGTCCTGGTGAGCACGGAATGGGTGGCCGAGCATGGCGCCGACCCAGGCGTGCGCGTGATCGAGAGCAATGAGGACGTGCTCCTGTACGATACCGGCCACATTCCCGGCGCCGTCCATATCGACTGGCACGCCGATCTCAACGACCCGCTGGTGCGCGATTACGTCTCGCCGGAGGCCTTTGCCGGGCTCTGCTCCCGGTTCGGCATCACCCCGGAGACGACCTGCGTTTTTTACGGAGACAAGGCCAACTGGTGGGCCTGCTACGCGCTCTGGGTCTTCCGCCTCTTCGGCCACACCAACGTGAAGATCATGAACGGCGGACGGGATAAGTGGAAGGCCGAGGGCCGCGAATTGACCCGGCAGAAGCCCTCCTATCCCGTCTCGCAATACCCCGTGCCGCCGAAGCGCCTGGACGATGAAATCCGCGCCTTTGCCGACGAGGCGCTCGCCCAGAGCAACGCTGGCAAGCCGCTCATCGACGTGCGCTCGCCGGGTGAGTACAAGGGCGAGATCACCCACATGCCCGAGTACCCGCAGGAGGGCGTGCTGCGCGGCGGCCACATCCCGGGCGCCAAGAGCGTCCCATGGAAAACCGCGGTCCAGGAAGATGGCACCTTCAAGAGCCCGGCGGACCTGGCGAAAATCTATTCCGATAACTGCGGCCTGCGGAAGGACCAGGAAATCATCGCCTATTGCCGCATCGGCGAGCGATCGAGCCACACCTGGTTCGTGCTGACCTACCTTCTCGGCTACCCGAACGTCCGCAATTACGACGGCTCGTGGACCGAATGGGGCAACCGCGTCCGCATGCCCATCGAGCGCTCCGCGTAAGCTCCCATTCTTGAACCTGCTCTTGCACTTGCACTTGAACTCCCAACCCCGGGTTCAAGCCCCTCGCGCGCATCCATGAACAAAGCCTGCCCCGAGCCGCCCGAGCCCTCCTCTTCCGGTTATCCGCCGAAGCTCGCAGCCATCGTCTCGCTCTTCGAGGGGCTGCCGGAAGATGAGAAGCGCGAGACGCTCATCTCCTACGCAGACCAGGCCGCGCGCTGCGCGCCCGCGCCGGGCGAGACGTTCGACCTCGAGGATGTGCGCAAGGACGAGGAATGCGCTGACACTGTCGGCATTTTCCTCAAGATCGGCTCGTGCCGGGAGGTCCATTTCCGCGTGTCGCTCGGCCCGCAGGTTCAGATTTTGACCAAGGCGATGACGAGCATCCTGTGCAAGGGCCTCGAATCCTCGACGCTCGAGCAGGTTCTCGATGTGCCGGCCGATTTTGTCCCGAGGATCGTCGGCGGGCAGCTCGTCCGCATCCGCTCGCAGACGGTCTATTACGTCCTGACCCGGATGAAGAGCGCCTGTCGCGCGTTCCTCAACCGCGAGCGGGCCGCTGCCCTTTGATCCCCATGTCCCGCCGAATGCCATCCCGGCTGCTGGTGGGCGCGATCCTGGCGCTATGCTCGCTATGGGCGCCGCTGGCGTGGGCGCAGGATCAGCTCCCGGTCGTGCGGATCGTCGGCACGTTTTCCACCGGCCCATACCTCCAGGCGCTCGCGCGGACCTTCAAGCAGGGGAAGAAGATCGATGTCGAGACCTCGGCCGATTATGCGAGCCTCGAACCCGTCGAGAACCAGCCCGACGCCTTCGACGCCATGGGTCAGGGAAAGGCGGACATCGCGCTCATCACCAGGCCGCTCACCCTTACCGACCGCTCCGCTTACCCGGACCTGGACTTCAAGAGCACGCCCATCGGCATGGAGGTGGTCGCCATCGCCGTCTCAAACGATCTCTGGGCGGCGGGCGTACACAGCATCGACAAGGAGACCATGCGCGCCATTTACGAGCGGAAGATCACGAATTGGCGGGCGGCGCCGAATGGTCCCGACACAGAGGTTGAAATCGCAACCCTCAAGGAGGGCCACGGCGTTTGGGAGACTTTTGCCGACTGGCTCTACGGGGATAATATGAAGGCGCCGCTGCTTCCAAAGGCCGATCAATACGATTCCAACAGCGACCTTCGCGACGCCCTGGAGTTCGGTTCCGGCGCCATCGCGCCCATCGCGGCCATCTTCGCGGACGGCTCCCGCTGCCACGCGCTGGGCCTCCGGATAGCCGGCCATGTCATCAATCCCACCGCGCGCGAGGTGGCCGCCGGGGCTTATCCCATCGTCCGTCCGATCATCGCCGTGGTGGGCCGGGTGCCGAGCCTGGAGACCCGCGCGGTTCTCGAGTACATGACCAGCCCGGCGGGGCAGGATTTGCTCAGGCAGACTGGGGACTTCGGGCTGGAGGCGGCGCCGAAGGGGCCGCCTGGGACCTGAAAAATCATTTTCAAACGCTCGTTTTAATTGCTATACTCCGCGGATGTTGACTTCCGCAGATGACCTGCGCGTCACCCGGTTAGGGGAGGGCGTCCCGTGAGCGCCCAGCAGGCCGCCTGGATTCCCAGGCACAATCCCTGGCTGGTGGCCCTGACGGTCACCATGGCGACGTTCATGGAGGTGCTTGACACCTCGATCGCCAACGTCGCGCTGCCGCATATTGCCGGCAGCCTTTCGGCCAGCGTGGATGAATCGACCTGGGTTCTGACCAGCTACCTGGTCGCCAACGCCGCCATCCTCCCGCTGAGCGCCTGGATTTCCGATCGCGTGGGCCGCAAGCGCTTTTACATGACCTGCGTGACGCTCTTCACGGTCAGCTCCCTCTGCTGCGGCCTGTGCACCTCGCTGCCGATGCTCATCCTTTGCCGCGTCCTCCAGGGCCTGGGCGGCGGCGGGCTGGCGCCGAGCGAGCAGGCCATCCTGGCGGACACTTTCCCGCCCAAGATGCGCGGCGCGGGGTTTGCGCTGTATGGGATGGCGGTTGTCTTCGCGCCGGCCATCGGGCCGACGCTGGGGGGATTCATCACGGATCATTATTCGTGGCACTGGATTTTCTTCATCAATATCCCCGTCGGCATCCTCTCGCTTTCGCTGACCTCGCTGATGGTCCAGGACCCGCCGCACATTATCGAGACGATGGAGCGGACCAAGGGCAAGCCGGTCGATTACCTCGGCTTCGGCCTGATCTCGCTCGGGCTCGGCTCGCTCGAGGTGGTGCTGGACAAGGGCCAGGAGGATGATTGGTTCTCGAGCCCGTTCATTGTGACTTTCGTGATTATCGGCGCGGTGGCGATCGCCTATTTCATCGTCTGGGAATGGAACGAGGATCATCCGATTCTCGAATTGCGGCTGCTCAAGAGCCCGAATTTCGCCGTCTCGTGCAGCCTCATGTTCGCGCTGGGCGCGATCCTGTTCGGCACGACGGTGCTGATTCCGGAATATCTCCAGACGGTGATGGGGTACACGGCGGAGAACGCCGGCATGGTCCTCTCGCCGGGCGGCTTCACGGTGATGATCTGCATGCCGATCGTCGGGCAGCTCGTCTCGCGCGTGGATGCGCGCCTGCTGATCGCCTTCGGGTTCGTCGTGCTCACGGCGGCGATGATTCACATGTCGTCGATTTATCCGGGCATCGATTTCCGCACCGCCATGTATTACCGCATATTCCAATCGATCGGCCTGGCGTTCCTGTTCGTGCCCATCAATACGATGTCCTTCGTCGATATTCCTCCTTCCAAGGGCAACCAGGTCTCCGCGATGATCAACCTCTGCCGAAATCTCGGCGGCAGCGTCGGCATCTCCGCGCTGAGCACGCTGCTGGCGCGCCGCGCGCAGGTTCACCAGACCTACCTCGCCGCGCACACCAATTCGCCGGCCTTCAGCACAGCGGTCGAGACCGCGAAGGGCCTGCTCTTCAAGGCCGGCGCGTCGCTGCCCGACGCGGCTCTCCAGGCAAACGGCGAACTTTACCGAACCCTCCAGCAACAGGCCTCCGCGCTGGCGTACGTGGATGTCATCCGCCTCTTCGCCGTCGGCTGCGTGATCGCCCTGCCGCTGCTTCTGCTCGCCCATGGCGCGCGCCGCGGCGCCGCCCCCGCAATGGCGCATTGATGCAAAACCAAAACTAATTACCCGGCTCGAACACTTATGGCTAACACTCAGGCTCCGGAACTCCGCCAGGAGACGTTTCCCAAGGAAGAAAGCGCGTCCCGCCGCCCCAAGCCCGCTCCGGCGCCCGCCGGCTCGGGCAAGCGGAAGCCGCTGACCATTCTCACGCTGCTGATCGTCGTCGCGGCGATCATTGGCGTGGTCGCGTGGTTCCTCACGCGTAATTATGAGAGCACCGACGACGCATTCATCGACGGCCACGTCATCGACGCGAGTCCGCGCATCTCCGCTCAGGTGACCGAGGTCTATTTCAATGACAATCAGGAGGTGAAACAAGGCGACCTGCTCGTGCAGCTCGATCCGCGCTCCTTCCAGGTCGCGGTCGAGAAGGCGCAGGCCCAGCTCGCGCAGGCGAAGGCGCAGGCCGGGCAGGCCAGGGCGCAGCTTGCCCAGCAAAGCGCGCAGGCCGTCATTGCGGGGCAGAATTTCAATCGCGATTCAAGTCTCTTTCATCAGGACATTCGCGCCGTCGCAAAGGAGGACGTGGAGACCACCAAGGCGACCCTCGACGCCGCCAGCGCCTCCGTCCAGGCCGCCCAATCGGAGATCGGCTCGGCGGACGCCGCCGTCCAGGCCGCGCAGGCCTCCCTCGATGACGCCACGCTCAATCGCTCATACACCGAAATCCGCGCCGCCGAGTCCGGGCGCGTCGCCCACAAGTCCGTCGAGGTCGGCGACTATGTTACTCCGGGCCAGACGCTCTTTTCCATCGTCCAGCATGACGTCTGGGTGACTGCCAATTTCAAGGAAACTCAATTGACCAGGATGCGCGAGGGCCAGCCCGTGACCGTCCACATCGACGCATTCCCGGACCGCGATCTGAAGGCGCACGTTGATAGCTTCCAGCCCGGCACCGGCTCGCGTTTCAGCGTATTGCCCGCCGAAAACGCGACCGGCAACTATGTGAAAGTGGTGCAGCGCATTCCGGTGAAGATCGTATTCGACGAGCCGGAGGACGTTCTGATGAATCTCGGCCCCGGCATGTCCGTCGAGCCAAAAGTAAACGTCGCGGCCCCGGGCCGCGAGTAAGTCAGAGCGTCTCTCTCACTGACCCACTTGAACTTACTCTTGAACTTGCACTTGAACTGTCTCTCGCGCCTTCTCCCCTGCGCCTTGTTATTAGTCGCGCCCGCCGCCTACTGCGAGTTCCCCTCGGTCGGCCCCAATTACCACGGGCCGCCCCAGGTTGAAACGCCCTCCTCTTACAAAAACGGCGTCTGGAAGAAAGCCGAGCCGCGCGACGCTGAATCCCGCGCCGAATGGTGGAGCGTGTTCGACGACCCGGTCCTCGATCGCATCGAGAATCAAGCCGTCGGCGCGAACCAGGACATCGCGCTCGCCGTGGATCGCATCGCGGAGGTGCAGGCGCAGGTCCGCGTCGCCGCCGCCGATTTCTTCCCAAACCTCTCCACGGACCCGACCGCCCAGCGCGAAGGCATTACCAACACCGGTCCGGAGCAGCGCGGCGAGCTGGTTGGCAATAATCCTTTCACGATCCCCGGCGCCACCACGCCCTCCGGCCCGCTGGTCCTCTCGACGCAGCCTCTGTCCCGCACTTACAACGTATTCAACTTTCCCTTCGACTTATCGTGGGAGATTGACTTATTCGGACGCGTCCGGCGCAATCGCGAAGCCGCGCGCGCCGCCGCCCAGGCCGCCGTCGCGGACTATGATAATACGCTGCTGAGCGTCACGGCGAACGTCGCGAGCACTTACTACGGCGTTCGCGCGGCGGACGCGGAGATGGGCGTGATCGAGCGCACCATCTCGACGCGCCAGGATGAACTTGGCATCGCCCAGGAGCGCCTCAACGCCGGCCTGACGAGCGAACTCGACGTGACCCGCGCCAGGGCGGATCTCGCCGATGACCAGGCCGATCTCTACGGCCTTCAGCGTTCCCGCCAGGAAATGGAAGACGCGCTCGCCACGCTGCTGGGCGAACCGGCGAGCGACTTTCGTCTCTCCCGCCGCGCGTTGATCGACAATCACATGCCGAACATTCCTCCCGGCCTGCCCAGCGCGCTGCTCGAGCGCCGCCCCGACGTCGCCTCCGCGGAGCGTCAGCTCGCCGCCGCCAATGCGCGCGTCGGCGTCGCGGTCGCCGCCTTCTTTCCCGTGATCCAGCTTACCGGCGCCGCCGGATTCGAGAGCGCCGATGTGAGCGATCTCTTCGAATGGCAAAGCCGCGCATGGCAGATTGGCCCGAGCATTAGCTGGCCGATCCTGGAGGGCGGGCGTAACACGGCCAATCTCCACGCAGCCCAGGCCCGTTACCGCGAGCAGGTCGATACTTATCGCAAGCAGGTCCTGATCGCCTTCCAGGATGTCGAGAGCGCGCTTGCTGACATTCACACCCTGAGCGACCAATCCGCCGCGCAGGAGCGCGCTATCGCCGCCGCCGTCCGCAGCCTTGAGCTAAGTCAAAGCCAGTATGGAAAAGGCGCGAGCGATTACCTCGACGTGCTCGACGCCGAGCGCACCCTGCTCACCGACGAGCGCGCCGACGTGCAATTGCTCGGCCAGCGCTTCCAGGCGACGGTGTTATTAATCAAGGCGCTGGGGGGAAGCTGGTAACTTGAACTTGAACTTGAACTTGAACTTGAACTTGAACTTGAACTTGAACTTGAACTTGAACTTGAACTTGAACTTGAACTAACGCCGCCCAGAGAGGTTCAAGTTCAAGTGCAAGAGTAAGTTCAAGTACACGCTGGCGCGCAGTACTAGGCGTAGGGGATGCCGCGTCCTTTATTTTACGTTAATCCACTTTCTCCAACTCCACCCAGACGCTCCCGACAAATATCTGCGCGCTCATCTTTAGCGGCAGCCGGTCCGCGTCGTCCGAGAGCCAGGCGGTCGCCCGCTTGAACTTGGAATGCGGCGCGAGCGTCATGTCGGGCATGACCCGTTGCAGCTTCAGGTCCACTTTGATGGAGGGATAAGTTCCCGCCTTTACCTTGACCTGCTCCCGCCCAAGCACGGTCACGGTCGCCAGGTAGGGCGCGGCGGCGGGATAAACCACCAGCCGGTAAACGTCGCCCGTTCCCAATGGCTGGCTGCGCACATAGAACAGCGCCGTCGCCAGATCGCGCAAATCGGGAAAATCGAACCGCTTGTGGCGGGCCGGATTCTTGTCGGTGGTCGATTGCCTCAGCCGATCCACCCCCACGCCGT
>Ga0206866_1001_pt1 | contig 84065 bp, 72 predicted proteins | sample Alteio_BWOrgCont_40_FD_152626 | JGI IMG/M metagenome (GOLD analysis project Ga0206866, IMG submission 152626) | Enriched cells from forest soil in Barre Woods Harvard Forest LTER site, Petersham, Massachusetts, United States -... | ecosystem: Environmental > Terrestrial > Soil > Temperate forest >... | reverse complement strand
GATTGAACATGCCAACTATCAGTTTCAACAAGCGGAACGAGATGGCGATTACGCAAAAGCTTCTGAAATTAAGTATGGTAAAATTGTTAAGTTAGAAACAGAACTTGCGCAAGAAAAAGAAAAAATAAAAGCGATCGACACACATCTGATTAAACAATATGTTGATGAAAACGATGTCGCGGCAGTACTTTCTCGTTGGACCAGAATTCCTGCAAAAAAACTGCTCACCAGCGAAACAGAAAAACTGCTTGCTATGGAAACCATTTTGAAAGAGCGTGTTGTTGGCCAAGATGAAGCGATTGCGCATATTGCACATGCAATTCAAATGCATCGCGCAGGATTAACAGATCCAAATAGACCAATCGGATCTTTCTTATTTTTAGGCCCTACCGGTGTGGGAAAAACTGAGGTGGCCAAAGCGTTAGCAGACTTTTTATTTGATGATCCTAAAAAATTAATTCGCATCGACATGTCTGAATACATGGAAAAACATGCGGTTGCTCGCTTGATCGGTTCGCCTCCTGGTTATGTTGGTTACGAAGAAGGCGGACAGTTGACAGAGCTTGTGCGCAAACAACCATACAGCGTTATTTTGTTTGATGAAATTGAAAAAGCACATCCCGATGTTTTTAATATATTTTTACAAATTTTAGATGAAGGCCATTTGACCGATTCACAAGGGCGCACCGTATCGTTTAAAAATTCGATTATTATTATGACATCAAACATTGGGTCCGATATTATTTTGCAAGCAAAAGTTATTGACGACGCAGTAAAAGCATCAATAGAAAAACTGCTGCATAAAACATTTAGACCAGAATTTTTAAATCGTATTGATGCGATCGCGTACTTCAATCGTTTAGATGAAAAAGCAATTGCAAATATTGCACAAATCCATATTGACCAACTTGCTCAACGCTTGCAAGACAAACAGGTGAAACTCAAAGTATCTGATGCCGCCGTCGCGCAGATTGCAGAGCGTGGTTACAGCCCAGAGTTTGGTGCCAGACCGTTAAAACGAACGATTCAACAATACATTACCATTCCTGTATCGCAATTTTTGTTAAAACATCCTCAAACAAAAATTATTAAAGTAGATTTTAAAAATGATGCCTTTATAATCGAGTAGAAAAAGAGAGTTTTACATATTTATTGATAGTAATGAAGGAAGTTCAATATGATCCGATTGAAACATGCAGCGTTATGCAATCTCATAATGGTGCCACTTTGTTATGCGAGCGGTAGTAGTAGCAGCAGTAGTAGTCGCGCAAACAGCAGTTTTATTGTACTTGCTCGTTGCGCAGGTGCCACAAGCAGTGCTTGCACTGTTCGTTACCCCGTACCTAGAGAAAAAGTTGATGAAGTTAAACAGTTCAAAACACAAGCAGAACGGATCCTTCAAAATCTTTCTCAACGAACAATGAACCCTCATGAAGATGGCCAGAGGGCTTTCAGAGAGTTGGCACTAGCAGTTTGTGATACTTGTACGCTCGCCAATAAAAAAGAAATTGATGATATACATAACGAATATCTCATCTATAAAATGAAAATTACTCATCAAGCTCAAAAATCCGTCAAGCAATTAAACAAAGAAAGAAATCGCGAACACCTAAAACGAGCGCGCTTTGCTTCTGTATGAGATTTGTGTATGCGTTCTTTTATGGCTTTTTTTCAAATTTATATTGAGAAAGCTCAAACTTTTTGTCATCCTGCGTTGCAACCTTACAGTTAAAGCTTTTCTCTAAATGTAAAACCGCATTATATTCAATGCTGGTAATATAGGTGAACATTTCAGGATTGACGATCAATAAAGCTTCTTTAGGGTTTTCCGTAAGTAAAAACTCTTTCAATTTACGCAAAATTGAATAACATTCCGTTTGCAACGATTTGATAAATCCTGATCCGTGACACGTTGGGCAATCGTTAGTCAACTGTTGAACCAACGTTTTTCCTGAACGTTTTCGTGTCATTTGTACAAGACCAAATTCAGAAACTTTCAGCACCACCGATTGGAACTTGTCCTGTTCTTTAAGAATTTTTTCAAAGAACTTGAATAGTTTTTGCCTATTTGATGCCATGGCCATATCGATAAAATCGATCACAATCAATCCACCGATATTGCGTAGACGTAATTGGCGGGCAATCTCTTCGGCCGCTTCCATGTTGGTTTTTGATATGGTTTCTTCCATATTGGTTTTACCAATAAACTTGCCGGTGTTGACGTCAATCACCGTCATAGCCTCAGTCGACTCTATGATCAGCGATCCACCAGACTTGAGTGATACTTTTTTATCAAGAACCGCTTCGATCTGCTTTTCGACACCATAATGTTCAAAAATAGGCGTCGCTCCATCATAAAGTTTTACTTTATAGATGTATTCCGGAGCCATATGTTTAACAAACTTATAAATGGCACTTTGATCACCTTTGGTATCGGCAACAACAAACTCAACGTCATCGTCTAAGTTATCGCGCACTACTTGTAGTGTAAGATCGAGATCTTCGTGTAATTTTTCTTTTGGCTGAGAGCTTGCAAATTTTTCCTGAATCTCATTCCAGGTTTCGATTAAATAATCAAGATCAGTGCCAATTTCTTGCGCGGTACGACCTTCAGAGGTTGTCCTAATAATTGCCCCCATGCCTTCAGGCAAATGGGATTTTACGATATCTTTAAGACGCATACGTTCTTCGCGGTCTTCGATTTTTTTAGACACGCCGATACGAGGAATGTTGGGCATTAAAACAGCAAATCTACCCGGCAGCGTAAAACAAGTGGTGAGCTTGGCTCCTTTTTCATAGACAGGTTCTTTGCTTACCTGAACCAGAATAGGATCACCTTCTTTGAGTATTTTGCTAATATCAAGAGGTTGGCGAGAAGAAGGTCGTTGCGGTTCCCCCTCTACCATTTCAATATGTTTGCTAATTTTATCTATCGCAAGTTCGCGGTCAATCTCAGAAATATGGAGAAAACCAGCCCGTTCTTGCCCTATTTCGACAAAAGCGGTTTGAATGCCGGGCAAAACCTTGCCGATAAGACCTTTAATAAAAGCACGCTCAAGAGTTTCGGTTGCATGGGCTGAAAAATAAAGGTTCTGTAATTGCCCATCTTGAGTCAGAGCAATGCGTGTTTGCCAGGGGTTATTGTTAATTAAAATTTTTTTCATTAAGTTCCGTTTGTTATTTTTGTTGTCTAACCCTACCATATTTTTTTCATACGTAAGTCATAGATGTTTTGTCTTTAATTGTTATTCTTAACTTAACTATACAAAATATTATGCAGAATGAGTAGAAAATTGACTAAAAATGTGTTAAAGTCCTGTCAGTATCAAATATTTTTATTATAAATTTTGTTAAAACAAAGGGGGCCCTATGAAGAATAAGGGATCTTTATTATTATTGGTTTTGTTAATAAGCGCGGCAGGTTGCGGCGGCAAAAAAAACAAAAAGGCATCTCAAAAAGTAGTATCGACAAACGTTGATATTCCAGTACATGATGGCATTTCAACCTTCTTTGATGAAGATTTGGGCGAATTTGCCCTTGAAGATACTCAAGATGTTGCTGACGCAAATCCAGTGAAATCAGACGATTTTTCTTTTGAAGACGCAGAGCAAAAGCAGTTCAAAGCGGTTTATTTTGCTTTTGATGGCTATAACATCAAAAAAGATCAAGAAGCGACAGTAGCTTATGATATGGCACAAATCAAGGAATCATTGGCACAAGCGGAACAAAAAGGTGAAGCTCCAGTGGTCATCATTGAAGGACATGCTTGCCATTCAGCTGGATCAGCTGTATACAACCTAGCATTGTCAGAAAAACGTGCAAAAGTTCTTGCCGACCAATTAGTTGTTCATGGCATTGCCAAAGAGCACATCAAAATTGTTGGTCGTGGCATAGAAATGCCAGCTGTCGTCAATGGCCACATATGCACTGGCAACAGAGAGCAACAAGCTCCAAACAGACGTGATGAAATTCGCGTAATGTTTAGCTAATTTTGTTTATGAAAATTGAAAAGGGAAAGGTTTAGGCCTTTCCCTTTTTTTATAGAGGTAATTTGTTATGAAAAGTTTGAATAGAATTTTAATGATGGTGATGGTTCTTTTAGGATCAGCAATAACTATTATGGTAGGACAAAAAGTGACTATAACAAGAAAAGATGTGGGGAGCCACCCGGCAATTCTTCTGGACCGCGCAGTTAAGGTAAAATATGCCAATTATCGTGGCGAAGTTGGCATTCGCTCCATTATTCCTATGGAAGTCTATTGGGGACAAACTGAATATCATCCACATGATCAATGGTTACTTAAAGTGTGGGATGTGGAGAAGAATGCTGAAAGAATTTATGCATTTAAAGATATACAAGAGTTTGACGTCAAATCAGAATGTTAAAAAGGAGATCTATCGTGATTACCATTACTCGTATCAGTTTAATAACATTATTTTTAGCTGTTTTCTGCTGTTCAAGCCATTGCTCTAAGCCGGCAGATGGGGCCTCTGCTGCCGCTGCGAGTGCAAATAGTGCAAGCGCCTGGCAATCTTTCACGTTGCCTACTCCTCTTGAAAGGCCAAGAACTCCCGATATGCCTTTAGAATCTGCGCAAGCAAGATTAAAACTGGAGCAAGAAAAGCTACAAGATCCTTATTGTTATAAACTAGATGATAGAGATTTTGTTCAGCAGGCGCACAATTTATATATGACACATAAGGGCGTTGATGTCACCCATTGGAATGCCCACCACCATTCACTCACTCACCCTCGTCTAGTCCTTGGGATGAAAGAACTAGACGAGGCACATGAAAAGATCGAGGCATTAGCGGAAGCCAAGAACCAAATTACTTCTTTTGAAAAAGCTGCAGAGGATCCAAATAAATCAAAATCTTTACGCAAGTTATTAAAAAAATATGATAGTTATTGGTGGGCAAAAGTGGCTGTGCTTGCGGCACAACAAAAGAAAGATGCGCAAACAATCCAAGACCAAGCAACAGAGATTAGATTATTACGGGAACAATCTCAGCAAAAAGCAGCAGGCGTACCTCAGGCTCCCGATGGTGCAAATAAATAAGTAATAATTTAATAAGGAGACTCTATCGTGATTACCATTACTCGTATGAGTTTAATGACGTTATCTTTAGCTGTTTTCGGCTGTTCAAGCCATTGTTCCGGGCCCGCGGCGGCAGCAAGTGCAAGCGCTGCGAGTGCTGGCCAACAAAGCGCAAATCCTAGTAAAAAGGTATATCTGAAGCTTCTTGAAATACCTCAAGTTGCCAAAATGCCTTTAAAATCAGCGCAAGAATGGCTAGCTGCGACCGAAAACTTCATGAGATACTCCACCTATGCATTGACTAATAATCAAGGGAAAGAAGAACAAGAAAACTGTGAGTTTGCCCATAGAGTGCATGATACCTATTTGCTGCCGAAAATTCATCTGTGTGCTGTTCAATTTACAACAGATTTTGATCCATCAAATCAAAAAGCATTACAATTAAATACCCAAAAGGGCCATGATCTTAGAGATGAAGCTTTAGGAGATCGTTATAAAGCATACGCAATGCTTGAAGTGTTAGAAGTCAATCTTAAACATGCACGAGCGCAGACGGCTGTATTAGCTGCTCAAAATCGAGACAAAGACACAATAATTCAAGCCCTAGTCGCGCAAAATCAATTATTGCAAAGTAAACCTCAGCAAAAAGCAGTAGGCGTACCTCAGGCTCCCGGTGGCGCAAAATAGTAAGTAATAATTTAATAAGGAGAATCTATTATGACTACCATCACTCGTATGACCTTAATAACCTTATTTTTGGCTGTTTTCAGTTGTTCAAACTATTGCTCTAGTCCTGCTGCGGCGGCCGGTGCAAGTGTCATGCAACCAGTAATGATAAATAGTCCTTTTCTTGAAAAACCTCAAGTTCCCAATATGACTTTAGACGCAGCACAAGGAGCATTAACTTCGGTTGAAAATCACATGCAGAGCTATATACCTTATGAATATCCTATTTATTGGACGGAACAACAAAGAGAAACCCATGAATTTGCTAAGAGAGTGCATAAGACATATTTAATGCCAAAAATTCAAATTAACGCTGCCTATTGTAATGAACTAAGTCGCCGTGGTAATAACTTTTCTGCAATGGATAATGATCCATTAACTAAAGCATCGATACTAAATAACAGAAAGGGGCTCAATCTCAAAGATGAGTGTCAAGGAGATCCTGATAAAGCAAACAAAATGATTGATTTATTCCAACTTCATATAGATCATGCGCGAGCACAAGCTGCTGTATTGGCTGCTCAAAACCGAGACAAAGACACAACAATCCAAGCCCAAGCGGCAGAGATTCAATTGCTACGAGGTCAACTTCAGCAAAAATCAGCTGGCGTACCTTTGGCTCCTGGTGGTGCAAAACAATAATTGCCCAGTTTGACCTTCTGTCTGAATTATTTTATGCTATAGCCTTTAATTATAAATAGTTTACGTATCATCAAGCATAATTTAAATCAGAAATGGCGAACCTTTTTATGAACAAAAAAATAATATTTTATGCCTTAGGCATTGTGTCTTTTGGCAGCTTAATGCACATTCAGGCATCAGAATCTCCTACTGGCGCTTCTAGAGCGCGACTAGCCGCCCAACAAACAAATCAAGCTCGCACGTATATGAATTATGATCCTAAGACTTCTGTCTACACTTGGAGAGACAATGGTCAAACTGTGACTGACCTAGAAGCGAGAGCTAATATTAAAAGTGCTGAGCGATACTTTATTAGACAACAACAAAAGTATCAGCCCTATGCATTGGGCCAAGCGACAAACGAACTGCTTTTAGCAATAAAAGGTAAATAATTAAGCTTAAATCACTGAATGATCTCTCGTGATTACCATCACTCGTATTGTGGGGGCTGTTGCGAAACCCAAATAAGCCTTTATAATCAATGGTAGACTGATTATTTTATAACATTTCATTTGGAGATCAAAAAATGGCTATCAAGCAAACAATCCTAGGTTTTATAGTTGCTGTACTTCTTGTCGGCACAACAATATGCCAAGCTTCAAAAGTTACCGTCACTCCTTATAATCACGTAACTGATGATGAATTTGCACAAGCAGAATGTCGTAGAGCGTCCCCGGACGATTACAAGAAAGGGACAATCAAGGATGACCAATTTTTTGCCTATTTCACAATCAGAGATTCCGGTGTGCCCGTTGGCCTTATATTATATGCGCTAGGTACCGGTGTGACAACAATCTTAATGCCATTGAATCGCTTTGATTTGATGAGTGATGCCGTCAATTGTTTAAAGAAAATTCATAATGTAACACTTTTAGTTCCCCTTATGTACGGATATTAAATCATATCATGGTGGCAACAAGCTTTTTAACTTCGTTGCCGCCATGTTTCTTGTCAAATGCCAAAAGATTATTCTTCATTCGCTCTAATTTTCCATTTTTCAAGAGAGCTGTAACCATGCCAGGAATCTGGTCAACTTTTTTTATCACATCGCCAAATTCGTATTTTTGTATAAATTGATAGTTCATTTTTTCCCACTTTAATACCGAAGTTGTAGTATCAACCAACATGGGCAGATTCATGTACATAGCTTCGCTCATACTTACCGGGCCAGCTTTGGTGATAAGCAAATCAGAAATGGCCATGAGATCAGATATTTGAGGCGTAAATCCAACAATAGTTTTGGTAATATGGGGAGCAAAATTGATCGTCTCAATTTTGGTTTTTATCGCTTCATAACGCCCAGTGCAAATAATGATGTGTGCAGGTATCGGTAGTTGTGACAGCTCTTTGGTGAATGAATATAACGCATCAGATCCAACAGATCCCATGAGAACTAAAATGACCGGTTTGTTTTCCGGAACATTAAACGTTTGTTTAAGTTGTGCGATATCTTTTGGTTCAAAAAAATCTTGTCGTATAGGAAATCCTGTGACCGAAACTTGCTCTGCAGGAATGTACGCAGGCACAAGTTTTTTTCTTAACTCTGTATCTTCAAAAGGTAATGTCACGCGCAACAGATCATGCTTAGGTTTGTAAATATCATGAACATAATTAGTGCTGTCCAGATCCGTTGGCAGTAACAGAAACGGAATACCGAGTCTTCGTGTTGCCTGCACAATAGCGCCATCTATTAAGGGAACAACCGAAATAACTAAATCAGGTTGATGATGCAATAAACATTTTTCAACCAGTTTGCTTATTTTTTTTTGTACACGCCTAAAGTACCATTTGCCCAGACCATGCAACAGACTTAAGAATGTATTATATTTACGTATCATGCAATGTTCATAAAACTGTTCGCCATTCATACGATGTCTTGATAATGTATTGATAACATCAATCTCGCCAATCACATCTTTGAAGATATTAATTGGTACGATTTTGTACATGTCGCCCATGGCAGATTTTAAAGCATTGGTGGTAGCGGTATGCCCACCTGCACCGTCAGAGGTAAATACGATAATTTTCTTCATTTGGACATCTCTACAATTTTTAAAAATGTACTTCAATTGCCTCACTACGTTACCGTACCAACAATCAAACTACGAATTCAAGATGTTTTCAATCATTTTTTTTATTTGGTGTCCGCCATGCTTTTTATCAAAGAGCGTTAAGTTTTGTTTATACGCATCAAGCTCAACCCTGTTGGTTAACAGTTGTGTGATGAGCCCAGGAAGTTTTTCAAATTCGGCGATGCTGGATCCAAACTTGTTTTCTGTAATAAATTCATGGTTGTACTTTTCCCATTTAAGTACATCAGACGTGGCATCTAAAATCATGGGAACATTCATATACACGGCTTCATTAACACTGACTGATCCAGACTTGCTGATAAAAAGATCGGTAATTGCCATCAAATCAGATATATGATCGGTAAATTCGATAACCGAAAAAGATATATGCGACGGAAAAGATATAGCCTCTACGCAAGCCTTAAGGTGTTGTTGTTTGCCTATGCATACAAGAATATGAACCGGACACGTAATGAGTGTAAGTTGTTGAGCAAAGGCGCAAATCGCTTGTGATCCTTCGGCTCCCAAAAGCAATAGGATAACTGGTTTGTCAGGAGGAATAGCATAAAAACTTTTTATCTGTTTTTTTTCTTTATGTTCAAAAAAATCTGCACGCAGTACGAATCCAGTGGTAACTCCTGCGTGCTCAGGAATTTTTGCTTGCGTCAACTTTTTTTGTGTTGTTTCATCTTCAAAAGCGAGAGCAATCTTGAAATTTAGATAGTCAGGATTTTGTATATTTTTTATAAATATGCTGATATCAAGATCAGTAGGAATTAACAAAAACGGGATGTTTCTTTTTTGGGCAATATCAAGAATTATATTGTTCACCAACGGTATTACGGAAATAATCAGATCCGGTTTTTGCTCATCAAGATACGCATTAATCAAACGTTCGGTTTGAGCGCGCAACAGCTGGAAATACCATGAACCAGCCATAGAATATCTGTTAAGAAACGAGTACCACTTTCGTGCAATACAAAAATTATATACAACTTCAGATGAGGCTTTTCCGAATGTGACACTTTGTAGCCAATCGAGTGGAGCAAGAACATCGGTAAAAATATTTGCAACTTCAATTTGGTAGGTGCTATCCAGGTACTCTTGTAATGCTTTGGCTACAGCCGTATGACCGCCACCACCTTTAGAACTAAAAACAACTATTTTTTTCATGTGCTACTCTTTTTATAACTTTTTTTAATAGTCTACATAATTTTTTTACATGGCTTCAAGAGTTACTATTAAAGATTTAATTTCTTGATGACCACGTTTCTTTTCAAGTGCTTGAAGAGACTGTCTATATTCATTACATAATTTGCGATTTTGTAAAAGATTTGTCACCAAATCAGACAATTTATTTTGATCTTTTATGATGGTGCCAAAATTATGACGCTTTATAAATCTATGATTTGCACGTTCCCATGCAAGTAACTTTGATGTTGCGTCCAATATCATAGGCAAATCCATGTAAATCGCTTCGCACACACTGACTGACCCGGACTTTGTTATAAATAAATCAGAGATGGCCATTAAATCAGAAATGCGATCGGTAAAACCGATAGTTGTTTTTGTAATATGATCTGGAAAAACTAAATCATCTATGCTTTTTCTAATGGCAACTTGTTTACTTGTGCAAATTATCAGATGCGCTTCAGGTTTTATTTTGCCTAATTCTTGCGTAAATGTGTACAGTGATTGCAATCCAACCGCACCAAGCATAAGCAGAATAACAGGCTTGCCTTCAGGGATATTAAACTCTTGCTTCATGGCCGATATATCTTTGTGCGCAAAAAAATCAGGACGAATAACAAATCCTGTGATCACTGTTTGGTCCACAGGAATTTGCGCTTGTGCAAGTCGTATGCGCGTTTCATCATCTTCAAATGCAAGCGCAATTTTAAATTTTTTATATGTTGGCGCTTTAATGCCTTCGATGAATGTTGCGATATCTAAATCTGTAGGAACAAGTAAAAATGGCAGATCAAGTTCTTGCGTGATGGACAAAATAGTTGCATTAAGTATAGGAATAACAGAAATGACCAGATCAGGTTTTTGGTCCTCTAAATATTTTTCAATGAGCGTGCGCACTTTATTTTTGCGAAAATCAAAATACCAAACACCTACTTTATAATATGCATTTAAAAAACCAAACCATTTGCGAGGCATCAAGTAGTTGTAAATATCTTCACCCGTATACTTACCAAAAGTGATTTTCTGCATGAGATCTATGGGTGCAAGAACCTCACTAAAAACATTAGTGATAACAATTTCGTGTTCATCTTTCAGATGAGTGGCTAACGCATTGGCAACAGCCGTGTGTCCACCGCCACCATAAGAACTAAAGATAACAATTTTTTTCATTATTGATTTGTCCTTACTTTCCAACACAAAATTCTTTAAACACTGCGTCCATTGCTTGCTCACTGATCGATTTTCCGGTCAGTTCGCACAAATGCGCAAGCGCGTCGTTCAAATGATAAGATAGTAATTCATACGGAGCAATCGTGTTCTGGTCAAGCATGGTCATGATTTCATGCAATCGATTTTCAAGCCCAAGCAATAGATTATAATGACGAGCATTGAGCAAAAAGGGTAGTTCGTTTCGCGCCATGAGCGCATCTATCATCTGCTCAATTCTATGCTCAAGAGTTTCCAAGGTGCTAGCGTCATACGTGGAAATTTGTATGATATTTTGTTGAGCACCAAACAAAGAGTTGTGGCACGAAGGAAGATCTGACTTGTTGTGTACTGATACCGTTTTGTGTGCATATTGCGCTATAAGTTCATCGTATATTGCATGCTCAGCGTCTGTCATTATACGCGAACCATCGAAAACCAGAACAATAACATCAGCCAGTTGAGCTTCCTTATGAGATCGCTTTATGCCCTCTTGTTCAATAAAATCTTCAGTTTGCCGTAGTCCAGCAGTATCGACTAATGTCCAGTAACAGTCTTTTTTATACATGCCCGCTTCAATGGCATCTCTAGTTGTACCAGCAATATCGGTAACAATCGCACGCTCTTTATTCAAAAGTGCATTAAACAACGATGATTTACCGGCATTGACCGACCCTACAATCGCGATTCTTATGCCTTGTCTGATATGAAGTTGCTGATTGAATGTTTTCTTGATTGATCCAATAGTGGCAAGCGTGTTGTTAATAATCTCTTTTATCTGACTGCCAAAAGCCATCTCTTCGTCGATAAATTCAAAACTGCTTTCAGAAAATGCAAGAGCTTTAATGAGATCTTTTTCGATTGATACAACCCAAGCGGAAAAACTACCATCAAGTTGACTGAGCGATTTTTTTAACCCCAACTGTGTGTTGGCGCCAATGAGCTCGCTTATCGCTTCTGCTTGAATCAGATCAAGTTTATTATTAAGCACTGCTCGTTTGGTAAATTCGCCTGCTTGTGCCATGCGAGCCCCATGTTGTATGGCTTGGTCTATTATTGCTTGAATAATGAATGGATTATTGTGACACGTGATTTCTACAACATCTTGCCCGGTAAAAGTTTTAGGCCCGTGCATAAGCAGAAACATGACATGATCTATTGACTCGCCTGCATCATCAACAACAAAACCAAAATGAATAGTGTGAGAAGGTAAATCAAGCAATGATTTGCCCGAAGCAAGTTTACTTATTTTTGATGCAACAACGATTGCCGCAACACCAGAAATACGCAACAAAGCGATAGCACCAGTCCCTTTTGGCGTACACTGTGCAATGATGACTTGGTCAGAATGACTCAAAATCATGCATTGCTCATTAAAATAATTTTTAACCCCTTGAGAGGCCTTTTATATTTTTGGCGCAAAGCTTGCATAATCAAATACGCCCAACTACGAAAAAGTATTTTTTCTTTGTCAGAACTTTCCGTAACAAGATTACTAAAGAGTAATTTCAAAGCATAGCGATCAACCTCAACAGTAAAACTGACATCAGCGCCCGTCACCTTGATTGAATCTTTGACCCACTCTTTCACACTATCAACTAATTCACTGTTCCAGGGGGACGTTGAAAGATGATCTCTTTTAACTAACAGTTTGTCTGTTTGGGTTTGGGATTTTTCAGTCCTTGTTTGCTCATTGTCTCGTTCGCCTCTAGGCTCTGACCGAGGCAACTGACGCAATAGCGACTCTTGGGCAGTGGCTTTATGTGGTGAAAGTTGTGGACTTTGCCTGCTTGGCGTCTTTTCTTTGTGATTTCTAGCCACAGCTTCCTGCGGTTTTGAGCTCGAGGAGTAACGATCTTTCGTTTGTTGATTTTTGCTTGCCGGAACATGATGTTCTTGAAAAAAAAGTGCAATTTTTGCAGGCTTTTTGGTCATGCCGATAAAGTTTTTTTCTGATTCTTCAAATACCTTAACGGTAAATTCTTGAGGCTTACCAGCGCGAACCCATCCATTTTCTACCGCTTTGGCAATAGATGATGCTTCTTCCATAATTGATTTCATAAATATATAACCTTTACTTTGCGCCTAATGCCAACATTAGGCAATGTTATGAGGGGGATACCTTTTTTTATTTCTAACGAAATAGACGGAATACGCCCCAGGGGATTGTTTGTGCTAAAGATATTTTTGATTTCAAATATTGCCTACTTTAGCAGCTCGATAGCTTTATTATTAGCGTACGTCACCAATAAGCCCAGCCTACGTTAACACTTCGGCGGGCAACCTTCTTTTTTGCGATCGCAAATTTCTTTTTTCTATATTTTTCCTTAGTTGGCCGCGCCAACCGTAGCTTGCCGAGCCGGAAGGCACGGATAAGCGTAGGTTGGAGCGGGAAACGGGACTCGAACCCGCGACCTTTGCCTTGGCAAGGCAACGCTCTACCAACTGAGCTATTCCCGCAAAATCAAATAATTATGCGCATCGCGCTTAATATCTAGAAATGTATCATAGCAGAACCGTTTGTCAACAAAAGTGCGTTAATTAGGTCTAAAAAAGCCAATCTTGCCATCCATACATTTTTGGTTTTAACTGTTTAAGTTAATTCTGGTTCAGATTTTGCGTGAGGGTTTGGCCATGCGCATGAAAATTTTAACTCTTTAAATCGATAGGTAAGTTTATGATTGTACACATAGCCGGCACGGTAAAAATGATTATGGACCAAGCCCTTGTAGTGGAAATGGGCGGCATAGGACTCCAGGTTGCCGTCCCGCAAGAGTCGTTGTTTCAAGTCGGGGCCACCGTACAACTTCATGCTTATATGCATTGGAACCAGGAAAATGGGCCTTCTTTGTTTGGGTTTGCAAGCGAACTGGAAAAAGCCGTATTTTTAATGATTATTGACTGCTCAGGCATTGGCCCCAAAATTGGACTTGCCGCCCTGGGCTCCCTGGGGGCCGAGCGCTTTATTGAAATTATTCAGTCAGGAGACGAGCGTGGATTGAGCAAGGTCAGCGGTATTGGCCCTAAAAAAGCGGAACACATGATTGTGCACCTCAAGCACAAGGTCGGCAAAATTCTGGAAAAAGGGCTCAAAGTGTCCAGCTCTGCATCGATCACTCATTGGCAAAATATCCAGGAAGTCTTGGAGTCTCTTAACTATTCTCGTTCAGAAATTTCCGTAACTATGCGACATTTGCGAGAATCGACCACAGACAACTCGGTGCCCTTTGATGGCTTGATGCGCAAAGCTCTTTCATTTTTAGCAAAGAATACATAGAGAAATTCTCTATGATTGTTATGCTTGAAGTTTAAAGATTTTCAGGCACGCATAGGGAGTTTAATGTATGGATTTTTTGCAATTTCTTAAATGGCTTAACAACGATTTTTTAGCAATGCCAGTCACCTTGCTCTTTTTTGGTGTAGCGATTGTGTTGACCATAAAAACTGGATTTTTACAAATTCGCGCATTCCCGCGATTTATGTCCCTCATCATTGATGGCATTGGTCGAAAAAAACGTCAGAATGTACAAGGGGAAATGCGCACTATCGATTCCATTCATGCACTGTTTACCGCGATGGCTACCACCATTGGCATTGGAAACATAGTCTCTCCTTCGCTTGCTATTATTGCGGGCGGGCCAGGCGCTCTTTTTTGGTTGGTCCTGTATATTCTTATCGGTTCAGCAACAAAGTTTACTGAAGTTGTATTTGCATTGCATACGCGTATAAAAACGGACGATGGCCATATTATTGGTGGGCCCATGCGTTACTTAAGTCAGGTCAAACCATGGCTTGCAGTATGGTATGGTTTTGCAATGGCAATATTGATGGCAGGTTGGTCAGGCGTACAAGCAAATACACTTGCTTCTATTTTAGGGTATGAAAGCGTCCCCGTTTGGGTAACAGGTCTGTTTCTTGCAGCACTTGTTTGGATTGTTTTGCAAGGTGGCGCAACCCGCGTAGGTAATGTTGCTACCGCGTTGGTCCCCACCATGTTTGTTTGTTATGTCTCGTTTGCCCTCTTTATTTTATTAAGTAACCCAGCTGCATTATTAAATGCTTTCAAATTAATTTGGCATAGTATTTTGTCTCCATCTGCTGCCGTTGGTGGCTTGACCGCATTTAGCGTTATGCATATTGGTGTTTGTCGCGGTATTTTTATTACAGAATCTGGACTCGGCACATCTTCTATCCCACACGCAATGGCAGATGTACAAAAACCAAGCGACCAAGGAATACTGGCAATGTTTTCCGCTGGTGCTGATGCATTTTTGTCGTTGCTGTCTGGACTTCTTGTGTTGGCCACCGGCATCTGGATGCAAGGGGAGTTCCGCAGCACCTTAGTATACGAAGTATTTAAAATCTATTCACCATCATTCGGTCGATATATTTTATTGATAAGTATAGCACTTTTTGCCATAACAACGGTGATTGGCAATGTTTTTAATGGCAGACAAAGCTTTGCTTCGCTGACCAACTTTAGATGGATCAAATCGTACGTACTATTTGCAATTGCTGTTGTTTTTTGTGGCTCATTTATGTCGCCCTGCCTCGTTTGGGCAATGATGGACACCGCGTTAATATTTGTCGCAATTCCCAACTTGATTGGCGTATTGTATTTGGCATTCAAACAACCAGATGTTTTAAAAATATAAGGAGCAAATAATATGAAGCAAAAAATATTAATACTGTTAACGCTCACAACGCATTTGATGTATGCTGACGTTTCTTCTAACGTACATACTCATTCTGATGGTTACATAGTTTCAGAAGCACCCTGGGCGCCTGTGCCTGCAGATTATGCAGATGTTTTGTTTTCTAGAATTTGCACAATAAGCGACGGACTTAAAGTCTATGCCTTACTTGGCAAACCAAAACATATAACCAAACATAAATATCCTGTCATCATATACAACCGTGGTGGCAACCGAGAATTTGGAAAAATAGAAGAACCACCACAACTACTGCATGAATTAATAAAATCAGGTTTTATAGTGCTTGCATCTCAATATCGCGGCAATGATGGATCAGAGGGAAAAGAACAGTTTGGAGGCGATGATGTACATGATGTGCTCAACCTCATAAAAACTGCACATAATTTACCCTATGCAGATACCAGTAACATCTTCATGGTTGGCCGTTCGCGTGGTGACATGATGACCTATTTAGCACTTAAAGAACAACCGCCAATAAAAGCAGCAGTGGTAATCGCAGGAGAAACAGATTTGTTTGCAGGTGCCAAAGAACGTCCTGATTTTGAAGCCAAAGTATCCAGCGAGTTGATACCTAATTTTGCCCAAAATCGGCAACAAGAATATGAAAAAAGATCGGTCGTATTTTGGCCAGAAAAAATTAATGTGCCACTATTAATTATACATGGGAAAAATGATTGGCGCGTTGATATTAACCAAGTTTATACTTTGGTAAAAAAACTAAAGAATCTACATAAAAATTTTCTATTTTGGCAACATGAACACGGGCATGGATTTCCTGATGAACTGGGCCACGACACTCCAAATGAGATGATACCCGATATAATTGCGTGGATTGGTAGCTTTATTCAATATGAATTTTAATTTCTTGTAGCCACCCACTGCTGTATAGTGCTGAGAATCTTTGGCATGCTTTGCGCCATATTGTAACTTGTCAACCCACTCAAAAGTTGTGTCTGCGCTGGTGTGTACGTAAAGTTGTAGGTACTGGTAAAGTCAGCAGCCCAAGGGTCCCATCCATTATTGTAATTGGCACTTTTTATTAATGGCATGTAAATAACGATAGGGGCATTCACATTTGATTTGTCCCAATGAACAGAACATGGCTGATTAATAGTTGTATAATCTATAGCAGGAAAAGGATAGCCCCATTTTTGTGCATGCTGTTGAGCATTGTGTAATTCTGCTCCAAAAGTTCCGGCCGATGCATCAAGAATTATGATAATGTCGACACCTCTGCGCAACAAGGGAAACACCGGGAGATTACAATCAATGCCGCCATCGACTAATGTTAACGTTTGATCAGTACCCATAGGTGCATTTGCCATACCCAATGTCCAATTAAATACTTGTGAAGGAGAAATACGCGCATCGGCAATAGGATCGTCTTTGTGCACTGCAGACGCTTGCTTAAATTTTTGTTCTATGTCTGACAAAATAGACGCACCAGAAGCAACAATTGATCCAAATTTAGCTTCAAGATTAGCTGCTGAAATAGTGCCAAGATCAGGATCTATAACAAGACGAAAAAAATCTTGAGCATCTAAAGACATTGCCGATCCCCAAGTGCCCATACAAAATCCAAGCGATTGTGGTGGCGCAAAGTCGACAGAGCTGCCATTATTAAATTTACGCCCAAATGCCCATGTTGGGATAAACGCATTCAAATAGGCACTGCCAACTTCATAGGGCGTATATTCTATCCATTGGTAATCATCACCGTCATTGCCAATAATTGAAGTTTGAATGGCAAGTGGTTGCGCTGTTGTATTCGCGTCGTTTGCATAAGACGCTATATCGATTGCGCTGGGGGTGTTGGTGCCAAGATTTGCCAATAATTTTTGAGCCAAAACAATACCGTAGATGTCGATAAATGAGATTGGTTGATTATATTGTTCCTTTTTTTTCAACTCTATAACCAGATCTTCCATATTAAAATTTGTATAAAAAGAGGTATTAATTTTTTGTTCAATATTCACAAGATATTGGCTAGCAGACATTTGGCTATAGTCCAATCCTGCAAGCGCCCACGTTGACCCAGACAACGTTGCAAAATACGTGCACAAATTGCGAATTTCCCCGTTTGGTGCCAACTGCACTGGAGCGCTCGGGGTTGATGTGTCTGACCATCCGAACCATTGATAAATATGTTGCATCAGCGATGATGCAAAAGGGACTCTTTTGGAAGGAACATTTGCTACGGAGCCCTCTAACCAACCTAGCGTTGCCACCATTGCGCGAAATCCACCACCGCTTGCGCATAAAGCAATTTGTGGCACTTGATTGTCGGTCAGTTGAGTTCCCAAAGCTTGTTCGAGTGATTGTTTAACGTTGAGCAAACGCGCTGCACAAAAAGATTGTTCTTGATCACACAATGCGCTGCTTGCACGGACCTGCGCCTGTTGCCCCGCATAAGGGTTGCTTGCGTTAATGAGAATTGAACTGATTACGGTCAACGTTACGGCATAGTAGATTAATTTATTCAACTTAAAAAACATCGCACATCTCCTTAAAAATAGTTTAAATAAGATACGTGGTAGAACAGTACCTTAAAGGAGTTTATGCGGTCAAGATTTTTGGATGCGAACTATTATTATTTTTTATCTGCTTGTTTGCTCGCATCACTTTGAAACTGCAATACAGCTTTTTCTAGTGCAGTTTTTTCTGGGGACGCTTTAAGTTTTGATAACACCATGGATACCACAGGCGTACCTCTTTCTATCATTGAGTTTGTTACTACAAGTTGCCGAGATAATTTGGCATTTAATTCTGCTGTATTATCATCGCTTTGAAATTTAGATAGAGCTGCTTGCATCTCAAGAATTTGTTCCTTAACTTCTACCACACCCAGATATGACAATACGATACGTTGCGGTTGCGGTAGATTGCTATGCGTAATAATTGATCCTGAGTCTATTGCCGCTGATAGTTTGTCAAATTTTGTCATGAGTTCTAATATCATCGCGCTTTCCGGCCCTTGAGAAGCTGGAGCCTTTGGCGGTGCGCTACAAAATAATGCATGACAAAATGACAATGCTATCGCGCAATAAAGAGAGTTAAATTTTTTCATTAGATTCATTCCTTCTGATTGAGCTTTAAACAAAACAATCTAGTCGCTTACGATAAAAACAATAGCACTGCCTAAACCAAAAAACAATAATCACGTCAACCGGTCAATATTTTTGAGGGTGAGATCTTTTATTTTTGCATCCATTTTTTGAATCTTTCTTGCCAATTCGGCTTTGAAAAACACCGCATATTCTTCATTGCCAACCGTTGCTTTGAAGTCTTTATCTGGGTTAAAGTTGGCTAACATATTTTGAAACATCAATTTTTTAAATCGCGCATACACAACCTCATGAGAAGAGTCTCTGTCTTTACCACGTTCACCCGGAGAAATTTTGCCATGCAACCAAACAGACAGCGATTTCCAAGAACAAACTCCTACGGACTGAGATCTGAAAGATCTTCCTATGGTTTTATTGTTTGAGCCTTTGAGAAGCTTTGTATCTACATAATCATAAAATGATTCCATCAAAAATTTTCCTGCAACAGGACTCATGAAGTTCGTTCGGATTACATTTTTCCAAAAATCTACATCCCATGAGATGGTACCAGATATAATCCAGTGGATTAACAAGTTCAAAAATGTAGATTAAAAGCTATCGATATTTATTGTGCGGTGGATGCTGATGGAATGCTTGGACCACAATGACGAAGCGTGAGAATCTGAGCAGCATACGCCTTATTTTCCTCTGATTGATCGCCCCTTGATAAACTAAACCCATTAGACCCATGTTTATACCCATATACTGGCTGACCACGGTGGTTAAGATGAGCCCTACCTTGTCCATCACCTTCGGCATATTTTTCCAATACGCCCGCTTGTACTAATGCATCTGCATCTTCAGTCGAAAAATCACATTCTGGCATTACTGGATTTCTCCCAAACGAATATTTACCCAGAAGGAATCGTTGATGAAAATTAGGGTCATCTGTTAATTCGAGATTATGAATAATATATTGATGACATTTTGCGTTAATGGTAAAAATTTGATGAGTTTCAGGATTCTTTATCTGCAATTCCATATCATCTCCCTCTTGCTTTCCTTCCAACATTTCTATAGGCAAATAACCTGGGACTGATTCTCCCAAATCAGGATGCGGTTCTTCATGAGAAAATGGCGTTCCTTTTTTAGGCTGAATACCTGAATAGACAATACCAACAGGGACCAAAACAGTTGCTAGTTTTAGTGGTATATTACTATTGACTAGATTTTCTAATTGCTTGGCTCCAACATTTCCAGCATACATCCAACGTCCTTGTCCATTAATTTTTAACAAAGCACTTATGACCGATGTTTGAGCGGGTGTCGATGATTTTGACGCAGCAGCAGATGCGAATGCTGTCAACCCTGGTTTGCTTGCATTAACCGATGAGAATGACAAAAGTGTTACCATGGAAAAAGCTATAGATAGATGAAATATTTTAGGCATAACAAAATCCTTAAAAATATATGGGGACAGAATCAATAATGTATTGTATGAAAGAATATCTGTTTGTTCAATTTTAAGCAATATGATTGATAAAGGCCACAGCTCGTTGCTATGTTAAATATTTTCGATTGCCGCACAAACAAATTGTTCTTTATCTACCCTTACGCCCGTGATTTTTCTGTGGCACTTTTATCTGCTTCTTGTGCGTTGGTTTAATGTCATGTAATTTTTGCTTCTGATTTTCTTTATTTTTTTCTCTGATCTCCGCAATTTTTTCTTTGAGCTTTGCCATCTTAGAAAATTGAACCGGCGATTTAGTTGGTTTTCCAGACGATTCCATTAATCTCTCAGGCAATAACAGCCTACATCCATCTTTACCAGAGCTATGACGACTATCATAAATACAAAGAGTTGGTACTGTTTCACATCCAGAAAGAGGATCTAAACAGCGTAGAGCTACTTGCTCTACGCAAATGTTAGGATTACCCCCGAATGTCGGTGGCGGTTCGGCTAATGCCACTGCGTTATTAGCTTGTCGTAAAATTGTCGACGTACGTTCATGCGTTGGGCATTGTACAGGTGTTTTGTAGTAAAAAGAATCTTCGCCCTGTGCACCAATTTGCCAACAGTATGCACTCAAATCTAGATTATTTTGCTCACTTATGCTGTCCTTTATACATACTTTGTCATGACCACCAGGCATTTCGATACACACCCAACTCACGTAAGCAAGGCTAGCCATGAGCAACACTCCCCCCAGAAGGTGGCGGCGACATCGAATTTGACGCTCCTGATCATTGGCTAAACTAATTGGTGATGCTGGTGCCCGTCGCATTTGCACTGCTACCGGTTGCGCTGACAAAGCCATAGGGGCTGCGGATAATTCTACATTTTGTGGCATTTCTTTATATTCATCTCTATTTGCATCCATGCCAAATAAATTGTCTGAAGCAAGCATAAAAAACATAAGGCTAAAAATTGGTTTTTTAAGGTTAGACCTCATAGAAAATACTCCTTTTTTAAGGGTTAAAAATACATATTCAATTATCAGTATACACAAGAGGCAAATATTATCAAATTGAAATAAGGGAGCACCATTAAAAGCCACCAGTCAATAAAAAAATAAAAATATCACAAAACCCTTGATTTCTAGGGGATATTTTTGATACTTTAATATTAGTAATTGATTTTAACTATCTTAATTTATAAAGAAAGGAGGACGTATGAGTTGTCATAGTGGACCAGGTTCTTGCGGGAGCCATAGTCATCAAACTTCACGTGGTTGTGATAGTGGCCCAGGTCATCAGTGTGGCCAAGGGGACAGTTTAGAGAAAACAACCGGTTATTTTCTTCATCAAATAAAGGGAGAAATCGAAGACGGTTTTGAAGCTTTGCATGAAGAGATTGAAGAGCTTCAGGACAAGGTTGAACGCCTTGAGAAGGCACTGGGTAAAAGATAGGAAATTCTCCTAATCTTACCAGTCAGAACTTAGAAAAAGGGCATAAACAACTTTAAAAGTTATTTATGCCTTTTTTTGCGTCGATTTAGAGGGCATAAGTATTAACAATTTCAAGAATCTCGTCTGGGGTTAATTTTTTTGTAACTACTGAAGATTTAGTCGAAATGGTTGCAAAGTGACGACCGAAATGTCAAAATGAGACTCAGTATGACGAAATAAATGGCAAATCTATAGGGGAGTTGGTCAAATGAGTTTTAAATATATACAACGAGCTTTTAATGAACCTGAGCAAAGTTATTTTCTGTTTGGCCCTCGTGGAACGGGAAAATCAACGATGACATCAAAAAACCATCCCGATGCCTTGTTGATTGATTTACGTATTGCTGAGGTTCGCTACAGACTTACAGCAAATCCAGACCAACTGGCCCAATTAGTTGAAGCTCAACCTGATGGGGCGACGATAATCATCGATGAAATTCAAAAAATTCCAGAACTGCTTTCAATTGTGCATATGCTTATTGAAAAAAAACGTAACTGGAAGTTTATACTCACTGGATCAAGCGCAAGAAAACTAAAACGCCAAGGAGTTGATTTGCTTGGAGGCAGAGCGTTAAGAAAGGTTTTGCATCCCTTTATGGCAAGTGAATTAAAAGAGCAGTTTGATCTTGATGATGCTTTAAATTTTGGACTTCTTCCTCTTCGTTTTGATCAAAAAAATCCATTTGAAACATTACAAGCATATATCAGCCTTTATTTAGAGGAAGAGGTTAAATCAGAAGGGCTTATTCGACATTATGAGCCATTTACCCGATTTTTACAAATGATAACACTCTCTCACGGATCTCTTTTGAATGTTTCGAATGTTGCGCGCGATTGTTACGTAAAAAGGACAACGGTTAATGAATGGATTTCAATTTTAGAAGATTTACTTGTCTGTTACCAGATTACTATTTTTACACAAAGAGCAAAGCGTGATTTGAGTGTCCATCCAAAGTTTTATCTTTTTGACACAGGTGTGTATCGTGCCTTGCGCCCACAATCAATACAAGACACGCAATCGGAAATAAATGGCGCCGGGCTAGAAGGGCTTGTTGCACAACACTTGATAGCATGGAAGGATTATACCTCACAAAAGCATGAGATTAATTTTTGGAGAACGCGATCTGGTGTTGAGGTTGATTTTATTGTTTTAGGCCCCCTTGGTTTTTGGGCAATAGAAGTTAAAAATTCCGAAAAAATACGCACACAAGATTTACAAGCACTTGAAACTTTTAAACAAGATTATCCCGAATGTCAGGCAGTCTTTCTGTATCGCGGCAAGGAACGAATACTAAAAAATAATATACTTTGTTTGCCATGCCAAGATTTTTTAAAAGCACTCATTCCCAATCGACCATTGCTTTAAGGATTCTAGACAGGACAAAAAGGGCATACGTAGCTTTTAAAATTATGTATGCCCCCCAAGGAACGCAGTGACGCAGTCCGCTCCTATAAGTACCTGAACTCATTTTTCAAAGCTCTGTTTTAATAAAACTTGCCAAACCCTTTCGTTTTCATAAGATATCAAACATGCGCACCCGGCCAGATTGGGATCTCAAACGAAACATAAAAAAAGGAAGATGAAATGCTTAAAGTATCAAAAATTCTAATACTACTGATAACTATAACTATTATCATAAGCGGAATATGCGGATTCATTCTGGTAAAATTTGTGCTTATGCGATCCGATTCAACTAAAAAAAATTATAGGTATCAGGCCCCTCATGCAGATGCCAAGACCAAGTTTTACCATAGTTTAGAAAGCAAACCGTGGGCGCACGTAGTTGCCAAATATATGGAACAACAAAAAAAACAAGAAGATGAGTTAATGCAAGAGTTCTATAAGCTTGCCGATATCAACACGCAAGAACTTCAAGAATGCAAAAATTATTATCACCAACATTATCTTACCAGCGAGCAAGAGGAATGCTGTTGTATTACCGAGCAAGCAAAAAAAGAGATAAAACAAAAAGATATCGCACTTATTTTTGATTTCTTACATAAACAAAATATTGATATCCCTGCGTTGAAGGTTGTCGCAACAGCCCAAAAAGGCCTTGCGGCAACACAGCAATCACATGTATATATTGACGACGAAGCTCTTTTAGATGCCGATAAAAACAGCCTTTCCCCATTGACGCAAGCGATATTACTCCACGAAATGCAACACGCAATGCACGATGACAGCTTTAACATCTTTATTATCAAACTTATTTTGGAAAAATGGGCCTTGCATGACTGGACTAACGATGATTGCCCAGAAAAAATTAAACAAGCAAAAGACCTGTTAACTCGTTTTGACAAATTCAGAGAAAAACGCGCAGATATATTGGCTGGACTTGTTGATCCAATGCATGCACGAGTTTCTGCTGATTGTTATAAAAGAATGGTGGATCAAGGATTGGGGGATGTTGAAATTGGCACTCATCCAACCAATGCAACTCGTTATGCATACTTAGATACATTGCATAAAGAGATGACTGCTCCAGTAAAATCAAATAAATAGCCGCCTCCAATGGAATCTTCTTTTGGGATTGTTCTATCTCTACTGTAGGCAATGGTTTTGCTCATTACTTTTTCCCTCATCTATTTTTTGTTTTTCACCAAGATTTTGCGACAATTAACAATCGCCCAAATTGGTGCGTAGTACTTCGCATTAAAACGCTGAATTAATCCTTCAAATTCCTATACGAACTTTGAACCAAGCAAAATGACTTATGAGGATCATACGTAGAAGTGGCTATTTCAACCAATAGTCTAATTTTGATCATTTCCTTTAGTCTTGTGGTCGCCGTACGAGCCGTCACCTTCCATAATTTCTGTGCTTGTTTTGAGCTGATTTCTTTGTTGGTGTGTAGATATTTGATAAGTGTTTCTTGCCATACTTTTGTAGTTATTGCTTTGTGTGGCGCATGATAGATTGTTGCTCTGAAAAAATTTCCCACTTCTTCAAATTTTGGAGCTTGTATATTTTCATGTAAGCAAATTTTTATCATTCTTCCCAATCCGGAACCCCATTGCTCTATAAGATCGAGTTCTCTAAAAACATGTCCAATGACCCTGTTGCGCAATAGGGACACCCCTAAAATTGCTGATTCCAAACTTAAACCAAAGGGAAGCGTTCCTGGATTGGTTACTTCTATTCGGTCATCGAAAATAGCAATAGTAATCACCGCGCCAGTTATTGAATAATCAGTATGCAGCAACGCGTTAACAACAGCTTCTCTAACAACGAGTGGTGAATATTGTGGTATGTTTTTTCGGTACATAGCACCTATTTGTGCCGCCATTGATGTGTGGCGACCAATAAAGGCAAGAATAGACTCTAGGGCAATTGAAATAGGGAGCTTTAGATCCTGGTGATCAAGAATGGTTGTTTTGTCTGCACCTAAAAATCTGCCCAATCGAACAATTGCATCAGGAAAATATTCTGTATGATTTTTTCCAAACAACAACACGGCGCCATTTGAAGGGAATTTTTTTTCATGATGTTGCACAATTAACCCCAATGTTTGAGTGGTGCGATCAGTAAAGTTTTTTGACTTTGCTTGAAAAAGAGTTTTGGCCAGCCCCATATCAATTTCGCTCGTTGGGCAATTATTATTTAACTGTTCGTCAAAATGCTTGTTTTGTCTTAGGCGACTAATCTCTGTGATAGTATCTGAATCAGCAGGCCGATTTGTTGAACCAAGCCTTATGTATGAGCCTTTTTCAACTCCTACCGATTTTAAATAATAAGGTCCAAAGCTATGTGATACGGTTACGATCAGTACATCCCTATCTCTCCACGTATATAGGTGTATGGTTGCCATTAAAAGTGGTGATACTGAATCAAAAATTGCACTTGCTATTTTCTCCTCATCTTGCAATGCATTTTCAAGTCCGATTACTTCTTTGGTTTTGTCTTTAACACCAACAACCAAGATACCTCCAGCGGTGTTTGCAAAGGCTATTATGGTGTTGATGATCTTTGCCAATGATTGTGTGTTTTCTTTGAATTCAAGCGTTTTACTTTCTTCTCTGGTCAATAACTCTTCTAGCATACATTCTCCCTTGATTATCGAATTGGTCAACATATTAGGCAACCTAGAAAGTAACCTAGAAAATAGATGCAGTCAAAAATTTCTAGGTTGAAAGTTAATCGGGATAGGCAATATAAGCAAGAGAAAACACAAGGCTATGGAGGACACGGTTGACGACGGGGGGATTCCCCAACCCAAGGGGGTCAATTTTGCCCTATAAACTCTTTTTTCAATAGAGAACCTAATAAATCATACACATCTATTTTCCCTAACTCAAGGTAAGCCAATTTTGCCCCAAGGAGCCCTTCACTTCGTTTTACCTCCAAGGAACCCTTCATTTCATTCAGGGCAGGCTCCGCTCGCCCCATCAAAACACCAAAAACCCATCTTTATAAGGCTTTTTTAATAAAAAACTTGTCAAAACTTTTAATTTCTATAAGATAATAAATATGCGCAGCGAAGAACATTGATTTCTCAGGTAGAATAAAATAAAAAAAGGGGGGGGTTAAACATGTTTAAAGTATCAAAAATTATAATACCAGTGATCACCATTATCGTATGTGGCCTCGTTCAGGCAAAATTTATGAATGCACAACCCGATTCAACCCAAAAACCACACGAGTACCGGGCTCCTCATGCAGATGCCAAGACCAAGTTTTACAACTACCTAAAAGGTAAACGATGGGCGCACGTAGTTGCCAAGTACATGGAACAACAAAAAAACCAAGAACGCGCTTTAATGCAAGAATTTTTCAAGCTTGTCGATATTGACGCATGCGGGCTTCAACAGTGTAAAAATTGCTTTTATGAGCATTATGTTGTTTGTGAACAAGAGGAATGCAGCTGTATTACTACACAAGCAAAAAATGAAATAAGCCAAAAAGATACCGCGCTTATTTTTGATTTTTTACACAAACAAAATATTGATATTCCTACATTGAAGATTGTTGCAACGACCGAAAAAGGCCTCGCTGTAGCAAAGCAATCATATGTATACATTGACGATGCGGCCATGTTGGATGCCGATCACAACAGTATTTCCCCATTAATACAAGCGATATTACTCCACGAAATGCAACACATAATGCACGATGATAACTTTAACATCTTTGTTATGGAGCGTATTTTAGAAAAATGGGCTTTACAAGATTGGGCTACTGACGATTGCTGCCCACAAAGAATTAAACAAGCAAAAGATCTATTATCTCGTTTTGATAAATTCAGAGAACAACGCGCTGACATATTGGCTGGTCTTGTTGATCCAGTCTATGCACGAGTTTCTGCTGATTGCTATAAAAGAATGGTAGACAAAGGATTGGGAGACGTTGAAGTTGGCACACATCCAACCAATGCAACTCGTTATGCGTACTTAGACAATTTGTATAAAGAAATGACTGCGTAAATAAATTTAAGAGGTTATAAAATGATTAGGTTATATAAACATATTTTATTATCTGCTATCGCATTAGCAGCAATGCCTGCGCAAGGCAGCATGGTCGCATGTTCAATCGCCAAACACGCAGTTGCTACAACTCGATTAATACCCGCATCCGCAGCACCAAAAATGCTCACGCGAGTTTTAACAACAACGCAAAAAACTCATCAGCAAATCCAGCCGGCTTTAACACGCAACCATGATAAAAAATGCAAACACGATAGTTACACAAAACAGCACTCGTATAAATGGGCTGCTATTGGCGCGGCGGTAATGTTGGGGCATACTAGTTACCAAGTGGCACAATGCCAAGAAGAAGAAAAATACACATATCCCTTTGAATTTGAATCTGCTCGAAAAGCATTTTATGAATATTTAAAAGCAAGACCTTGGGGCAACGTTTCTAAAAAATACATGGAAGAATATGAAAATAAATATCAAGCAATAATGCAAAAGTGGTATGAACTCACAGGATTAACGCCTGCCCAATGGCAAAAATATATGCGTGATAATATGGATGTTTATAACTCTACAGAATTAGAAGAGATTAACGACATCACAGTTAACTTGCCATTAGAAAAATTGCTCATAACAAAGGCACATACTATTATGCAAGAACTTGGTCTTGATAAAGATCGAATAGAATTGACTCATGGTCTTTACCCCTTTATACCCGTCGCAGCATTTTCTCACCATATTTTGATAAATCCTGAAGGGGTCAAGATCTTCTGTGAAAACACCGAACAATTTCAAGCGGCCTTTTTACATGAACTGCAACATATTCTTCATAATGATGTCATTGTCAGCTCCTTAATGGAAAAATTTTATGAAGATAAAAAAAATATATCATATACAGCATTTGTGGACCTTATGAAACAATTTAGTCATTTAAGAGAGATGCGTGCCGATATCTTGGCCGCATTAGTAGATCCTAAGTATGCAAAAGCATCAATAGACGCATTTTTAAAATTTAAAAATCCTAGTCCCGGGATAGCAATGCTCGGAGCACTCTCGACTGACTTTTATGAAGAGGCTGATTCGCACCCCTCATTTGCTCATCGCGTTGCTAATTTAAATCAATTGCATGAAGAGATGCTTGCAGAAATAGAGAAAAATAGAGCTCAGATAAATATATAATAAACAGGAAGGTTCTAAAATGATCAGGCTATACAAATATATTCTATTTTCAGCTGTCGCATTAGCATTAACGCCCGCTTGCGAGAGCATGGTCGCGCGTTCAATTGCCCGAAATGCAGTTGCGGCGACTCGATTAATACCAGCTGTTGCAGCACCAAAAATATTCACTCGCGCTTTGAGAACAACGCCGGTTGTGACTCAAAAAGGGTATCAACAAATCAAGCCGGTTGTAACGCAACAGCATGATAAAAAGCCTGAATACGATAATTATGCAAAATCGAACTCGTACAAATGGGCAGCTATTGGCGCGGCGGTAATGTTGGGACACGTTGGTTATCAAGTAGCACAATGCCAAGAAGAAGAAAATAGAAAGTATGGATTTTCTTTTGAATCAGATCGAAAAATATTTTATGAATATTTAAAATCAAGACCTTGGGGGAAAACTGTCAAAGGGCGTTTAGAGGAATGTGAAAATGAATACCAAGAGTGGCTACAAAAATGGTGCAAGCTTGGGAAAATAACGCCTAGTGAATGGGAAGCTTATGTACATGATAATATTGATAGCTGTAAAATTAAGGAGCTTAACACTATTAGTTTTTTCAAAAATAATAAAAGGTTAGATGATTTGTCCAGGATACGAGCACATGCTATGATGGAACTGCTTGGTCTTGATAAAGCTCGCATAGAGCTAGTTTGTCGTAGAGAAGGGTTCCAACACCCAATAGGCTCAGTGATTTCCTGTATTATGATATGTCCTGAGGAATGTAAGGTTTTTTTTAAAAATGATGAACAATTTCAAGCTGCTTTTTTACATGAATTGCAACATCTTTTTCATAATGATTACGCTGTTGGGGCTTTAATAGAGAAGTTTGGTAGTGCTAGTAACAACATATGGTGGGGTGATCTTGAAGAGTCGCTCAAGCAATTTAGACATTTAACAGAAAAGCGTGCCGATATTTTAGCTGGTTTAGTAGATCCTAAGTATGCACAATCTCTAGCAGATGCTTTTTTAGAACTTAAAAATCCTAGTCCAGAGCTAGTAATGTGGGGATTCAACTCTAGCGACTTTTATAAAGAACATGATAGTCATCCGTCAGATGCTAGTCGTGTTGCTAATTTGAATCAATTGCATAAAGATATGCTTGCAGAAATAGAAAGCAATAAGGGAGATATAAAATGACTAAATTACATAAATATATTCTATTCTCTGCTATCGCATTAGCAACATCACCCGCTTATGGAAGCATGGTCGTACGTTCAATCGCTCAAAAAGCAGTTGCAGCGACTCGATTAGTACCAGCTGTTGCAGCACCAAAAATGTTCGCTCGGGCTGTAAGCATCAAGCAACAAACGCATCAACAAATTAAACCGGTTGTAACGCAGCAACACAATAAAAAATCTACGCATGATAGTTACACAAAGCCCCGCTCGTATAAGTGGGCTGCTATTGGCGCGGCAATAATGTTGGGGCATGCAGGTTACCAAGTAGCGCAATGCCAGAAAAAAGAAAAACCCATATGGTTTGATCTTTTATTTGGATCAAATAACCCATACAAACCCTTATTTGAAGAATCACGTAAAAAATATGATGAATATTTGTTACGTTTACCTTGGGGTGATAAAGTCGGGGAAAAATATATCCCATGGCGCGACAATACCTGGCAAGAGCTAATGAAAGAATTTTATCGATTGGCTGATTGTACAGAGAAAGAGTTCCTTGAATACTGTTCACGAGAAGTGGGCAAAATTAGAGCAGAAGAACAATGCATTAGACTCTTGCTTCCTATTTATAATTTATTTGCTATGAATTTGACTTCCATTTCTCCAAGTTTACAGATTGACATTAATCATGCTTTACATTTAGTACATATCGATCATCGTGCGATTACTGCGCATTCATTTGCCATGAACTTCCTAAAAGCCCATATGTTTGCAATGCGATCAAAGCTATTTATTAATGGCGAAACATGTAATGGGTCGAGATCTATCACTACTGATTACGATAAATTTGGCCTTATGCATGAAACACAACATCTTTTGTGGGACGACGCACTTTCTGGACATGTAATGAAAAAAATCTTAGCAGATAAAAATATTGATATATCTATACGTAATTCTTTCTTCCTAAAATTAGGAAATTTCCAAGAAAAAAGGGCCGATATCTTTGGCTGTTTGTCTGACATCAGATTGGCTGAGGCGAACCATAAAAGGCTTCATGAATGCCTAACTCAAGAGATTGCCAAATATGCAAAGTCTAGTGTGTGCGAGCAAAGCCAATTTCATGCGATTGAAAACGCACGAAGAAACGATGTACATGATTCCCCCTTGGCACAGTTTACTTACATGGACCCATTAGTACGAGAAATGCAAGAGGCAGAATTGAAGAAACAAAATTCCATATGGAGTTTCCTAAAAAATAAAGATCAGATAACTACATAAATTTAAATAATGATCCTACTACGCTTCTACTTCACTCTTCAAGTTTCCTACTTCGCAAAGCTACGAAGGACACGGTCGAAGAATAGGTAAAGCGGAGCTCGTCCAGAGCTTGCGAAGGGAAGGACAGGGAGATAAAAATGGTCAGGTTACATAAACATCTTTTATTATCTGCTATCGCATTAGCAGCCACGCCCGCTTGCGAGAGCATGGTCACACGTTCAATTGCTCAAAAAGCAGTTACGGCAACTCGATTAACACCAGCTGTTGCGGCGCCAAAAATGTTCACTCGCGCTGTAAACACCAAGCAACAAACGCATAAGCAAATCAAACCGGTTGTAACGCAGCAGCATGATAAAAAATCTGAATACGATAATTATGCAAAATCGCGCTTTTATGCATGGGCTACCGGTGTAGCGGTAATTTGTGGATGCGCAGGTTACCAAATATTTGACAATCAACCTACAACAAAGACTGAAAAATATATTCCACCGTTTCAAGATGCACGAATTAAAGTTTACCAAGCCTTAAAATCTGGTCCAACCAAAGAAACTGCTACAAAATATATCAAAGCGTTCCAAGAAGAAGAACAAGCAATAATGGCAGATGTTTTTAAGATTCTGAGAATTAATTCTGAACAGGATAGACAAGCCTGGGAGTATTGTAAAAGAACGGTGGCACTCTGGCGTTCACGGTGGGATCAAGAAAAGATAGAAATATCAAAAAAGGAATATAGCGATGTCCCTGAAAACCTCAAAGCGATGATCAATAAATTACTGCAGGAATCTTATATCAATCCGAATCAAATTGCATTATTAAAAGGTAGCCAAGTTGCAGTTAGGCAACGAGTTATTTTTGTTAAAAATAACTCGCTTATTAATAAAATAACAGCATTAATTGGAGGAATGCCTTTGTGGGAAGCTTGTCATGTAGATTCGTGGACATCAGAACAAAAAGCTTATATGGCTGCTGTATTTATGCATGAAATACAACATATATTGCATGATGATTGGTGTGGCGCAGGTTTTATTGTTAATTTTCCCCTTTTCCATTTAAACAAGAAAATTGATCAAACAGCTCTTGATGCATGCGTACTGCGACTTAAAATCCTTCAAGAAAAACGTGCGGATATTATGGCGGGGTTAATGAATCCTCGTTATGCAAAAGCATTATCAGGCTATTATAATCAGCATTCTACATTGCTACGCAAAGCGAATGTAATAACCCATGATTATATGACACAGGGTCTAAAATTTTTACCGCAAACAATTAAAAAATGGACCAGTTTAGAAAAAGATCCGCATGAATTTGATTGGCATCGTACTGCTTATATGAAAAAATTGCATGAAGAGATGCTTGCAGAAATAGCGAAAAACAAGAAGGATGTTTTGGATTTCCAAAAAGATAAAGATCAAATAACCGCGTGGATTTAAATGAAAATTTTCAATTCAAGAAACCATTCATTAGCTACAAAACGCATCTTCCATGTATCACAACCTACATCAACTGCAGCTCCGCTAGCAACTCTTTGGTATTGCGGTCCATTAAAGCAACCCGCATTAAACCAGCGATAACCTGTTCCAATTGCCCACGAAGCATTGTGGTTGTATTCAAGACCAGCAAGAATTGTATACGTAAAGTTTTTGCACAGTGTGTATTGATTTTCCGCAGAAAAAGTTGCGTATGGGAAAGAGTCCCCGATAGGAGGCAGTCCTGTTGTTCTGTAGTTTGTTATCAGCATGTTGCTCACACCTACCGCTCTTCAAAAGTTATACAAAATTAACCAGAGTTAATTAAAGTTATTTTTGATCTAAAGTTACCACACTTTAGTTTTAATTTCTTGTAGATGCAGATTGCTCTGCTATTTTACCCCCGCGGCGCACTAATGCACCACTAGATAAAACTCTCCAAGCCCAACGTTCTTTTATTTGAACGCGGCCCGAGCTGGGCACTAACAAAGAAGTATCTTTGTTTTCTTTTTGTAGATTCCGCAGAATCATCCTGAATTCATTTAATAATCATCAGAGAACAGAGCAAAATGACTTATTTTGATCTCGTCGCTTTGCTAATACTTTTTTCTATGATTATCAATCATACTCATTTTCATATAGTATAATAAAATTTATATAATATCAAGCGAGCAGTTACAAACCCCAGCACCTAAAATCGGATAGAACTTGCCGCAACCCTTCGATACTTTTTGCTACGCAAAAAACTCAGGGCGAGCGGGGCAGGCCAATTCTTCTATTTCCCAAAAAACCAACCAATACTTTTAATTACACCCCAGGCTTTTTCTATTAAAAACATTTTCAAACAGAATATTAATTCTGAACAATTAGTGACGAGGGTAAAAGCTGGAGATAATGCAATAGAATATCTTATGCGATCCAGTACTTTTGGTTGTCACTGCATAACAAGAATCAAGCCAGTAAAAGGTGACGAAGACGAAAGATCCCGCAATGCCTGCTCAAGCATAACATACAACGGGAAGGGACCATTTGAAGATGACTTAAAACTTTACGACCAAACAAATTCAGGTGCACTCGTTCAGTATTTTGCAACTCGCCATGCAAAACAAGAAAAACAAAACAAGAAATAGTAAAATTGCATACTGCAAGAGGCTCTGGGAAACTAGGGCCTTTTTTAAACAATAAAAAAAATTTATTGTTCACCGCTCACCCTGAGTTTTTTGCGTAGCAAAAAGTATCGAAGGGTTAATCCCCAGGTGTCGCAACTTCTGTTTGGATTGGACCTTGCGCTAGCCCACGAATAAATTGATAGACATAAGGATTTTCAGATTCCCAAATAGTTTTTGCATCACCAAAAAACTTTATTTGACCATCTTGCAGCAGCGCAACGTAATCCGCGTATTTAAATATTTCAATATCGTGCGAAATTATCACCGAAGTGATTTCAAGACGATTCTGCATGTCGTACATCAACTCATGAATAATGCGCGTGGTAATCGGATCAAGCCCCGTAGTAGGTTCATCATAAAGAATAACTTTTGGTTGCGTTACCAAAGTGCGCGCAAGGCCAACACGCTTTCTCATACCACCAGATAGTTCCGACGGATATTTATTAAGCGTGTCTTGTTCCAAACGAACTAATCCCAACTTTTCTTGGACTACCGGCATGACATCTTTTTCTTGCCAGCCTTTTTCCAATAAACTAATGCCGATATTTTCGTATACATTAAGCGAATCGAGTAAAGCAGCAAATTGAAACACATACCCAAATTGCGCAAATATGGTATCAAGTGCGCTTTCTTTAAGCATGGAAATGTCTATACCATCAATTAATATTTTGCCGGATGTAGGTTGAATGAGTCCAATTATTTGCTTAAGAAGTACCGATTTGCCCTCGCCAGACCGACCAATAATGACGGTCATCTTACCCTCGGGAATTTCTAAATTAACTCCTTTGGAGATCCATTTTGAACCGAACTGCTTTTTTAGATCTACTATTTTTATTGTTGGCATTTTGGTCCTATAAATGTTCCAACATTTTGGTCAGAAAATAGTTTGAAATAAGAATTAACATAGAACTTGTTACAACACTTTGAGTTGTCGAAATACCAACCCCGCGAGCGCCCCCGAGCGTTCGATATCCTTTGTAACAACCAACCCAAGAAAGAATGAATCCAAAGGCCGTAGCTTTTATAAGTCCACCAGTCACATCGGAAAGCTCAACATAACTTTTAATACTACTCGTGTAATCTTCCGGGCTTAGTTCAAGAACGTGTACACAAATTATGTATCCACCAATAACGCCAAAAATCATAGCAAATATAGTCAAGAAAGGCATGATAATAGTTCCACCCAAAATACGCGGCACTATCAAATATTGGAACGGATCAATGCGTAACGTGGTAAGTGCATCGATTTGTTCCGATATCGCCATGGTACCGATTTCTGCAGCAATGGAAGATCCTGCTCGCCCTGTTACCATGAGACCACTCAGTACAGGCCCAAGTTCTCGAATCATACCAAGCGCAACAACGGCGCCAATGAACTGCTCGCCACCTACGCGCTGGAATCCAATATAACTTTGTAAAGCGAAAACCATGCCTGCAAAAGAACCGGTCAGCACAATAATACTGAACGATTCAACGCCAATGCGATTCATTTGATAAAAAAGTTTTGAGATTTTAAGTTTGGTTGTAAAAAGTACTTGAATTGCTTTGCATAAAAAGAGGACGAATGCACCTAGAGATGTGCATATATTGATGGTAGTTTTACCTACAACATCTATCAATGGTATGACCATCGTGCCCTCTTTTTTTGTATTTTCCCGACCCTTCGATACAATTTTTTCGTGCAAAGCACTCAAAAATCACTCAGGGAGAGCGGGAAAAATTAATTCTTTATCTTCGACTAACTCAACCAATCTTTATAACTTCCCGCTCTCCCTGAGTGTCGAGCTTTGCTCGATGTATCGAAGGGTTGCGGGATAATTTATTTTTGGCAAATTCTAAGGTAGTTCTTGAGGCTCTTGTGGCATTGGCATTGTTTGTGCATAAGAAGCGCGATGTCTACCGGAAGATTTCATAAGTGTTAATGAAAGTGAGCCAAGCATAAACAAAGCGACCATAACCCAGGTAACTTTTTGAAACAGGTCTTGTCCGCCAGATCCACCAAAAAGCATTTGTGTGCCACCACCAAAACTGCCAAGCCCCATGCTACTTTTACTTTTTTGCAGTAAAATTATGCCAATCAATAAGAAACATAAGAGAACGAATAGGGTGACTAATAGTCCGTATAACATTTTTATCCTTATTATTATTTAAAACTATATCTGAGGATTTAGTTTTTCCCCTCTTCACCCTTCGCAAAGCTCTGGGAGGTCGGGGAACGTATTTTTTTCAACAACTAAGCTAATGATACTATGTTTTTAAATTTTTGGAAATCGAGACTTGCGCCACCAACCAAAAAACCATCAATATATTGAACCTCGGCAATATCCTTCACTGTATGCTCGTCAACACTTCCCCCATAGAGTAAATAAACAGACTTAGCTGGTTGCAAGGCTGATTGTACATGTGCATGCAACCAATTAAATGTTGTTTGCAGCGTTGCTTTGTCGGGTACTTTGCCCGTGCCAATTGCCCAGACTGGTTCGTATGCGATGTACAACTCATCACTGCATTGCTCCGCGTTGTTGATGACATTAATGATCGGATCAAGTTGCTGCTCCAAAGCTTGCAATGTTTTATTATCTTTGTGTTCTTTGGCGGTTTCGCCGATACAAATAATGGGATTTATGGCAGCTCCAAAAAGCTTACCAACTTTTCGGGCAATTATTTCGTTTGTTTCATGAAAGTAGTTACGGCGCTCGCTATGGCCAACTATGCAATAGGTGCAACCCACCTGGGACAAAGATTGCGCAGATACTTCTCCGGTATAGGCACCCATTTCGTGTTCTGAGCAATTTTGAGCTCCTATGCCAATGGGTGTGCTCTGCAACAGCTTTGCGATAGGATACAGGGCGGGAAAAGTTGGACACAAAACAATCTGTTTTTCTTTATTGTCCTGGTGTGCCATAAGCTTTTTGCACTGCTTTGTGAGCTCTAAGGCGCCGTCCAAAGGCATGTTCATTTTCCAGTTGGCGACATATATTCTAGACTTCATACAGATGCTCCTTTTTTTGTAGATTTTTTTACTGCTCGCCACCTCTATTTTCTTCTTTCTTCGAGGTTTTCAATTTTGAATTGAGCGATACGAAGCTCGTTCTGCAGTCGCCCTATACGCTCTTCTGCTCGCGCAGCATTATTAGTATTAATAGATGTGATAATCTGCATCATCACCTGTTTTTTTTTCAGTTCAGCCAACTCAACTTGCACTCTTTCAAATTCTTTTCTTAAGTATGTCATTTCTGCAAAAATGGGACACGGCGGCGTGGAACTCGTATCACGCAAACGTGCGGCTACTGTATGTAAACCTCCTGCCCCAATAAATGATCTGGCTCTTGCCAATGAACTGAACCTCGCCATTGCATGAGATTGGCAAATCGGCATAATCAAGGCGATCATTATTATAGAAAATAGTTTTTTCATGGTATCCTCTTTATCGTGCACGTTTGTTGTACAACGGCAATTACTCGCCGCCTCTATTTTCTTCTTTCTTCGAGCTTCTCAATTTTTAAGTCAGCGAGATGAAGACCGTATTGAATGTAATCCAGGCGCTCTTCGGTTTCCACGGCATTACTAACTATGTCAAACTGCGTCGTCATCTGCTTTTTCTTCAACTCATCGACTTCAGCCTTCAGACTTTCAATCTTTGCCTCTGCGTCAATTTTCAAGCTCCCAACCTGTTCGTCCAAACAAAACATCTCTTGATTAAAGTCGTTTCCCATCGCACCAATACGGCCAAATAGAAAATCTCGCAACACCATATGCCTTTCTTTCAGCGCAGCGACCTCAGCTCTCAAACCCTTAATCTCCGCTTGTAATTTTCTCCGTGCGCCAAAAACGACAACTGGCTTGGTAGAGGCAATAGTAGATTTCAAGCGCGCGGTCGCTGTATGAAGCCCTCTCGCGCCAACAATGTTACCCACTCTGGTCATCGCGTGGGATTGACAAGCCAGCATACTCAAGGTGATTATTGTTATAGAAAACAGTTTTTTCATCGTATCCTCAATGGTTTTTTGTATTTAAAAAATAATATCAGTATTATAACGATTTTAGCCATGCAATACAAAAAACAGACAAACTTGCGAGACACAAGTAAAATGCTATTTGATTTGGTGAGAAGTAGCGAATTATTTTATCCCGCTGCCCCTTCGATACTTTTTTCGCTCTTCGAGCTCAAAAAACTCAGGGAGAGCGGGAGATAAAATCACTATTGGGCAAGTACCAAAAAGTTGCTATACTGAACAAAAAAGATTGAGAGTATAAACAAATTGTTAGTTGATTCAGCAAAAAATAGAGGATTTCATCCCGCTCTCCCTGAGTTTTTTGCGAAGCAAAAAGTATCGAAGGGTAAGCGGGGTTAAGGAATAAATTATGACTAAAACCGCATCTGTTATTGATCATTATCCAGAGTACGAGGTAAATATTGGCATGGAAGTCCATGTCCAATTAAGCACTAAGAGCAAAATTTTCTGTGCATGCCCAAATGTCATCAGCAAAGAACCCAACACCAATATTTGCAATGTATGCGCAGGCCATCCAGGCGTGTTGCCCGTGCTGAACAAACAAGTTTTGGACTGGGCTATTCTTGCAGGCCTGGCCACAAATTGTAAAATAACTCAATCGTCCCAATTTGCGCGTAAGCACTACTTTTATCCTGACTTGCCAAAAAATTACCAAACAACACAAAGTGACCAACCAATTTGTACCGAAGGATTTTTGCCCATTCGCTTGGAAGACGGCACTATCAAAAATGTTCGCCTGATTCGCATTCACATGGAAGAAGATGCCGGCAAAAACACTCATGCTGCCACAAATGAAAGTTTTGTTGATTTAAACCGAGCAGGCACCCCTTTGCTTGAAATTGTCAGTTATCCCGATATTTCAAGCGCGCAAGAAACAAAAGCTTATCTTAAAGCATTGCGTTCAATTGTGCTGTACTTAAACATTTGCTCAGGCAACATGGAAGAAGGTGCTTTTCGTGCTGATACCAATATCTCTGTACGCAAAAAGGGCGCAAAGGATTTGGGTACCAGGTGCGAGCTAAAAAACATTAACTCATTCAAATTTATTAGCGATGCGATCGAATACGAAATCGAGCGCCAAATCGAACTACTAGAAAGTGGTGGCAAAGTTCGTCAAGAAACACGATTGTGGGATACCAAAACGCACGAAACCGTTATTATGCGTAGCAAAGAAGAAGCAGCGGACTATCGCTATTTGACCGACCCAGATTTACCGTTTTTTGAAATTGATGATGCGTGGATTGCTCGCATGAAATCAACTATGCCCGAACTGCCTTTTGCCAAATTTGACCGTTTAGTAAAAGAAAAAGAGTTAACACCCTATGAAGCTGATATTATTGTTGATGATTTGGCGTTAGCAAATTACTTTGAGTCGGCTCTTGCCGACCCCAAAATCAATCCTAAACAAGTCGTCAACTGGGTGCTCCGCGATGTCATCGGTTATTTGAACGAACATAAACTTACCCTCGATCAGTTCAAAGTAACCCCAAGCAAACTTGCCGAAATTATTGAGCTTGTACAATCTGGCAAAATTAATAATGGTGCGGCAAAAGAAGTTTTTGCTATTGTCGCTCAAACAGGCCAAAATCCAAACGATGTTGTGCAAGAAAAAGGGCTTGAACAAATTGGTTCATCGGATGAACTAGAAAAAATAATTAAAGATATTGTTGATGCCAACCCTCAAGTTGTTGCCGATTACAAATCGGGCAAAGAAAGGCTTTTTGGATTCTTTGTTGGACAAGCAATGCAAAAGACACAAGGCAAAGGGAATCCTAAAATTATTCAAGATTTGCTTAAAAAGTATTTGCAGTAAATTATTCGTAAGGAGAATGTATGAAAATGTATGTATTTTTATTTTTGGGATTAATGAGCAATGTGGTTATGCAGGCATCAGAGGTTAGGGTAGCACTTTTAGATAAGGCTTTTTGTCACCTGGATCGCATTGATGATACCTATGCCGATTTAATAGGAACCAACAAGACCTATGTTAGCGGAAAAAAACAAGGAATTTTCTGTCCATTTATGAGTACCGCTGAATATCTCACGGTGTGTTCTGCAATTTATTCTGCGCAAAAACTATTAGAACAAAAATATCCTTCTAAGACTTATTATTCTTATTGGGATGGCGTCAATATCCATAAAGACACTCGCCCTCATCCTGATAAACCAAGAGAATTCACTTCCACATGGAAACAAAAAGCAAATGGAACTATGGTGCTAGTAAGTTGGATGGAGGCAGGACAGACTCATTATCATAAAAAATTGTTGAATAAATATGGCCAATAATTAAGATTTTTGTAGATTATGGTTTTTAGTAGCGCACAATCCCAACTTTACACAACAACTATTGACTGCCACCCACAACTCTTTGCTAACATGATGTATAAATAAGTGGTAAGGCAAAGGATTACTCATGAAACTTGCGTACATTATTTTATCTGTTATTTGTGTCAGTTTATTTGTTGCGTGTGTAATTTTAAACAATCAGTTCAAATCTAGGGTGGGCAAAACAATGAAGTTAGAAAGTGCTAGTTTTAAAAATAATGAAGCGATCCCTGCAGAATTTACCGCGCAAGGACACAATATTTCTCCCCAATTGTCATGGAATGGGCAACCAAACAAAACGCACAGTTTTGTGATAATTGTTGATGACCCAGATGCACCAAGCGCGAAAAATCCTGGCCCTAAGCCGTTCGTACATTGGGTTGTATTCAACCTGCCTCATAACATTCACAAATTAGACCAAGCAGCCGTAATACATACGTTAGGGCAGGATGCAAAAGAGGGCAATAACGATAACGGCCATAAAGGATACACTGGACCAAAACCACCATTAAATTCCGGTCCACATCGCTACCATTTTAAAGTATACGCACTTGATAAAATGCTTGAACTTCACGTAGGCGCTACCAAAGAGCAAGTAGAAACGGCGATGAAGCACCACATTCTTACACAAGGTGAACTTATCGGCACGTATGAAATAAAAAGTTAAGAATTTTTTTTAAGTAACGTTAATGCGAGGGGAAAAATGGTACACAAAAAATCAATTTTTATTATGCTCATGATCGTCACAATTGGGTATGCAGGGCACCCAAAAAAACCGACCATGCCTAAAAGCAGCAACAAAGCAAATTCTGTTATCGTGCGATATGGCTCACAAAATCACGAAATCCAAACGACCTCGAGTGAGTGTAAAGCAAGCGATCTAAGGATAGCCATTCAAGAGAAAATTCCGAATTTGAGTGGCAGTAGTTATTTGTTATCAGAAGAAGTTCCAACAACGCCGGCCACCTCTCGCATACTTAGCGACGCTGATAGCGTAAAAAGCGGTGCGTCAGTGCGCGTAATGATACAGCAAAAGAGCAAACTGTAATTGGGTAAAATATGGGCAAGATCACAAAAATAAGTGCGGTATTAATGCTGATGTTACCACTTACCATCAAAAGTATAGATTGCACCACCGTGTTTGCACATGGCCTTGGGGGAGACAGCTCACAAGGCAACTATTACCATGTTGCATCCGGCATACATTATGCATGCATTGAAGGCAAACTTGTCACCTTCAACTTCACAGATGCTGGCAATCCCACAACCTCATGCCTTGGACAGGATGCCGATATTTCCGCATTGCATAAAGTATGCAAGGATCTTGAAAACGTTATATTATTTGGATGCTCTCGCGGTGCGGCTACCATTGCAAACTATTTAGGCACTCACCAATTGCAAAATATTAGCGCTGCAATTCTTGAATCACCATTTGATCGAGTTGATAGCATCGTCAAAAAGCTTAACGGACAAGAGAGCATTCCATTAATAACGCCTGCCATGTACCCAAATTATGATCCTAAAGGCATTGCCCCAATCGATGTTGCAGACAAAATTTCCCACTCAATTCCTATATTGTTAATAGCATCTAAGCAAGATGCGTTAATTGATTACACAAGCACCGTAAATCTTTATAATAAAATCGTTGCATCTGGACACCCTCATGCTTATTTACTCGTCACCGAGCGGGGTCGGCATGCCAACATTTTATTCGATAGAGATGGCAATAGTGTCAGGTCGGTTATACACGCTTTTTACAAAGCGCATAATTTGCCGCATAATGCAACATGGGCACGAGAAGGCCAAACTCGCTTTGAACAGTGCAAAAACAAAAAATGATTACATCGCAAAAATTCCACAAAACATTGTTTATCTTTAGGCGTGATTTACGATTGCATGACAATCTAGGATTGATCCAAGCAGCTCAGCAATCAGAAAAAATTATTCCATGTTTTATTTTTGATCCGCGACAAATCAGTACTTCCAATGCATACAAAAGTGATAACGCTGTTCAATTCTTACTTGAATCGTTGTTGGACCTTGAACAACAAATCAAAAACCTTGGTGGTACTTTATATCTATTTTATGACGACTCCAATGATGTTCTCGAAACATTAATTGCGCAAGAAAAATTTGATGCTGTTTTTTGCAACAAAGATTATACACCGTTTAGTACACAGCGAGATAAAGCAATACAAGATGCGTGTAACGCACACAATGTTCACTTTGAACAATGTGCAGATGTACTACTTAACGAACCAGAAACAGTTAAAACGGGCAACAAAACACCCTATGCAAAATTTACGCCATTTTATAAACATTGCAGTACAACATTTTCTGTGGCTACGCCACAAACGTTAAAATCTATACCTTTTTACACAAAAGAAATTCACCATCAACAGAACCATGAACTGTATAGAAAATTCATACAAAATTTAAATCCCCACATAAAAATTCATGGCGGCACGCAAGAAGCACTAAAAATTTTACATCAACTTTCAGATTATAAAAATTATACAAACACACATGATTTTCCCGCGCTTGACAGCACAACGCATCTGTCTGCTCATTTAAAGTTTGGCACCATATCAATTCGTCAACTATATCACGCCATACGCAACGCACTGGGCAACAATCATCCGCTCCTGCGCCAACTGTATTGGCGTGATTTTTTCTATCACGTTGCTTACAACAACCCCTCTGTGTTTGGCCATGCTTATATAAAAAAATACAATGCTTTGTGGTGGGCAAATAGTACAAAAAACTTTGCAGCTTGGTGTCAAGGCATAACTGGATTTCCCATTGTAGATGCTGGTATGCGAGAACTCAATACAACTGGGTATATGCATAATCGTGTGCGTATGATTGTCGCATCATTCTTAACAAAAGATCTTCATATTGACTGGCAATGGGGGGAAAAGTATTTTGCACAACAGCTGGTGGATTATGATCCTGCGGTCAACAATGGCAACTGGCAATGGGCTGCCTCGACAGGCTGCGATGCACAACCTTATTTTCGAATTTTCAATCCTTGGTTGCAACAAAAAAAGTTCGATCCACAGTGTGAATATATACAAAAATGGATCCCTGAGTTGAAAGATGTATCACCCAAAATCATTCATACATTATTTAAAGAAACAAGCCCAAGTTTAAAAGATTACCCTAGGCCAATTGTTGATCACGCGCAGGAAAGTACATTGGCAAAAAAATTGTACAAAAAATGCTAAGACTTTAAGCTGAATGTTGTTATAATTTTTTTTACAGATAACACCATAAAATATAAAGGAATAAAATATGTGTAACAAGCGCAAACATTTTTTAGTAAAAGCATTATTTATTCTTGGTATGAGTTACATTTCCTGTGCGCTGTTGGCTAGCAACCCTGCTCCCGACACAAACCCCGTTCCTGACACAAGCTCCGAAGCTTATAAAAAGAGCGCTGCCTTTTGGCTACGGTTTGGCGGTGTTTATATAACTTACACAAAACCCGCAGACCAAAAAGAGCCGGTGCAAGAAACTCAACCACAAGTTCAACCCCCAGCTCATCAAGATCAACCGCTCGCACAACGACTCCAACAGGCTTTAGTTCTTGAGCAACAAGTTGAGGGTGTGCCCAACCATAGGGCCTCTACCCCCGATGGTCAAAGCTCTCCCAGACTCCAACAAGCATTAGCCGCCGAACCCCATGTTGAAGGGGCACCTCGCCATCTGCCCGGCGGTCCCGGAGGTGCAGGATCTGCAGGTAAATAGTTTTTGATGACATGATTTTACGCTAGAGGACCATTTCCATGACCATCATCGCTCGTATTTTTTTCGCCATCTTTGTTATCTCCAGTTGCTCAAACTACTGCTCTAGACCCGCCGTACAATCAGGCGAAGATTCCGATAGCGAGCCTGAAGTTGTTGTTTGGCATTTAGACGATGAGGACGATGATTTTGGAGTGCCTGAGGTATCTTTACGGCAAGCAAACAAAGAATTAAAGCAATGCGAAGATGCCCTACAACAACAACTTGCACAAGACCCAAATCAACATCTTGTTAAAAATTTTCATGGTGAATATTTGACCCATACAAAACAACAAACTCTTTTTTATAAAACTGCCCAACAACACAAACAACAAATAGCGCAGCAAGAAGGAATTAATCTACAATCTCAACTGGAAACAGCTTACAAGCAATATCAAAAAAGTTCCAAAAAATATCTCACCATCTTGACAGCAGAAAGTGTCCAAAAAGATCCATTTCAACTATGGTCAGCTTTTTGTTTAGCAGAACGCCAAAGAAATGTTCGTACATGGCAAGCAGCTAAAATAGCTGCAGAAAAAAGAAAGTCTGAACGAATCCTGCAAGCCCAGATTCAATCACAAGATAATCAGATTCAGTCGCAAGCTCGCCAAATTCAGTCGCTCCAGCGGCAACTCCAACAAGCCAGAACTCCCGAACCTCAAGCTGAAGGCGTACCAAATCCTATGCCGCAAGCTCCCGGAGGCCCAAGCTCCTCAGAAAGAAAAGAGCCTGAACAACAATCCATACAAGACCTCATTCAATCACAAGCTCGCCAAATTCAAGCAATGCACCAGGAAATTCAAAAATCTTTAGCCAGATGGCCCCAAGACAATCGTCCACGCTCACCCAGCAAATAGTGCTCCCAAATCCTATGCCACAGGCTCTCGTTGGTTCAAGCAAATAATTTTTGACGACATGACTTTACACTAAATATTGTTATAATTTTCTCTATAAATAACATCATAAAACTCAAAGGAATAAAAGCATGTGCAACAAACGCAAACACTTTTTAATAAAAGCGTTATTTCTCATCAGCATGAGTTATGTCTCGTGCGCATTATTGGCAAGTGGCCCTGCCCCCGCAGCAAAACCCCAAAGTAGCAGCCAAGACGAGCAACAAGAAGTAAAATCTTTTACAATGCGTCAAGTTTATTCTTGGCCAACCGATCCAGAAGATCTAGCAAAAAAAATGTCATCACTTTTTGTTTATCCAAAAAAAATTTGGTACACCCGGCCAGATGGTTCTGGATTTGTAACTGATGGAACCGAATTTAAAATGGATCTTTCAAACACAGCAAATCCTCACATTCCACCAGAAGATTTTCCAACGGTACAAGAAGCTCAAGAAGTTACAGGGTCATCATCCAAACCTATAGACATTTGCACGTACGTTTTGCTTCAGGGCATAAAACGCAGTCAAATTAAAGGCTTTTTTGATGGTAAAAAACCAATTGAAATCTCAAAAATCCCTGGCAATGCTAGAGACAAAGCATTTTTAGACGCGCTTAGTGAATAACTTACACGCTCAAATAACGTGAGCGATTACATTATTTGATAAACACCATCAACTTGTTTGATAAAACCTTCTGCGCATAAATCACTCACAATTCGCTCAACACGCGTTGCTTCTTTTTTAGACTGTGTGATCAAATCAAACATCGAACATGGAGCAGCGGTAAGAAATCTGAGCATCATACCGCGTACTTGTCGATCGGATCCTTCAAACTTTGACTGCTTTGTGTGATGTGCACTTTTGCGATTAGGGTTAACATGTTGTGACTTAAGCCAAACACCATAATCCATTAATGCATAATACCATTCGCGTGGACTGTTTTTGTCTACGGTCTGTGCAACCAATATTGCAATTTCTTTATCGGTAACATCGGTTCTGTCTTTAAAAAACGAATGAATATAAACGGCACGAATATTTGTTTCAATAAATACTGTTGGCGCATTGAATGCAAATGCGCAAATTGACGCGGCAGTATTTGGTCCAATGGCGGAAAATCTTTGCAAGACAACAACATCATTGGGCAATGCACCATCAAACTCTGCAACAACACGCTGCGCATTTTTTTGTAATGCTATTGCGCGTCGATTGTATCCCAATCCAGACCATACGCTCAAAACATCACGCAGGCTGGCGTCAGCCAACGTTTGAAAATCAGGGAACTCCATCAACCACAATTCAAACTTTGGCACAACTCGATGCGTTTGTGTTTGTTGCAGCATGATTTCCGACACCATGATCGCGTACGGATCATCAGTGGCGCGCCATGCAAATTCACGTTTATTGTGCGCATAAAAATCCCAAATAAACTTTTGGAACGATGCGATGTGAGGCTGTATCAAAATCATGTTTTGAGCGTTAACTCTTTTCCGTTTCGACACGACCAATTTTTAATGTCATAAGTTTATCTGTGCTCAAAAGTTTTGCCACGGCAGTTTTCATTTCCTCAAAGTCAACATTCTTAAGCTGTTGCGCTCGACGATCAAAAAAGTCTGCTGGGAAATTAAATCGATCAACAAATAAAAATGCTCGGGCAATACTGCCATTAGACTCAAAATTATTCATGAGGGTATTGGCAATTGCACGACGAGCTTCAGCAAACTCTTCTGCGGTCACCGTTTGCAAAACATTAGTGATGGTATCCTTTATTGCTTTTTCGGCTTCTTTTAAACGATCAAGCGACACGATGGTTTTGATCAATACCATGCCAGGCTGTTCGTCGGCATTTGCAGTTAATGATCCATTGATAGTATAAAACAGTCCTGATTGCTCACGGAGCTGGAACAACTTGGAATGCAGCGAGCCAAGTGTGCCATGCCCAAAAATTTGATCAAACAATAATAGTTTATCGTAGTCAGGATCATTTCTACTAATCGCAAGTCCGGCATAACAAAGCACCACTTGATCACGATTAATTGGATAAATAATTTCCTTGTTTTCTATGGCAGCTAATTGCGGGAACTCAATCGTTTCAATCTTTGGTCCTTGCCAATCTCCCAACTGTTCTTGAATAGCTTTCTTTAGATCATGCCCGTCAAGATTGCCCACTATAGCCATTTTTGCTCCTTGCGGAGTGATCATCTTGTTATAGAAATCAATTAAATCTTTTTGTGTTATCTTGTTAATTGACTCTTGGGTTCCCATTAAGTTTTTGCTATATGGGTGCCCTTTGTATATCTGCTCTTTGATTAACTGTCCTGCAAAAGAAGACGGTTCGTCCCAGAAATTTTTTATATCCGATTCAAGCTGTGCTCGTACTTTTTCAATTTCTTCTGGCACAAAGACTGCGTTAGTTAAAATCTCTTTTAGAAGCTCTAATCCTTTATCCAAATCAGCAGCCAACATGGTCATGGAAACACCACCGGGAGCAGCATTAAATGACATGCCGCGCGATTCAATTTCTTGCGCAAGCTCAGTTGCCGTATATTTTTTTGTGCCTTCTGAAAGCATGCTCATAACAAAATTATACAATCCTGGATGCTCGCTAGAATCATAAAATGGACGCGCCTTAAATTCGACAACTATGTTAATTTTTGGCGAGCTGTTTGGATTATTATAAAATAAAACCTTTAAACCATTGGCAAGTGAAAACGATTCAGCTTTAGGAAATTGAAAATCGGCAAACTCTTTTACCTGAATGTCTTTTGCATACGAGGCCTCACCTACCGCTGTGTCTCTTGTGCGTGCAGATAAAAATTGCACATCTTCTTGATCAGAAAGTTTTTGCAGCTTTTCCCATTGCGACTTTTCTTCTTCTGGTAACGCCAACACGGCACCCCTGTGAGTGACCGATGGTCTAAAGTAAGTAGCCAATAAATCCACCACCTCTTTGTGCATCTCTTCTTGTGTTGTGTTCAGATAGTTAAAAATATAGTTTTCATCACCTGTGGCTACATAATATTTACCAATGTCAGACGCTTCTCTTTCTGTGCTTTCAAGCGTTGAATAAAGTTTCATTTGCGCTTTTTTGATAGCTCTCATTAACTCTTGATCGGTCAACCCATCGCGTACAATTGAAGCTATCTCTTCCTGAATCATCGCCTCAATTACTGGAACATCTGCAAGATCTTTCGGTTCAAAAACAACAAAGAACAAACTGTGTTCAAACAGATCCCAAAATGAAGTAGACAAATCTGTTGCCAACTGTTCTTCATCAACAATTTTTTTGTACAGTCGTGAACCTTTGCCAGTTCCTAAAATCCAGGACGCTATCTCCAAAACATGCTCTTTGCGGTTGGAAATACCAGGGGCAACGTACACCAAAGTGTTAACAGGCTGCTGGACATCTCGATACAGCGTAACCGCTTTTGAGCTAATGTCTTTATTGAAGTAATGTTTTTCTTTCTTGTATTCAAGGTTTGGGGCAATAGAACCAAACTGTTGTTCGACTAACTGGAAAACCTCATCAGCCTTGACATCACCAACCACAACCAAGGTTGCATTGTTGGGAAGATAATGTTTTTTATAAAATTTAAGTAAATCATGTCCACGCACATTCCATAAATCTTGTTTATAACCAATAATAGGGTAGTGATAAGGATGATCAGGAAAAATTGCGGTAACAAGATCATAAATCAAAGTACCAGTGTAATCATCCCTTCCCATTTTAAGCTCTTGGATAACGGCCTTCATTTCCGAATTAAGGTGTTCATCCTTAAAAACACAATTTTGCATGCAATCGGCCATTATTGGTAACGCTTCATGCCAATGCTGTGTAGGAAAATTAAACACATATGCAGTGTAATCGTAAGAGGTGAAAGCGTTTATACTGCCCGACAACATATGAGCTGCAATATTAATATCAGATTCAGAAAGCTTTTCTGTCCCTTTAAATATCATATGTTCAAGTAAGTGAGCAATGCCTCGCTCGCCACTTTTTTCGTCCTTGGAGCCAACATTATACCAAAGCTGTAAAGAGACCTTGGGGATAGTATGCGTTTCGTATACCAAAACCGTCATACCGTTTTTGAGGACCTTTTTTTTTACTGGAGTTGCTTTTTTTGTTGTTACCATAACATTTTCATCTTTTTCTTGTGTTTCTTGTATCACAGCGTCGCCTTTATATTCAATTTTTTGTTCGTTAAAATCATCACATGGATATGGGCCAGCATAAACAGTCTGTATGCCCAAAGAAATAACAGTGCCTAGTATTACCCCTAATAATTCATTTTTTTTCATAAACATGCCTTTTTTTACTAAAAACTACTGGATTTTTCACTGTTTGCTACTTTTTAGCAATTGTACCATAGGAATCTCCACCAGTATAGATTACCTTAAAAAACCAGTAAAACTGATGCCCCACCCCTAAAAAATGCATTTTACAGGGTCAATTTTGACCAAGACAAAGAGACCTTGTTTTCAGGTCAATATATTTTCTATCGCAAAATCGATTATTTTATTGCAATTTGTATTGCTTTTGCTATACTCAGGGATAAATAGTGGTATGAAGTGCACGAACCCCTTAAAAAAAGGAGATATTATGAAAAACAGCCTAAAAATCTTAATAATCAGTGGATTGTTACCCTTAAATGCCTTCGGAGCGCAAGGAGAAACGCAATCCACGCGAAAAAGACCACGGTCGCCAGGGCGACAAGAACATGAACTTGCTTCTCCTATTTTTACTGGTAATCATGCTGAGGAAGACCTTTTTTGGCAAAATTATGCAGTTGATGCCAACCAAGAATCGGCAAGTCAACCAGCAAGTTCGGCCGCGGCATCGGGAAATGGTCCACAACAACAAGAACTGCTGTCACCGAACTTTTATCAAGCACACAGCGATTATCCTGATTACGATTTTAGCGCACAAGCAACAGAACCATTGGAGGATTACAGCTCGCACCCAGACTACTTCCAACCAGCTAACCCAGCAAGCACACGAGCAAATGAACTTAGATCTCCTAACCCTGATGATTACCATGCAGAGGATTCTTTTATGCAAGATTATCCTGCCGGTGAGCAACAAGAACCAGTAAGCTCGACATTCTCATGCGCTGCCGCTGCGACCGCATCTTCAGCCGGTGCTAATTTGCCTCCAACCACAATTGGCAGTACTAACTGCGACAACCAGGAATGTGTGTGTAAACTTTCCACAAAAGAAATGTTGTTAGAATGTAAGCTGCCCAAGATTCAACAGTTTTTAAACAAATGCCCCAACAGAGCGGTTTATAGAATTAATGGTATGCCTTTGGGTTTTATTTTATTAGATAAAGTACACTTTTCACAATGGAGCGATATGTTCGTTTATTTGCTTAATACCTGCGGGCCCCAAGCATTCGAATATCAAGATGAAAATGGCAAAACTACGCTGCACAAACTAGTTAGCAACACAAGTGGATCGCCAATCGTTAACAAGTTATATGAAAATCTTGATAATTATGACACTCAAGATCAACAAGGACGCACGACGCCTCTGTACGATGCCATAAAGCATTTAAGGGATAATTATGATGAACTAGGCCGACACCTCATTAACCGTGTTTATGAAAAAATAAAAATACTATTATCTCGTGGTGCAACTATTGATAATAAAATACTTAGGTTAACAACACGAATTCCGTATGAGGGTACAAGAAATTATGCACAAGAATTATTGCATAACGAGCTACGCTCAAGAGAAAAATCAAGAAGGCAAAAAGAACATTATATAAGATTATTACTGACGGAAGCTCAACGAAAAAAACAATCCAGTGGCAATCAAGAAATTTCTGTCCCAGCAGCAAGTTCTAGTAGTGCTTCTATTGTGACGGCCTCTCAACAATCTGCGCCAGCCACTACAACTGCCGCGGCTGCAAGTTCTGCACCTGTCGCACAAACAGATTCACAAGACACGAGCAAAGAACATTATATAAGATTATTGCTGGCAGAAACTCAACAAAAGAAAAAACCAAGAACCTATCAAGAAATTTCTGCAGCAAGTTCTAGTAGTGCTTCTGTTGTGACGGCCTCTCAACAACCTGCGCCAGCCACTACAACTGTCGTTACCGCAAGCTCTGCTGCGCCTATGTTTGTTGCAAAAAAAGCGCCCTCACCGGCAACTCTTAAAAAGTTATATAAAGGGCTTAGTGATGCAATAGTCTATTTAAAAAATAACTTTGATGCACTAACCCATCAAGAGGTCAGAGACGCTTATGAAAAAATCAGCATACCATTGTATCGTGGCGCAATTATTGATGATAAAATAGTCGAGCTAGTAAAAACCATTCCATATGAAGCAATACGAAATTACATATACAGAATGCTACAAAACGCACTGTTCTTAAGAGAATGGGCTAGGATAACTGCAGCAAGCGCGAGTAGTGCTTCTGCAGTGGCAGCCCCTCAACAACCTGTGTCAGCCACTACAACTGCTGCGGCCGCAAGTCCCGCGCCTGAACCTGTAACACAAACATATTCTAGAGATAACGATCCTAACTATACTGATACAGATGATGAACAATAAGATTAAGAAGAACACACAAATTTTAAAAGATGGAGGTATCCATGAAGAATAATTTAAAAATATTTATGCTCAGTGGATTATTGTTCCTAACTGCGTTGGGATCGCAAACTCCATCACCACAGCCACAAGAAAATCAACGATCTACACGAAAAAGACCAAGACCGCCACAACAACAACACGATGAAGTTGAAGTTGAACTTCCAACCTTTACTGGTGACCATATTGCGGCAAGCCTTCTTTTACAAAATTATGTAACCGAAGATGATCCTGAACTGGCCAGCGCAGCCGCAGCAACCACTGCGCAAGACCATCACCAGCTACCAAGATTTCCGTCACCAATCATCACTCGCGCAACAAGCCCTCATATGAATTCCACTATCAATCCGCGAGAAGCTAAGCCATGGCTGTACTATACGCCACCCCCAGAATTTTTCCGCCCAGGGGCATCTGCAGCTGCGCAAACATATTCACAAAACGCAGATTCATATGACTCAACAGCAAGTCTTTCTGAGACTGCAAACGTGGCGGCAGCCGCTTGGTCAAGCACCACTGCTGCGCCAGCTCTGCAACCACTCGTAACGCCAGCAACCGAAAGTGCGGTGCCTACACCTGCAATACAAATTCATTTACCCAATACATTTCCATCTAGCCACAGAATAATTTATCCTGCAATAGTAATCCCACAACAAATGCAACCTGTGTTGCACGCGCAGCCACAAGTTCATCATGCCGCCGCTAATGTGTCTTCAGCTATTGCCAACTGCTGCGGCAACCAGACATGTCAAATAAACAGAATTACCACTAAAGAAATGTTGTTAAGTCAGCCCCCAAGTCTTCTCCTTAACCCGACCTTTCAATCAAGTGCATGTCATGATATGACGCTGCACAAGATCGATGGCGAACCTTTAGGTTTTATTTTATTAAATAATGCATCCAAGCGCTGGGGCGAACGGTTAATCCAAATGCTTGATACGCACGGCCCTAAGCTATTTGAATATCAAGATAACAATGGCAAAACTACGCTACACAAATTGGCTAGCAATTTAGGCACATCAGAAATTTTTGAAAAATTATATGAAGAGCTTGATAGTTTTGACGCCAAAGATGAGCAAGGGCACAGACCGCTGTATGATCTCATCGAATTCTTAATAGCCAATAAACAGAAACTAGATCCCAAGCAAGCCCAGGGTGTTTATAAAAAAATAAAAATATTATTAGCCCGTGGCGCAACTATTGATAAAAAAATACTCAAATTAGCGACCACTGTTCCATATGAAGGTTCAAGAAAGTATACAAGTGAACTATTACAGGTTGAGTTGCAGTCAAGAAAACGGTCAAAACGAAATCAAGACAGCTTGCTAGCAGCTACTGTTGGTGGCACCAGTTGCGGTAACGAGGTATGTCCATTGAGCAAAATCACCACGGAAGAAATAGCGCTAAAACAACGCACGAGATTTTTTGAACAGCCTTTTGTAACAAATAGATGTCCCAATATAACAGCTCACAAAATCAATGGTATGCCTTTGGGTTTTGTTTTATTAGGGAAAGCATACAAATCAAAAGATTGGAATAGAATGTTGATTCAGTTGTTTTATGCCTGCGGCCCCAAAGCATTTGAATATCAAGATATAAATAACAAAACTGTACTCCACAAATTAATTGGTAGTCCAAGCAAATCACAAATCATCAAGATGTTGTATCAAAAACTTGATGCCTATGACACTTTGGACCAACAGGAACAATCACCGTTACGCGCTGCCGTAGAATATTTAAAAAATAATCATGACCTACGACAATGCGGCACCGATCTTGTTTATGAAAAGATACAAATACTATTAAGCCGCGGCGCAACTATTGATCAAAAAACAGTCCAAGCAGCTGAAAGCATTCAACATGTGAATGTAAGAGATTATGTAACAGATTTATTGCTAAACAAACTACAATCAAGAGAACAAGCAGCACAAAATCAAGACCTGTTGCCAGCAACAAGTGCAAGTAGCGCTACGCCCCAATCATCGACAAACACAGATTCAAGCGCAGCTACAGCAAGCTCAGCGCCGGCAATACAAGCACACTCGCAAGATGCAAGCGTACAAGATTACGTAAAATTATTGATGGAAACTCAGCAAAAAAAACAAGCATCTGGTAATCCAGATGTGTCATCAGCGGCAGCAGCAGAAAGTGTAAGCAGTAATGTTATAGCAACGCCTCAACAACTTGTGACCACTGCTACCACAGTGATCGCAACAGCAAATAGCACGGCACCCGAATCCGCAGCACAAACACAAGAAGACGATGGTGGTGTGCAGGCTATGGATATGAATGAAGACGAATGACAAAACATGCAAAATTTAAAATGGAGATGTTTATGAAAAACAGTTTAAAAATATTTATGCTCAGTGGATTGTTGTTCTTAAATGCCTTAGGATCGCAAACTCCTCCGCCAAACCAACAACAAAAAGAAAATCCACGATCCTCACGAAAAAGACCACGCTCGCCACAACAAGAACAGGAGCCAGGGTCACCTGATTTCGATGATCGTCCTGTGACAAGTTCGTTTATGAGCTCATTTGCGGCCGATGAAGGCCCAGAAGCTGCCAGTTCAGCCGCCGCATCGGGAAATAATTTGCAACAACCAGAGCTATTGTCGCCGAATTTTTATCCGGCACAAAGCGATTATCCTGATTACGATTTTAGCGCGCAAGCAACACAATCATTGGGGGATTATAGCCTGCACTTAGACTACTCCCAACCGGCTATACCTGCAAGCACACGAAGGAACGAACTTAGATCTCCCAACCCTGACGATTACTTTGCGTCAGACTCTTTTTTGTATGATTATCCAACCGATAAACAACAAGAACCATTCAGTTACGCAGCAGCTTCTTCCACAGCAGCCCATCGACCACCAACGCCTGCTGCTGCGGCAAGTTCTGCTTACACATTTGCAGCAGCGCAAGCATATTCACAGAACGCAGATTCATATGACTCCACAGCGAATAATCCTGAAATTGCAAGCGCCGCCATAGTCTTGCGCAGAGACCAGGAACCTTTGCCGAAGGGCTTGCCATTCCCGCCGAAGTTTTATGCGAAGGCTAAGGCGAAGGGGAAAACTTCAGCTGCCGTCAATGCGTCTCCAAGTCCAAGTTGCAGTGCCCCCTGCGGTAATCCAAAGTGTCTTTTGAGCATACTCACCACCAAAAAAATGATACTAGAATGTCGATCGAAAGAGATTAAACAGTTTTTAAATAGATGCTCCAATAGAGCAATTCATAGAATCGATGGTGAACCCTTAGGTTTTATTTTATTAGACAAGGCACATTCAAAACATTGGAGCGAAATGTTAATTGAGATACTTAATGCCCGGGGTGGCCATGATTTTTTTGAGCATCAAGATATGAATGGGAAAACCACGCTACACAAATTAGTTAACAATACAAGTAAAGCACAAATTATAAAGGAGCTCTATCAAAAACTTGCTCATTATGACACTGAAGATTCGCAAGGACACACCCCTTTGTATGATGTCATAAAGCATTTAAAGGATAACCATGATGCACTAAGTTTTGAAAGGATCCAATGTGTTCATGAAAAAATACGCATATTATTATCTCGTCGCGCAACGATTAACAATGACATGCTCAATTTAGCAAAAGCCATTCAATATCGTGGGGCTACAAAAAATTATGCCTTAGGTTGGTTAAAAGAAGCACAACAATTAAGGGAACAAAGTATGTCACCAATAATGGCAGCAAGCGTAAGCAGCCCTGATGAGCACGCACTTCTGTATAAGGCAATAGAAAATTTAAAAAATAACTATAACAACTTAAATAACAACACAATTCGTCCCTTTAATAAAAAAATAAAAAAACTATCGCTTAGGAGCGCAACTATTGACGATCAAATATTCGATTTAGCAAGACAAATTCCATATAAAGGAGTAAGAAACTACGCCATAGAACTACTGCAACAAGCACTAAAACCGAGAAACCAAAATATGCCACCAATAATGACAGCGAACACAAGCAGTACTGCCGACGTAACAAATTCTCAACCACTAGCACCCAGCACTTCAAGCGCCGCAGCCGCAAGTTCTGCTCATGCGCCTGCAACACAAACATATTCACAAACTACAGACTCACCTGGTCACACAGCAAATCATCCTGAAATTGCAAGCGCAGCAGCAGCATCTTCAGCCGACGCGGCAAACTCATTTCCAGATTCAAGCAGCAGCACCCACTGCAATGACACACACTGTGGTTTGAGCACACTCACCACCAAAGAAATGGCACTAGGATGCCGATCGCAAAAGATTAAACAATTTTTAAATATATGCTCCAATAGAGCAATTCATAGAATCAATGGTAAGCCCTTAGGTTTTATTTTATTAGACAAAGCACATTCAAAACATTGGAGCGAAATGTTAATTGAGGTACTTAATACCCAGAGTGGCCATGAATTTTTTGAACATCAAGATATGAATGGGAAAACCACGCTACACAAATTAGTTAATAATACAAGTAAAGCACAAATTATAAAGGAGCTCTATCAAAAACTTGCTCATTATGACACTGAGGATTTGCAAGGACACACGCCTTTGTATGATGCCATAAAGCATTTAAAGGATAACCATGATGCACTACGTCCTGAAGGGATCCAACGTGTTCATGAAAAAATAAAAATACTATCATCTCGTGGCGCAACCATTGATGAAAAAATACTTAACTTAGTAATAAGCATCACAAATAATTACACACAGAGTTATATAGGCAGATTCTTAGAAAACACACTACAATCAAGAGGGCAAGCAATCGCCAATAGAGATATATCGCCGGCAGCGGCAAGCGCGAGTAGTGCTTCTGCCATGATAGCGCATCAACAATCTGCGCCCGAAGGTGCAGCTGCCGCAGCCGCAAGTTCTGCATCCGCGCCTGCGGCACAAACACAAGAAGACGATGGTGGTGTACGGGGCATGGATATGAATGAAGATGAATAACAAAACATGCAAAATTTAAAATGGAGATGTCTATGAAAAACAGTTTAAAAATTTTGGCGCTCAGCAGCTTGTTATCCTTAAACGCTTTAGGATCGCAAGTTCCTTCAAACCTAGAATCACAAGAAAAAGCACACTCTACACGAAAAAGACCAAGATCGCCACAACAAGAACAGGAACCAGGGTCTCCTGATTTCGATGATCGTCCTGTGACAAGTTCATTTATAAGCTCATTTGCAGCTGATGAAGGCCCAGAAGCTGCCAATTCAGCCGCCGCATCGGGAAATGATCTGCAACAACCTGGGCTACTATCGCCAAGACCCTTTCGCGCACCAAACCCTTGTTTAAATCCTGAATCTGGTCCACAAGCAGCTGAGCGATGGCTATACCATACCCCGCCCCCAGAATGTTTCCAACCAGCTAGATCTGCAGGCACACGAAAGAATGGACATGGATCTCCTACTAATGCCAATGATGACCCTGCAACCAACTCTTTCGTGCAATCTTTTTTAGTTGATGACCTCCAAGAGCCTGCCTGTTCATCTACTGCCCTGCCAGAAACCGCTGCTGCAGCAAGCAACTCCTATACATTTATGGCGCAAACAGATTCACAAAACGCAGGTTCATATGACTCCATGACAAGTCAACCTGAAATTGCAAGCGCGGCAACAACCGAATCTTCAGTCCCCGCCAATTTACCATCAACTACCATTAATAATGCTAACTGTGGTTACCCAAACTGTCCCTTGAGTAAATTCACTACCAAAGAAATGGCGCTCATTTATCCAGCGGCATATTTTACACAATTTTTGAATGTAGATATATGTCCCAATATAGCGCTTCACAAGATCAACGGCGAGTCCTTGGGGTTTGTTTTATTAAGTAAAACATATTCAAAAACTGGGGCCGGAATCGTAGCTCGTTTGTTTGACACACATGGTCCTAAATTATTTGAATGTCTAGACAAAAAAGGCAAGACCGCGCTACACAAACTAGTTAGTAGCACGAGCCAATCACGAGTTGTCAATATGCTTTATCATAAACTTGATAATTATGATGCCCAAGACCAACAGGGACATACACCCCTATATGATGCTCTAGAATATTTAAAAAATAACAATGGTACAATAAAGAAAGACAGTAAAGGTTATGTTTATGATAAAATAAAAATACTCTTATCCCGTGGCGCAACTATTGATAATCAAATACTCGAATTAGCAGAAATTATTACGTCCTCAAACAACAGAAACCATACAAGAGCACTATTGCATAAAGAATTACAATTAAGGAATCTAGCAAGCGGCAATCAAGGTGTGCCGCCGCCGGCAGCGGCAAGCTCAAGTAGCGCTTCTGTCATGATAGCCCCTCAACAATCTGGGCCCACAACACAAGCACAATCGCAGGAGTGGAAGACAGCATCGATCAACAGGAACGATGAGATTATACACAACACGAAAATAGAGACCCCATGAGGAGAGGGCCCCTGGCCTTCTAAATAAATAATTTTATTGCAATTTGTATCATCTTTGCTATACTCAGAGATAAATAGTGCTATAAAACACACAAACCCCTTAAAAATGGAGATATTATGAAAAACAGCTTAAAAATCTTGATGTTCAGCGGATTGTTATCTTTGAACGCGTTAGGGTCGCAAACTCCCTCAACCCCAGAGATGCGCAAGAAAGCGCAATCGGCAAAAAAAAGATCAGGGTCACCCGAACAACAAGTAACCTCAAGTTCGACGAGCAGTTCCAACCCGATGAATGTTTTTCAGCCTCAGGAGCCTGATTCTTCAATTACGCAAGCTGGAAAGATACTTTTACAACTGCGCACCCCAACGCTTTTATGTCGACCAACACCCCTAAAACCCTCTGCCACCAATTTGGAACAGACAAACAAACGGCAGCGATTAGAACAATCAAACCCAACTGCACCGCAAGCTTATTGTCCTACTTATGCTTACTTGCCTGTGACAAGCCCACCATCAGATTACATGGGAAATTATCCCGCAGCAGCAGCATCAGCCGCCTCCTCCACTAATTTACCATCAACTACTACCATGAGTAATACTAATTGCGGCAACCAGACATGCCCAGTGAGTAAATTCACTACCGAGAAAATGGTGCTAAATGATCATATTGGACATTTTGAAACTTTTTTTCGCACAAATACGTGTCGTAATAAAGCCCTTCATAGAATCAATGGCGAGCCCTTAGGTTTTATTTTATTAGACAAAGTATCTTCAGGAAATTGGAGCGAAATGTTAATCAGGGCGCTTAATAGTCCTCATGGCCATGATTTTTTTGAACACCAAGATATAACAAACGGTAAAACCGCGCTACACAAATTAGTTAGCAATACAAGCAACGCACAAATTATAAAGGAGCTTTACAAGAAACTTGCTCATTACAACACTGGAGATTGGCAGGGGCATACGCCTTTGTATGACGCCATACAGCATTTAAAAGATAATTATGTTACATTAACCGAAAGATACACTGCTCTTGCCTATGAAAAAATAAAAATATTATTAGGTCGTGGTGCAACCATTGATGAAAAAATACTCAACTTAGTAAAAACCATTCCATACGCCGCAGCACAAAATTATATAAACAAGCTCTTACAAACGACATCGCCATCAAGCAGGCAAGTAGATGGCACTAGAGATATGTTGCCGGCTGCAGCAAGCGCGAGTAGCTCTTCTGCTATTATGATAGCGCCTCAACAATCTGTACCCGAAGGTGCAGCTGCCGCGGCCGCAAGTTCTGCGTCTTCTGCACAAGCCCAAACACAAGAAGATGATGGTGGTGTACGGCGGCATGGAGATTGAATAAGCAAATACAATGGAGCATATAAATTTTACAAAAAGGCGATGCTCGTGAAAATCAACTTAAAAATATTTATGATCAGTGGAGTGTTATCCTTAAACGCTTTGGGATCGCAAGGCCCCTCAAAACCAGAATTACAAGAAAAATCACAATCCACACGAAAAAGACAGAGGCCTCTAGAGCGAACAATGGCCTCAAGTTCGGTGAGTAGTTCCAACCCGATGAATGCTTTTCAACCTCAGGAGCCTGATGCTTCAATCGCACAGGCTGCAACCATACTTGTACAATTGCGGACTACAGCGCCTTCACGCCAACCAACATCACCAAAGCTCTCTACCGCCAAATCATCTGGCTACGCAGCAAGCCATTCTCACACAGCAAGCGCGCACAGTATTATTGATACACATAAACCAACTACCCTATATAAGGCAATAGAAGATTTAAAAAATAACTATAATAATTTAAATTGCTACACAATTCGTCCCTTTAATGAAGAAATAACAAGACTATTACATGAGGGCGCAACTATTAATGCTCAAATATTCTATTTGGCAAAACAAGTCCCCTATAGAGGGGAAACAAACTATGTGGTAAAACTACTGAAAGAAGAGCTAGCATCCAGAGAACAAGCAACTTATACAGCAAATCATCATGCAGCAGTAAATACAAGTGATGCGACTGTGACAACAGCCTCTCAAGCAGCAGCACAAGCCATTACATGCGCATCCTCCTTCGCTAAATCTACGGCGGACAGGGCGGCGGCAAGCTCTGCGTTGGCACCCACAATGCAAACACACTTAAGAGACGCTTATTCACTTGGTTATACAGCAAATCATCCTGCATCTTCCAGCTCCACTGTCAACTTACCTCCTGCTGCCATTAACAACACCAATTGCGGCGACCAGGCATGTCCAATAAGCAAACTCACTACCAAAGAAATGTTGTTACAATGTCAAATATCACATGTTAAAAAACTTTTAAACACATGTCCCAATCGCGTGCTTCATAAAATCAATGACGAACCTTTAGGTTTTATTTTATTAGACAAAGCACATTCACGCATTTGGGGCGCAATGTTGGTTGAGGCACTTAATAGCCGTGGTGGTCCTGAATTTTTTGAACACCAAGATATAGAGGGCAAAACCGCGCTACACAAATTAATTAGTGATACAAGCACAGCACAAATTATAAAGGAACTCTATAACAAACTTGATAGTTATGACGCCCAAGATGAACACGGGCATACGCCTTTGTATGATGCAATAGAGTATTTAAGAAATAATAAAAGCGCACTAAGTAGTAACGACACCGGGCGTGTTCATGAAAAAATAAAAGTACTATTATCTCGTGGCGCAATTATTAATGATCAGATGCTCGATTTAGCAAAAACCATTCCATATCGAGGCATGCAAAATTATGCCTTAGAGTGGTTAGAAGAAGCACAACGGTCAAGAAGGCAAGCAGATAGCAATAGAGATATAGTACCGGTAGCAGCAAATACAAGTAATGCGGCTGTGACAACAGCCTCTCAGGCAGCAGCGCATGCCATCACAATCGCATCCTCGTTGGCCTCGTCCACGGCGGACAGGGCGGCTGTCAGCTCATCTCCTGTTGTCATTAACAACACCAACTGCGGCGACCAGGCATGTCCAATAAGCAAATTCATTACCAAAAAAATGCTGTTAGAATACCGACCCCACGAACTCAAACAAGTTCTGCAGACAAAGAGGTGTCCCGATAAAACAGCTCATAAAATCAATAGCGAACCCTTAGGCTTTATTTTATTAGACAAAACAGATTTAGGAAATAGCGGGATATTACCTCTTTTGTTTAATACCTGGGGCCCTAAAGCATTTGAATTTCGAGATGAAAATGGAAAGACAACACTACACAAACTGGTTAGCTATAACAAAGCACCCGTTATCTTTAACACGCTATATAAAAAACTTGATAGTTATGACGCTCAAGATGAACACGGGCATACGCCTTTGTATGACGCAATAGAATATTTAAAAAATAATAAAAGCGCACTAGGTAGTGACGACACCAGAAGTGTTCATGAAAAAATAAAAATACTATTATCTCGTGGCGCAATTATTAATGATCATATGCTCGATCTAGCAAAAACCATTCCATATGGAAGCACGCGAAATTATGCCTTAGAGTGGTTAGAAGAAGCACAACGATCAAGAGAGCAAGTAATCGCCAATAGAAATATGTTGCCGGTTAGCGGCACTAATTACCACGATCAGGCATGGCCAATATTCACTAATGAAGAAATGGTGCTCGCCGCCCCATTCTCATATTTTCAAAATCTTATTGCCCTAAACACATGCCCTGATAGAGCTCTTCATACAACCAACGGCAAACCAATAGGCTTTGTTTTATTAAAAAAGACTCATTCAAGACATTGGGATGAATTGTTAATTGATCTACTTGACACCTATGGCCCTAAAGCATTTGAATATCGAGATATAGATGGTAAAGCTACACTTCACAGATTGGTTAGCAACTCAAGCGAATCATTAATTTTTAACAAACTATATGAGAAGCTTGATAGCTATGATGCTCCAGATCAACAAGGGCACACACCTGTGTATGATGCCATAGAATATTTAAAAAATAATAAAAATATACCGGCTGTACGGCACATTACTTGTATCTATGAAAAAATAAGAACACTACTATCTCGTGGCGCAATTATTAATGACCAAATACTCGAATTAGCAAAAACGATTCCATGTAAAGGTACAAAAAATTACACTACTGAACTATTGCAAGAAGAACTACAAGCCAGAAGACAAATAGGCCACAATCAAGATATCTCACCAGCGGCAAGCTCAAGCAGCACTGTTGTTTTAACAACACCTCAATCACCAACCACTGCACGTTCAAACATCGTGGCCGCAAGCTCTGCATCAGCAGTGCAAGCGTATTCACAAGCTACGTACCCATCTGATTATACAGCAAGTCATTTTACTGTGGCAACCGATGCAGCATCAGGAAATGAGAGACAACAATCGCCGCCCCTGTCACCGAACTTTTATCGGGCACAAAGCGATTATCTTGATTACGATTTTAGCGCGCAAGCAACAGGACCATTCGAAGATTATAGCCCGCATCCAGAATACTCCCAATCAGCTAGCCCTGCAGGCACACGAAGAAACGAGCTTACATCTCCCAACCCTGATGATTACTTTGCGTCAAACTCTTTCTTGTATGATTCTCCGGCCGATGAGCAGCAAGAGCCATCCAGTTACGCGGCGGCTTCTTCCACAGCGGACAGGGTGGCAAGTTCTGCGTCTTCTGCACAAGCCCAAACACAAGAAGATGATGGTGGTGTACGCGGCATGGAGATTGATAAATAGAGACGACACAAATTTGCAGAGCGTGAAAACAAAAATCTCATCATACGATTTTGCTCAAACAGCAACAAGATTTATTCTTTTTATAAAATAATGATAAGATAATAGAAATCAGGAAAAATTAAAAAGCTTCATGTACAGGTATTGTATATAAAAATATTACATTTCGAAACAAATTAAACTGAACATGATGCTCAACATAACTCCTTATCTTATTTCACACAAACCACATCCACTCTTTTATCAAACGCTTATGTGTATCCTGGGCATAGCTACACAAGCGTGGCTTTCGACCCCCTACGTTTTTATTGCAGGGTTAACAATAACCATTGCGCATCTTGTTTGTTCATTTTTATTAAAAAATAAGGCAATACTCTTATTGTCTTTGTTGCCACTCATGTTTACCTGCGGCGCTTTACGCTATCATTATCAACAAAAAGATCACCTAGATTTTCGCACATTGATTGGCAACAAAACATTTAATGTATCTGGGCACATAACAGACATAAGTTTTTTGGAACAGTCACGAATGAAGTGGTGCATAACGTTGCAAACAAACACCGTCCAGGTTCAAAACGACAACTCAGAAATTCACTACCTAAAAAAAACAGTTCAGCTTTACACGCTCAAAAAACCCTCTTTGCAAGTTCAAGACCTCATTGAAGTAAAAAATCTTACGCTAAACCCTTGCGTTAAAGATTCTTACAATAACTACTTAATAAAAGAGGATATCGCAGCGACACTGTTTCTTATAAAATTTGACCATACTCTTGTAAACCGACCAACCAATTCACTCAAGCGCTGGCTTTTTTATTTTAAAAAACAGTTACTGTATCAATGCAAAGCAAAACTTTCACCGCAAACTTTTGCTTTTTTTTCTTCAGTTTTTTTAGGCAACAGACAATGGGGTAAAAAGCAGATGGAAAAACCAAAAGAGCATTGCAAAACATGGGGCATCTCCCATTACTTGGCTCGCTCTGGTTTACACATGGTTATTTTTGTTTTTGCATGGCACACATTACTCAACTTATTGCCAATATCTTTAGTGTATAAAGATATTTTTTTAATTTTTTTAAGCATACTTTATTATATTTTTAGCTGGACAAGCATATCATTCATCAGGGCTTTTTTTAGTTTTATTTTATATAAATCATGCAGCATCCTCAAAGTCCCATCGCAACTTTTGCATTTATTGACCATTGTGACAATGTTTGTTCTTTTACTGAACCCTATGCAACTCTTTTTTTTGGATTTCCAACTGAGCTTTGGACTTACATTCGCGCTCGCATGGTTTAATCAGATTCACCACAAAGCATATCAAACTAATCCTTGAAAATATTGATTATCCATGGCCGGATAGCATACGATTAGTCTAAGAATCAAAACTTAGTATTAAACCAAAAAGGGGGAATTATGATAAGCACCAGGAAATCACTATTGTATGGAATTTGTTTTTTGTTCCTGATCTTGCCATCCCACCTCAGCCTTGCCTGCAACAATGAGGAAATGCCCACAGACCCAGCAACACACCGAGCGCCCCGCGACCACAAGGCAAGCAAAAAAAATTGGACCTTTATTGTGTACATAGCGGCCGACAACGACTTGCGCAGTTTTGCCGCACGCAATATTAAGCAAATGGCCGACGTTGGATCTAACAACAACATCAACATAGTTGTTCAGCTTGATATTCGTATTACTGGTAACAAAAAAATAACACGCCGTTACTACATAGAGCAGAATAAAATTCTTCATGTTAACAGCGACGACGCAACTTCACAAAAAATGGACAGTGGTGACCATCGCACACTTGTTTCATGTTGCAAGTGGGCCATAGAAAATTATCCAGCTGATAATTATGCTCTTATTTTATGGAACCATGGCACAGGAATTATCGACCCCGAAACCGGTCGCATCATCAACCCGTCAACCCTTTTTGCTCTTAATCCAGAAAATAACAAGCTTGAACTGGATCGCACCGTAGAATTTTTAGACTTCATTAACCAGCCTTGTCCTGAAGATAAACATAACAACGCAAACGAACAGGACACAAACGAATATTTACCACAAGAAACTCTTCTGTTCAAAGAAAACCCGCTGGACGACCCGGATAGGGGAATTTGTTGGGATGACTCTACCGGCAACTACTTGACCAATCAAAAACTTAACGCAGCCCTCAGCGAAGTTTGCAACACGCTGCTTGGCGGAAAAAAACTAAACATTATAGGTTTTGATGCGTGTTTGATGGCGATGCTTGAGGTAGCAAATATTACAAAAAACTACGCGCACATTATGATTGGTTCTGAAGAAGTAGAGCTTGGGGCTGGTTGGCCTTATGAAAAAGTCCTTGCCCCTTTTGGCAATGGCACACTAAGCCAAAAAGCATTCGCTCAACATATCGTGGAGGCATATCATGAAGTGTACAGCAAAATCACCAATGATTACACCCAATCGGCAATCGACTTGGACAATATTGACACGCTCGAGGAAAACACCAGTCTTGTCGCAACCCTTCTTTTAGATTGTCTCAAGTTACAAAAAAACAGTTCAGTTAAAAATGCAATTCAGGCAAGCAGAAGCAAACTATTATGCACTCACTTTGATGAGCCAAGTTATGTGGACCTGCACCACCTGTACACAAACTTGCTAGCAAACCTAAAACACTTCACCCTAACAGGCCCAGAACAGACAAAACAACAACTTGGCCAGGCGCTCCAAGAGGGACAAAAGTTGATTAAACAGCTTGTGATAGCCAACAGGGCAGGCAAAAACTTAAGCCTGGCGCAGGGCATATCTATTTATTTCCCAGAGCGTCGCATCCACTCTTCGTACCGAAAAACAATGTTTGCCGCAAAAAACAAGTGGATTAACTTTATTAGTCAATACTTATTGACATAAAGTGAATAGACCCTTATGCGTAATAATTTTATAAGTTTTAACAAATTCTTGCTCATTTAAATGAGATTCTCAGATCCGCTCTCCCTGACCCCTCGATATGCCCTTCGGGCTACTCGGGATGCAGTCATTCTTCGAATGGGGTCTGCTAGTTCTGAGTGCGCGTAGCGCGTATCGAAGAATGATTTTTGAGTGCCTTGCACGAAAAAATTGTATCGAAGGGTCGGATCAAAAGAAAATATTACATTTTTCCTGTCTTTATCATTTGTGCACCGCACCCTTCGATACTTTTTGCTACGCAAAAAACTCAGGGCGAGCGGTGTTATCACTTTTTTTAATTAATTCCTTATTACGCATAAGGTCTAATAGCTACCCGGCGAGTTAAAAAAATTCTATTTTAATCAGCAGAATTGGCAATATTTTGCCTAAAATAAGCATATTTTAAAAATTTTGTTGCAGTTTGAAATAATAATATGCTAACCTCAAAATAGATAGATTTATTAACCCTATTAATGAGAGGTTTTGTATGTGTAATTTTAACAAAATTGTCCTAACGATAATAATTTTTGGCTTGAATGCCTATGCCTCCGGTCCAGACACTCCCGCAGCGGCAGCGTCATCGTCGTCGTTTTCTTCTTCTTCCCTTTCTGCCGCAGCAGCAGCGGCTGCCGTTAGCTTGAGCCAACCCGCAGCTGCCAATGCTAGCAGTTCAGAAGGCGGCAGAAAAAGAAAGGTTCGCGATGAATCGCAAGAAACGAATGCTAGTGCATTTTTAGCTGGTAGAGCGTTGCTAATCAGCAAAATTCAGGGTATAAAAAATGAATTAACGCATGTAATGATTGCAAGTGACAACAAATTCGTAAGAAATTTTATTAAGACCTTATCGGACGATATGGAAAAAATAAAGATTGTGGACTCTGATGATCTGTTTGAAAAATTGAATGAGATTGATAAAAAGTTAACTGAAATCAAAACTATTGCCAGCATCACCCAAAAAGATAAGCAACTTATTGATGGCGCGCACAATAAAATTGCATCATTGCAAGAATTGCATGCAAAAACTATTGATCTGTCCAAATTGCAAAAACCAAATGAACGTCTGGACCTGATAAATGGGGTTGACGGATTTACGCAACAGCCATTTGCAAACCTCATAACGCTACAACAAAAGAGTGGTAAACCATTTATTTTAGCTCGGGTGGAACACCCAGCAGGTACTTATAAGAATACACAGGGGGTTCAAGTGCAATATCCACAAAGCGTTCATTATTATGATGCACATAGTTTAAATAAATATATTTTTAATCAATACCCTTTGTATCCTAAGGCTGGCAAATGGAACCTCAATGGTCAAAGGATAGAGCATCAAAAGATAACTAATGGCGCCAATTTTGGTATGCAACAAGCAAAAGATATTTCAAACAGAGCTCCTTTACTTGTCGATAATGTCCACTATTTTGTCATACGGTCTTTAAAGGATAACGAGTTTAGCCATATGGCCTCATTTAGTGATTTGATTCAAAACGAAGGGTTACAAAAACAGTTTTATGCCAACTCTGACCATTATAAAGCGCAAATTATAGGTACTGTGTCAGAGGGTGGTATGAGTCAAAGTGGATCAATTCTGTCAATAGCATTAAGCGGTAGTAATCGCCAACTGGCCGTAAGGCAATTTTACGCTATCAAGATATTTGATCCTATGCAGATACAAAACAACCGACCAGTTACTATAAATGAACTAGCGAGCAATACCCCAAATATGGTTTTATCGAAAAATCAAACATTACTTACCACAAACGGTCAACAAATTCTAGAATGGCATCTTGTATCAGCGCCTTTACGATACGATGACAATGCGCAACCCGTATTTGGTCCAAGAGCGCCCTTTAGAGCTTTTTCACTCAATCTGGCCAATGTCGTTGATCATACTAATGATACTATAGATTCACTCGCCATAGACAGCACCGGTCAATTTATAGTGGCAGGCGATAGACAGAACGCAACGGTATGGGACTTGAGAACAAATAGTCAAGTTGGACAAACAGCTAGAGTTAATGATGATGAAGAGGTTCAAGATGGTGACGTTTCTATTGTTTGCGCGGGAACAACCTCCTACGTTACCAACAACACATGGCATAAAATCGATCAGTGGAATTTAAGAACCGGCGCGCATATAAGGACGATTGCGCCTGCTCACGAAAGTGGAGACATTGTTTCAATGGCACTCAGCTCTCGCGATCGCTATTTACTCTTAGGTTATTCAGACGACGACCTAAATGAGTATGTAGCTGAAGGAGAGGAGCCATATGATTATAAATTTGCAAGAATTTTTAATCTGCAATCACCCGAACAACAGCCGCACACGTTACAACATAAAGGAAAAGTCGGCACAGTAGCTATAAGCGCTGATGAACAATATGCAATGACGGGATCTGGTGATACAACAGCAGCGTTATGGGACATTAAAACAGGGAAGAAATTATTAACCATGAAACATGATAACCCGGTGCTTTCGGTCGCCATAAGCTCGGACAATAAACGGGCATTTACTGCCACCTACAAAGAGGTCTACATTTGGGCACTTACCGGTTTTTAACTTAGACTTGTGATGTTTGAACATGAGCTATTGAGGTGGTGGATAAGTGGTGGATAAGTGGTGGATAAGTGGTGGATAAGTGGTGGATAAGTGGTGGATAAGTGCCGAAAAGTTTTGCAGGCCAAACAAAAATCGCGCCCCAAAGCCACCATCCAAACGATAAATCAAAAAATTACACCCCCCAATAAACCGATTTAATAACAACATCCAGAGGTAGCAAAAGTTATCCACCAGTTATCCACCAGTTATCCACCACCTTATCCACCACTTTTTGATCTTCTCAAACGAACGATCTGTTGCTCGAATTTGATACGATTAAAAAAAGTTATCCACCAAAAACAGGCTCACCTATTATTATTATAATATTATTAATATTTTAATAACTTAATAATAAGCTCTTTGGTCTTGACCCACCAAAAGAGCTAGACTTTTCCCTTTATGGATGTAAATATAAGAAGTGCAACAAAAGAGAAAAAACAGCTTTCTTTCAATTTTTATATTTTTTGGTACACTTAAACGTACTGTTGCAATAGAATTTCTATAAATTATTTGTTTTTTAGTCGAAGGCCACTGTGAAACTTGCAGATGTAATTGATGAACTCGTAGAAGAAAGAGGCCTTGATCGGGCCGTTTTAAGTTCCATTATTTGTGAAGGAATGTTTGCTGCCTATGAAAAAAGGTACCCGAACGTTACGCTCCGCGTTGAATACGACAAAAAGTCTGATGAGATAGTCGTACAAGCGCAGAAGGAGGTCGCTTCTGTGGTCGTTGACGAAGACAAACAGGTTAGCCTAAAAAAAGCGCGCTTTATAGATAAAGATCTCGAGGCGGGCCAACAGGCGTGGCTACCATTTGATGGCAAAATTGGCCGTATCGAAATATTGCGAGCAAAGCAAATTATCGCAAGTAAAATCAGAAAAGTTGAAGCAACCGCAATTTATAATGAATTTAAACCCAAAGAGGGCACCATTATTCACGGAGTTGTTCATAAATGTGAACGTGGTGGCACCGTTGTTAAGCTTGGTGATAACCTTGCGTTTTTACCCAAATCCTTGTCAATTCCTGGCGATAAGAGCATGGTAGGTTTTCACATTAGGGCCCTACTAAAAGAGGTTCTTCTCGAGCCTCGCAATGAAAATCAGCTCATTTTAGACCGCGCCTCTGACGTTTTTTTACAGCGGTTGTTTGAGTTGGAAATTCCAGAAATTTTTGAAAAGTTAGTAGAAATAAAGAAGGTTGTTAGAATTCCTGGCTACAAATCAAAAATAGCTGTGACGTCCAATGATCAAAACATTGATCCGGTTGGAACTTGTGTTGGGGTTGGTGGAGGTCGCATTAAGCCTATTTTAAAGGAATTGGGGACAGAGAAAATAGATATAATTGTGTGGAGCGACAATCTTGAGTCCTTGGTAAAAGATGCCTTAAAGCCTGCTGAAATCAACAGAGTTGATGTTGAGCAAAGCGCTGCTCACGTTTGGTTGGATGAAGATCAGCGATCTTTAGCTATTGGCAAAATGGGGCAAAATATAACGCTTGCGTCACGTTTGACGGGGCTGACTATTCAGCTTATGCAAGGTCCTCAAGCAGAAGAAAAAGATGGTAATGACGGCGAGCAAGTTTTTGAAGATATTGATTAAGGACTTTTTTGATAGTGGTTCAATAATTGATAAAAATCCGACCGAATAAAGGCGTAAGTAGCATGCGTATATATGAATTTTCAAAAGAATCAGCGATTCCATCCAAAGATCTCATCGAGATGCTTACAAAGGGTGGTTTTGATGTAAAGAGTCATATGTCGGTGCTTTCAGAAAAAGAGTTGGCGTTTTTGCACAAAAAACTAAAGCCCAAGTCGGTAGAAAAAGTTGAAAAACCAATAGAAAAAAAAGTGAAATCTTCAGCTCTTGACGTTCAAAAAGAAATCATCTCCGAAACAAAAAAACAGACTCCTGTTGCAGCCCAGAAAGAAACTTCTATGCAGGCTCATATTTCGCCTCAAAAAACTACGCACCTTCCACAGCCACCTCATACCAATCAAGCGGGTAATCCTGCCGTAAAAACGCCTGTGGCTACCGAAAAAACAACATCAACCTCGAGCGAAGTCAAGCAGGCCTCTGGTCTTGAGATTGTTCTTGATTCGATGATGTTGGCCGATGCTGCTCAAAAAATGGGCAAATTGGTCAATGAGGTCATTCTTACGCTGCTTAAATGGGGCATAATGGCAAACAAAAATCAAATATTGTCAGAAGCTATCATTTCCAGACTTGCAGAGCAGTATCAAATTAAGGTTAAGCCACCTGTTGCCGCCAAAAAAGATGAGGCCACTAAAGGGCAAATTTCAGCTGTAGACGATGGAAACTTCAAAGAAAGACTTCCTGTTGTTGTTGTGATGGGTCATGTCGATCATGGCAAAACAACATTGCTTGATTTTATCCGCAAAACCCGTGTGGCGGCAAAAGAAAAAGGGGGCATTACTCAGCATGTGGGTGCTTATGAAGCACATACACCGCATGGTAATATCGTATTTTTAGATACCCCTGGACACGAAGCATTCTCTAAAATGCGCCAACGTGGTATTAAGGTTGCGGATATTGCAATCTTAGTAGTAGCGGCAGATGATGGAGTGATGCCACAAACAGTTGAAGCTATCAAGCATGCAAAAAGCATGGGAGTTCCAATTATTGTTGCTATCAATAAAATAGATAAAGTTGATGTTGCAAGGCTTGAAGTCATTAAGCGGCAGTTAGCACAACAAGATTTATTGGTAGAAGAGTGGGGAGGACAAACAGTTGCTGTCTCTATCTCGGCCAAAGACGGTAAAAATATAGATCAACTTCTTGAGATGATTTTATTGCAAGCGCAGATGATGGAACTTAAGGCAGATGTGTCTGGTTTCGCTAAAGGTTATGTTCTTGAGTCAAAAATTGAAAAAGGGCGCGGTCCTGTGGCGACTTTGCTTTGCCAGCATGGCGTAGTTAAAGTTGGGGACTATTTTTTCTGTGGTAATGTTTTTGGCAAAGTGAGTTCTTTGGTTAATTCTGCCGGACAGCGAGTTATGCAAGCCAATCCTTCAGTGCCTGTGGTTGTTGCTGGATTTGATGATCTGCCTGAAGCTGGTGACTATTTTGAGGTTGTCCCTAAAGAGTTGTACCGCAAATCTCAAAACATAGAGAGAAAAGCGGTCCCTGCAAGAGCTTACGCTAAAGAAAAAGCTATTAATTTGATCGTCAAAACAGATGCGAACTCTTCCAAAGAAGCTTTGTTAGAAGCCATAGATAAACTTTCTAAAAAAACTGAAAAAGGCTTTACTATTGTCAACGCAGGAATAGGCAATATTTCCGAAAGCGATATAGTGTTGGCAGCCGATACTGGATCACGTATTGTTACGTTGCACGTCAAAGGCGATCAGGCTGTCATGGTATTGGCACAGCGACATAAGGTTAAGATTGACTCGTTTGATGTGATTTACAAACTGTTAGAGGCACTTGAAGTTATGGCTGAAGCGGCCAAAGAAATCAAGATGGTTCGCAGAAAAATTGGTGAAGCAACAGTGTTGAAAGTTTTTGACATTAAAAACATCGGCGTCATTGCGGGAGCATATGTCAAAGAGGGTAGATTTTCCAAGGATGGTACTGTTATTGTATTTCGTGGCAATAAAAAAGTTGGTGAAGGCAAAATTAAGAGCCTGCAACGAGATAAAAAACAGGTCAAGGAAGTTCATGCCAATTTCGAATGCGCTTTCTTGATTGAAGGTGTAGATGATTGGGCTGTTGACGATCGCGTTGAATGTTACATTGAAGAGCCTGAAAAGAAGCAATAATAAATAGTGTATATAAGTTTGGGCTAGGACTGATAAAATCCTAGCCTTTTTTTAGTGCTTTTTTTATAGTTGAGGTTATTTACGTAAAAATTTATTATCGCTATAAAAAAGGAATAAAATTAATGAACGTGTTTTTTTTAAAATTTGGTTTTGCATTGGTAATTTCACTTTTAGTGACTTTCTATCTTGTCCCATTCTGTATTGCTATTGCCAAAAGGCTCCAGTTTATTGATGAACCTGATGGAAAAATAAAAAAACATAAACAAGCAACTCCTTACATGGGGGGCATTGCTGTATATGTTGGTTTTTTGACAGCTTTTTGCCTAACCTTCCCGTTTGAAAACAACATGTTGCTCTTTTTTGCCGGATCAACTCTTTTGCTGTTTATAGGTCTTATTGATGATTTGGTGGTGCTGAAACCTTATCAGAAATTTTTTGGACAAATTCTGGCTACTATCTGTTTTTTAAAAGCTGGATTTTACCTAAAGGCGCAATTTTTTTCTAATTGTTGGAATATCCCTATATCAGCTTTTTGGATGTTGTTAGTCATGAATGCTTTCAATTTGGTAGATGTTATGGATGGTTTAGCAACGGTGTTGGCAATTTGTGCAACAACCTCTTTTTTGGTTATAGCGATTTATTTTGACAATGAGGCAACAGCTCTTTTGTTAAGTTCTTTTCTAGGCCCGCTTTTGGCTTTTCTTTGGTACAATAAACCAACGGCTAAAATTTATTTGGGCGATGCAGGTTCTTTGTTTATAGGTGGCTTTTTGGCCATAGTTCCCTTTTTATTTAACTGGGGGACGTATACATTAAGTGGCTACCTTACCCCTTTAGTAATATTGGCCATACCTTTACTTGAGGTAAGTACCTTGATTTTGATCAGAAGCTACAAGGGAATTCCTTTTTATATGGGGTCCCCAGATCATTTTTCTATCTATTTACAGCAACGGGGGTGGTCAAAAGAAGGTATTCTGGGATATGTGGTGCTGTTGTCAACCATATTGTTTGGAGTCTCGTTTCTTTTCCTTATAGGCAAGGTTACTTTGCTTCAATTATGCTTGTCGGCTGGGATTTTTTTGTTTGTGTGGACTGTTGCGTTGTGCTATAAAACATCGAAAAGTTAGCAAAAGAGCGTCTGTTTTCATCTGATAACTAAATCTGTTGCTTTTTGGTTGCTATTGACATAAAACTATCTTTTTTGCTTAAAAACATGCTTTGGTAGTGGGTTTCTTGTTGTTGCTTTTGCGAGAGACAAAACATTGTTGTGTTTTGCATGTATTAGTTCAAAATTGATAGTGCTTCATGACTTTAGGGTGTTACTTGTTCCTACCTGCTCATGGTAGATAGGGGCAAGAGCGTGTGGTTAGAAGCACTGCTTACTGAGTGGGTGATAGATTAAGGTCAATGGAAATAAAGCTTTTCTAGCTACAATTCCTTCTTGGCTCATGCTTGTGAGATCTTAATCTATTGCCATACTCTGTCCGATTACAAAAAACCAATCAATAAAAAAATCGTGTTTAAGGCTTTGTTGTTAAGGCTAAATAATAAGATCCTTGATGGTCTTGATATTTGCTACATCTTCTTCGAGGCCATTTTTTTTAGGCGTTTCCAGGATCTTAGGAATGTGCATCAGGGTTTTATCGTTAATTAGCAAACGAAATCCTTCCAATCCAATTTTACCCTTACCTATATCTTCGTGTCGATCAACATTAGAACCAAGCTCTTTTTTTGAATCGTTAAGATGAATTGCCTTGAGGTGATTTTTACCTATGATTGCGTCAAAGTCTTGCCACATTTGTTTGTACAGAGCTGGTGTTCTAAAGTCGTAGCCGGCAGCAAAAACATGGCATGTGTCCAAACAAACTCCTACTCTTGATTTAAATTCAGATTTTGATCGAATAAAGGCCAATTGTTCAAATGTGTTACCAATGCTTGACCCTTGTCCCGCCATGGTCTCGAGCAAAAGCATTGTTTTGCCGGAAGTTTTGGACATGGCTTCATTAAGGTTATCAGAAATTCTTTGTAAACATTCGTTTTCATCACTGTCCAATCGAGAACCTGGATGCAACACTAAATATGGAATATTTAATATATTGCACCGGTCAAGTTCGTCGGCAAGGGCGTTGATCGATTTTTTGGCTGTTGTGTTGTCTGGAGATCCTATGTTAATTAAATAACTGGCGTGTGCAACAACGGTTTTGATAGGAGTGTCTTTAAGTTTAGCCAAAAACAAGTCGGCTTCTTTTGGGGAGATTTTCTTTGCAGCCCATTGACGACCACTTTTTGTAAAAATTTGTATCGCGGTACATCCAATAGATTCGCCCCTTTCTAGAGATTTTTCAAATCCGCCAGCAATGGACATATGAGCTCCGAGCAATAATGAATCTTGTTTTTTTTCCATAAGGGACCTTTGACTATAATTTCGATTATCATTTTTAATGAAATTAATGCTGATTTTTGCTTTTGTAAATGACCAGATTAATTTGACAAAAAAGCAAAAAAGATTACTATCAAATCGCTATACAAAACTTTAAAAAAACATGATCATATCTCTTTTTATGATTCAAAAAGGTCCTTGCATGAAAGAAATAAAAGGGCTACACCTTCTGGGTGCTGCCATTGTCTTAATCAGTTCAATTTCAAATGTATTTCCTTTAAGCAACAATCCGGACATCGATTTCACTTTTTCAGGTGCATTCAAGCCCGAAACTTTTTATGGAAAAAACATAAACTTGCTTAACAACCTTAATGCGTCAGACAAAATTTGGTACGCTCGTCACACATTAGATTTGAATTTTGATTTAGTGTACGGCAAGAAAACATATGAGCAAGAAGTTGGCCATATGTATTTTACCATAAGAAATAAGGCTGTCTGGGGTAATCCTAACAGTATTTCTGCCACAACTGCTCAGCCGATAAAAGATGTTAATTCTGTTATTGGAAGCCATAAACACTATATTCCTCGACATATTTTTTGGATTCGAGAATTGTGGTTTGAGTTTAATGTATCGCCGGCCCTTGGATTGTCCTTTGACAATAAACACACTTTCAAAATTGGTGCGTTTTCATTTGAATTAGGTAAAGGTATCGCATTGGGCGATGCGTATGCTGTTGGGCCAGGACTCCTTGGTTTCTATACTGAATTTGATGTTGATCAATACGCTTTTGGTGCAAAACTTTCAGGACCTTTTGTACCTGAAGTTTTAACGTACGATCTGTATGTTGCCATTTTACAAAACAAAGCTAGCTCTTTTAGTGACACGGCCGAATGGATTTATGGGCGAGCTTTTGGAAGACTTGATTGTCCTGAAAGAGGATTTGGTCAAATCAATTTCCTTGTTGCGGCTCGCACTCAATGGACAGTGTTTGATAATGAGCGACTAGGAAGCTTGGTTATTGAGCCTTACGGTTTATATAATAATGATCCAGAACAAAGGGTGCAATTTCTTGCTGATGCAACGAGCAAATTGGGCACGGTGGGATTAAATGCAGAATACGAAGGGGAGCGTTTTGCATTAGGTTTTGATTTTGCACAAAATTTTGGTCAACAACAAGTCATGGGTTGGGATCGTAATGATATTGTGCATGGTAGTGTTTTTGGTAGCTTGAGTGAAATTACTCCAACCAAACCTACCGCTGCAAATACTTTTATAAGTGGCATTGTAGAACAAAATAGCCAGGTGTTTTTTAACAGTCCATCAAGTAAGCTTAATGTTCCTTATGTAAAAGATAGCGCAACACAAAAAATTATTGATGAATCTCGTGACGATGAAATATTGGGCGATGGTTCTAAAAAAGAACAACAAAACGGACAATTTATAGGAATAGACCCTGTTACAGGGCTACAAATGTTTAATGGTAAAGTCCGATTCCGTAATGCTTACAATAACACGTATCATGGATGGATGTTTGTAACTGATGGTTCTGTGTGGGCGTTTGGAAAAGATCTACAATTTTCTGCCGCAGCAGGTGTTGCTTCGGGCGATGAAAATCCAAATTTTGTAACAAAAGATGGCACCTATGATGGTTTTACGGGGATACAAGAAATGTATTCTGGTAAACGTGTAAAAAGTGTGTTTTTAATGGGTGGTTCTGGTAAGTTAAGACGCCCTCTGGCTGCGCCAACAGTTGAGCAGGCTCCAAGTAAATTTGCCAGTGTTATATCTGGATTTACCAATATTGTGTTTACTGGTGTGTCTTGCAACTGGAAGCCTGAAGAAGCCAAAAAGAAGTTTAATGTGCATCCAAACGTGATCGCCTTTTGGCAACAAAAACCAACAAAAGCATTTGATTTAGCAACGTTAAAAGATGCCGATTATAATGCGCGGACATATTTGGGAACCGAATCTAACGTTTTCTTTAACTACAATATTTTAAAAGACTTAAGATTCTTCGTTGTTGCATCTGCATTCTTCCCTGGATCTTTTTACGTGGATATACATGGCAAACCTTTGGATGAATTGCAACAAGCGATATTGGCTCGTCGTAATAATGCCGGAGATGCAACTGATATGGTTCCTAATATTGGTACTGATATTGCCTATACGTTTAACGTTGGTCTTGATTATAAGTTTTAAACCTAATTAAAAAGGATTGATATGCAAGGCTTTCAACGAACTGTTTCATGCGGATTGGTAAACGAAACATTTTTAAACAAAACTATTCACATATGTGGTTGGGTTAATAAACGTCGTGATCATGGCGGACTTATTTTTATAGATTTGCGTGATCGTAGTGGTTTAATGCAGTTGGTTTTCAATCCTGCTTTTTCGACCGCCGCTCATACAACGGCTCACTCTTTGCGTTCTGAATTTGTCATCACCGTGAGTGGCAAAGTGGTGGAACGTACATCAGACACCGTAAACAAAGATTTGCCAACAGGCATATGGGAGCTGCAGGTCGAGTCGATAGAGATTCTTAATAAATCTAAAGTGTTGCCATTTACTCTAGAAGAAGCTGCTGATGTTGACGAAGAATTACGCCTTAAATATCGCTATATCGATTTGCGTCGCATAGAAATGCAAGAGCGCTTTAAGTTGCGCCACAATGTTATTTTTGCAATGCGTGAATTTTTGGCCGGCCAAGGATTTTATGAATTCGAAACGCCGATTTTGACAAAAAATACACCGGAAGGTGCGCGGGAATTTATTGTTCCGTCTCGTATCTATCCAGGGAATTTTTATGCTTTGCCTCAATCACCTCAACTGTATAAACAGTTATTAATGGCAAGCGGTATGGAAAAATATTTCCAGATAGCTCGTTGTTTTAGGGACGAAGATTCTCGCACAGATCGCCAACCAGAATTCACTCAATTAGATATTGAAATGTCGTTTATCAATGAAGCGGACATTCAACCATTGATTGAGAAGTTGATTCATTTTGTTTGGAAAAAAATTTACAATATTGAGTTGCCATTACCATTCCCTCGTATGACATACAAAGAAGCATTTTCTTCCTATGGATCAGATAAACCGGATTTGCGATTTGGTCTAAAAATTCAGGATGCGTCGTCGGCATTTGCAAAAACCGAACTTTCTTTTTTGCGTGCTGTTCTTGACAAAGGTGGCCGCATTGGTGGACTTCATGTTGAAAACAGAGAATGGTCTCGCTCAGATCTTGATGGTTGGGTTGACAAAGCTACAGATTGCGGAGCAAAAGGCCTTCTGTGGATGAGATTTAAAGAAGATGGTGTTATTGAGTCTCCCGTATCAAAATTCTTACCAGCGACATTTTTACACGATATTAGCGCGTGCATACCAAACATTAAGCCTGGCAGTGTTATTTTCTTAGTTGCAGGGGCATATAAAGACGCGTGGGAAATTCTTGGTCGCTTACGATTGGCAATGGCTAAAGAGTACAATTTAATTGCACCAAATCAGTTTAACTTTTCATGGGTTACTGATTTTCCTATGTTTGAATATGATGAAAAAGCTAAGCAATGGACTTTTGTGCATCATCCATTCACATCGCCACAACCAGGCTGGGAATCAATAGCACAAGGTGATGTGCAAGCTCGTGCATATGACATTATATTAAATGGTGTTGAGCTCGGCGGTGGTTCGATACGTATTCATGATTCAGCAGCACAAGCAAAAGTTTTTGACATGATTGGACTCAGCAAAGAAGATGCTTTGTCCCGATTTGGTTTCTTGCTTGAAGCGCAAGAGTTAGGGTTTCCGCCTCATGGTGGTCTTGCAATTGGCATCGATCGTTTAATTATGTTGATGACGGGCACTACTTCAATTCGTGAAGTTATCGCGTTTCCAAAAACACAACGTTTCCATGATCCTATGATGGAAAGTCCTAGTAAAGTTACTGATGCGCAATTGAAAGACTATGGTTTAAAGTTACAAGCTAAAATTCAACAATAAAATAATAAGGATAATTTTCATGATACATAAAAAAATAATTTTGAATGTGATCTTCTTTGCGGCCGCAATTTGTATGGTGAATAATATTTATTCTTCACGAGAGCCAAACAATCAACAAAATGAAGTTCCGGGCAAGCTGGAAGAAAAATTGGTTGCTCTGGCGATTGAACCACAACAGAGTAAAAATTCTCCGCAGGAGATTATCATGGTTCATAATACGTCGGGTTTTTTACTTGACGCGAGAATTGTTCATAGTTGTGAATGTCATGCTGCGGAAGCCCCGTCCTTTTCTTTTATAGAAAAAAGCAAAGCCTTTTTGGTACCTGCTTGTAAAGTTATGCCCAGAAAAATTGAATTTATGTTTATGAAAATGACTGTCAGTAGGCCCATTAAAGCCCAAACAAAGTCAGTTACCTTTAGATCTTTAAAAGATATTAAAGAGGATTAAATCTTCTGTGCATGAATCAGGCGAGATGCTTCATCCTGTCCATAGGGATTATTATGTATGGTGATAATTTTAAATCCTGCGTCAGCAAGTAGTTGTGACCACTGTTGGTCTGAGTACCACACAATTTGTAGCATTTCTTCCTCTATTTTTTGCACAATACCGTACAGCATTAATTCATAGGTGCACAGAACCTGTGCTATCTGTTTATTGTGATCAAAATTATATTTTTTTGACATGCGCAGTTGTGTATGCACATCAATCGATATCATTTGAATTGTTGGAACATCTGTTGTAACAGGTTCAAAAATATCTATCAATAAGTTGCCGTCTGCAAACATATGCGCATGTAGTTTTTTAAGTGACTGAACTGCCAATGTACGATCATACATCAGCTGGAAAGATCCAAGCGCTATAATCACGGTTGCATAGGTGTGAGGTAACACGAGAAACTCCAAAGATTGTTCATAGAGCTCTGGTGCTAAATTTTGCTGCGCACATCGGGCCCGGCAGCGTGCAAGCATGGAGGGAGAGTAATCTACACCGTCTACACAGTAACCTCGTTGTGCCATTGGAATGAGCAATCTTCCCGATCCTGACATTGCCTCCAGAACTCTTCCTGGATTTTTATCAATGTATGAAACAAAAAAATCTACTTCACTTTTTGATGCATAAGAAAGCCTCAGGTCATACGTAAGGCTACACAAATCTCCGTACGCATTAATGGGAATCTTCAATAACATGAGTCCTTAAGTGTATATATTATATTTGGCGGCTATATCTTATTTCCAAAAATAGACTAAAGCGCACTTTTTGCAACACAAAACGCGCTCTTTTTACCAATCATAGTTTCTGCCTATCAAAGTATGTATAGTGAAAAAAATAGGTTTATACATGAAGCTACAAAAACCACTGGGGCTATTTAGGAGATAACATTGAAGATAGAAAGAATTTTTGCTCGAGAAATCTTTGATTCGCGTGGATACCCAACAGTTGAGTGCGATATAATGTTAGAAGATGGGCTTATCCTGTCGTCATCCGTGCCATCGGGCACATCCTGTGGCGGGCATGAAGCGGTACAACTGCGTGATGGTGGCGATCGTTTGATGGGACAAGGTGTTTTGACGGCCATTGACAATATCGATCAAATAATTGCTCCCGCTTTTCGTGGCAAAGAACCGGATATTATCACCATGGACATTATGATGCTGGAAATGGATGGTACAGAAAACAAGTCAAAATTGGGCGCTAACGCAATGTTGGCAGTAAGCATGTCGTTACTTAAAGCGCAAGCAGCAATTGAAGCATTGGAGCCATTTGAACTCATAGCGCACTTGTGTGGACAAGAGTCTGTAGCTTTGCCGTTGCCGATGTTTAACATGATCAATGGTGGTGCGCATGCTAATAACAATTTGCGTATTCAAGAGTTTTTAGTGGTACCGGTCAATGTACCAAGTTTTCGTGGCGCAATGGAATCGGCTGTTGTTTTGTATCATGAGTTGGAAAAATTATTGCGTAAAAATAATAAAAGCATCGCAGTTGGGGACCAAGGTGGTTTTGCGTCCGACTTTAAAAGTGATACAGAGGCGTTAGATTATCTTATGCAGGCGATTGATTTGTGCAAAGATCGAACAAAAGGAAGTTTTGTTTTAGCGCTTGATGTCGCTGCCAGCCAATTTTACGATAGCACTACAAAAAAATATGATTGGAACAGTTTATCAATGTCCAGCGATCAGATGATTGCGTTCTATGAAAACATATCAAATAAATATCCAATTTATTCAATCGAAGATGGATTGAGTCAAGACGATTGGGATGGTTGGCGGGTATTGACAGAAACTTTTATCAATAAAGTACAACTTGTTGGTGATGATATTTTTGCAACCAATGCACTACGTATGTGGCAAGCGATTGAAAACAATATTGCCACAGCTGCAATTATAAAACCCAATCAAACTGGTACGGTGACCGAAACATTGCAAGCGATTAAGTTATGCAAAGAAAATGGGATGAATATTATTGTTGCAGATCGTTCAGGCGAAACAAATGACACTTTTATTGCCGATTTAGCAGTCGGCGCCAGCGCTGGTCACATAAAAGCCGGCGGTTTGTCACGCGGAGAACGCATGGCCAAGTATAATCATCTATTGCGCATAGAAGATGAATTAGTGTTAAACATGCTAGGTGCTTAACAATGGATTTGAATCATGTGCAATAAGCTCTTGCAGTTGCTTGAGTTGCGCCATAGGATTGTCTTCCTTTTTATTGCGAGCAACAACCGTTGATGCATTTTTATTTATCTTGTTTTTTTTCGATCTCGGTCTACGTTCTTGTTTTTGCTGTGTCAATATTTCATCTTTTTCCATGAATTTGTCCATAATGTTTGGCGCATCGGTATCTGTTTTAAAGAACCAGCGTGTTACCGGGTCTTGTAAAGAGTCAAACAATGCACCTTCGTTAGAATACTGTTTTGCCAACTTAACGTAATCATTTGTGTGTTCAGAAGCATCACCATGAAAACGAGGTTGTATGATAGTTGGCGATATAAACACCGTGATATTTTGTCTTAAAATATTATTAGCACGCGATTTGAATAAATAACCGATAATGGGGATTTTGCTTAAAATTGGGGTCTCGTTGATGTTTTGTGCTGTGGTGACCTGAACAAGTCCGCCCAACGATAAGATATCTTTATCTAGTACCAATGCACTAGTCTTAACGGTTCGAGCTGTTCGAGCAGGATTTAGATTGGTAGGTGTTACACCAATAAAATCAGAAATTTCGACATCGATATCCAACAACACCGTATTGGCACTACTGATGCGGGGGGTAATCTTCACGACTAAATCCGCATTTACAGGTTTTTGTTTCGTGGTTGTTGTTGTACCGCCACTACCGACAGTTTCATCTGTTAAATACAGTTGCTGGCCTATTTCAACGGTGGCTTGCTGATTATTCATTGCAACCACATGAGGATGTGAAAGAATTTTTGAGTTCACCATAGTTTGCAAGATTTGCATTAAACCCCATGTTGCGCCATTGGCATCATTGAATGAAAGTATGGTGCTTCCTGGATTGCCGCCAACCACCGTGGCGCTGCCTGAGGGACCAATAGACTGCTGTGTCAAAAGTTGGTCAACACTTACCGTGGTGCCACCGGCAGAGTAATATGGATTTAAAAGGTTTGATTGTAGCGTTGTTGCAGCTGTTATTGGGGCATTGGGAAGTATAATAGCACCGGCGGGCGTAACACCAGAGATGCCGTCGTTTCCCAAGTTGTATGCTTGAAACTCTGATGTGCCTGGCAAGGGAATTTTTGCTGGATCGCGCAGTAAGGTGCCAATGGTGCGTTGGTCTTGTACATTTAAATCGCAAATAAGAATTTCCAAAAGTACTTGAGGTTGTGGTTTGTCCAGTTCAACAATAAGTTTTTCAATAACCTTCCAGTCTGCGTGTCCTGCAGCAACAATTAATTTGTTGCCTCCATAATACCCGATGTTTTCTCCAGTAGGTTTGTCTGCCAATATTTTGATGTTGGGGTCAAGTAGCTTGAATGCACCACTTGTCGTGATGGTGCCACCAGCAGATGATTGTCCTGAGCCACCTGCTGCAGCTGATGCTACAATTTGCGTCAGCACACTGACAAGATCTTCCGCCCTTGAGTACTGCAGTTGATGAACATGTAAAATAGATTGCCCAGAGTCTAACGGAACATCCACGTACTTGAGAATAAAATCTTTTACACGTTCTGTTGCTTGTGGTTTTCCTACAATAAACAAGTTGTTTGTTCTTTTTTCTGCAATCAAGCGTGTTTGCTTTGAAAAAAACGTTATTTCGGTTTGCTGTTTTGCACTGAGGTGATAATTTTTCTCTCCTGTGCTTTTTAAAATATCTTGATTGAATAAGGTGGCAATGGTGTCGGCTGAAGTATAATGGAGATTGACCACTTCAAGCGTTTCTTGAAAATCTGTTTTATCAAGACTCACAATAATGTTCATCGCAGCCTTAATATCATTTGCTTTAGCTACGATAATCAGACCATTGGTTGTTTCATCAATTTTGTAGGTGCTCGTTATTTGTGGTTGTGGTAGCAAGTTGGTTAAAATAAGGGGAATTTCGCTGTTTGCGTCGGCCGAAAGTTTAATATTGGAAAGATAATAGACATAGCGAATTCGTTCGTCAGTGGCAGGCAGTTGGTCAGGAGGCGTGCCAATATACAAAGGTAATGGATCCCGTATGATTTCTGCGCTATTTTTTTTGACGACATATTTATCCGGTCGCGGCTCTATGCTGTAGCCAGCCAGATCAACCAAGGTATATAACAGGCGCCACGCATCGTCTAGCGTTAGTTTTTCTTCTATACGAAAGTTTACTTTGGCAGCAATGGCATTTGCTCCCTGCGGCAACTGGAAATTGACATTTTTAAGCGTTGCAAGTTCATTAATGATATCTACCAGATCTTCGCCTTCGTATTTAATGGTTACCGTTTTTTCCTGCGCTGCAGCCTCTTTTTTTGTCATGTGGTGTGGAGGTGTATTATGAGGATTGGTCAGTTTATCGGCCAAAAACTGTGCATCACTTTGTGTTTTGGCTGGACTATCGGAGGGCTTGTTTTCTTGTTCTTCCGGTGCAATAGTATTTTTGCCATGCAGTGGTTTATTTTTCTCGAACTGTTTATCGTCAATATTAACAACAGGCGTATTTGATAGAGGCGCCAAAGTAGTTTGTCCATCAGGTGCGCCAGATGCGTTGGTAATAACCATGAGTGATACTAAGATAATTTTTTTATTCATACTACCCCTATTGCAGTTGCTCAGTATTCTCTGGTTTACGTTGTAATGTCGCGATTGTTAAATTTACCATAATAGCATCGGGCGTTTTTTTGGACTTTATTATTTCAAGATCTTTGGTGTAAATACGTCCATTTTGTTCTATTTCATCAAGCAATTCACTCAACTGCTTCATATTCATGGTATCAAATCGTGCCGTTAAAAGCACTTCTTGATATTCCGGATCTTCTCTGTCGGAACTTCTGACTTCCGTTGTTGGTTTTTGTGCTCCAATAAATCCAAGTTTGCCAACGAGGGTAGTAAAATAGCCATCAATCTTAAAGTCAGGTATTTCGGTTAGCATCGTATTAACTTCCGCACGCTGACTGAGCACCTGTTGATCTTTTTCAAGAATTGTTCGTATCTCTTCCCGTTCGTCGTTAATTTTATTGATCTGCTTTTTCCAAAAATTAACCCTGCTGTAGTTGTAATAGAGTATTGCCATAACGAGCGCTAACAGTACTCCGAGGAGTATGCCACTGTATTTATAGAACTCTTTTTGTTCCAAATGAGCTATAAAATTCTTTATTTTATTAAAAAGTTCCATTACTTTCCTCCACCATTTTTTGCGAGAGTAATTTTCATAGTAAAGCTTGTTTTTTCTTGTTTAGGCACATGGGTAAACAGGGGTGACTCATCAAGTGATTTTTCCAGTAGCTTGAGCGCTTCGTGGTCTTTGACTTCCGCTTTAATAGTCATAGTTCCCTCGACAAAGGTGAGAGTGTCTAGTTTAAATCCAAGAGAATCTTTGTCGATTCTGTTGGTGAGCTCGAGTAAATATTTCAATATCGATGCGCGCGCGTCGCCAGTAAAAGCAAACCACATATCTTTTTGCTTATTTACTTCTTCTTCAGCTAACTCTTTTGCATCTACAAGCATGTCCTTGGCTTGTGCGCCTTTGAGTCCTTCTTGGAGTACGTTTTTAAAATTAGGGCGTTCTTTTAGTGCTTCTAATGCTTCTTGTTGGGATGCCAATGCTGCATTTTTCATTGTACGTACTTGCAAAAAGCTGTAAACAGTTAGTGCAACAAGTAGCGTAACAAGCAGACCGAAGGCAAC